>JGI24023J19991_10000491_pt1 | contig 30678 bp, 21 predicted proteins | sample Cruoilmetagenom1_FD_19991 | JGI IMG/M metagenome (IMG submission 19991) | reverse complement strand
TAATAACCTGGCGCTCAGTTTTGCCGGTCTCCACGTTATCAAGGAACTGGATTTCTCCATTGAAGAGGGTAGTATCGCCAGTCTTATCGGACCTAATGGTGCAGGTAAGACCTCCGTCTTCAACTGTCTTACTGGATTTTATAAACCTACCGCCGGTGATATTGTTTTTAATGGAAAATCGATAACGCGGAGGAAACCACATAAAATCACCCGGCAGGGGATGGCAAGGACATTCCAGAACCTCAGGCTTTTTAAAAGTATGACAGTACTTGAAAATGTGATGTCGGGAATGCACTGCCGCAGTTCGGCAGGACCTGTTGGTGCAATCTTCAGAACTGGTTTCCAGCAGAAAGAGGAAGCCACGATAAATGAGTTTAGTGAGACCTGTCTCGATTTTGTTGGATTGCTGGGTGCAAAAGACAGAGTTGCTTCGAATCTCGCTTATGGCGATCAGCGAAGAGTGGAGTGGGCCAGGGCCCTGGCAACTCAACCAAAACTTCTGTTACTCGATGAACCGGCTGCTGGATTGAACCATGATGAAAAGCAGCAGCTGATTGAACTCATCAACCGAATCCGTGACCAGCTCAACATCACAATCTTTCTTATTGAACATGATATGGGACTGGTCATGAAGGTATCGGAAAAAATTACCGTAATTGATTATGGTGAAAAGATTGCCCAGGGAAATGCTGAAGAAATCCAGAGTAATCCAAAAGTCATAGAAGCCTACCTGGGTAAAGAAGAGGACGAAACCGCATGAGCAATACAATTCTCGAAATTGAAAATCTTGAGACACACTATGGCAAGATCCATGCTCTGCGCGGTATCTCCTTAACTGTCAGGGAAGGGCAGATTGTCACCCTTCTCGGTGCCAACGGAGCCGGTAAAAGTACTACCTTGAGGGCGATCTCCGGACTTATCCGCTCAACTTCCGGTACCATCCGTTATAAGGGTGATGATATTACCAGCAAACCCGCCCATGACATTGTCCAGATGGGACTTATCCATGTGCCCGAGGGAAGGAAGATCTTCAAAGGAATGACAATTACCGAGAACCTTGAACTCGGCTCCTTTACTCTCGACGACGATGCTGAACGGAAACGACGTATGGACCATGTTTTCGAGATATTCCCTGTTCTCTATGAACGAAGGACTCGTGATTCTGCTTTTCTCTCAGGAGGCGAGCAGCAGATGCTGGCGATGGGCCGATCGATGATGACCAACCCCAAATTGCTGTTGCTTGACGAACCTTCCATGGGACTTGCTCCCTTTCTGGTTCAGCAGATCATGAAGATTGTTTTAAGACTAAATAAGGAGGGAGTAACCATCCTTCTGGTTGAACAGAATGCCAAGGTGGCGTTGAAACTTGCAGATCATGGTTATGTTCTTGAAACCGGCAAGATAGTTATCAGGGGTGATGCTAAAACACTGCAGCAAGACGAGAGTATAGTGAAAGCCTATCTTGGTGAGTAAAGTTGCAGCTATATCGTCATTCCCGCCTTCGCCGGAATGACGGAATAGGGAACTTTTCATGAGATTATAAACAGTCAATGCTGTCTTAAACTAAGCTTGCATACGTGTGTGGGCAGCCAATGCAAAAACAGACAAAAGCCTATCTGTTGACATTAATTGCCGTTACTTTCTGGGGTACGGCAGCTTCTGCATTTAAAATTGCCCTGCAGTATGTCACGCCTTATTTGCTGCTTTTCTATTCCGCTCTCATTTCCACCATTGCTTTGTTCATTATAATAATTCTGCAGGGTAAGATTTCCCAGCTTTCTAAAATTACTCTGAAACAGATTGGCAAAGCAGCACTGCTTGGGTTTCTCAATCCGTTTCTCTATTATACTGTACTCTTTAAGGCCTATTCCCTGCTTCCAGGGCAGATTGCCATGGCATTAAATTACGGCTGGCCTCTGGCTCTGGCACTTCTGTCTGTCCCCATCCTTAAACAAGCCTTGAGCCGAGCACAGCTTATCGCTGTTATTATCAGTTTTTGTGGCGCTATAATTATTGCTACAAAGGGACAATTCACAGGTTTTAACGAGGTCAGCAAACTTGGTCTTGTGCTTGCTTTCGGTTCCACAATTATCTGGGCATTATTCTGGCTATTCAATGCCAGAGACGGCCTTGATCCGTTGACAAAGCTTTTTTCAGGTTTTTGTTTTGGTCTTCTTTACTCTGTCTTATTCAGCCCCCTGTTTGGTGGTTTGCAGTTGCCCGACATCCAGGCACTGTTGCCGTTGACCTATATAGGGTTTTTTGAGATGGGTCTCACCTTCGTGCTTTGGTTGACAGCACTGGAACTCAGCAGCACAGCAGCGAGAGTTGGAAATCTGATCTATATTTCTCCTTTCCTCTCCCTGATTTTTCTTAGAATTATTATAGGAGAAGAAATTCATGTCGCCACCTTCCTGGGACTCCTTCTTATTGTCGGGTCTATTCTTTTTCAGGAAATGGCGGTAAAAAAAACAAAACCTCTTTGATAATCAACTCGTAAAAACTAAAATTCTTTGTTATTCCATCGTTCTCGCGTAGGAGAAGGATTGCGCAGATTTCCATACATAATGTGATGAAATGATTGGATCGAAATCTACGCTATCTCCAGTCTACGCAGGAATGACGGAGCTGCGGATTTTGTATTTTGTAAGATGGTATTTTTGATGATAATCTTGTAATAACTCTAATTGCTGGAAACCTGGGTAGACAATATGCTAAAGAACTGGAAAATTCCAAAAAACTGGCAGGTAATTACCACCCTTGAAGCACATACAGGTGGAGAACCATTGCGGATTTTTACCGGAGGATTGCCGGAAATAAAAGGAAACTCTGTTCTTAAAAAAAGGCAGTATTTTAAAGAACATTTTGACCACCTAAGAACTTCTGCCTTGTGGGAGCCACGGGGCCATGCTGATATGTATGGTGCAATTCTCACGGACCCGGTCACGCCGGATGGTGATCTGGGGGTTATTTTTCTTCACAACGAAGGGTATAGCACCATGTGTGGTCATGCTATAATTGCCATTACCACCGCCTTTTTTGATACCGGCTGGATTAAAAAAAAAGGAAAAAAACCGGTGTTGAAGATTGACGCACCGGCCGGAAGGGTGGAGGCAACTGCAAACATTGAAGAGGGGAGGGTGAAATCAGTCTCATTTTTAAATGTACCTTCTTTTCTTTATAAGCAGGATTTGCAAGTTGATGTTCCCGGGTTGGGAATTCTGGAATACGATATTGCATTTGGTGGAGCATTTTATACTTTTTGCCAAGCTGATCAGGTTGGTATTGATCTGATTCCTGAAAACCATGACCGATTAATAGATGCCGGTCGGAAGATTAAAGAAAGTGTAATGGCCAGTGAAATAATTGAACATCCTTTTGAGTCTGATTTGGGTTACCTTTATGGGACAATTTTCATTGGCTCTTCGGAAAAAAAAGAACATCATAGTCGAAATGTATGTATATTTGCTGAAGGGCAGGTGGACAGGTCGGCTACCGGCACAGGAGTCAGCGCAAGGGCAGCTATTCATACTGCCAGGGATGGATTGAAACCTCATCAGACCATTACAATTGAAAGTATCTTGGGAACAACAATGACTGTAGAGGTTGCGCAAAAAACAACTTTTGGCCCATATGATGCTGTTATCCCAAAAGTTACAGGAACCGCATCCATAACTGGAGAAAACCGCCTCTATATTGATCCCGATGATGGACTCAGGGACGGTTTTATCTTCCGATAATTATATAAAAAAACCACTATGAATCACCCCAGTATTTTCAATGATGTTATCGGTCCCGTCATGCGTGGGCCGTCCAGTTCTCACTGTGCCGGGGCTCTGCGCATCGGACGGATCGCCCGAGAGTTAATGCACGCAACTGAATTTACTGATGTACTGGTAGAATTCGATAAGGACGGATCACTAGCCACTACACACACAACACAGGGGTCGGATTTGGGTCTCGCCGGAGGGCTTCTTGGCTGGGATACCACGGATCCAAGGATGGCCGACGCAGAACAAATATTTTCCAATAAGGGCTTCAATATAAGCTATGTAATTGGCCACTATGATATGGCGCATCCCAATACCTATCTGATAACCCTTACAGGAACCAGGGAAAAACATGTGATCAGGGCCATCTCCTCAGGGGGTGGGATGGTGGAAATTATCTCCATTGACGGAATCGATATTTCAATCAAGGGTGATTTTTTCGAGACCCTGGTATTTGTCGTATCCTCAGACATCCATCCTCATATAACACCATTTTTGACCAGCGCTGATTTTGTAAATCTCCTTGAGTCTAACGATGATGCATGTATTCAGATAAAAACAGAAACACCGCTCTCAGAAAATGCAATCAGTGCAATCGCAGCTATTGACAATGTTACAATGGTCAGGCAGCTCTCACCTGTGTTACCAATACTGTCACGCAGGGATCTTTCAGTACCATTCTCATCCTACAGGGAAATGCTCGATTTCAATGTCGACAAAAAACTACCCTTGTCAGATCTTGCCATCCATTATGAGAGCCAGCGGGGAGCACTTGAGCGAACAGAAGTTATAGATAAAATGGCAGAGATCGTCGATATCCTGATTAAATCGATCAGAACAGGCCTTAAGGGCACCGAATATGATGAACGGATTCTTGGCTGCCAGTCCAGAGGGTTTGCAGCTGCCATGGAATCAGGCTCCCTTCTGGGTTCCACAGTACTCAATACGATGACCCTCTATATCACTTCCCTCATGGAAATGAAGAGTTCCATGGGCTTAATTGTGGCTGCACCCACGGCTGGATCATGTGCGGGTCTGCCCGGGGCCGTTCTTGGTGCCGTTGACTCCCTTGACCTTTCAAAAGATGATGCTGTTCGGGGGATGCTTGCAGCCGGCATGATCGGTGTACTTATCGCAACAGATTCAACATTTGCCGCCGAAGTGTGCGGCTGTCAGGCGGAATGTGGTTCAGCCTCCGGTATGGCTGCAGCAGCACTGGTGGAAATGGGGGGAGGGTCGGCTACACAGGCTCTTACTGCAGCATCCATGGCTCTTCAGAACATCCTGGGCATGATATGCGACCCTGTAGCCAATCGGGTTGAGGTTCCATGTTTGACCAAAAATGCAATGGCAGCAGCCAATGCTCTCACCTGTGCAAATATGGCCCTGGCAGGATATGATCCTGTCATTCCCCTTGATGAAGTCATTGAGACTATGGATTCCGTCGGTAAAAGTATAGCTCCTGAACTCCGGTGTACTGCTCTCGGCGGACTCTCTATTACAAAATCTGCCAGGGTGATCGAGAAACGTTTCGAAACCGGCGCATCAACAAGCGAGACATAAAATGCTTTATCTGAACAGTCAGGCAATTACTACGGCAGTCACCTGTGACGAAATGATGGACGCTGTCGAGCAGGCAATGGCAGTTTATGAAGCCAAAGCCTATACCATGCCTGAGCGCATGAACGTACCGTGCGGCGATGGAAATATACTCCTGCTTATGCCTTGTATAGCCGGTGATTATATGGTTACCAAGGTGCTGACCCTCTATCCGGACAACAGGGTGGTCGAAAAACCGGTGATCCAGGCAACGGTAATGCTTGCGGACAGCAGGACAGGAACCCCACTTGCCATCATGGAGGGAGGAGCCATTACCGCCATGAGAACCGGTGCTGTCAGCGGTTCGTCAATACGACATATTGCAAAAATAGATGCGGATTCTGTCGGGCTGGTTGGTTGCGGAGTGCAGGGATTCTACCAGCTCAAATATGGTTGTGCCGCTAGAAATATCCGTAAAATCTCACTTTTTGATATGAACCGGGAAAACATATTGTTTCTGTCGGAAAAATTAAAGTCCGACTACCTGGATATTGAAATCAATATAGCGGAATCAACAGAAGACCTCATCAACGAATCGGATATTATAATAACGGCCACAACTGCCAGAAAACCGGTGTTACCTGACATCCCGGAGCTGTTTAAGGGAAAACATTTTATTGCTGTCGGCTCCTTTGAACCTGATGTTCGTGAATATCCCGATGCACTGTTCAGACAGAGTTCCCGGGTCTGGGTCGATATAGATTATGCTAAAGAAGAATCAGGAGAAATTTTAATCCCCCTCAAGGACGGAATTCTGAAGGAAGAACAGATTGAGACCCTTGGCCGGTTTATTCGCTCAGGTGCAGAACCTGACAGGGGGGAAAGTGGAACTACATTCTTTAAAACAGTAGGCATGGCCCTCTTTGATCTTGCGGCCGCACAGTTGATATATGAATCTGCAAAAAATCGTGGAATAGGCCAGCTACTTGAGTAGAAAAATCAACCGGAATCTGTAAGTCATACCTTCTGCGAGGGCAAAGGGAACCGGGAGAGGTGTTGCCACAACAATCCACAGCCTGCGAGGACGTTTGGCAACAGCTCTCCCGGATTCCTGTTATATAACTTTCATGCTTTGTTGTGAAATTCATTTCATGGGTGTTAGTGCCTTACTCCCTAACTTCTGTCATAAAAAACAACCTATTAACCTCGGATGCGGGCAAAGCCCGTTTAGTAGTATATCTACTACTGATCAGATTTAAGTACCGACAGAAAGGCATTCTGCGGAATATCTACATTACCGACAGTTTTCATTCTCTTCTTTCCTGCCTTCTGTTTTTCTAGAAGCTTTCTTTTTCTTGTGATGTCTCCGCCATAACACTTAGCTGTAACATCTTTTCTCATTGCGGAAACATTGGTCCGGCCGATGATGGTGCCGCCGATAGCTGCCTGGATCGCAATCTTGAACATCTGCCTGGGAATTTCCTCTTTGAGCATTTCACAGGCATGGAGGCCTCGCGCTCTGGCGTTGTTTCTATGGACGAGTTGGGATAGGGCATCGACGATCTCACCATTAACAAGAATATCGAGTTTGACAAGATCGCTCTTTCGATAGTCGATCATTTCATAGTCGAATGAACCGTACCCTTGTGTTACGGATTTCAGTCTATCGTAAAAATCATAGATAACTTCAGCTAGTGGCAGTTCGCATTGAAATTCTATCCTCCCCGGCATGGGATAATGAAAATTGGTGTTTTCACCACGCCTGTCCATGCACAGGGTCATTACTACCCCCATATATCGTTCGGGGATGAGAATTGTGGCCTTAATAAATGGCTCTTCAATTCTGTCTATATGGGAAGGGTCGGGAAAATGTGCTGGATTATCAACTTTTTTTTCAGTTCCGTCTGCAAGAAGAAATGTATATTGAACCGAAGGAACAGTCAGAATGAGTGCTATATCAAACTCTCTTTCAAGTCGTTCTTGAATAACTTCGAGGTGAAGAAGACCGAGAAAACCACAACGAAAACCAAAACCCAGTGCAACAGAAGAATCTTTTTCAAAGGTGAGTGCAGCATCATTTAGCTTTAACTTCTCAAGGGCAGCTGCAAGATCTTCATATTCATCAGTCGCTATCGGGTAGATGGAAGAGAAAACTACCTGTTGAACTTTCTTAAACCCTGCTAACGGTTCTGAGCATGGATCATCTTTCAGGGTGATTGTATCTCCGGGTCTGGTATCTTCAACAGTCTTAATACCTGCCAGGATATACCCGACCTGCCCGGCTGAGAGTTGTTTTTGTGGTTCTCTGCTGAGTTTGAACAGGCCGACTTCCTCAACTTTATACTCCCTGCCATTGGACATAAACCGGATTATGTCTCTTGGTTTAACTGTACCGTTGATTACACGAATAGAGATAATTGTACCCCTGAAAGGATCATAATCAGCATCGAAAATGAGCGCCTGTAATTGAGAAGCAGGATCTCCCTCCGGGGGCGGCAATAACTGCACTATAGCTTCAAGAATCTCTGTAACTCCCTTACCCGTTTTTGCTGAACAGAATTGTACAAGTTCGCTGTCAAGCCCCAGATCTTCATCAATCTGGAGGGCAACGGTTTCCGGTTCAGCAGACGGAAGATCAATTTTATTAATTACAGGAATAATCTCAAGATCGTTATCCATGGCGAGGTACAGATTTGCAAGGGTTTGCGCCTCAACACCCTGGGCGGCATCGATTAAAAGCAGCGCACCTTCGCAGGAAGTGAGTGCCCGGGAGACTTCATAGCTGAAATCAACATGTCCGGGCGTATCAATAAGATTAAGAGTGTATAATTTACCGTCTTTTGCAGTAAAAGGCAGACAGATGGTCTGGCTTTTTATGGTAATGCCTCTTTCTCTTTCGATCGCCATACTATCGAGGATCTGGTCTTTAAACTCTCTGTCTGAGACAAGATTGCAGTGTTGAATCATTCTATCTGCAAGAGTAGATTTGCCATGATCGATATGGGCAATAATACTAAAATTACGAATGTTATTCATCATAGTGGACGAAGGTTTTCCTTATATGGGAAAGTTATAACCAGGATGGTGATATTTAGCATAAAGCAGACAATAAAAAAATAGTTTTTCTACCTGGTGATTGTCTGAAAAGGAAATCAAACTAAAAAATCGTTCAATCATGATCTGCAATTATCCTGTACATAATGATTGCACTTTAATCCAAGTAGAGTAATATTTTTAGTTTTATTACACTTCCTGGACAATTATTCCGGAGAGATATGGATGAGTAAAGAGACAATGATTGAGACTGAAGAAACTCCTGTTGAAAAGGGATATGAAAATCCCCTTGTTACGGTGTCGGACGAAGAAAATTTGCCCGCCCTGAGCAATCCCGCACTTCACAGGTATTTGCAGGAAATAAGCCAATATGAACTGTTAACTAGAGAAGAGACAGATGCATTGGCGATTCGTTTCAGGGAAGAGGGTGATCAGGACGCAGCCTACAGGCTGGTCTCATCCAATTTACGCCTGGTGGTTAAGGTAGCAATGGATTTTCAGAAGTACTGGATGCAAAATTTCATGGACCTTATCCAGGAAGGCAATGTGGGGTTGGTCCAGGCAACAAAAAAATTTGATCCATACCGAGGAGTCAAATTCTCATACTATGCCGCATATTGGATTCGAGCCTATGTTTTGAAGTTTATAATGGATAACTGGAGGCTGGTCAAAATCGGTACCACCCAGGCCCAGCGCAAACTCTTTTTTAGTCTGAACAAAGAAAGAAAACTCCTTGAATCACAAGGTTTTGATGCGGCACCAAAACTCATTGCTGAGCGTCTTAACGTAAAGGAACGTGAAGTCGTTGAAATGGGGCAGCGGATGGACAATTGGGATGTTTCCCTGGAAAGTCCGGTACGTTCCGACTCCGATGATGAGCAAAAAAGTTTTCTTCCCAGTAATGGTCCTGGGATTGAATCTACTGTTGCAGGAAAAGAAATAAAAGTGAAACTTGCTGAACTTCTTGACACCTTAAAAGAAAGACTCAACGATAAGGAAAGGATGATTCTTGAAAAGCGGTTGCTCACGGATGAACCGCTGACTCTCCAGAATATTGCAGATAAATTTGCAATTTCAAGAGAGCGGGTACGACAAATTGAAGTCAATCTGCTTAAAAAAATGAAGAAATACCTTGAAGTTGAAATGCCAGATATAGTTGATTATTTTGATGGTGAAAAAATAGTTATCAATTCTGATCATTAACTACATCTTCCCAGGACCTTGTCCGAGAAAGATACCGGACATATTTCGCACAATAAAGTCACTACCAACATGATGAAGGCGTAAAAAGGTCACTCGAAGTCTACGCTTATCGGAAGTTCCAGATGGCTAAGTCAAAAAGTTGTGATTTATTCGGCTTTATATGAAAGTCATGTCGCTCCCAGGCAGGGAGGCTACATAAATTTCATAACAGCGAAGCGGTGTCATTGTTGTGAAATTCATTTCATGGGTGTTAGTTATAATCTGTTTCAAGAAATATTTAGAATAAAAAAAAGTCACTAAATTATTATGAAAATACCTCTGCTTGACCTCCAGGCTCAGCTGGAATATCTCGAAGATGACTTAATTCAGGCGGTCACCCGTGTGGTAAAATCTACCCGGTATATCCAGGGTCCTGAGGTGACTGGACTGGAGGAGGAAATTGCACATTATTGTGAGGTTGGGCATGGAATTGGTGTTACCAGCGGCACTGATGCCTTGCTTATTTCTCTTATGGCAATAGGGGTAGGGCAGGGAGATGTTGTTCTTACAACACCATATTCATTTTTTGCGACTATGGGGGTAATTCTGAGGTTAGGTGCTGTCCCCATCTTTGCTGATATTGATCCGCAGACCTTTAATATCATGCCACAAAACATTGCCAAAATTTTGCAGGCAGATAAAGATAAAACTATTAAAGCCATTCTCCCTGTACATCTTTATGGGCAATGTGCAGATATGGTTGAAATCCTTAAATTGGCGGAGCTGTATGAAGTACCTGTGATAGAAGACGCAGCGCAGGCTATTGGCGCCCACTATCCGATGGTGACAAATGATACTGTCACTGATAAGCCTGCCGGCTCCATGGGACTTTGCGGTTGTTTTTCCTTTTTCCCCAGTAAAAATCTCGGTGGAATCGGCGATGGTGGCATGGTGGTAACTCAGGATAAAGAAATTGCTCAACAGCTTACTCTACTGCGCAATCATGGGGCCCAGCCAAAATATTTTCATAAAATGGTCGGCGGGAACTTCAGGCTTGATCCAATACAGGCAGCCGCATTACGTGTGAAACTCCCTTACCTGAATGGATGGCATAAAAAGAGAGCCGAGAATGCTGCCAGATACAAAAAACTATTTGAAGATACACCGCTGATTAAAAATGATGACATCAAGCTCCCTTTTGCGGTGTATGAAAAGACAGAAGATAGTGGTTCCATGGAGAGAAATTACCATATATATAATCAATATGTCCTCAGGGTAAAAAAACGTGACACTCTGCGTGACTGGTTGGTTGCCAACAATATTGGATGTGAAGTTTACTACCCCGTACCGCTTCATAAACAGGAATGTCTTGGTTCGCTTGCAAGTGAAATTTCCTGTCCTGAAGCTGAAAAGGCCGCAAAAGAAACCATTGCACTACCGATATATCCTGAGCTTACCTCTGTAATGCAGGAGTATATTGTTGAGAAAATAGTGAAGTTTTATGCTTAACAAGGTACCCTAAATAGTTGATATTATCAGTTGCCGACAGTGCTGCCATTATCTGTATCAGACAAATCATCCTGTATAACTTCCTTAATTGACCATGGTTTCTAAGAAGCTTGTTCCGGTCATAATTGGTCTGAAGATATTCGTCTTCCTGATTACTTTCTTTTATCTTGTGTCTCCACAGGCTGCAATCAGTGATTTTACACCTGATAGAATTATCACCATCGTTGCAGATAAACCTGAGGTTCCTGAGTGGAAAACTCTATGGGATGAGGCCAGAAAGAATATACAGGAAAACCAATACCCTGCCGCCTCAAATCTCTATGAGCGTCTTTTAAAAATAAAACCGAATATTGAGGCAGCCAATTGGGAATATTGTAGGGTTCTGGTACAAACCGAAGATTTTTCTTCAGCATCAAAAATCATTTTTCCTCTTCTTGAAAAAAGCCCTGACAGGCTGGATTATCTCCTGGCTGCCGGTATGATATCTCTGCAGCAAAAAGAGTACAGTCTAGCCATTAAGCAGTACGGTAAGGTGTATGAATCTGATCCTGGAGGACCTCAATCTACTCTTGCTCTGCTGGGTCTCATAGATAGCCTGAAAGGGGAGGGAAGGTATGATGCAGCTTTCCCGCTTCGGGAACAACTTTATGTCCGGCAACCGGATAATGTTGTACTTCTATATGGCCTTGCCAGGGATGCCGAGTTTCTGGGAAACAAGGTGAAAGCAAAATCATATTATTCAAAGCTTCTTGGCAAAGGTAATATTGATGCAATTGATGATAGAATAATTTTTAACGCTTCAAATCTATTTGAACATGCCGGCAGCAAAGAAGATGCTGTGCCATTGTGGCGTGAATATATTCGACGAAATCAAAATTATATACCCTTTTACCGCAAATTGGCTGACTTTTTTCTGGCAAAAAAAGACGGAATATCGGCTCTTCCTTACCTCCTTTTTCTTTCTGAAAAAATTCACCCAAATGGTTACTTGCTGGTCAAAATTGCAGAGATTAATTTGCATGAACTGGGAAGACCTGACAAAGCTCTCAGATACTATGAAAAGTATATGGAGAATTATCCCCGGGATAAGAATGTGGAAAAAAAGATTTCCGCTATCCAGACGATTCTGGCCAAAGATTTTTTGTCCATTGTTGAAAATGACGGTGCCGCGTTGTTATGGCAGGATCTTGAAAAAGTAACTCCCAATCGTCGGGCAATTTATCTGAAAATTGCTGCTTTACTAGAACAAAATGAAAAACTGGAAGCACAACTTGAAATACTGTTCATTATCCATGATCATCAACCACTGGATGATAAGATTGCCTATAAGATAGTCGATAACTATCGCAAGAGGAAAGAGTATGGTCTGGCTCTGGAGTATCTGAAGAAAATTACCGCTCGCCATAGCTCTACCAAGAGACACTTATTGCTAAAGGGAGAGTTGGAAGAACTTGAAGGGTTGGAAGAAATTGCCCTTGCATCATTCAGTGATGGATTACGAGTCGACAATTCCGATCTCGATCTCAGGAAATCCTGTATTACAAAAGCCGGTTCTCTAGGTTTGGTTGCAGAGCTGGAAAGACTTTTCAAAGATAATCCGCAGAAGAATTACAGTAGGGAAAATATTGATTTCATCCTCAACTATTTTGATCAGTTGTCATATAATTCGCTGTTTAGCCGACTTGAAGAAGATTATAAACACTTCTTCACTATTTTCCAAAACGATCCTGAAACTCTTTTTCAGTTACAAATACATAGGGCAAAAAAACTGCGTACAGAAGGGAAATATAGAAAGGCAGAGGAGCTGAATAGGAAGGTTTTAAATCTTGGTATCTCTGACAGCAAGGTGTTATTCATTTTAGTGATCAATGCTGTTGAAGACAATAATATCGAGGCGGCCAAGGCCTGGTACAGTGCATTTACAGATAAAATTGAGACTTTGCCGTCTTCCCGAAAAAAAGACAAGCTCCTTAGGGAAAAGCTCCTTCTTGATATAAAATTCTTGCTGGCTGCAGGGGAAGTTCAGGAGGTTGTAAATTCCATACATCTCTTTAAAAAAGACCCCGGGTCAGAAAATATGGCTTCATCTTTTGATTTCGAAATATATCAACTAGAAAAAGAGTTGTGCTGGTTGTATATCGAAAAAGGTGATTACAACAAGTGCGCTAATCTGATTAAAAGACTGGCAAATAAAAAAAGGTTTGATCCTGAAATATCAGTTATTCGAGATATTTTGGGTAGGAAGTCAAGAGGGAAAACCTTTGGAATACCCTCACAACAGGATTTGTTTATTGGGAAACAACCGGTATTGAGCCGCCTTTTGCAAACTGTCCAAGTCGAATTGAAACATGGCGAGTATGATTCCGCCGAACAACATCTCGAGACTGTGTTAAAGACCGGGATTGATTCGCTGGTCGGCCAGGTTCTTTTGGCTGAATTGTTTTTTGCCAGGGGAAAAATAGAGGAATCAATTGAATCTTACGGAGAAATTTATGAAAGATTGCCGGGGGAATATTATTTCCAGAGGAAAAGAGCTGAAAATGAATACAAAAGAGGAGGACATGAAAATGGTATGCGACTCCTTTCTAAAGTGAACGAGGGACTGCACCAAGTTGATACTGCGGTAACTTATAATGATTTAAGCCATGATTTTTATGAAATTGTACTCTTTGCCAGAATGTTGTGGGGATCCAAACAGTTGGAAAAGTCTCTTAAGGTATATGAATTATTGCTTTATCCCCCGGTTATTAAGTTACTGGAAAAGAAATTTGAGCTGGAAGAAATTTATTACCTCTATTTTACCCGGGAAAAATCGTTTTGGCACTCTCTGATGTTTTTATTGCAGACAGAACCGGAGATTGTTGCAGAGTTAATGGCTCCTCCGTTCATTATAGACAATATTGGAAATAAGACTGGAAAAATTGTGGTTGAATATTATGAATTATATAGCTGGCAGCAATCAATATTGAACGAATATCTCGCAAGAAAGGCAATTGTGCAACGAAAATATGTTGCAGCAGAAAGGAACTACAAGCGTCTTTTAGAGGAAGAAGAGAGTACGGAAGGTCTACGTGACTTAGCTTCTATTTATGATAGGTTCGGTGAATACAGGAAGGAAGCCCAGGTCTATGAAAAAATCCGGAGTGCAGGGGTGGCATCACCCGAACTCGTGAGTTCAATGGAAAAAACTTCTATGAAAATACGACCGCATACTGGTCTGGACTTAGGCTATCTTGAAAAAAAAGGCCGGCATGGGTATGTCAATCTTGAGAATTTTCGTTATGGCACTTCCTTACAATTCACTCCTGACCTGGAAAAAGATGTAAAGTTCCAATTTTTTCGCAATCAATATAGTGAAACCGGCAGCAGTGAATCTATAGCTGGTATTTTTCTTGATTCGTCAGGGATAATAGAGATCCTGTCCGAAACAGATCTCCTTTTTTCCGGCAATGCCGAAAAATTTGATGGCAAGAGTGGAACTAACTTTCGCTATTCTCTTGGTTTGCGCAGTCAACTCGATGATTATTTTAGCGTATATATGGAAGCTTACAGGAGGAAGGTGGATGATACCATGGAAGCGGTAATAGATGGAATATATAGTGATGGCTTTGAGATCGGACTCACTGGTGAAACTCCTGCCGGTTTAACGATCAGCGGGGACTATAGACATCAATATTATAGTGACGGCAATTCGCAGAACAGATTTCATGCATATTCGTCATATAAAATTTATCGTGAAGCTATGCACTTCGGGTTGCAATATGACTATCAGTACCTGTATAACAGTGACAGTAACCGGGAAACAAGAGTTGAAGAGGGGAGCGAGAGTGTCAACAAGCTCTACTGGAAACCTGCCACTTACTCTGAACACAAGCTAACATTGCATTTCCAGCAACTTATCAAGGGTGACTATGGCTCTGATGGTTTATTAAGCTACTATACATTTGATAACAGTCTTGGTTATGAGGATCCCCAAAACCTATTATATACCGGGCGATTTGATATTTTCCTTGAAATCAGTCCCCATTATCTATTAAAAGGCAATTTCCTTTTTACAAACAGTGATGAATATGAAGAGATGAGTTTTCTTTTCTCTCTTTTCTATCGTTGGTAAAGAGTGATGGCGTCGTAAAAAGCCCGATCCGGAGTCTCGCAGGCTCGCTTACCTGCTTCGTTGCAGGTTTTCCTCAGAACCTCCAGATACCATACGTATTGTTGAGGGCCTGAGAAAAACACTATGCCCCGGAGTCTACGCTTATCGGACTTAGCCAACTGGAACTTCGAATGATCTTGTAACGAGTTCATCAAAAGTGTAACTATGCTGCCTGTATATGTTTCTGTCTGAGAAATCTCCTGGCAGGAGCTCACAGGTTTTTTTATGGAGATTGAAATGGTTCAGAGAATACCGATGTCTAAAGCCGGTAATAAGAAACTTAGAGAGGAACTTCTACGCCTTGAAAGGGTTGAAAGAGGTGAGGTAGTTCAAGCAATAGAAACTGCGCGTGAGCACGGAGACCTGAAGGAAAATGCCGAGTACCATGCAGCAAAAGACAGGCAGGGTCATATAGAGGGCAGGATAATTGAATTAAAGGATAAACTTGCCAGAGCAGAGGTGATTGATTGCTCCAGGGTGAACACCGAGCGAGTGATTTTTGGTGCAATTGTGCAATTACTTGATATGGATACAGATGAAGAGATTACCTACCAGTTGCTGGGGCCAGAGGAGGCTGAAGTGAAAAACGGCTCTATTTCAGTACTATCTCCGTTAGGAAAAAGTATGATCGGTAAAGAGATAGGGGACGAGGTGTTGGCAAAAACTCCAGGCGGTACAAGAGAGTTTGAAGTTATTGATATCAAGCAGTCTCAATTTGCATAGTGGTGCGTCCTGATGGCGTCGTCAAAATTCCGATTTATTCGGGCTAGAATACCAGGGAAAATAATTTGGCGATGATGATGTTGTAATGATGTGCCTGTTCTCCAATATCTCACTTAATCTGGTTAGTGTCAAGCAGTACACCCTGAAGGAAGAGAGATAATATCTGATCTGTTATTTCTTCAACTGAGTAGTGGGTTTCCAGGGATACATTCCAGACTCCTGAAACTTCATCCAGAGCTCCAAAAAACGCCCTTTTGGCAACATCGGGGAGAATGTCCGGGCGGTAGATTCCCTGATCCTGTCCCTTTCTTATGATGTCCGAAATAATATTTGTATAGACACTAAATTTGTTTTTTCGGTAGTTTCGGATCACTTTATTAGTTTGGCGCAATTCTATTTGTATCACCTCACCCAGGTATTTGTTTTTTTTCATCGCCTGAAGATACTGAGACACATATATTTGCAACATTCTGCCGGGATCCTGCTCTTCGGAGAGCAGTTTCTCTGTTTCAGCAAAAATTTTCCCTATTTCTTCTTCAAAGATGGAAAGGAGTATGTCATATTTATTATTGAAGTAGATGTAAATTGTGCCATCAGCAACCTTGGCTTCTTTTGCAATATCGGATATTCTGGCAGTGAAAAATCCTTTTTTTGCAAAAACTTTTGTTGCCGCCGAAATAATTTTCGTGTGTTTATTAACAACTACCATTTCAAAAATAATTGTAAAAGTAAGAAGGAAGTGCACACAGTACATGAATGACTACTCATTCATGTAATATTTCGTACCGCATTTGTCAACATTCAACTAACTATAAAGGCGAATGGAGGGCACTTAACAGCACTTCGAAAAGTAACTACTGAGAGTTAAACAGCAGGTAGACGAATTAGAGGGTAAACTATATTTCAACTGGAGTAACCTATGAAAATACTGGTGATTGGTTCAGGTGGTCGTGAGCACGCTCTTGTATGGAAAATCAAACAGAGTAAAAAAGTTAGCAAAATCTATTGCGCCCCCGGTAATGCCGGAATAAGTCGCATAGCAGAATGTGTTGATATTTCAGCAACCGATGTGGATGGTCTGCTGCAGTTCGCTTTACAGGAAAATATTGATCTAACTGTTGTTGGTCCTGAATCATCGCTCGTTGAAGGTGTTGTGGATGTTTTTGAAGAAAAAAACTTGAAAATATTTGGTCCCACCAGGCGAGCTGCCATCCTGGAGGGCAGCAAGGTTTTCACCAAGGAATTTTTAGAAAGACATCATATACCATCTGCATCTTTTAAAGTTTTTAAGGATCGCAAGAAGGCAAAAAAATATATCGAAGGTTGTGGTGCTCCAATTGTTGTAAAGGCGGACGGTCTTGCAGCCGGCAAGGGGGTTATCGTTGCAAAAACAATCAAAGAGGCAAAAAAAGCAGTTGATCTCATTATGAAGGAGAAGGCTTTTGGCAGTGCCGGTGAAAGAGTAGTTGTTGAAACCTGTCTCAATGGGGAGGAAGCCTCTTTTATCGCTTTTACTGACGGCAAAACTATTTTGCCGTTACCAACCTCTCAGGATCACAAAGCGATATTTGAGAATGATGAAGGACCTAATACTGGTGGTATGGGTGCTTATTCACCAGCACCAATTGTAACTCCTGAAATTGCTGAGTTTGTAATGAATAAGGTAATGTTACCTACGGTGAAGGGTTTGGAAGCTGAGGGGAGGCCATACAAGGGTATGCTCTATGCCGGATTAATGATCGACGGTGATGAGATTAATGTTCTTGAGTTCAACTGCAGATTTGGTGATCCTGAGGCACAACCCCTCCTTATGAGGCTTAAAAGTGATATCATAGATATTTTTGAGGCAGCTATTGAAGGCAAACTACATCGGATCGATATGAAGATTGATCCCCGGCCAACTGTATGTGTCGTGATGGCCTCAGGCGGTTATCCTGGATCGTATGTTAGCGGAAAAATAATTAAAGGAGTAACTAAAGCCGAGGCTGTAAATGGTGTAGAAGTGTTCCACGCCGGAACCATGCGGAAAAAAGGAAGAACTGTTACAAACGGAGGCAGAGTCTTAGGGATTACGGCAGTTGGAAATACTTTGCAGGTGGCCATCAAGAAATGCTATCAGGCCGTTGATCAAATTGAATGGACAAATTGCTATTTTCGGAGAGATATTGGCGGAAAGGCCTTAACTGGCAGTAGAAAAAAAGAAAAAAAACCGGCGGTTGGAATTGTCATGGGAAGTGACTCAGACCTTGAGGCCATGAGAGCGGCAGCTGATTTTTTGAAATTGATGGATATCAATTTCGAAATGACTGTTGCCTCCGCCCACCGTACTCCCGAAAAAGCGACTGAATATGCAAAAACTGCGAAAGAAAGAGGGCTTAAGATTATTATTGCCGGGGCCGGCATGGCTGCCCATCTGGCCGGTGTCCTTGCCTCCCATACAGATCTTCCAGTAATTGGTGTACCTCTGGACGCATCCCCTTTGGGGGGAATGGATGCTCTTCTGGCAACAGTACAGATGCCTCCCGGAATACCAGTTGCAACCATGGGTATAGGTAGATCCGGGGCTAAAAATGGTGCGGTTCTGGCGTCACGCATTCTTGCGTTAAATGATCCAGCCCTGGCCAGTAAACTTGTGAAATTTCGACAGGATATGGTTACAGAAGTGGAGCAGAAAGCCAAGCGGATCCAGGTTTAAAAATCGAGGCGGATTGTGGTTGAATCTTCGGTGGCTGAAGCAGTTGTAATTCTCAGGAGGGGAGGTGTGGTGGCCTTCCCGACTGAAACATATTATGGTCTTGCCGTAGATCCCGGCAATGAGAATGCCCTCAAGAGATTATATCGATTAAAGCGGCGCGAACCTGAGAAAGCTATCCTTGTCTTAATAGAAAACTCCGACAAGATAACAAGTGTCGCCGCATCTGTACCAGACCAATATATACCTTTGATGGCAAAGTACTGGCCGGGAGCACTGACCATGATTTTTCCGGCAAAAAAATCACTTTCCACGATTCTTACCGGTAATACAGGCACAGTGGCTGTGCGGGTATCTCCGCACCCACTTGCCAGGGCACTGGTGCAGACATTTGGCAAGGCTGTAACCGCCACCAGTGCAAATCTTTCGGGTCAAAGTCCTGCCAGGTCAGCCTCGGAGGTAAGAAATACATTTGGTGACAGGGTAGACTATATAATAGATGGTGGTCAAACTATTGCAGGTCGCTGCTCAACTCTTGTCGGGATAAGAAAGACAAAACTGATAATTTTAAGAGAGGGACAGGTTGACCTGACGAATGACAGCAATTTTTCCAGTCTATCCTCGGAGGCTGTCCGAGAATAGACATTTATTATCAAATCGAGGTTTTTAAAAAATAAGTACAGTCATATAAGTGATATCTCGGAGTCTCGTGCCTCACTTACCGGAGCATTAATATTTTGAAAATAACGAAGAGTTGGGGGTAGGTAGCGAGTTTACGAGACTCCGCAGATGTATTCTCGGACAATCTCCTAACCCCTGGTAAGTTGACGATACTTTATCCGATGCGGCTGGTCGGCTTCAGCACCGAGACGTGCCTTTCTGTCTTTTTCATAATCCGAATAATTGCCTTCAAACCATACTACCTGGGAATCACCTTCAAATGCAAGTATGTGAGTGGCAATTCTGTCCAGAAACCAGCGGTCATGGCTGATCACTACCGCACAGCCACCGAAATTTTCCAATGCTTCTTCAAGAGCCCTCAGGGTGTTAACATCAAGGTCATTTGTCGGTTCATCCAGGAGGAGAACATTGCCGCCTTCTTTCAGCGTCCTGGCCAGGTGGACACGGTTACGCTGCCCACCTGAAAGCAATCCAACTTTTTTCTGCTGGTCTGATCCGGAAAAATTAAATTTGCCGACATAGGCCCGGCTGTTCACTTCATGGGTTCCAAGCCATATGGTCTCCTGTTCTTCCGAGATAGCCTGCCAGATGGTGGCATTTGGATCGAGGCTGTCCCGATCCTGATCGACATAGGCAAGTTTTACAGTCTCTCCAATACGGATCGAACCTTTATCAGGAGACTCTTCACCGGTAATCATTTTAAACAGCGTACTTTTACCTGCGCCGTTAGGGCCGATTACACCTACTATGCCACCAGGAGGAAGATTGAAGCTCATCTCCTCAACAAGCAACCTGTCTCCAAAACTTTTCCTGATATTATTCGCTTCAATTACTACCTTTCCAAGCCTTGGTCCGGGGGGAATAAATATTTCAAGATCCCTGGCGAGTTTTTCTGTTTCCAGGGACATCAGCTTTTCGTAAGAGCTTATCCGGGCTTTTGATTTACTTCTCTTGCCCTTTGCCGACATTCTTATCCATTCCAGTTCACGTTTCAGTGTTCTCCGGTGATCGGTTTCTTTTTTCTCTTCCATCGCAAGTCGTTTTTCTTTCTGTTCGAGCCAGGAAGAATAATTACCTTTCCAGGGTATTCCCACACCTCTGTCAAGCTCAAGAATCCAGCCGGCAACATTATCAAGAAAATAACGATCATGGGTGACTGCAATAATAGTTCCCTGATATGCTTGCAGATGGTGTTCCAGCCAGGCGACAGACTCTGCATCGAGGTGGTTGGTTGGCTCGTCAAGGAGCAGAATATCCGGCTGCCTGAGAAGAATTCTGCAGAGAGCCACACGCCGTTTTTCACCTCCTGAGAGTATACCGCACTTAGTGCCCGACGGAGGACAGCGAAGGGCATCCATGGCCATCTCAAGACGGCTGTCAAGGTCCCAGGCTGACAGATTATCAAGTTGCTCCTGAACCACACCCTGCCTCTCGATGAGATCCTGCATTTCATCATCAGACATGGGTTCGGCAAATTTTTCATTTATAGTGTTAAATTCGTTGAGAAGATCAACCGTATCCTGGACTCCTTCTTCGACGATATCCTTAACGGTTTTATCGGAATCCAGTGCGGGTTCCTGCTCAAGATAATCAACTATTAGACCGGGAGCGAGATGTGTTTCTCCATTAAACTCTTTTTCAATTCCGGCGAGGATTCGCAGCAGGGTACTCTTACCGGAGCCATTCAAACCGAGCACGCCGATTTTTGCTCCATAAAAATAAGAGAGAGAAATATCTTTTAAAACCGGCTTGTTATCATAGTATTTACTCACCTTAATCATTGAGTAAATTATCTTTTTATCATCGGTGCTCATTGATTTTCCTTTGGTTGCTCTGAAGTTTGTTCGAATGGTTTTGACCGGATTAATGTGAACTTTGCAATGCAGTGGATAATACAAAAAAAAGCGCGATAATCAAACAAGAGATTATCGCGCTCATTCAAACCAGGTTTAAACACCTGTTTATTTGCCCTGGTATCAGGACTACTCTTTTATCTCTTTATCACCGGCATGTTTGGCGACCATCACACCGACAACTCCGAGTAAACCGATATTTTTAATGGTTTTCATTGCAGGCTTGACCATGGAGGCAAGCATTGCCCTGCGTCGAACCTGATTCAGGTCCGCAAGTTCTGGTTTTTGACTGTTAAAGAGCAGCGCCATGTCCTTTTTTTTGCCAAAATACCTGGAGTTGGGGCCAAGTTCACCGCCTTCAGGCTCAATACCTTTGGCACCTTTTTTTACATATTTTGAAACTTCTGAGTCTGGATCATCCAGATCTCCGAAGATCCGGGCACCGGTAATACAGGTCTGTACACAAGCAGGATCTGATCCTGCCTCGACTCTTGGCTTACAATAGGTACACTTATCAGCTTTGCCGTCTTCCGAGACGTCATCCAATTGATCAGGATTTATGTATCTGGCATTATATGGGCAGGCATCAGCGCAAGCACCACAGCCGATACATCGACTCTTATCGATCTGTACCGTCCCGTCAAATGGATCCTTCCAGGTAGCGGCGACTTCAATTGTCTCAGTTTTACCTGATTTCGCATCGGTAAATGTCATATCCACAGTGTCTGCAGGACACTCAGGCACACAGACAGGATCGTTACAGTGATTGCACAGGCCCGGGTAATAGGTCGATGCCATTTCGTTTTCAACCATAGCAGGGCCCATTCTATATACCCAGTTACGTCCAAATTCTACAGGAACCTCCCACTCTGCCTTGCAGGCTATAGTGCAGGCATGACAGCCTACACAACGTTCGAGGTCTATAATCATTCCATATTGCATTTCTTTATTCCTCCTGAAGTAACCTTTTAGCCGATTTATGCAGCCGATGGGATATCAATAACTTTGCCGTCTTTGATGAATTTGACAAAGTTATTTCGCATTCCATGGGCACCGGTTTCAGGATCAACAGTAATTTTGGTTATAAGACTGGTATCATCTACACCTGCATTCACGCCAACGCTCATCAACGGATTGGCAGAGCCGTAACCATGGCCCATATAAACAGAATCCTTTCTGATGCCCGGAGTGGTCTTTACGATAGTTGTTGTACGGGATTTCACGCCTTCCTGGTTGATAAAGCCAACCTCGTCACCATCTGCAAGCCCCATTTTCCCGGCAAGTTCATCGTTGAGCCAAACGGGGTTGGAAGGCATTGCCTTATTGAGCCAGACATTGTTCTGGGTTCTGTTGAAGGTGTGTACGGGAACACGACCATAGAGCAGACGGGCAAAACCTGCAGGTGGCTGCTCAACTGGAATATAAGTGGGAACTCCAGGGAAACCGTCATCTTCAAGATCTTCATTATAGAAGACAACCTCGAAATCCTCAGGAATGTTATAGGGATTTTTCCCTTCACGAATATGGATACCTTCCTCTTTTTTCAGCTGTGCCAGTGAGAGTCCTGCAACTTTGAGGTTTTTATCAACCATCTCCTCAACACTTTTAACAGGAATATCTTTTTCATATCCCATACGTATTGCGATCTCGTTGGTGATATAGACCTGATCCTTTCTTTCAAACATTGGTGCCGCAAGGGGCATCCTGGCAGAGATGTACTGCTGATGTTCTTCAGCAAAATCCCACTGGGTACCAGTCTTTATATAGTCATATCGCTCAAGATAACTCACCTCGGGCAGGAGAATATCAGCCCACATAGTAACATCCGTCGGCATGACATCCACACACATTACAAAATCCATCTGCTTCAGGACCTTCTTCATTTTTTCCTGACCGGGAATTGTCTGGATGGGATTCTGTCCCCAGATAACACAACCTTTGATGGGGTAAGGTTTACCGGTCAAGGCGGCATCACGGATTAGTTCTGTTGGAGTTCCCGGCGGGGTGTAGGGATAAATCAGCTCTTCATCACTGTTAAGGTTGAGATTATGCTCTTCCTCATGTTCCTTATGTTCCCAGCTTGTTTTACCAACTTTCGGACCAATGGCCGGCACCCATCCACCTTTAACATAATAGGCACCAAGAACACCTGTCAGACAGGCAAGAGAGCGTTGTCTCTGGAAATCATTTCCGTACCATGATACATGTCTGCCGGGATGAATTGATACGCTCGGTGCATTTGCAGCCAGCAGGTCGGCAACTTCCTTTATCTGTGCTACAGGTACATCACATTCCTTTGCAGCTTTTTCAAGAGTCCACTCTTTTATACCTGCAGCAAACTCTTCAAATCCGTCACCATATTCATCAATGAAATCCTCAGCATGTTTTTTGTTCTTGATAAGGTAATTCATGATAGCCAGTAAAAAGGCGGTGTCGGTTCCAGGCTTGATTTGAACCCAGATATCAGATTTAGCGGCAGATGCTGAGTAACGTGGGTCAACGACTACCAGCTTAGCTCCATTCTGCAGGCCCTTTATATAGCTTTTAACATGGGAAACATGAACATTTTCGCCAAAATGACCACCTAAAAGAAAGATGACTTTGGCGTTCGGCATATCCACCTTTTCACCCGGGGCTTTGCCAATAGTCGCCAGATAGGCTGTATCACGAATACCACGGCACTGGAAAAAAGATGCTTCGCTTACGTTAGGGGTTCCTACAGTTCTTTCAAAAAAGTGCATTGGATATTTAGCAGTGGAACCGTGGGGGAAAACAGATATACTCTGGGAACCGTATTTATCTTGAACAGCCTTCAGTTTTCCTCCGCATTCGTCCAGGGCTTCCTTCCAGGAGATTCTTTTCCATTTAGGATTGCCTCTTTCACCGACATTTTTCAAGGGGTACTTCAGCCGATCCGGATCATAGAGGAGTTTGATGCCGGCATTGCCTCTGGCGCAAATGGAACTACCATTATCAACAGATTTAGGATTGCCTTCGATCTTTACAAGGCGATCATCCCGCTTTTTCCCAACGAGTTGACAGCGCCAGAAACACATTTCACAAATACCCCCGACAACTGTTTCTTCCTTGAGCGAGCCTTTGGACTCATGGGGGGAACGTTTAATACCGCTCTCTGATGCTACTGCCTTTGAAAGGGGCAGAGCTACAGCTGCCAATGAGGCAGATTGTAGAAATTTACGCCTCGTTAAGTTGAACGCCATATTCCTTTTCCTCCTTTGTGAAAAAGTCAATAATGCTGATAATTACATGGTAAAAAGGATGTTGACTCTCCTTTTTGACCAGTTTAGAAAAAGTTGTGTACCAGGGAAGAAAAAAACGTGAGAGAAATTCTTCTTCTGCTTTCTGGTTTTTATCTTCAGCCAGAAATGATAAAAATTCCAGTTGATGTGTTAAGTTATCCGGTAAATCCGCATTTTCTGAAAGAGCGTAGCCCTGTGAACGATAATAAACTAAAACATCTTCCGCATATTTCCCTTGGAGTGATTTTTCCAGGTATACTGAACCATAGGGTGGCGCTACGACATGGGGCATGCCATTTATGAAAAGTCGTGTATGTTCAACCTGGAGGTCTTCGAGATAATCTTTAGCGGAGGCTAATGTTGATTTCAAATTATCCTTTTCATTATCACCGCCCAGAGCATCAAGCAAACCATAGAGACTTGAAAAGTAGTCATTGGTCAGCCAAGACGGGTCCGGATACTGCATGCTCTGTGCACAGAACCGATATATTGCGGCAATATGATCGGTAGAACTGGTATGTACCATTATCTCTGTATAATTTTGCTTTGAAAAAATCTGTGGAATACCCGTCTAGATGGTGAAAGAAAATATATTGAGTACCACAATGTAAAACAGGGCACAATCATACTTTTGATGCCCAATTTTGTAAATACCACAATGTGGCTATTTTCGAATCCCTATTATTTTATGAATCGATGCAAATTTATCATAAAAGCCAGGACGCAAACTATGCTACGATATCATTTTGAGAAATCTTTGTAAATAATAAATTAACAACTTAAATAGATTCATCAATCTCAATCAAAACAAGCTGCAAAGCGGAAATTAAGGGAAGAGGGGAAAGCCTAAGGGAAGATTTTGTTCGTCAGAAGGTAAATATAATATGCATTGATCTTGCCAATCAGATTTTCAGTTTCTCTGTAAGGAGCATGCTTCCCCTGGGAAAGTGATTTTGTATATTCACCAGCATTCCAGGCGGACACGACAAGGTCTAGCCTGCCTTCAAATTTATAGTTATACTTAGCAATCAGGTAGCATGTTATAAGAATATTTACAGCAGGATCCAAAAGGTCTCTTCGTCTCAAATTGCTAAGTTGTGATTTTGATACATATCTAAAGTGTGTATTTGATCTGGACAATTCTTTACCGGCTTGTTGGCCAGTGGTGAGGATAATCTGGCCTAAACCAAATGCCTTCATATTGGAAATGGCATCCGGATTGGCTCCTGATTCAGCCAGAATAAGGGCACGTATAAAATCCGGGCTGACTTTATGTTTAGGGACAAAATAGGAAAAACTTGAGAAGTAACGGATCAGGTGATCAAAACGGGCCAGTTGCTGGATTTGGTCCTGACTTACTGTCTTGTCTTTAAACTTATGAACGGAACTGTTTAAACTGCACCAGCCGGCAGAAGTGCACGAGAGGAAAAAAAGAACAGAAAAAACAAGTATATGGAAGAAAGATTGGCAAGTTAACATTGAAGGAATTTTCAACTTAAAGAATCAGTGTTAAAGAATTGAACTATTGTTTTATAGAGCAGTAGAGGATCCTCCGCACCTGTGTGTTCACGGATGGAATGCATTGCCAGACTGGGAGCTCCTACGTCCACTGTTTTTATTCCTAAACGGGCCGCTGTGACCGGACCGACAGTGCTGCCGCATGGCATGTCACTTCGCATTACAAATTCCTGAGGTATTACTTCCGCCTGTTTGCAAATATTTTTGTAGATGGCAGAGCTGAAGCTGTTTGTGGCGTAACGCTGGTTAGCATTGATTTTTATGACAGGACCTTTGTTGAGGAGAATCTTATGGCCTGAATCTGATTTTTCTTTGAAGTTAGGATGGGTGGCATGACTGTTATCCATTGATATGAGAAATGAATTATGCAGTGCGATTCTTCTTGCAACCGGATCAGGAACGATGCGCTCCAGTACCGAATCGATAAATGCTCCTGAGGCTCCAGTTGTGGAGACAGACCCATTTTCCTCATGATTTGTACAGATCAATAAATTGGTACTGCTGTTTCCGGCAGCAGTTAGAGCAGACATGCCAACAAAACAACTTAGCAGATTATCAAGTCTGCCCCCACTAATTATTTCTTTTTTCAAACCAACATAGGCGGGCCTCTGAATATCATAGCAGAAAATATCAAATGAGAGGATTTTTCTGATTTTGCTGTCAGGATATTGCATCTGCAACTGCTCTAAGAGAATAGTGCCAAAATCCGAAATCTGTTCATCAATATCCTGGGCGATGATGGGGGGTAAATGTTCCTGGGAGTTTATAGTTTTATTTTTATTTGCTTCCCTGTCGAGATGAATAGCCACACTGGGAATGGTGAGAATCGATCGTTTAAAATCAATGAGAAAAATATCAAGACTTGAATCACCCATTTCACAACATACCCTGCCGGCCAGACAGAGATCCCGATCAAACCATGGGTTAAGCAGGCACCCGCCATACACTTCAACCCCAAGTTTTAAAAACGACCCTTCATTAATGTCAGGCACAGGTTTCACCTGCAGACAGGGGCTGTCGGTATGAGCTGCGATCATCCTGAATCCACTGTCTAAAGATCCTTGTAAATCAAGGGAAAATGCAATGATGCCACCATTGTCTCTTGAAACAAAATAGGATTGCCCCTGTTTAAGATGCCATTTGTCAGACTCATGCAGTCTGGAAAAATTATATGAGAGGAGATAGTCCTCAATATTCGCTACAGCATGAAATGGAGTTGGAGAGGATTGAAGAAAGGAGAAAAGCTGTTGATTAAAATGGACACTTTTCATTATTGAACATCTCCATACAATGGATTGTCGGGGAGTGAAATAGTCGGCAAATCGTGATGGGTCCCCGGGTGGTAAAGAAGATTTTTTACGGCGCCATCAGTTATATTTCTCTTTAAGATCATATAATGTATCGAGATATTCTTCTCTTAGCAAGAGGCGGTTTCCTGTACCTTCTATTTCGTCAATGAGAGAATCAATCGTAGGACGTATATCAACACCGTGCCTGTTGTAGCCTTCATCGTTCGCGTTATCAATTAACAGGATCGAGTAATAACTTACAGTCATTCTTGAAATGGAGTCACGTCTGAAGAGATAGAGACGTCCTCCCATGGTATTTAGAAAAAAACCGGCATAGTCATAAAGGGCATTTTGGGGGAGAATAAGCGAATACTCCTGCGCAGTAACTTCGGGATAAGCAGTCAAACTGTAGAATGTTTTAAGGGTATTTTCAAAAGATGATTTTTCACGATCCAGAATACCTTTGAGAATGAGTATATTCTCTTTTCCAATAATTCGAAAAAAATGGGCGGTATTCTTAAGGAGGGTGTATAGATCGTCGGTTTCATTTGTTACGACAGGCGGGTTATTGATCAGTTTTTGCAGAAGATTGGAAAAATGAATCCTGCTTGGTTCTTTCAGGTTAAAGTCCTTCATATAGGACTGCTGATCAAGGTGGTCATAGAAATCGTTTAATGTGTGAATTAGATTACCTGAGTCTGTTTTCGAAAAAGGAGGATTTCCCTCAGGGTCAGTAAAGAGATGCCCGTCTACAGACTTATCAACACCAGACCCTGTGGATACTATGTCCCCTGATGAAGAAGATATTGATGCTGATGGATCGTTGACTTTTTCTCCAATTTTTTCTGACTGGGACGGCACTACCCTCAAATCATCTGATGGAGCAATATGTTCAACAGAATCAACCTTCTTAGAACCGGTAAGAGAGTCTTGATTATTTGAATCCGAATGATTGTTTTTCTGCTGGGTATATATATATAAGAAAATTACAAAGAAGGTAACTAANCCACAACCAATATAGAGAAACGTATTTGACCTTTGCTTAACACGGGATCGCGGCCTTGAATCTAATTTATGATATTTTATCGTCATGTTGCACTTAAGATCCGATATATGAAATTGATGAGGTTTATAAAAACTCTTCACCTGCATCATTGCTGTATTCGCAGGAAGGATATGGGGTGTAAATATTCAATCTTACGACATATATATGTCCCTGGAAACTATCAAAAACAAAATAAAAGATACTCTATGGTAAGTGTAAAGTCACGGGAGAAGAGAAAGGGCGGCACCATTTGGGAATTAATAGCTGGAATCCCTTTAGAATCAAAATTCCGGGAATGGCAGTCTTTGATAAACTATTTTAATGCTTGACTCAGATGCAGGAAGGAACTATTTTAGTGTGTCCAAAAAAATACAGCTGAAATTAAGTAAAATATTAACAGTTTACACTTTTTGTTCAATAATAAAATTTTGGAGGAACACAAATGGCTATTTCTGTAGTAGGACATTCAAACCCTGACACTGATTCTGTTACTTCTGCAATTGCACTTGCAACTTTACTGACGGCCCAGGGTCAGGACGCACAGGCTTGTATGCAGTCTACTCTCGCGGATCTTAATCCGGAATCCAAGGTTGTTCTGGAAAAATTTGGCCTCGAAGCTCCTGTAGAGATAAGTGATGCTGATGGAAAAGATATTGCACTGGTTGATTTCAGCGATCTCGCTCAAGGTCCGGCAAATCTAGCTGATGCCAATGTTGTTGCAGTTGTTGATCATCACAAAGTTGGAGATCTTACGACCAATAGTCCAATCCTCTTTCGGGCAGAGCCTGTTGGCTGCACCGGCACCGTTTTGAATAAAATGTTCAAAGAGGCCGGTGTTGCTATTCCTAAAAACGTTGCAGGGGGTATGTTGGCAGCAATTCTGAGTGATACCGTTAATTTTAAGTCACCCACCTGCACTGATGCGGATAAAGTTGCTGTTGCCGATCTTAAAACTGTTGCAGGTGTAGATGATACCGATGCTCTGTTTATGGATATGCTTAAAGCTAAATCCTCAGTGGCTGGTGTCCCTGCAAAAGATCTCCTTTTCCGGGATTATAAAGATTTTGATATGAATGGAAATAAGGTGGGGGTTGGCCAGCTTGAGCTTGCCACTTTGGATCAGGTTGCAGATATTCGCGCTGACCTGATGAAGGCGATGGAAGAAGCAAAGGCTGAAGGGCGCCATTCTGTACTTCTTATGCTTACGGATGTTGTAAAAGAAGGTACTGATCTGGTCGTTCTTTCTGATGATCCCGCCCTGGTTGAAAAGGCATTCGATGGAAAACTCGAAAGCAACGTAATGTGGGTTGATGGTATGATGAGCCGTAAAAAGCAGACCGTACCAAATCTGCAGACTGCGTTTGGCTGCTAAGATATTTCTCGAGTGTAATGCCAGCAAAATACCTTCATAACAGTGACACTGCGCACTGTTTCACTGTTATGAAAGTAATGTATCCAGGAATTTCATAAAGTTCCGATTTGTTCGACCTAGTTTTTTGGACAGGAAATAATTGCAATTTCTCCCTGTAACTAAAGGTGGCGTCCCTTTCCTTTGTATGACAGCGTAGGCAGAGAGCAGGTGGTGGACGTTTTATCAGGTTGCTTTTTTGAGGAGAAGCAACGTGTTTTCCCCCCTGTCCATGGTAGACTTCACAACCTACTGTTTTCATTTCATCGGAAAAATTCAAAAGTGCAATTATCTCAGTTTCCGGATAATTTTATATGAAAGTCCTGTGCAATTTGGAAGGAAAGGGATTCGGAGGGGTGTTGACACAACAGGTAAGCGAGTATGCGAGACTCCGATCCACAGCCTGCGAGGACGTTTGGCAACACTCCTTTGAATCCCAGTTACATTACTTTCATGGGTGTTAGATCAGTATTTGAAGCCGACTTATTTTTCTTTTGTGCTCCCACCTCCGGAAGGCTGTTTCTTCTGTTCTAAGCTTCTCTTGTTATATTTATTTATTCTGTTTTTCAGCTCAGCTATCATCAGCTTTATCTCTTGTGATTCTTGAGATCTCGGCTTTATGGGGATAAAATCCGCTTTAAAAGTGTTCATTCTCTCATTGGTTGATTCGCGCTGTTTGAGATTTGCCGTTTCTACTTCCCGCTTGTTCTCAAGATCTTTTTTAATAGATGTGAGCTTGTCGAGTCTTGCTGTGAAATTAGTCTGAGTGGAATGTGACTTTCTTTTCTCAAGCTGGGTTATCTGCCGTTCAACTGATTTGATCCTGTTAGCAAGTATTTTCAGGGTGTTCGAGCTATCGTAAGACCATTTCTCTGACTGCTGATACTTGATAAAAAGCCGGCCAAGATATTTTCCTCTGGACTGACTCTGGGTAATCAAAGCGTTGTGGGAAAGCTGAGGAGCAAGGTTACCACGTTTTTTTTCAGCGGTGATGATCAGGTC
>JGI24023J19991_10000490_pt1 | contig 30692 bp, 31 predicted proteins | sample Cruoilmetagenom1_FD_19991 | JGI IMG/M metagenome (IMG submission 19991) | reverse complement strand
GCTGCCGCGTTCGGAGCTTGAAATGCGCGAGAAGCTGGAGCAGTTGCGCGCCCTTGAAGCCGGCATGCGCATTGATGTGGCGCTCGTTGACACCGTACCGGTCGGCGTCGATACTCCCGCCGACCTTGAACGGGCGCGCGCGTTGCTTGCGTCATGAGGCCGTTAGGGGTCTTTCGCGTTTTCGTTCCCGAAATTGTCGCAGACCTGCAATTCATGGCATCGGTGAACCATGGCTGATCAAAATGAGAAAACAATCGCCTTCCAGGGCGAGACCGGTGCGAATTCGCACGCTGCCTGCCTGCATGCCTATCCGGGCATGGAACCGCTTGCTAGTCCGACCTTCGAGGACGCGCTTGCCGCGGTGAAATCAGGACAGGCCAAATATGCAATGATTCCGATTGAAAATTCTGTGGCTGGCCGGGTGGCTGATATTCATCATTTGCTGCCCGAAGCGGAACTTTTCATCGTCGGGGAGCATTTTGAGAGGATTCATCATCAGCTTCTCGGGTTGCCCGGCACGACCATGGACCAGTTGAAGAGTGTGCTGAGTCATACGCATGCGCTTGGGCAGTGCCGGAAAATCATTCAGGAACTCGGTCTCAAGGCCGTGCGCGAGGCGGATACCGCAGGTTCAGCACGCATCGTGAGCGAAGGGGGAGATGCGACGCAGGCGGCAATTGCCACGAAACTTGCGGCGGAATTCTACGGCCTGGAAATCCTGAAAAGCGACATTGAGGACGCGACTCACAATACCACACGCTTTGTGGTGCTTTCGGCGGAGCCCGACGATGCAGAGCAGAGCGTCGGTTCGGTTGTCACCACATTCATATTCCGCGTGCGGAACGTGCCGGCGGCTCTCTACAAGGCATTGGGCGGGTTTGCGACCAACGGCGTGAACATGACCAAGCTTGAGTCCTACCAGCTTGAAGGTACGTTTAACGCGACCATGTTTCATGCGGATATCGAGGGTCATCCGAGCGACCGCAATGTCAGGCTGGCATTGGAAGAGCTCTCCTTTTTCTCCTCCGAAGTAAAGGTGCTGGGCACCTATCCGGCAAGTCCGTACCGTGAGGAACTTGCAGCTCTGGCGGCACTGCCTCAGCACGCAACCCAGATGCGATAGAGGTGATATTCGGTAGATCCGCGTAAGTTGATCCCGGTCACTTGTCTTTTTCCACAAAACTCATGATGAGCGAATGCGCGATGGAATGGTTGCCGGGTACGGAAAAGCCTTCCGGGTGCTCCCCGGCCATCATCTGGAGCACGTCGTCGCGTGTGAACCAACGCGCATCGTGAAGTTCCTCTTCCTCCAATGTGAGTTCGGTTGTTAACGCCTCAGCCCAGCACCCGACCATAAGCAGATGCGGGAACGGCCAGGGCTGGCTCGCCATGTAAGTCACTTCGCCGATTGTGATGCCGGTTTCCTCGCGCATTTCGCGGCGCACGCAGGCTTCGATGTCTTCACCAGGCTCAACGAACCCAGCGAGAGTCGAATAGAATTTGTGCGCGTAGCGCTTGTGGTGGCCGAGCAAGCAACGCTCTCCGTCGGTTATGAGCACAATGATTGCGGGGTCGGCACGCGGGAAGAACTCCTGACCGCAGGCCCAGCATTTGCGTCGCCATCCGGCGTCGCGACTGCGCGTATGTCCGCCGCAGCGCCCGCAGCATTTCGTCGTCGCGTGCCATGCAGCCAGGGCGCGGCCCACCGCTGCAAGAGAAAGATCTTCCGGGGAAAGCGCTTCCTGCATTGCCAGCGATCTCAGATCAACGAGCGGTTTAAGCGCATCAATACCGCCGGGCGCGGCCACTGCTTGCGCGGGGCTGAGTGAAACGGCGAAAACCGCCCGGTCGTCCGCGTCGCATCCCAGCAAGTACGCCGTGTCGATATCGGCGGTAAGCTTTTCAATCTCTTTCCGCGTATGCCAGCGCAGGTTTGTCTCGCTCTTGTCTGTATTGGAATCCACCGCGAGCGACAAATCCGTGAGTAGCAGAAAGCGGCTCGTTTCCCGCCCCAGTCGCTCCGCGACCCAGTCCTTGTCAGCGCGCTTCTCCGCCATCCGGTTGAGAGTGCGTTCGGAGCCAATACGTGGGCGGGGAAAACTATTTTGATTGGGCGCGTCCATTTCTCAAATCTTCCTGCTCGAGGCCGGGCGCAATAGGATACCACCCGCGCATGTCATACAAGGTCCGTTGGTGGTGAATAGTATTTCCGTTTGTCCCCAAAAGGCGCAGCAACACTTGCCAGCGTAGCCTTTTAACCTGATATAACGGGGCTGGGAGGTTGGCGGCAGACGTGTCTCTCGCCAACCGGGTCAGATCCGGAAGGAAGCAGCCCTAACGAGTTCGGCGCGGGTTGCACGTCCAGCCTCCCACCTTTCACCGACTTATGCCTGCCGTTGCCCCGGCCGGTTCCCGCAGAGTTGATATGATGGCCAAGCGGAAAGACAGCTCAAGCTCCAAGGAGAAATCCCCCGAGCAGGCCGGAAGCGCCTACGCCGTGCTCGCGCGCAAGTACAGGCCGGGGACGTTCGAGGAACTGATCGGGCAACAGGCGATGGTGCGAACGCTCACCAACGCCTTTGCGTTGGGTCGTATCGCGCAGGCTTATATGCTTACTGGGGTGCGAGGCGTCGGCAAGACCACGACCGCGCGAATACTGGCCCGCGCCCTCAACTATGAGATTGACGGCGTGGACGGGCCCTCCATCGACATGAAAGAGATGGGGCTCCATTGCGAAGCGATCATGGAATCGCGTCACGTGGACGTGCTCGAAATGGATGCGGCTTCGCACACCGGTATCGATGATATCCGTGAGCTTATTGAAAGCGCGCGCTACAAGCCCATTTCGGCGCGCATGAAGGTTTACATCATCGATGAAGTGCACATGCTTTCGAAGGCGGCCTTCAATGGACTGCTGAAGACGCTCGAGGAGCCTCCGGACCATGTCCGATTTATCTTCGCGACGACGGAGATACGCAAAGTCCCGGTGACCGTCCTGTCGCGCTGTCAGCGGTTCGACCTGCGCCGCGTTGACGTCGAGATGCTGCGTGATCATTTTGCGAAGATTGCCGGTCTCGAGAAGAAAAAGGTCGACGATGACGCGCTGACATTGATCGCGCGTGCCGCGGAAGGGTCCGTCCGCGACGGGCTTTCCATTCTCGATCAGGCGATCGCCCATGCCAGCGACACTATCGCAGGATCGGACGTGCGCGCCATGCTTGGGCTGGCCGATCGAACGCGCGTGTTCGAGCTGCTTGAGACGCTTTTCAATGGCAATGCGAAGGAGGCGTTGGAAAGTCTGCGTGCACTTTATGAGGAAGGCGCAGAACCGGTGCAGATTTTGAGCGATCTGGCTGAGTCGGTCCATGTGGTGACACGCATCGCGGCGGCCGGCAAGGACGCTGGTGATCCCACTCTGAGTGAGGCTGAACGTTCTCACGCCGAAACTCTGGCGGAACGCCTCGATATGGGGCTTCTCACCCGAGCATGGCAGGTATTGCTCAAGGGACTTGAGGAGGCGAATTCCGCCCCGCGCCCCTTGGCGGCGGCTGAAATGGTACTGGTTCGTCTCGCCTATATGGCGGAACTGCCCACGCCGAGTGATCTGGCACGGATCGCGGCCGGTGACGCCGGTCAGGGAATGAGCAACAGCGCACCTTCCGGAAACGTTTCTGCGCCGCAATCAACACCCACCGCCCGTGCAAGCGGTTCGGCGCAGGCGCAACGCGTTGTTGCAGGAGAGGTCGATACGGCGCCCGGGACGGCAATGTCGGCACAGGCACGGATCGACCTGCAGAGCTTTGCCGATGTGATTTCGCTTGTTGAAGACAAGCGCGAACCAATGCTAGGCCACGCGCTGGAAAATGCCGTCCGTCTTATCCGCTTCGCGCCGCGAAATATCGAGATAAGTTTGCTGGAAAGCGCTCCGCGCACACTGCCCAATGAATTGATGACTAAGCTCAAAACGTGGACCGGAGAGCAATGGATCGTTGCGGTAAGCGATGGTAAAGGCGGAGCGACAGTAGCGGAGGAGCGCAAGGTGCGCGAAAGGCAGGAGGCGGAAAGCAAGGCAAGGGAAATCGAAGAGTTGAAAGACCATCCTGCGGTCAAAGAATTGTTCGAATATTTCCCCGGAGCAAAAATCCACGACGTCCGAAAACTGGATTCCACAGACGGCGATAACGATCAATAGGCTTAAGGCCCATTGCAGAGAGGCGAATGGCGATATGGCGAATTTCTCAAACATGATGAAGCAGGCGCAGGAGTTGCAGGGGCGCATGCAGCAGATGCAAGCGGAGCTTGTCGACCTGGAGTGCAAGGGCACGTCCGGCGCCGGTCTCGTGACGGTAACGCTTAACGGCAAGGGAGACATGACCGGACTTGACGTCGACGCTTCGCTAATCAAACCGGAGGAGGCGGAAATCCTGGAAGATTTGGTTGTTGCAGCGCATACCGATGCCAAATCCAAGTTGGAGGCGATGGTTCAGGAAAAAATGAAATCGGTCACAGGCGATCTGCCCATTCCGCCCGGCATGAAACTGTTCTGAGTGCCGGCCCTGGAACACGTCCATGTCTCGTAAAGTCGCTGGTCCGGAAATCGAGCAGTTGGTTCAATTGCTTGCACGGCTCCCCGGTCTCGGTCCGCGCTCGGCGCGCAGAGCGGCACTACATCTCATAAAGAAAAAAGATCAGCTCTTGTCCCCGCTGGCTGCGGCGATGGTGGAAGTGCGTGACAAAATCGTCGTGTGCGAAACCTGCGGCAATGTGGATACGGCAAGTCCGTGTACCATCTGCGTGGACCCGCGCCGGGACCCCTCACTCATTTGTGTGGTGGAGGAGGTTGCCGATCTTTGGGCGCTGGAGCGCGCCAGTGTCATCAAAGGCCGCTACCACGTACTTGGAGGCACCCTCTCGCCACTCGATGGAGTGGGACCGGGTGAGCTCAGTATCGCCGAACTGATAGCCCGCGCGAACTCAGATGACGTAAAGGAAGTCCTTCTGGCGTTGAACGCCACTGTCGAAGGTCAGTCGACCGCACACTACCTGATGGATCAGCTCGAGGCGGGCGGCGTCATTATCTCTCAGCTTGCTCACGGTGTCCCGGTCGGCGGCGAGCTCGACTACCTCGATGAAGGTACGCTCGCCGCCGCCATAAAGGCACGCAAGACATTGTAACTTATGGAAGCGATGACCGCTGTTACGCCGCCACCTTTTGCAGAGGCGTATCTTCGGGTGCCGCCTGTTCGTCCAGCACTTCACCTTCCTGATCATCACCTTCCTGATCATCGAGCGTATCTTGCTCAATCATCATGCGCTGCAACATGCCTTGGGTGAAGTGCGCATAGTCGCGCTGCATCCCGTCAAGATATCCTTTTTGTGCCTTGGTCAGATCGCCCAGCGTTTTACAAGTGCCGAGTGTTTCTGGCCAATCCATCCAGGCGCGGGCGCGGTGGCCCCACAGCGCAAGCATATCAGATTGCGCTTTCATGCCCATTTCGCAAAATGGACGCATGGGCTCCGGGATCCCGTCAAGTCGTGGTGTTGGCAGGCCGAACAACAGGTCTTTTTTGTCCTGCGGTTGATTGGGGGTTTCATTCTTACTCATGGGGGGACCTCCCTCGTTTTACATGCAACTTTATATAATCACCTTCTCTAAAAAGTTGAAGATGATAAATAGCCGCACATGGTGTTTTTTTCGCGGCGCTTGCCCTGTAATAGTAATCTTTGTGCGCGCAAGCGTTAGCCGGAGAGCTACCAGTAACGGGGTTAGGGATATGACCGACGACATTGAAGACAGGACATTGCGGTTTCGCGCGTTGCATGGCGGTGATGGCGCGTTCGTTATTCCCAATCCGTGGGATACGGGTTCAGCACGGATATTCGCCGGCCTCGGCTTCGAGGCACTGGCAACCACAAGTTCGGGTCTCGCCTTTGCGCTGGGAAAGAGCGATGGCAGTGTTAGCCGCGAGGAGCATCTCGCCCACATTGGCGCACTTGTAGATGCCACGCCGTTACCCGTCTCAGCCGATCTTGAGCAATGCTATTCCGATGACCCGAAAGAGGCCGCTGACACCATTCGGATGGCGAGCGAGGCGGGTGCCTCGGGCGGTTCCATCGAGGATTATACAGGTCCGCCGGGCGGACGAATCTACGATTTTGACCATGCCGTAGAGCGTGTCGCAGCCGCCGTCGAAGTGGTGCGATCGCTGCCACGCCCCTTTGTTCTTACAGCACGTGCGGAGAATTTGATCAGGGGTGTCGATGATCTCGACGACACGATTAGACGTCTTCAGGCCTTCGACAAGGCCGGGGCCGAGGTGCTTTATGCGCCTGGGCTTAAGACAGCAGAGGATGTGCGCGCCGTTTGCAGCGCTGTATCCAAGCCGGTGAATGTGCTTGCAACACCAGCTCTTTCAGTGGCGGAGATCGCTGAGGCGGGTGGAAAACGCATTAGTGTCGGTGGTGCGCTCGCGCGAACGGCCATTGGTGGGTTTCTCTCCGCTTCGCGGGAAATCATCGAGAAGGGTACTTTCACGGCCATCGGTGATGCGCCAGGGTTCCCGGAGATCAATGCGATCATGGGCGAAAAAGGGTCGGGCTAAGCCTACTCTCCAGCCAGCAGGTCCGGCTGTTTGCCATTGCCGTTCGATTTTGCGGGCGCCTTGCCTTTCTTGCGCCCTGACGTTGGTACTTTCGCGGCAGGTGCTTTCGCCTCATCCTCAAAGTCGAGCGTCTCAATCCTGCGCCCGCGCGAGGTGATCTTCTCCGATGACGTGAGAACTTGCTCGATGTCTTTTCCGGTCTGGCCGAAATGCTGCTGCAATTTGAGCACGCGTTCGCGCAGGCGGTGCACGTCGTCCAGCAGGTAGGCGACTTCCTTCTGGATAAGTCCGGCCTGCTCGCGCATCTTCACGTCCTTCATGATCGCCTGCATGGTCTGCACAGCCAGCATCAGCATGTTTGGCGAGACGATGACGATGCGGGCCCGCGCCGCCTGTTGCAGGACTGCCGGAAAATTCTCATGCAGATCCGCGTAGATTGCTTCAGAGGGCACAAACATGAGCGCCGTATCCTGCGTTTCTCCAGAGATGAGATAGCGTTCGGCGATCGCCGTTATGTGTGTGCCGACGTCCTGGCGCACGCGCGTATTAGCCTGTTTCTTCGCCGTTTCCGAGCGGGCTTCACGCAGCGCCTCAAATCCTTCCAGCGGAAACTTGGCGTCGATGACCACGTCTGGCGCGTTGGGCAGATGGATCAGACAGTCAGGGCGCATATTGTTTGAAAGTGTCGCCTGAAATGTATAGGCGCCTCGCGGCAGCCCGTCCTCGATGATCGCTTCCATACGGCCCTGGCCGAACGCCCCCCGCTGCTGCTTATTGGCGAGAATTTCCTGCAGGCCTACGACATTGGATGAAAGCTCCGTGATGTTTTTCTGCGCCGTGTCGATGACGGCAAGGCGTTCGTTGAGCTTGGACAGGCTTTCGGTGGTCTTGCGTGAACTCTCGGTCAGATTCTGCCCCAACCGATGGGTTACACCGTCAAGACGTTGGTTGATGGAGCGGGTTAGCTCAGATTGCCGTGACACGGAAATCTCGGCGACCGTCTGTAACCGGCCTTTCAATTCAGCCAGCTCCGTATCGAGGTGCGATGCCTGAGCCGTCTTTTCCGCTGATTCCGCTGAGCGGCGAGACATGCCGACAATGACCACGATCAGAAGGGCCAACAGCAGGAAAGCGGCAAAACCCGCCACGCCAAGCAAAAGTAACGTCGGGTCGAGTGTAATCTCGCCCAAGCGGATGATATTTTCATTCATACGGATAGCTATAGCGCGATTCGCGCAAGTTTTGGATCAAAACAGGAACATTTGCAGATAGTGCTTGTCCTTTGCGCGCAATTACTGCGGAAGCAGGGCGCCGGGGAGTCTTGCCTTCGCCGGAAATTGGGCTGATTGGAATTGAGCAAAGCAACGTTGACCTTGACCCGGCCAACCCCTATTTCAACCCATATATGACGAAACGCGAAATCATCACCTTGCCCGACCCGCTGCTGCGGAGCCGCAGCGCGCCTGTGGAGCGCGTGGATGATGAATTGCGCGCGCTGATCGATGATATGTTTGAGACGATGTACGACGCGCCAGGCATCGGTTTGGCGGGGGTACAGATTGCCGTACCCCGCCGGCTAATCGTCATGGACGCGAGCTACCGGAGTGCAGATGAAGAGGGTGGCGAAGCACCCAAAGTGCCGATCGTCATGGTGAACCCGGAAATCATTGCGCGAGGCGACGAATTGCGCGCTCACGAAGAGGGCTGCCTTTCTATTCCGGAGTTTTATGCTGAAGTAGAGCGACCCGCCAATGTCACCGTCCGCTATCTCGATCGTGACGGCAAACAGCAGGAACAGGAATGTGAGGGCATTCTTGCGACCGTCGTTCAACACGAGGTGGATCACCTCGATGGGAAGCTGTTCATCGACTATATTTCCAGGCTCAAACGAGACCGGGTTATCAAGAAATTCGTTAAGGCGGCCAAGGGCGAAGTCGTCGCTTAACCATCCTTCAGGTGCTTTAACCAAGCCTGGCATTTCTGGTGTCTCGTGGGCGGCGGAGGTGCTGTAATAATTTTGGGTCAGGGCTTCGGCTCTGATTTCGGCAGGAATGAAACCCGTTGGCTGTGGTGGCCTGAAGCGCGCCTAACCGAACGCGATATTTTGCTGTTGAAGCCATTCCGGATGGCTGAGGTGAGCGGGTTATCCTGTGGGGGAGCCGCACTTTAACCTAGTGCGGCTCTCCGCACGTCTGGCATCTGCTTCATCTCCCGCGTAAAACATGTCCACTTCTGCTTCGCGAACGGGAAAGGAATTGTCGCACCAATGCCGCTGCGTGTTGTTTTTATGGGAACGCCCGATTTTTCCGTGCCCTGCCTGTCCGAGGTGATCGGCGCGGGCCACGATGTTGCTCGTGTCTATACCCAGCCCCCGCGCGCGGCCGGTAGGGGACAGAAGGCGCGTTTGTCCCCGGTCCATGCTTTTGCCGAGCAGGCTGGAATTCCCGTCGTTACACCCCCTACTCTCAAGGATCCCCATGAGCAGCGTGGTTTCGCCGCGTTGGAGGTGGATGTCGCGGTTGTTGTGGCGTATGGGCTCATTTTGCCCAAGGAGATTCTTGAAGCACCGAAAAATGGGTGCCTCAATCTGCACGCCTCGCTGCTGCCTCGCTGGCGCGGTGCGGCACCCATCCAGCGCGCAATCATGGCCGGCGACACGGAAACCGGGGTCATGGTGATGCGCATGGATGAAGGGCTGGATACGGGTTCCGTTTGCCTGTCAGAGCGCACAAGCATCGAGAGGGATGAAACCGCAGGTGAATTGCATGACCGCCTCGCCCGTCTCGGTGCGGATTTGGTGGTCCGCGCGCTCGCCGCCCTCGAGCGTGGAAGCCTCCACTGCACGCCACAAAGCGCGGAAGGCGTCACCTATGCGGCCAAGATCGACAAGGAGGAGTCACGGCTGGATTGGGGATGTTCCGCAAGAGAAGTCCACAGCCACATTTGCGGCCTGTCGCCCTTTCCAGGCGCATGGTTTGAACTGGACGTGAACGGGAAACGGGAGCGGGTGAAAGTCCTGCATTCCAGCCTCGCTACGGGAGAAGGGTCCCCCGGCACGGTGCTGGATGGAGATCTCACTATTGCCTGCGGGTCAGGAGCCGTGCGCCTCACCCAGCTTCAGCGTGCAGGAAAAACCCCCATGTCCGCGGTAGATTTTTTGCATGGCGTGCCCATAAAGAGCGGCATGACAGTGTCATGATCATCCGGCCAGAGCGCGCTGGGGATATGGACGCGATTACAAATATTGTCCGGGCTGCGTTCTTGCAGGAAGACGAAGTTCAGATGGTCGCGCGCCTGCGCTTGAGTGGTGAGTTGATCATCTCCCTGGTGGCCGTGACCTTGTCGGATAGGGCGGCCCCAGTGCGCGGACGGATTATTGAGCCAACAGCCTTCGCGGAGCTTGCATAGTGGCAACGATGGCGCCGCCGCTAACCTTCACGCAACCTTTTCACCACCTGCAGAAGAAACGCGTTAGAATACGACCTACGAGGAGGTGCGCCGCGGGGTTTGGAGTGCGCCTTGAGAGTAAAAAGTATCGCGTTTGTTGCCGCCTCGAGCATGGCGGTTACCGCTATTGGCATTGTCCCGGCGGTTGCGCAAAAGGTAATTCAGGTCAACCCAACTTCGATACGCATCGGTGTTACTGAAAGCATTGCCGGTGCGCGAATATTGCGGGTTTTGCCGACAAAGAAGAAGTCGCCAGTCCGGAAGCGCCGCGTCCTAAAACGCGCAAAGAAGTTTGATCCACCGACGCGGGTTATCACCAAACAAAAGGTTCAGACCGACCTTCCGGGATCACGCCTCCCGCGCGATCAGCGCGTTCAGACGGATCTGCCGGGAACGAGACTGCCTCCTGATCAGCGTGTGCAAACTGATCTCCCCGGTTCCCGGTTGCCCCGCTCGCAACGCGTTCAAACGGACTTGCCGGGTACAACGCTGCCACGAAACCAGCGCGTCCAGACGGATCTGCCGGGAACGAGGCTGCCCCCAGCCCAACGTGTTCAAACAGATCTCCCCGGTTCCCGGTTGCCACCGTCACAACGCGTTGAAACAGACTTGCCGGGTACAACACTGCCGCGCAACCAGCGCGTTCAGACGGATTTGCCAGGAACGACGCTGCCCCGTGACCAGCGGGTGCAAACCGATCTTCCGGGAACGCGGCTACCGCGTTCACAGCGTGTCCAGACGGACCTGCCGGGCACCAGATTGCCGCGAAACCAACGCGTCCAGACGGATTTGCCGGGCACGCGCGTCCCGCGCGCTCAACGGGTTCAAACGGATCTGCCCGGAACCCGGCTTCCAAGATCTCAGCGTGTACAGACTGATCTGTTCCCGGTGCGTGTCAGAAAGTTTGGGCAAATCCAGGGCAAGCGGGCGGAGCGTCGTGTGAGCAGAAAAAAAAGCCGTCGCCTGCGCGCACGCTTCGTCGGTTTTTCCCTACCACAGCAAACCTACTTCCCGCCTTACTACGCTGCACCCCGGCCGTGGGCCCACGGTCCCGATGTCAGGAGCCGTATCCGGGGCGGACAGACGGTTCAGCAGGGTTCGCCCTACGCCAGCCGGATCAAGGGTGGCAAGACGGCGCAGCAGGGCTCGCCCTATGCCAGCCGGATCAAGGGTGGCAAGACGGTGCGACAAGGGTCTCGCTACGCCAGCAAAATACAAGGTGGGCGAACGGTTGAAGGCGGGTCGCCTTGGGCGAGTACCATGCCCAACTGGAAGTTTTCCGGTTTTGAAGCACCGATGCGTCCACGCGGCATTCCCTACTATCGGGCCAATCGGCGCAAGCGCGCACCATGGGCACGCTAGAAGCATCGTCCTGCTCAGGTCTTGCCATTGGCGCGGTATGAGGGCACCAATCCGCCATGCCCCGCTATCGGATCACAATCGAATATGACGGCACGCCCTATGTGGGCTGGCAACTGCAGGACAACGGTCCGTCAGTTCAGGCGCGGCTGGCGGAGGCCATTGAAGCCTTCTGCGGTGAAAGGCTCATTCCTGCTGGTGCGGGGCGAACCGATGCAGGGGTTCATGCGCTCGGACAGATCGCCCATTTCGATCTTCAGAAATCCTGGCCGACAGACACGGTTCGCGATGCACTGAATGCCCATTTGCGGCCCGACCCGGTTTCCGTGCTCGATTGTGCTGAAGTCGATGCGGATTTCGATGCACGCTTTTCAGCCATGCGCCGTCAGTATCTCTATCGAATTTGCGACAGGCGTTCGCCGCTCGCCCTCGACCGGAACCGCGCGTGGCAGGTGCCAAGGCCGCTCGACAGCGATGCGATGCATGCAGCGGCGCAAGCGCTCGTCGGCAAACACGACTTCACGACATTTCGTGCCGCCCAATGTCAGGCGAAATCCCCGGTCAAGACACTCGACCGGCTCGACGTATCACGGGTCGGCGCCGAGATTCACATCGTGGCGGAAGCGCGATCATTCCTGCACAACCAGGTGCGCTCCATTGCTGGTGCGCTCAAGCAGGTTGGTGAAGGAAAATGGCGCACACGGGATATCGAGGCTGCCCTAAAAGCAAAGGACCGCGCGGCTTGCGCGCCAGTTGCGCCACCGCACGGTCTGTATCTGGTGTCAGTCGAGTACCGAGACTAACGCTTGCGGAGCTTCAGGCTGCCTGACCCTTTGGGGCTGTTGACGCGGATCGTCTGGCTCTTGCCGCTTACAGAAATGCTAACTTTTCCGGACACGGCATATTGATCAGAATACAGGCTGCCCGAATAGCTGTTGCTGCCCAGCTTCACGATTCGGCCGGATTGCTGGAATGTCCCGGCAGTCGTCGCGCATGTTGCATTCAGCACAAACGTGCGCCCGCCACCTGCTTCGTAACGAACGCTGCAACTGACAGGCTCAACCTGACCGGTATCCTTAAGACGCACGGTGCCGCGGCCATTCCAGGATCCTAGGATTGAGGCTGCCGCCTCCGCGGTAGCTGCAAGCGGCATGCTGAAGGCTACAGCCACGAGTGCTGCAGGGATAATCCGCATTTTTCGTCTCCTCATCGCTCCGGTTTGCGTGAAGTTACTGGTCATATGCAAAACTCCAATTAACACTTGCGGTTGATCTCTCGATTGTGATGCGCAGTTTCTATCGTGCACCTAGTAGAGAATTGTTACGGATTTGAGGCTGCAACATCCGTCGCCGCGAACGCATCAAAATATCGTTCGATAAAGGCTCTATAGATACCCGTAAGGGCGTCTAGGTCACAAACTTCAATTCGCTCATCTACTGCATGAATGGTTTTGTTCACAAGGCCGAATTCAATTACTGGGCAATAATCTTTGACGAAACGTGCATCAGATGTCCCGCCGCCAGTAGATAATTCCGGTGTTATTCCAGTTTCACCTGTTAGCACGCCCGCCATCAGATCGACCAGCGGACCTGGTTCGGTGACAAAACAATGGCTGGCGGGTTGAAAGCTAATCTGGTGACTAAGCCCGGTTCCTTCAAGGGCAGCGTCGACTTTGTTTTTGAGGATGACCTTCAGGCCATCCGCGGTGTGATTTGCGTTAAAGCGAATATTGAACCGAGCCAAGAGGGCGGCAGGGATGACATTTGAGGCCGGGTTGCCGGTCTCAATTGCTGTAATTTGTAAATCTGACGGTGCAAAATGCGCTGAACCATCGTCCAGCGGTTCGGCAAGATATGAACCGAGAACATCGAGCAACCCCGGAATCGGGTTGTTTGCCAGATGCGGGTAGGCCGTATGTCCCTGCACGCCGCTGACGGTGATTTCGCCACTCAGGCTCCCGCGTCGTCCAATTCGCAAGGTATCGCCGAGTTTTTCAGAGCAACTCGGCTCCCCAACGAGGCAATGGCTTGGCGTATGGCCATTTTCTTTCATCCATTCCAGCACCTTACGCGTACCGTTTATGGCTGGACCTTCTTCGTCTCCGGTAATGAGAAAACTGATGGAGCCGTTGAGCATGTTTTCGGTTTTGCTGAGATAGTCGAGAGTGGCCGCCACGAAACAGGCGATGTCGCCTTTCATGTCGGCCGCGCCGCGTCCAAAAAGCCAGCCATCGTCAACAACTGCGCCAAAGGGGGGATGTGTCCAATCTGTTTCGTTACCGGGCGGAACCACGTCGGTATGCCCTGCGAAGCAAATGTGAGGTGCTTTTGTGCCAATGCGGGCGAAAAGGTTGTCGACGTCCGGCGTGTCTTCATCTGAAAACACCAGACGGTTGCACGTGAAACCTGCCCCTTTGAGCATAGTCTCCAGCACATCAAGGGCACCACCCTCTTCGGGTGTCACCGAAGGGCAGCGAATAAGGGTTTGCGCGATATCGAGCGCATTCGATGACATGGCTTCGCCGTCTTGCTTTAGTCGCGCAGCAGCTCGTTGAGCGACGTTTTGGCTCGCGTCTGAGCGTCCACCGTTTTGACGATCACCGCGCAATAGAGGCTCGGTCCCCAATTCTCGCCCGGCAGGTTCTTGCCCGGAAGCGAGCCCGATACGACCACCGAATAGGGCGGTACGCGTCCGATATGAATCTTACCAGTGGCTCGGTCGACGATCTTGGTCGACTGTCCGATGAATACGCCCATCGAAATGACTGACCCTTCACCAACAACAACGCCCTCGACGACTTCCGAGCGCGCGCCGACAAAACAATTGTCCTCGATGATAACCGGACCCGCCTGGAGCGGCTCGAGAACGCCACCAATGCCGACGCCGCCCGATAGATGCACATTCTTCCCGATTTGCGCACAAGATCCCACCGTCGCCCAGGTGTCGACCATGCTACCCTCATCCACATAGGCGCCGAGATTGACGAAACTCGGCATGAGCACCACGCCCGGCGCGATATAGGCTGAGCGGCGTACCGTGCAGTTCGGTACCGCGCGGAAACCGCCTTCCTCAAAGCGTGTCGCATCCCAGCCGGCGAATTTTGAAGGAAGCTTGTCCCACCAGGTTGCACCACCGGGCCCGCCACCCATGACGACGGTTGGCGTCAGGCGGAATGAGAGCAATACGGCCATTTTCAGCCACTGATTGACCTGCCATTCATCGCCGACCTTCTCGGCGACCCGGGCTTGACCTGAGTCCAGGAGATCAAGTGCGGTTTCGACCGCATCGCGAATTTCGCCTTTGGTGTCGAGACCGATTTCGTCGCGCCCTTCGAACGCGGCTTCGATCGTCTTTTTCAGATCATCGTGGGCCATGATTTTTCCTGTGTGACTCAAAATCGTTTTTCAGAACTCGGTATGGAGGAACTTTCTGCGGCGGCGAGGCGAGCTTGTCAATGAATGGGGTGGTGTGCCGGCCGAAGGCGCGGCTCAATGATCTGCGGAACTTTCTATTTCTGTTTTCTTGCCGGTGATTTTCTCGTGCGACCTGAGGTCGATGATCTGCTCGTCCGCGCGCGTATTGCGGGCACCTCCACAGCCACCTTGGTTTCCTTGATATGGATGTCCCGCTGCGGGAATGGAATCTCGATGCCTGCTTCACGGAATGCCTCGTCGATTGCAAAACGCAATTCGCTCGAGATTCTCAATCTGCGGCCCACATCCGGAACAAAGGCGCGCAATTGGAACAGGAGCGAGCTGTCTGCGAAGTCCATGAAAAGGACAAAGGGCGCGGGGTTTTGCAGGATTTCGCTCTGCTTGTCCGCGCAGTCCAACAGGATCTCCCGAACCTTGTTAACATCGGAACCATACGCGACGCCGACGGGAACCTCGAGCCGACCCTGCTTGTCCTTGTGCATCCGATTAACCACAGAATTGGCAATAAGCTCGGAGTTGGGAACGATTACCGACGCACGTTCGAACGTCTTAATCTCGGTGCTGCGCACGCTGATACTTTGAACGATACCCTGGTGGGCTCCAACCTCAATCCAGTCGCCAACTTTGATTGGACGTTCCGCCAGCAGGACGAGCCCGGAAACGAAGTTACTGACGATGCTCTGCAGACCGAAGCCGACACCAACCGAGAGTGCGCCGGCAATGATCGCCAATCCTGACAGGTCTATGCCTGTCATATTGATCGCGATCAGCAATGCGATGACGAGGCCGACATATCCAATTCCTGTCGACAGCGAGTTCCGCACGCCTGCATCCATGCTTGTCTGCTGCAGCACGCGCCTGTTGATGAAGTGTTGGACGGAGCGAAGCAGGGCGAGCAGAACGATGAAGGTCACCATCCCCGCGAACACGTCGGTAATGGAGAAGGTCCGTTCTCCGATTTTGAACCCGGTCAAGGTCCAACCCAGGCGGTCGAGAATGCTGTCCCAGTGGCCGCCCCACAAAGGTACGACGAGAAACGCCATAGTCAGAACGACCCCGATATCGAGAAACAGAACCGACCAGACGTAAACCGGATTGGTCTTGTCCGGCTCGTCTGACGGTTTGTTCCGATCAAGCGCAAAGACGCCGATGAGGTCACGCGCAAGCCCGTGCAGCACGAGGGCAATCAGGAAAACGCCCGCCGTAGCCAGAAGCCTTCCTGCGATGAAATCGGAGAGGACGCTGTAGCCCGCCAACAATGTGACCGGTATGGCCATCGCGACGGTTGCCAGTACAATCCGCCCTACGAGCCACCAGCGACTGCGCGATGCCGGTTGTACGGTCGGTGTGGTCGGTGGCTCGACAGCTGACGCGATTGCGTTAGCTTCCTGATCCGGGGTCAGCCAGAGACGCTTGTCGGTAGCCATGGCGAAAAAGACAAGCGCGTAAGCGGTGTTCATGAGCAAGCCGTATACAGCTAAGAGAGCATCTGTCGGCCTGAGTTCAGCACCAGGGATAGCCAGCAGTATGCCCAGGCCGACAATTACCGCCAGCGTCAGGGCATAGCGGTACCACAACCGCGCGGCGCCATCTCCGATCGCGGCCAGGCGCCATTGTGGAAGGGATGGCGACAGTATCGCGCGTGGGAGTCCATAAGTGATGCTGAATGCAATGACTGCCGCGACGGCACCAAGTGCCAGCTCTTTCATGAAATCAATCAACACGCCGGAGGCGTAGAGGGCCATGTATATCGCCCCAGCGACGAGAGCCGGAATGGCCGTTCGGGCTACGGTTTCGACCAGTGATGCGAGCACGCGCCTGCGGTAGCTTGGGAGTTCAATGTCGCGCTGACGTCCAAATTCCCTAAAGAGCCAGCGGCGGAGGAGAAAGGCGAGGGCAGCAACCCCAAGAACGCCAAACAAGGCACCGAAAATGAATCTGCTTTGTTTTGCGCTGGTGACCTGCTCCGACTTGTGCCAGCGATCTATTCCCAGACGCGCACGTTCTCTCAATTCGCCGAAGTCATTGGCTGCCTGGCTCCACGTCTGCCAGGACAAAACCGAAGGCGTTCGCGCAAACAACTGTTCGCCAAGAGCGGTGTTCTCGGCCTTGCTGATCAGCGCCAGATACTCACGGCTTTGCTGGATCAGAACATCCAGCCGCTTCAATCGACCCGTGTCGTCGGCAAGGTCCTCATTCAGGGTAACGCGCTGGGAGATGATTTCGCCGGATTCCGGCGGCTCGCCATCTTTCGGCGCAGATCCCAGTGCGTCCAGCACGTTCTTGGAGCGTTCGACCTCTGCACCGACGGGAATACGCGCCTCTGTCAACCGCTTCTGAACGTCGGCGACCGTGGTCCGGAGTTTGCCCAGGATTGCAGGCGTCAGGTCCGTGCCCTGAAGCTGATCGCCAACCCGGTCGAGCACCCGCGTCCAGCGCGCCAAATCATCGTTGAGTTGCTGCTCGGCGCTGATTTGCTGTTCTGGCCCTTCGCCCTCACCGATTTCGGCGTGCGCGACCGCAGCCAGCGCAGAAAACACCGCATATGCAACAAATGTCAGTAGAAGTCGGCGCACGTTTCTTATCCAGAGCTTTCAGTTTTCGGGTCAATTCGCGGCACTTTCTGCGGTGGCAGGGTGCGCTTGTCAATGTGGCCGCAATGCAAGTGTGGCACGTATCGGCCTCGCGAAGAATTTCTCACCCGCATTGACGGTACGCCAGGCTCCGCGAAGTGCATGCGGTGGTTAACTTTTTTGAGCAGTATTCGAATCGTTTCCGGTGCCGAGAACGACATGCACCGCATCAAGAAATCCTTTTATGTCTTCTGTCATGTGATGCACATGCTCAGGTGGCGATTTCCATTCCTTGATCTGATGCTGGATCGGATGGTCGTAAAAACTTGAATGCACCAGCACGGTCACCATTCCCAGGTCATGTGGCGCTTCCAGATTGTGCGGCATGTCCTCAAACATGGCTGCCTCGCGCGCCGTCACTTTGTGAGCCTGCAGAAATTTGTCGTAAGCCTCTGCCTCAGGCTTGGGAACGAAGCCGGCTGCGCCGATGTCGAATACATCGTTGAACCTGTCGAGAATCCCGAGTTGCCCCGCTACATTCTCTGCATGCTGCCGTGAGCCGTTTGTGAAGATGTATTTTTCGCCTGGCAGGCGATCGATTGCATCTCCAAGCTCTGGGGCTGGGGGGACCATTGAGACGTCAATATCATGCACATAGTCTAAAAACAGCTCTGGCTTCAATCCGTGCTCAGCCATGAGACCGGAGAGGGTCGTACCGTAACCCGCATAATAGGATTTCTGGATCTTACGGGCTTCATCGAAGGGAAGATCGAGAAAGTCTGAAATGAACTCTCCCATGCGTTGGTCCACTTGCGCGAACAGATTGCACTCCGCCGGATAGAGCGTGTTGTCCAGATCGAATATCCAGGCCTGAGTTTTTTCGAAACGATCCAAGTGCTCGGTTTCCGTGGTTAAGTAGTCTGAGCGGCACTGAGCATTGTGCCAGCGCCATGTTCGGTGAAGAGTTCGAGCAACACGGCATGTGGCGTGCGTCCGTTGATGATAACCACGGCCTCGACACCGTTTTGCACAACCGAAATGCAGCTTTCGATTTTCGGTATCATGCCATCCGAGATCGTGCCGTCCTTGATGAGCGCATGGGCATCTTCGATGGTGAGCCGCTGAATCAGCTCACCTTGCTTGTCGAGCACGCCCTCGACATCCGTCAGGAGCAACAAGCGTCTTGCCCCCAGTTCCGTGGCAACTGCCCCGGCGAAGGTGTCGGCATTGACATTGTAAGTTTGCCCGTCTTCTCCCACTCCAAGCGGCGCGACGACCGGAATCAAATCCGATCCAATGATCACCTCGACTATTTCAGGATCGACACGAGTTGGCTCGCCGACAAATCCGAGGTCAACAACCTTCATGATGTTGGAATCCGGATTTGAGACCTGTTTCTTCAGTTTGCGGACGCCCATGAGGTTTGCGTCTTTTCCCGAGATGCCGACAGCCTTGCCGCCTTGCGCGTTGATGTTGGCAACGATCTGCTTGTTGATGGATCCAGCGAGCACCATTTCCACCACTTCCATCGTGTCCCGGTCGGTGACCCGCAACCCACCCTGAAATTCTGACTTGATGCCCATCTTTTCGAGCAACTGACCGATTTGCGGTCCGCCGCCATGGACCACCACCGGATTCACGCCGGATTGCTTCAGGAGCACGATGTCGCGGGCGAAACCTTTTGCGAGCTCTGGATCGCCCATGGCATGGCCACCATACTTTACCACGACTGTTGTTTGGTCGTAGCGCTGCATATAGGGCAGGGCCTTGGACAGGATCGCGGCCTCGGCGGAGGCCTGTCCTTTGTCCTTCAGCTTTTTCTTGTCGTCTTTCGGCATAGATTTTCAATTCCTCGCCGCCTCTTATAGCGTCTTGGCCGAGGCGGACAATCTCTAGTCGTTCATCAGGGTTAGGATTGCCGCACGCAGGTCAGAAAGGCCTGCGCCCTTGCGCGCAGATGTGGCGATCAATTCCGGGTGGGCTGCTGGGTGTTTTGCGAGTTCTTTTGAGGTGCGCCCGACGACCTTTTCAAGCTCTGAACCCTTCACCTTGTCCACCTTGGTAAGAACCACCTGGTAGGAGACGGCGGCCGTGTCCATCAGCGCCAAGGTAGGCTTGTCCGACTCCTTGAGCCCGTGCCGGGCATCAATCAGCAGGAATACCCGGCGCAGACTGGCGCGTCCTTTAAGATAGTCCTGTATGAGCCGGTTCCAGCCCGCCACCTCTTTTTTGGAGGCACGGGCATATCCATAGCCCGGCAAGTCAACCAGATAGAGACGTTCATCAAGCCGAAAATAGTTCACCTCGCGGGTGCGCCCCGGCGTGTTGGACGTGCGCGCAAGAGCCTTCTGCTCTACGAGCGCATTGAGCAGGCTTGACTTGCCGACGTTGGAACGCCCGGCGAAGGCTACCTCGGGTAAACTATCATCCGGCAGGTCGGCAACCCGCACGACACCTTTTAGAAAAGTGCACGGGCGGCGGAACAGGCGGTCGGCCTCCTGTTTGAGCAGGACGTCCATTTCGTTCGATTTGGCGTTGTCGTTCATTCTCGTCTATGACCGGCGTTATGGCGCTTGCCTATGAGTGCACCACGCCAAGCTGAAAGCCAAGTCAATGCGCGCCCGCTACGACGCCGTCATTTTCGATCTGCTCACAGGACTTATTGATTCCTGGACACTATGGAATGCCGTCGCGGGCAACGAGGAAGCAGGTCAGCGCTGGCGCCACCATTATTTGCGCCTGACATATGCAACCGGCGATTACCAACCATACGAGGACCTCGTCGTGCAGGCGGCGCGCGAGCAGGGGTTTGACGAGGAAACCGGACGCCAGCTTATTGCGCGCTGGGATGAACTGCAGCCATGGCCGGAAACGCCGGGCGTACTGAACAGGTTGAAGGGACGCATGCCGCTGGCGGTCGTAACCAACTGTTCTGTAGCGCTTGGCCAGAGGGCAGTTGCCAGAGTTGGTGTCGAGTTTGATGTCGTGGTCATTGCTGAGCAGGTGGGGGCATACAAGCCCGACCCGAGGCCATACAGAGCAGCACTCAAAGAGCTTGACGTGGAACCAGAGCGGGCACTGTTCGTCGCCGGTTCGGCTTTCGATGTGAACGGATCGGGAGCGCTCGGCATGCCTGTGTTCTGGCACAACCATGCCAGTCTCCCGAGACCAGAGGAGGATATCAGCGCGCTCAAGGCCGAACACCAGTCTCTTGAGCCGCTCGTGGAATTCGTCCTCGCGGATGGCTAGCGCAGCGCTACCCTACCTTTCGGCGAAGTGATCCATGCCGTCAAACCCGGTGGGATTTCCTCAGAAGCCGTATCGATCTCTGCGAGACCACCGGCACCGATTGCGCCAAGTGCTGTGCCGAAGCGTTCCGGGTCAGTGTGTGCAATGTGCAAGCTTTCAAGTGTGCAGCCGAGATCGGCCATATTGGAGGCAGGGCCATTGGGCATCAGACTGTCCGGCCACTGGATGAGGGTTGGAAAGAGACCGTCCTCCGGCATGGAGCCGTCCTTGGGAACAGTAATTTGCCAAACCAGATCACCGCGTCTGCCCTCCTTTATCTCGCCAACGGCGATGGGTGAGGCTTTTGTCGCTGCCTCGATGTCATCAGTGCGAACGACCCAGGTGAGCAATCGGGGTTGCTGCGCAATCAGTGCCTGAACAATCGGATCATCGAGATGAAACCAGCGCGGGCGCGCCGGCTGGTCCGCATCGGGGTCAATAGCGATGATTTCAAGAAATGCGTCCGGCCCCAGTTGCATGAGCCGGTTGTGAGTACCCATCAGCGGGTGTTTTCCGCCTTGCGGCACCGTGACACCTAGTTGTTCCTCCAGGTAGGCGACACCTTGTTCAAGTGTGGCGGCAGCTATCGCCAGATGGTCCAATCGGCAGAATGGCATCTCGTTGTCTCTCGCTTCGAAAGCTAAGAACCCAAACAGACTAGGCAACCGGTTCGGGAAAACATAAACGAACGACTCGGCGTTCGCGCGTGTAATTTGTAATGAAAACAGAGAATTTTGCGATTGATGTTAGCGACGATGCGCGGCAATACTGCCGGAAGTCTCAATCACAATACGCCTTCAAGGGAGATTCGAATGGTTCATTTTGGCCGTAAGTCAGTTGCGGCAGTCGCGCTTGTTCTTGCCTTCGCCATACCGCCCACTACAGCAAATGCAAGAGCACTTTTCGCCTATCCGCTGAAAGGTCAAAGCGTCGAACAGGAAAACCTCGACCGGCTTGCATGTCACGACTGGGCGGTTGTGCAAACGGGATTCAACCCCAGCGGTTATCCAGAGGAAACCAAAGGGTACCGAGGTGCCAGAAAAGGCCTGTTTGTGGGCGGTGCTACCGGCACAATCGTTGGCGCTATCGCCAAGGGCGGTACGGGCGCTCTCGTCGGTCTTGGCGCGGGTGCTGCAGCAGGCGGTTTGATCGGTGGTATTTTCGGTGTCGAGAAACAGAGAAAACTGGACCTCAGATATGATGCCTATTTGCGGGCAGCCGAGACATGCCTTCGCGGCAAAGGCTACCAGGTTTCAAGATAGGAGATGACCGTGCGATTTTCAGTAATTCTTGCGGCAGGGGTACTTGCCGCCATGCAATTTTCGACACAAAGCGCGGTTTCCGCGACAAACAACTACGTGTGCGCGATCAGCGAAGTTCAGGAATGCAAATTGAATGAGAGCTGCAGGCGCATCACACCGCAACAGATCAATCTGGCGCCAATCGTGACGCTGGACATCAAGAAGAAAGAGATGGCGTCTTTGACGCTTCTGGAAAAAGGCAGATCGGAAGCCATTGAAGGCCTCATCAAAACGGACAAGCATATTTTCATGCATGGCCATCAGGACGAAGAAACATGGAGCGCAGTCGTTTCCCTGGAAAGCGGGACCTTTACTGGGGCGATCAGTACGGTCGAGGCCGGTTTTCCCTTCTTCGGGCATTGCGCGCCCAACTAGGCCAAGCCAACGAGGCACAAGACTGTGTGCCTATGGAAGCCACGGGACAATCTAAGCAGAGAGTGCCCCAGAAAGGATGAATTTATGAAGAAGTCAGTAGTTGCGTTCGCGGCAGTTGTCGCAGGTTCTCTGGCCATGTTGATCCCGTCGCAGGCACCGGTGTCTGCACAGGGGAAAGGGAATATCCCGGGCATGGTATTGCAGCGGTGCGACAAGGAAATCAAACAGTTCTGCAAAGAGGTAAAACCGGGACAGGGACGTCTCGGTGCCTGTCTTTATTCGCATTCCAACAAGCTGTCATTCGATTGCGCTTACAGCATGTATGACGGGGCTGAGCAGCTCCTGGATATCAGGACGGCGCTCGATCGCCTCGCTTCCGACACGTCGTGCAAAAGCGATATCGCACAATACTGCATCGGCGTAGCACCGGTTCCGGACCTGATCTTTCTTTGTCTGAAGAAGAACTTTGCGACCCTGACAGACGGGTGCCGCAAGGTGATGCCGGAAGCAGAGACGATGCTGAAACGTGCGGGTGTATTGCCGAACTGACCAGCAAGAATTATGAAATACACTTAGTCGAAGGCTCGGGATTTTCCCCGGGCCTTTTTTTTGCCTTTAGCGTGCTTTTGTTCCGTGCGGTTTCATTTCTTGTCGTCTTTATCCCGCTTGTCCTTTTTTTTTCCGAGAGGTCCAAGATTATCGAACAGGGCGATATCGACGCCGTGGCGTTTCATGATGAAGGCCTGTTGCAGGACGGACAGCGTATTGTTCCACGCCCAGTAGATCACAAGGCCAGCAGGGAACGGCGCAAGCAGGAAGGTGAAAAAGACCGGCATCCATGCGAATATTTTTGCCTGGATTGGATCAGGCGGCGCGGGATTCAGGCGCATCTGTACAAACATGGTGACCCCCATGATGAGCGGCCAGACGCCGATCATCAGGAAAGTCGGAGGATCCCATGGAATGAGCCCGAACAGGTTGAATAACGTTGTTGGATCGGGAGCCGACAGGTCCTTGATCCATCCATAGAAGGGTGCATGGCGCATCTCGATGGTGATAAACAACACCTTATAGAGTGCAAAGAAAACCGGGATTTGTATCAGGATCGGCAGACAACCTGAGGCCGGGTTCACCTTCTCCTTTTTATACATTTCCATGAGCGCCTGCTGTTGGCGCACTTTGTCATCCGCGAAGCGCTCCCTGAGTTTGGTCATTTCGGGTTGCAGCTTCTTCATCTTGCTCATCGACGCGTAGGATTTGTTGGCAAGCGGGAACATGATGAGCTTGATCAGCACCGTGACGATCAGGATCGACAGGCCAAAATTGCCAACGAGTTTGTTGAAATAATCGATTGCGAAAAACAGCGGCTTTGTGAGGAAGTAGAACCAGCCCCAGTCGATCAGCAGGTCGAAGCGGTCGATGCCATATTGTTCGGCTTCGTCGTCGACGACATCGACTTCCTTGGCGCCTGCAAACAAAAGTCCCTGGGTGGAAGCCTTGCCGCCCGCTGGCACCTGCACAGGAGAAGCCAGATAGTCAGTCTGGTACAGGTCCTTGCCGTTGAGGACCGACCCTGAGTATCGCGCCTGATAAGGCGCCTTCTGGTCGGGTATTACAACAGCGGCCCAGTATTTGTCCGTGATGCCAAGCCACCCGCCTTTGACATCCTTGTATATGAGTGTCTCATCTTCGACCGCGTCGTCATAGTCGATTTCCTGCAAGTTGTGCTCGCCGGAGACGCCGACCAACCCCTCATGCAGGATATAGAAACTCTCGACATCCGGTTTGCCGTGCCGCGAAATGAGCGCATAGGGGTAAAGGGTGACAAGGTTCCCGCTCTTGTTTTCGACTTCCTGCTTGACAGTGAACAGATAGCTTTCATCGACGGAAAATGTGCGTCGGAAGGTGAGCCCTTCGCCATTGTCCCATTCGATCGTCAATGGGCTGTCCGGCTTCAAGGGCCCGTTCGAAAGCGTCGTCCACTGCGTGGTCGCGTTGGGCAGTTTGATCTTGGCCGAACCGTCGCCAACCCAGCCATGCTCGGAGTAATACGGTTTCTTGCTGCCAGAAGGTGAAAACAGAGTGACGTTGGGGCTGTTGGGCTTGACCGTTTCGCGATACCGGGTGAGGACGAGGTCATCTATGCGTGCACCGGTCAACGCCAATGACCCCTTGAGTTTTGACGTCTCTATGGGGATGCGTTTTGAAGCAGCAAGAGCCGCTTCGCGCGAGGCGCCTGCTACGACGGGAGCTGTGGAAGGGACTGCAGCCTGGCCGGAAGGCCTGGGAGGTGCGCCGGCACCGTCAGGCTGCGGTGCAGTAGATTGCTGCGTTCCCGGTTGCGGGACTTGCTTTGCCTGTTCCTGTTGTTTTTGTATCTGCGCTTCACGCTCTCTGGTCTTCGGTCCATTGTAGAGGGCCTGCCATGCCAGCAACACCGCGATCGAGAGCACGACCGCCATCAGCAAATTTCGATTGTTTTCGTCCATCAGACCGGTTCCGCCAAGACAAGACCCATACTCAGGCCCGCGCGCCTTTTTTCTTGTGAACGCCGGAGAACGCTTCTTCCAGGTCTTTTTGCATATTTGCAAAGGAACGAGTTAGCGCGCCCTGGCGGGCAATTACGACATAATCATACCCGGGCCGGGCATTGGCCGTTGCGACCCGCCGGACCGTTTCCTTCAGTCTGCGCCGCGCCCGGTTGCGGGCAACAGCCGTGCCAATACGCCGGGTCGCCGTAAATCCGAACCGGGGCGGTTCGCCATTCGGCTTGCCATCACTGTCGCGCTCGCGTGCCTGCAACACAAGGCAGCCCGACCGCCAGGACCGGCCGTCACGAACGCGCAGGAATTCAGCGCGTTTCTTCAATCGGCCAAGGGGGATGGGAAGTTCGCCCGTCGGCACGGGATCACTCGCTCGGCCCGGCTCAGGCCGACAGTCTCTTGCGGCCCTTGGCGCGCCGCCGCGCAAGGACTTTGAGACCACCTCTTGTGGCTTTGCGTGCGCGGAATCCGTGCCGTCGTTTCCGCACCAGAACGCTTGGTTGATATGTGCGTTTCACGCCTAATCTCCGTGTCGCCGCTCATGGACTGCGGCTAGGTTAGCAATATGCTCTTCGCAACCGTTTTGCGTGCGCCAATGTGAGCATTGAGGAATTGCGCCCGCTTATACGTTTGGGACAGGTTCAAGTCAATTGATCGCGAATTTGTATGTATACGGCGGATTTCACTTATTCTGACAACCCATCACGAAGCATTGAGGTCTGGCTCCCAATTCGATGCCTTGACGTTATCTAGTGCGTAGCGAATGAAACAGACAGGTGAGGTTGCGGAATGAACGCGTGGCGCAGCAGCAGCTCGAGGCAAGCAGACACATCAGGACGTCGCCTCGGCCGCATTCTGACGGAAGGAGCAGGTATTCTCCTCGTCGGCCTGATGGTGTTGTTGGCCAGCCAGAGCGTGCGTGCAGCTGACTTGCATGAGCAGTTTGCGGCTCATGATCCGCAATCAGTTCTCAAAATCGACAATTCCACCTGGAACAACCTGCTTGAGATGCATCTTCATGTCGGCGAAGACGGATTGAACCGGTTCGACTATGCCGGTTTGAAGAAAAAGGGCTTGGACAAACTCAAAGCCTATCTCGATCAATTGCAGTCTGCTGACCCAGCAAAGCTCACACGCGATGAGCAATTTGCTTTCTGGACCAATCTCTACAATGCCAAGACGGTCGATGTCGTTGCCAGTCGTTACCCCGTAAAATCAATCCGTGACATTCGCCTGACCAGTTTCATCCTGCCAGGACCCTGGAAGGAAAAAGTGGTCACGGTATCGGGGGTCAAACTCAGCTTGGACGATATCGAGCATGAAATACTGCGCCCAATTTGGCGTGATCCGCGTATTCATTACGCGGTCAATTGTGCCTCAGTCGGATGTCCTAATCTTCTCAAGCGAGCATACACAGGTGCTGCCCTGGAAAAGATGCTCGATCAGGCGGCACGCGGCTATATCAACAGCTCCCGCGGGGTGCGCTTTGATGGAAACAACATCATCGCGTCGAGCCTCTACGACTGGTATGGAGATGATTTTGGCAGCTCCACGCGGCGCATTCTGGTCCATATCCGCAAATACGCCGAACCTGTTCTGGCTGACCGTTTGGCGGGCGTCTCTGAGATCTCCGACTACGAATATGATTGGAATCTCAATGACAAGAAATGATGGTATAGGTGCGGTCTGCACATGGTGCCACAGTTGGACGTGGTCGGCGCGGGGGGCGTCAGCATGAATGATAATGTCGACGCGGAACCGAATGCTGGCGGCTGGATCAAACGCATTTTGCCACTGGCGGTACTTGCTGGTGTGGCAGTACTCGTCATATCGCAAGGCTGGCACAAATATTTGACGCTTCAGCACATCGCGGACAATCGCGATCTGCTCAAAGGCTATATCGAGCAGAACTATCTTTTGTCGCTGCTGGCCTATATGGGCATTTACATCGTCGCGATCGCATTGTCGCTACCAGGCGGTATCTTTCTCACATTGACCGGCGGGTTCCTGTTCGGCTGGCTTGTCGGGGGACTTGCTACCGTGGTTGCAGCCACCATCGGTGCCACCATCATCTTTCTTGTCGCAAAGACGTCATTCGGCGAGCCGCTGGCGGCACGCGCGGGGCCGTTGCTCGGAAAACTACGAGATGGATTTCAAGAGAGCGCCTTGAACTACCTCCTCTTTCTGAGGCTGGTGCCGCTGTTTCCCTTCTGGCTGGTCAATCTTGCCCCGGCTTTGCTCGGTGTCAGGCTCGGGACTTACGTGATTGGAACCTTCGTTGGGATCATTCCGGGAACCTTTGCGTTCGCCTTTGCGGGCGTTGGTCTCGACAGTGTCATTGAAGCGCAACGCGCAGCACATGAAAGCTGCCTGCAGAGCCAGACGGGCGGAGGTGCGCAGAGTTGCAAATTTACGCTCGATCCCGGGGCGCTTGTGACGAAGGAATTGTTGATCGCCTTCGCAGCTCTTGGCGCGGTTGCGCTTATTCCCGTTGTATTGAAGAAGTTCCGGAAAACGGCGCCGACCGCCTAATCTGGTAAGTGGGGCAGGTGCCGCCCAAGGAGAATACCAATGGCAGAAATGCTCGAGCCCGATATTTGCGTCATCGGTGCCGGTTCCGGTGGATTGTCTGTCGCCGCAGCGGCGGCACAGTTTGGCGTGGATGTGGTGCTCATTGAAAAGGGCAAGATGGGCGGCGACTGCCTGAACTATGGCTGCGTGCCGTCCAAAGCCATGATTGCCTCGGCCAAGCGTGCGCAAATGATGCGCGAGGCGGGCGCGTTTGGTATTGCCGCCGAGCAGCCGCGTGTTGATCCGGCGGGTGTGCATGATCACGTGCACGGTGTCATTGCGGCCATTGCGCCATTGGATTCAGTGGAGCGGTTCACCGGGCTCGGCGTGCATGTCATTGAAGCGCCGGGCAGGTTCATCGATGCCCGCACCGTTGAGGCCGGCGAGTATCATATCCGGGCGCGGCGTTTCGTGGTTGCCACCGGGTCATCGGCAGGAACGCCTCCGATCCCCGGCCTTGACAAGGTGCCGTTCTTCACGAATGAGACCATTTTTGACAACAGGAAAGCCATCGACCACCTCATGGTAATCGGGGGTGGTCCTATCGGTATGGAGCTTGCCCAGGCGCACCGGCGTCTTGGCGCCAAGGTAACTGTTCTTGAGGCCTTTACGCCGCTTGGCAAGGATGACCCGGAGCTGACTGCGATTGTGCTCAAGCAGCTGGAGGCTGAGAAGGTAGAAATTCTCGCCGGCATCCGGATTGAGCGGCTGGAGAAGAAAGGGGCTGGCGTACGCGCCGTCATTACGCAGGACGGCAAAGAAAGGAATATCGATGCGAGCCATCTCCTCGTCGCCGCGGGCCGGTCGCCGAACGTTGCGGGGCTTGGCCTTGAGGAAGCTGGAATCGAATTTGAACGCAGCGGCATCAAAGTGACGCGCGGACTCAAGACAACCAACAGGCGTGTTTACGCCATCGGCGATGTGGCGGGCGGACTGCAGTTCACCCATGTGGCCAATTATCACGCCGGTATCGTTATCCGGAACGCGCTATTCCGACTGCCGGTGAAGGCTGATGTGTCGAATGTTCCCTGGGTAACCTATACCGAGCCCGAACTTGCCAATGTGGGTATGACCGAAGAGGCTGCGCGCGAACGCTACGGCGACATCCGGGTCATGCGCTGGCCCTATGCGGAAAACGATCGCGCACAGGCGGAGCGGGTGACGCAGGGCATGATCAAGGTGGTGACAAACAAGCGCGGCCGCATCCTGGGTGCAGCCATCGTCGGCGATCATGCTGGCGAGCTTATCCAACTCTGGGTTATGGCAATGTCGAAGAAAATGAAGATTGGCGCCATCACTTCGATCGTATTCGCCTATCCCACACTTGCCGAGATCAGCAAACGTGCCGCTTACCAATATTACGCACCCAGTTTGACGAACCCCATGATCCGGCGCATCATCGGATGGCTTCGAAAACTGGGCTAATTGAGTGAGGTGCACCCCCGACTATGCCCTCTGATTCAAAAGAAAAAAATCCGGATAAAAACGCGGAAATGGAAAACGCCGGCGAAATAGAGCAGGCGCAAATATCCACCTCCGCGCGCGATCCCTTTTTTGGCCTTTCATCGAAACTCCTCATCCTGACGATCGTCTTTGTCATGATTGCGGAGGTGCTGGTCTTCGTGCCGTCGGTGGCCAACTTCCGGAAGAACTGGCTGGTTGAACGGCTCGCAGCTGCGCAAATCGCAGCACTGGCCGCGGCTCCTGATCGTCAATTGCCGCAAGCGGCCCAGACCGAATTGCTTAAAAACGCGCAAGTCCACGCTGTGGCATTGAAGCGCGGCGGAACCCGCAAGCTTATCCTGCAGAGCGATATGCCCGGCGCCATTGCCAGTCATTATGATCTGCGGGAAGCATCGTGGACAGACCTCACCTGGGATGCCCTGAAGGTTTTTTTTGCACCCTCCGGTGAATTCATCCGCGTGGTCGGACAGCCCGGATTCGGGGCTGGGGAATTTATCGAGATTGTCGTTGAGCAGGATCCACTGAAGGCCGCAATGGTACGGTTTGGCCTGAGCATTCTCGGTTTGTCGATCATCATTTCCGTGATTACCGCAGCGCTTGTTTATCTTGCGCTGAACCTGATGTTGGTGCGCCCGATGATGCAGATTACACGCTCCATGGTGCGCTTCAGTGAGAATCCGGAAGACCCCACTCGCGTTATCGTACCATCGGATCGCAAGGATGAAATCGGCACCGCTGAGCGCGAGCTTTCTCATATGCAGAATGAACTGAGCGGTATGCTGCAGCAGAAGAACCGCCTGGCGGCGCTGGGATTGGCTGTCTCAAAGATCAACCATGATTTGCGCAACATTCTGTCTAGCGCACAGCTCATTTCCGACAGGCTTGGCGGTGTGCAGGATCCGCTGGTGCAGCGCATGGCACCGAAGCTCGTCAATTCTCTGGACCGGGCCATTCGACTCTGCACCGACACTTTGAAATTCGGGCGCGCCAAGGAAGCCGCGCCTGAGCGTGACATTCATCAGCTCAAGCCTCTGGTCGAGGAGGTCGGCGAAAGTTTGGGCCTGAGTGATACGAGCGCGTTCAACTGGCGTATTGATATGCCAAACAATCTCGAGGTGGATGCGGATCGCGATCAGCTCTACCGCATTCTGAGCAATTTGTGCCGCAATGCGCTGCAGGCGGTTGAAACGCAGTATGGCGGATCAAATCCCGAGATTTTGGTTGCCGCCAGTCGTACAGGTGCCGTCGTGGCAATTGAAGTGCACGATACCGGTCCCGGGGTGGCGGAGAAGGCGCGCGCGCATCTCTTCGAACCCTTTCAGGGCTCCGCGCGCAAAGGCGGCACCGGACTGGGACTTGCGATCGCGGCCGAACTTGTCCAGGCGCATGGTGGTGAGATTGTGCTGGGCGAGGAGAGGGTTGGCACGACTTTCCGTATCACGATGCCGGATCGGGTCGTCGAGCTTCATAAGAGCCGTGAATCGGCGTCAGCATGAACGCGGTGGCTTCGCGTTTCCTCCGCTTGCCTTTGTTGTCCCGACACCCTAAATAGGGCGGCACGCGCGCGCCTGGTCGAGTTGCTATGGTCCGCGCGGATAACGCAAGGCCGGGCGGCAGAAGACTTGATCTCCCCCAACATATCTCAAGCCTCGCGCAGGGCGCCGGTAGCTCAGCTGGATAGAGCACCAGACTACGAATCTGGGGGTCGGGGGTTCGAATCCTCCCCGGCGCGCCA
>JGI24023J19991_10000488_pt1 | contig 30789 bp, 33 predicted proteins | sample Cruoilmetagenom1_FD_19991 | JGI IMG/M metagenome (IMG submission 19991) | reverse complement strand
GGCCACGGTGGCCAGGTCGTTTCGAATTAAATGTGGATCTAACATGGACTACCTTTCTTTATTTTTATTGATTGACTTCCGCTTGCCAGGTCACGATATGCCCCGGGCTGATAAATGTATCGAGATGTTCGAGGATGACTTCCACCTTGTCCGGTGCATCGAAGAATTCGATCACGATGGGCAGGTCGAGGGATAAGTCCAGTGTATTGGTGCCGTGAAAAATACCGGATTCACCATAACCGGAGATACCGCGAAACACGGTCACGCCGCGAATCTTTTCCCAGTCATGCAAACGCTTTAACAGACTGCTTAGCTGCCCTTCACCTTCGGTGAGATAAATTCGTACCATGGTTACTGCTGTTTTATTCATAATTGTCGTCCCAGGATTACGCCCAGCCAGGTTGCCAGTATACAGGTTATGACACTAACCAGAATATTGGCAAAGGCGCGGGCCATTGCGCCACTCTCAAACAAGTTTAGTGTTTCTATTGAGAAAGTCGAAAATGTGGTAAAGGCCCCCAAAAATCCAATCAGAATCAAGGCGCGCCACTCGGGGCCGAGACTGCTGCGTTCAATCAGATAGATAAACAAAAAGCCCATCAGGAAGGAGCCAAGCACATTGACCGTCAAGGTGCCGTAGGGAAATCCCCGGCCAAGGACAGAATGGATACCGGTGGAGAACAGGTAGCGCATAACCGCCCCCAGGGCTCCGCCCGCTGCAATGTACAGAATGTTGATCATGGATTATTTTTGGCCTTCTTGTCCAGTTCGCGCAGGTGAGCCAGTTTTTCGGCTATCCGGATCTCCAACCCACGCGGCACCGGATTATAATACGTCCGCTCGCCGATCTCCTCTGGAAAATAGTCTTCCCCGGCGGCGTAGGCCTCGGGCTCATCGTGAGCATAGCGATACTCTTTCCCGTAACCCAATTCCTTCATCAATTTGGTGGGGGCATTGCGTAAATGAATGGGGACTTCCGTAGACCCGAAATCACGCGCATCTTTCATGGCCTGACCATAGGCCTTATAAACGGCATTGCTCTTGGGCGCACTGGCGAGATAGATCACGGCCTGGGCGATGGCCAACTCCCCTTCCGGACTGCCGAGGCGTTCTTGCACATCCCAGGCATTCAACGCCAGAGTCAAGGCACGGGGATCGGCATTGCCGATATCTTCACTGGCCATACGGACCACTCGCCGGGCCAGATAAAGCGGATCAACACCGCCATCGATCATACGGGCAAACCAGTAAAGCGCGCCATCGGGGGAAGAGCCCCGCACCGATTTGTGCAAGGCCGAGATCTGATCATAAAAGGCCTCACCCTGTTTATCGAAGCGCCGCACCCCGCCACTGACGACTTCCTTTAATGTGGCTTCACTGATCTCGGTCTGGCCGTTATCGCCTTCGGACAGGTCGGCCATGATCTCCAATAAGTTAAGGGCGCGACGGGCATCACCATCGGCGGCCTGGGCAAGCTGTCTGGTCAATCTTTGTTCCATGTGAAACATACCCTCACCAAGACCCTGTTCCACGTCGGTTAAGGCCCGTTGAATCACCTCGACCAACTCATCCTCATTGAGGGATTTGAGCACATAGACCCGCGCGCGGGACAGCAAGGCATTATTCAGTTCAAAGGACGGATTTTCGGTGGTGGCCCCGATGAAGGTCACGGTGCCATCTTCCACATAAGGCAGGAAGGCATCCTGCTGGGACTTGTTGAATCGATGCACCTCATCGACAAATAAAACACTGCCCTTGTTGAATTGCTGTTGCGTCATTTTGGCCTGTTCGATGGCCTGACGGATTTCCTTCACCCCGGACAACACCGCCGAAATGGACAGGAACTGGGCATGGCAACGTTGAGTAATCATCCTCGCCAGGGTGGTCTTGCCGGTACCCGGCGGTCCCCACAGGATCATGGAATGCAGCTTGCCAGTCTGGATAGCCTGCCGAAGGGGTTTGTCCTTAGCTAATAAATGGGACTGGCCGAAGAAGCTATCCAGGTCGGCTGGACGCATTCTATCCGCCAGGGGCCGGAAGCTATTGTCCTTATCATTACTAAACAGATCAACCATGAGGATAAGCCGGTGTGCTGCAATGGGTAAACAGGTTACCTGGATTGGCTAGACACATTCTAACTGCCAGCGGGGGATCGCTAGTGTCGTCGTAATCGGTAAACAGGTCTGCCGGTGTGATAGCCATTCCCAGATTATTCCGTAATCACGTCTACCCCTTCGGGTGGTGAAAAAGTAAACAGCGAATCTTTCAGCGGCACATTGTTTTTGACGTTCTGAAATGTCAGGCGGCTAAATTGCCCAAAACTGTCCTTCAATTCCATGGTTGACAAAATTTTGCCCTTAAAGGCCAAACGGACTTGTTCAAAATTGGTATCGGCACTTTTTGGTCTTAATAAGAACCATTTTTGGCCATCCCAGGTTCCCTGGGGTTCCACATGGTAGTTTTTTTGCAGGTTTTTTGTATTGCTAAGCACAATTACTGGTGAATTGGCCAAAATTTGTCCTTGTGGCTTGACGATGACCTGTTCCAGATCTTCGTCGTATTGCCACAGTTTTTTGCCATCGGCGACATAAATTTGTACATAGGGCTCGGTGTAATCGAGACGAAATTTATCGGGGCTCTTTATGTACAAAATTCCGCGTGTATTTTGCACTTGATCCTGACCCTGTATCAGGCTTTGAGAAAAATTGGCTTTAAATGTCTTAAGATTGCCAAAATACTGATCCAGAGGCCCTGCCAAGGCCAGGGAAATTGGCATTATGCCTACAAACAAGCCGGCAACTAATCGTTTGTACAAAAGATAACCACCTATAAGAATTCTTAATTTTCAGGCGGTGGCGGGGCTATCACCTCACGCGCACCATTGGATTCCAGGGGACCGACAATACCGGCCATTTCCATGGCCTCTACCATGCGGGCTGCCCNGTTATAACCTATCCGTAACCGACGTTGTACTCCGGAGATAGAAGCCTTACGGGTCTCGGTGACAATACGCACGGCATCATCATATAAAGGATCGGACTCGGCACTGTCATCCCCGCCAAAGCCACCGCCCCCTTCACTTTCCTCGGGGCCATTGAGGACCGAGTCTTCATACTGGGGTCCGCCTCTGGATTTGAGGTGGTCCACCACCTTGTGGACTTCATGGTCATCGACAAAGGCGCCGTGGATACGGATGGGCATGGCGGTGCCCGCGGGCATATACAACATGTCACCATGCCCCAATAATTGTTCCGCCCCCATTTGGTCAAGGATAGTACGGGAATCGATCCGCGAGGATACCTGGAAGGCGATCCGACAGGGGATATTGGATTTAATCAGGCCGGTCAGCACATCCACCGAAGGGCGTTGGGTGGCTAATATGAGGTGTATCCCGGAGGCGCGGGCCTTCTGGGCCAGGCGGGCGATCAGCTCTTCGACCTTCTTGCCGACCACCATCATCATGTCGGCCAACTCGTCGACCACCACGACTATATAAGGTAAGGGCTCCAATTCCGCCGCGGGTTCGGGGTTATCGGGTTTGTGCAGCGGATCCCTGATAGGCTGCTTCGCGTCGATGGCCTCCTTGACCTTGCGGTTATAGCCGATAATGTTGCGCACCTTGAGGGCCGCCATGAGTTTATAGCGCCGGTCCATCTCGGCCACGCACCAGCGCAAGGCACTGGCCGCCTCCTTCATATCGGTGACCACCGGGGCCAGCAGATGCTGAATACCATCATAAACCGATAGCTCCAGCATCTTGGGGTCAATCATGATCATGCGGACTTCATCGGGCCGGGAGTTATACAGCAGACTGAGAATCATGGCATTGAGGGCCACGGACTTGCCCGCGCCGGTGGTGCCTGCCACCAGCAGATGGGGCATCCTGGCCAAGTCCGCCACCATGGCATTGCCGCTGATGTCTTTGCCGAGACCCAAGGTCAGAGGGGATTTGGCCTGCTCAAACACCGCCGATTTGAGGGTTTCACTCAATCGCACCGTCTCGCGAAATTCATTGGGTATTTCCAGACCGACGGTGGACTTGCCGGGAATGGCCTCGACAATCCTCACGCTGATCGCGGACAAGGCCCGAGCCACATCCTTGGCCAGATTGGTAATTTGACTGACCTTCACTCCGGCGGCGGGTTGGAGTTCATAACGGGTAATCACCGGTCCCGGATGGACGGCAACCACTTCCACTTCCACCCCGAAATCAGCCAGCTTCAATTCCACCTGACGGGAGATGGCCTCCAGGGCCTCCTTGGAAATTTGATTTTCAGGTTCCTCAGCCTCATCGAGAATAGACAATGGCGGCAGTTCCGAATCACCCTCGGTCTTGAAAAGCGGCACCTGGCGTTCCTTGATCTCTCGCTGGCTGATAACCGGTTGCTTTTTAACGACCGGTTCGATGCGGGGGGCGACCCGTTTGCTTTGTTTTTCTTGTTGTCTTTGCACCTTTTGTTCAAAAGTGGCCTTGTGCTGCTTTTTGGCCCGGTAGTTTTGTAGACGCTCAAACATGGCGATGAACAAATCTTGCACCCAGTAAATCCCATTGAGCGTCAGCCCACCGGTGATATCCATGAGCTTGATCCAGGAAAGATGTACAAAAAGTGTCACGCCACTAAAAAAAAGCGCCAAAAGTAATAAGGTCGCACCCAGGAAACTGAAGGCCAGCTTCATATTCTGGCCCANCAGCTCACCCAGGATACCGCCGGCATTAACAGGCATAACATTAATCATATTGGTATCGTGCAAACTCGCCAGACCACAACCAGCGCCGAGGGTCAGGATAAAACCAACGGAACGAAGTGCCACAGCGCGGGGATCGACCGGATCAGCTGATTTTCGATCGGCATAAATCAGCCAACCCACATAGGCCACCATTAATGGAAACAGGTAGGCCAGATAACCAAAAAGGGTAAAAAAGACATCCGATAGCCAGGCCCCGGTGGGACCTGCCAGGTTTTGCACGTGATCACTGCCACTTTGTGACCAGCCGGGATCATGCGAATTATAAGTTACCAGGGCGAGCAGGAAATAGACGGCCAGAAAACCGAAAATGAACAAGGCCCCCTCGCGTAACGCCTTTTGCAGGTGTTCAGCGAGTGGAGACGACTCAGACTTGTTTTGACGTGCCTGCGGCAAAGTTAAACCAATTTATTATAATTACGTTATAACGTATTAATTATATTGTGTTTTACAACACACCCATTCCTACTGTAAAGCAGGATGAACTAGTTTACCACCTTTGACATTAATCCCGCTGGCCAGATCCGGCATTTTTTCCCAACCGGGCTCACATAACTTCAGGGTATAAGGTAAAAGTGCCGCAGACAGGGCCTGAGAGGCCGATCTTGGTACGGCGCCCGGCATATTGGTCACCCCAAAATGCACCACGCCCTCCCAGATGAAGGTTGGATTTTCATAATTGGTCGGCCGGGTGGTTTCAATACAGCCGCCCTGATCCACTGAGATGTCGATAATCACACTGCCCGGCTTCATTTGCTGGACCAGTTCCGCATCCACCAAATGGGGCGCACGTTGACCGGTAATCAGCACTGCACCCACCAGCAGGTCGGCTTGTTTAACATGCTCTTCGATAGCGTGACCAAAAGGATGCAGGGCCGTAACGTTATTGCCCAGAGCACGCAAGGCGGACTGCTTGTCACGATTGGGATCGAACACCGTCACTTCGGCACCCATGCCGCTGGCCATGATGGCGGCATTACCCCCGGCGAGTCCCCCGCCAAGGATCACCACCTTGCCCCGCTCCGCACCGGGCAGGCCACCGAGTAAGACACCTCGACCTCCATGGGGTTGCTGCAGCAGGTTGGTGCCGATCTGTACCGACAGGCGACCGGCGATGTCACTCATGGGCGCCAGCAACGGTAAGGCACGATTATATTCCACGGTCTCAAAACCAATGGCGGTGATGCCAATTTCCTGCAAGCCTTTGGTCAGCTCCGGTTCGGCAGCCAAGTGCAAAAAGGAAAACAGCAATTGATCGGCTCGCATGTAAGCGAGCTCAACGGGCTGAGGTTCCTTGACCTTGACAATCAATTCGGCAAAGCCATACAGGCTTTTTGCATCGGGCAGGATCTCCACACCCACGGCGCGGTAATTATCATCGGGGTAACCACTCAATACGCCGGCATTTTGTTCAATACTCACTTGATGGCCCTGCTTGACCAGTTCACCGGCGGCCTCCGGAATCAGCGCCACGCGCCCCTCAAGTATTTTTATTTCTTTCGGAATACCGATTTTCATCAACCTGCTTTACCCTCTTGCCTTCATTCCGTACCATTACACTCAATTGAGACAATGCCGGAAGCTGTCACCGACATTATTGTATTCAAACTTTATTCTTTAACACTATTAGATAATGTTTCTTTGGAGTCTAACACATGAGTAAAACAAAGCATTGCCGCCTGTTAATCCTCGGTTCCGGTCCTGCCGGTTATACCGCGGCCGTTTATGCCGCCCGCGCCAACCTGAATCCCGTACTCGTTACCGGTATGGAACAGGGCGGACAACTCATGACTACCACCGAGGTCGATAACTGGCCCGGCGATGTAGAAGGCCTGCAGGGTCCACAATTAATGGATCGCATGCGCCAACATGCTGAACGCTTTAATACCGAGATCATTTTTGATCACATCAATGAAACGGATTTAAGCAAACGCCCCTTTACCCTCACAGGTGATAATGCCACCTATACCTGTGATGCCCTGATCATCGCCACCGGCGCCTCGGCCATGTATCTCGGACTGGATTCGGAAGAAAAATTCAAGGGCAAGGGCGTGTCGGGCTGTGCCACCTGTGACGGTTTTTTCTATCGCGGCCAGGATGTCGCCGTGATCGGTGGCGGCAATACNGCCGTGGAAGAAGCTCTGTATCTTTCCAATATCGCCAAACATGTCACCGTGGTGCATCGGCGCGACAAATTCCGCTCGGAGAAAATCCTNTCGGANCANTTACTCGAAAAGGCCAGGAACGGCAATGTGAGCATTGAATGGAATACCGAACTGGAAGAAGTCCTGGGNGACAACTCCGGCGTCACCGGCATGCGCATCAAGGATACCCAGGACGGCAGCACCAAGGACGTCAAGCTGATGGGCGTCTTTATCGCCATTGGGCACAAACCCAACACCGCCATCTTTGACGGCCAACTGGACATGCACCACGGCTACCTGAAGATCAAAAGCGGCCTGGAAGGCAATGCCACCATGACCAGCGTGCCCGGTGTGTTTGCCGCCGGTGATGTGGCCGACCACATGTATCGCCAGGCCATCACCTCGGCCGGTTCCGGGTGTATGGCGGCACTGGATGCGGAACGTTTTCTGGAGAATGAAGGATAAGCTGGTTATTATATTTTTAACCGCCAAGACGCCAAGCACACCAAGAAAATGATTTAACTATGAATAAAAGCTTGGCGTACTTGGCGTCTTGGTGGTTTGATTTTTTTATGCCGAACTTAAACAGCCATGCAATTTAAAATCATTGAAAGCCTGCAATCAATTAAGGCCGATGACTGGAATCGTGTTGCCGGTACTGACTATCCTTTTACCCGCCATGAATTCCTGCTAGCCCTGGAACAAAACGACTGTGTGGGTGAAAAATTCGGCTGGTGGCCGCGTTTTGTCGTGGCATACGACAATGACAAACTGGTCGGAGCCGTGCCGGTTTATTTAAAAGATAATTCCTATGGTGAGTTCGTCTTTGACTGGTCCTGGGCCGATGCCTATAAACGCGCCGGGCTGGATTATTATCCCAAGTATGTAGTCAGTATCCCCTACACCCCCGCCTCCGGCCCGCGTATNCTGGTCGATGCANCCCATGAACAACAGACCGAAATCCGCCNGGGTCTGGTGCAAGCCGTGCAACAACTGGCCGAGCAATCGGGTGTTTCCTCTCTGCATTGGTTATTTACCGATGCCAGGGATACGGTGTTACTGAAAGAACAAGGTTTGATGTTACGACTGGGTTGCCAGTTTCACTGGACCAACCATGAATACAAAAATTTCGATGATTACCTGCTAACCTTCTCGGCGGCCAAACGCAAAAAAATCAAACGGGAACGTCGCCGTGCGGAGGAACAAGGGATTAAGCTGGAAGTCCTGCACGGCAATGAGATGAGTGATGAGCAATGGCAGGTCTATCACCACTTTTATCTCGATACCTTTGATCGCAAATGGGGTATGGCCACCCTGTCACTGGGTTTTTTCAAGCAACTGGGCCGCACCATGCCGAACAATGTGGTCGTGGTGTTTGCTAAATTTCAAGGGCAATATGTCGCCAGCGCCTTTAATATCAAAGGTGAACATACCCTCTATGGCCGACACTGGGGTTGTAATGCCGATTTTCACAGCCTGCACTTTGAGGCCTGTTATTATCAGGGCCTGGAGTATTGCATCAAACACGGTCTGCAACACTTTGAACCCGGCGCCCAGGGGGAACACAAGATCAGCCGGGGATTTTTACCGACCCGTACCTGGTCGGCCCACTGGATCGCCCATCCGGAATTTAAACAGGCCATCACGGCATTTTGTATGCAGGAACAAAGGGAGATGGAACTTTATATAGAAGAACTCAATAGCCATTCCCCCTTCAAAGCCACCTCCAATGCTTGACCAGTGAGGCCACTAACATGACGGCGCCTTACTGGTTAAACATTCATGACCCGACAGATTTCCCTGATGTCAATCTGGCTCTAACAGATCCAGATGGCCTGTTGGCCATCGGTGGTGATTTAACAGAAGAACGCTTATTGACGGCCTATCGTAACGGAATTTTCCCCTGGTATAACGAGGATCAACCCATCCTCTGGTGGTCGCCCGATCCACGAGCGGTATTGTTTCCGGACAATCTCAGGATCAGTAAAAGCCTGCGTAAAAAATTACGCCGACAGGTATTCACGGTCCGCTTTGATACCGCCTTTGAACAGGTTGTTCGTGCCTGCGCCGAGCCCAGAGTAGATCAAAACGGCACCTGGATCAGTGAAGAAATGTATGAGGCTTATGTTCGTTTACATCAGGCAGGCCATGCCCACAGTGTGGAATGTTGGCAAAATGATCGCCTGGTCGGCGGGTTATATGGTATTTCGATTGGGCAAATATTTTTTGGGGAGTCGATGTTTTCCCGTGTGACGGATGCGTCCAAGGTCGCCTTTGTTTATCTCGTAAAACATGCCGCTGCAAAAGGCTTTCCCTTGATCGATTGCCAGGTCAGTAGTGACCACCTGGCGTCATTGGGGGCAGATGATATTGACCGCAGTGTATTCGTAACTTATCTAAATCAATATTGTGCAAAAGAAGGCTGGCCAGGACTATGGCAACTCGATTTCAACGTGGAACAGTCAATTCTGGCTTGAGCCTCTATCACGCTCAATCAATAGTTGTTCATAGACAAAACCCCGTACAAATACAACGTCCTGTTCTGAGGGATCCATAAACTCAACACCATAACAGTACTCCACCTTATCGGTGAGTTCATTTTTGTTTTTGCGCACATTGCGGATCAAAGCAACAAGATGAATTTCCCGTTCTATTTCACCGATATTTAGATCAAAAAACAGCTCAATGTGATCCCCTGGATTACCGATCTCATCATTAATGATCACTTGGGCGCCCCCACCGCTGAGATCCCGAATCACAGACCAATATTTTTCCCCCATCATCAGAGTCTGGGCGTTAATTGAAAGATTGATTCGTTCCGCCTGACGTACTGTGATCTTTTCCAGTTCTTTAGGAAATTCAAGATGAAGATGGTAATAAGGGATTGTGGCGACATGCAAAATTTTAGTTTTAAAGGCAATGATATTCTTGCCCTTAAAATAGCGTACGATATATTCATCATTTGGAAATATTTTTGCCAGGGCACCGCTTTCACGCGGCATGGTGACCAGGAAACTTTCCCCTTTGAGATAGCCGATAACTTGTACTTCGTGACGACGCCTGGATTCTCCGACCAGCAATTGCATGTTGAGGTTCATGCCGATATTGATATCAAAATCTTCCATAATCTAATTTTTTGTATATGAGGATTACCTTTTATCGTCACTAATGAGTAAAATATTTAGCCATAATGCAAAAAGAATCTGACACACTTGATCCATTATTATCACTACGGTTTTTTGTTACCCCGCTGCATACCTGTAGTTATTTTGCAGATCGTCAGGCCATTACCCTGGTCGTTGACCCGGACACCACACTCAATTCCGGGCAATATTCCGAACTTTCGGCCCTCGGTTTTCGCCGCAGTGGCAGTCATGTCTACCGGCCCCATTGCCCGAGTTGTCGGGACTGCATCCCGATTCGCATTGAAGTAGACAAATTCAGCCCCAATCGCAGTCAACGGCGTATCTGGCGCATGAATGAAAATATTGAGTTGATTACCCGGCCCGCTGATTTTTGTGACGAGCATTACAGCCTGTATCGCCGTTATATACAGGACAGACACCCGGCCGGAGGGATGGATCAAGATGATCCAGAGCAATATCGCCATTTTATCCAGACCGATTGGTGTCAGACCCAATTGTTCGAACTGCGCGAGGCCGGTGAATTATTGGCCGTGGCGGTGACCGATGTGCTGGAAAATGGCCTGTCGGCGGTTTACACCTTCTACGATCCGTCCAAACTTGCCAGGAGCCTCGGAACCTGGGCCATTTTGCGCCAGATCGAGGCGTGTCGACAACGAAACCTGAAATGGCTGTATCTNGGTTACTGGATTCCAGATTCACCCAAAATGCAATATAAATCGAGGTTTACGCCCTTCGAATATTTTGATGGCCAGGGCTGGCGACAAAAAGAATAGANCCTGCCCTTTGAAATCTTGGTCGATTTCAGGCATTATTCCGCAGCTGAAAATCTGAGCACCGACCTTAATTACAGAGAAAACGATTTATTCATGGCGAAAGAAGAACACATTGAGATGGAAGGCACGGTGGTCGACACCCTGCCCAATACCATGTTCCGGGTTGAACTGGAAAATGGTCACGTTGTCACGGCCCATATCTCGGGCAAAATGCGCAAACACTACATTCGCATCCTCACCGGCGACAAGGTCACGGTACAACTCACGCCCTATGATCTGAGCAAGGGACGCATCGTCTTCCGCGCTCGTTAATCCAGTTCACATTGAGCGATAGCTCAATGCGCGGTGACCTCTTCCTTACTTTCCACGTCCAGCTGTAATTGATCATCCTCAACCCGAATCGTGATATGACCACCGCTTAACAGCTTGCCAAACAGCAATTCTTCGGCAAGCGGTTTCTTGATCGTCTCATGTATCACCCGGGCCATAGGACGGGCGCCCATCCGGGGATCATAGCCATTCATCGCCAGCCAGGTACGGGCCTCATCATCCACCGACAGGGTGACCCCCTTGTCTTCCAGTTGGGCTTCAAATTCAAACAGGAACTTGTCAACCACCTGGGTAATAGTGTCCGGGGTGAGTCCCTTGAATTGCACAATGGCATCCAGACGATTGCGGAATTCAGGCGAAAAGACCTTCTTGATGGCTTCCATGCCATCGGTGGAATGATCCTGATTGCTGAAACCAATCGACGAACGATGTAACTGATCGGCACCGGCATTGGTGGTCATCACGATGACGACATTGCGGAAATCTGCCTTGCGACCGTTGTTATCTGTCAGGGTACCGTGGTCCATCACCTGGAGTAACAGATTAAACACATCGGGATGGGCCTTTTCGATTTCATCCAGCAGTACCACGGCATGAGGGTGTTTATTGATCGCCTCGGTTAACAGGCCACCCTGATCAAATCCGACATAACCGGGAGGAGCGCCGATCAGACGTGACACCGTATGACGCTCCATGTATTCGGACATATCAAAGCGAATCAATTCGATACCCATAATGCGCGCCAGTTGACGGGTCACTTCGGTCTTGCCCACACCGGTCGGTCCGGCCAACAGGAAAGAACCTATCGGTTTTTGTTCATTACCCAGACCTGCCCGGGATAACTTGATCGCCGTTGACAGGGTTTCCACCGCATCATCCTGACCGTAAATCACCAGTTTCAGATCCCGATCCAGATTACGCAGAGTTTCCTTATCATTAGAAGACACGGTTTTCGGTGGGATACGGGCAATCTTGGAAACAATCGCTTCGATCTCTTTCACGCCAATGGTCTTTTTGCGCTTGGATGGGGCCAGTAAACGCTGGTTTGCACCGGCTTCATCGATCACATCGATGGCCTTGTCAGGTAAATGGCGCTCATTGATATAACGCTCGGCCAATTCTACCGCAGTACGTATCGCCTGCTGGGTATAACGAATCTGGTGATACTCTTCAAATTTGGGCTTCAGGCCCATCAGGATCTGATAACACTCTTCGACAGTGGGTTCGGAGACGTCGATCTTCTGGAAGCGGCGTGCCAGGGCACGGTCTTTTTCAAAGATACCGCGATATTCCTGATAGGTGGTTGAACCGATGCATTTCAACTCGCCGGAGGCCAATACGGGTTTAATCAGGTTAGAGGCGTCCATGGCCCCGCCCGAGGCGGCGCCGGCGCCGATGATGGTATGGATCTCATCGATAAACAGCACCGACCCTTCTTCTTTTTTCAGTTGTGCCAGTACGGCCTTGAGGCGCTTTTCAAAGTCACCGCGATATTTGGTACCGGCCAGCAGTGAACCCAGGTCCAGTGAATAGATGGTGGCATCGGCCAGCACTTCCGGCACTTCACCATCGACAATCTTTTTTGCCAGGCCTTCAGCCAGTGCGGTTTTACCGACACCGGCCTCACCGACAAACAAGGGATTGTTTTTACGGCGACGGCACAGGACCTGGATGGTGCGTTCGATCTCGTGCTTGCGGCCGATCAGGGGATCGATCTTGCCGGCCAGGGCAAGTTTGTTCAGGTTGGTGGCATACAGCGTCAGCGGATTTTGTGAAGCATTTTCCTGCGGCTCTCCTTCAGCAGACGCATTCCCAGTCGCCGGTTCATCATCGCTAATCTTGGAAATACCATGCGAAATATAATTCACCACTTCAAGACGGCTGATGTCCTGTTTTTTCAGGAAATAAACGGCCTGGGATTCCTGTTCACTAAAGATGGCGACCAGTACATTGGCACCAGTGACTTCACGCTTACCGGATGACTGCACATGAAAAACAGCTCGCTGCAGGACACGTTGGAAACCCAGGGTCGGTTGTGTCTCGCGTTCATCACTGGGTGGCAGTAAGGGCGTGGTTTCGCTAAGAAAATTTTGTAAATCGGTGCGCAGTTTTTCAAGACTCGCCCCGCAGGCGCGAAGAATATCCGATGCGGTCGAGTTATCAGACAAGGCAAGCAGCAAGTGCTCGACTGTCATAAACTCATGATGTTTGTCGCGAGCCTGCTTAAATGCAGTATTAAGCGTATTTTCAAGTTCTTTGTTTAGCATAAGACACCCTTAGTTATCGGCCTCCAGAGTACACAGCAAGGGATGGTCATATTGTCGCGAATAGTCATTAACCTGTGCTACCTTGGTCTCTGCTATATCGCGGGTAAATAGGCCGCAAATACCTTTCCCCTGTGTGTGCACGTTTAACATGATATGAGTTGCTCTTTCACGATCCATGCCAAAAAAGGCTTCGAGGATGTGAATTACAAACTCCATAGGAGTGTAATCGTCATTCAGCAGAATAACTTTATACATGGGTGGACGTTTTATTTTTGGCTTGGCTTCTTCAAGTGCCAGTCCATCGTCGTAAGGTCCTATTTGATGTTCATCACTCATAATATTGATTTTACTAAAATTAGCCCGCTATGTCCTGAGTTTTAGTCAGCATAAATTGTCACAATTTGAAAAATATTGTCTATAGTTATAAGGGTGTGAACAGCATCATACAAGTGCTCCCTTGTATAGAGTTATGATTTTCACATTATTAGACGCTTACGGTTAAAAGAAGTTCTTAAGGAGGTTATGTAGGATGGCAACTGGAATTGTTAAATGGTTCAGCAACGCTAAGGGTTATGGTTTTATTGCACCAGAGAAAGGCGGTGATGATATTTTTGCCCACTTCTCCGCCATTTCCATGGATGGTTACAAGACTTTGAAAAAAGGACAAAAAGTGGAATTTCAGTGTACGGAAGGTCCAAAGGGACTGCATGCCACTGAAATTAGTCCAACCGGTGAAGCCGAAGCCATGGCAGTGGCCCATGAGGCAGAGCCATGGTGGCCCACTAGACTCAATTAAACAGCCCCGCTCATAGCGGGGTTGTTTGTTTCAGCTTATTCCATGTGGCTGACGATGGCCAGGCCAAAGGCCGTGCGGCTCAACAATTTAACCACCTCATCAAGCGTTCCGATCGTTGGTCACCGCCTTGGCCGCAATGGCGCCCGATATTCCCTTGACCATCAGATCGGCCGCTTCCGCCCAGCCCAGGTGGCGCAACATCATTTCTGACGACAGGGTATGTCGGCAAACCTGGGTGCCATACCGTTGTCATAACGCACGGGTCGCAGACAGACATATTAAGTCAAGTTCCTGACGCAAAGTGACATCCAAGGATCAGATTCCGCCCCCACGGGTGTGGGTAACGGCCCTATGATGCCACGGCAAATTCTCGAACGGCGAACATGGACATGCCCGGATAGCGATTCTCCACCGATTGCATCACCAGCAGAAAATCGTCTATGTTCCCTTCGAGTTTGCTTAATTCATTAACAAAATCGATACCGTACTGCTTACTCTTCCTGTTTGTCTGTACGGCTGGATGGGCAGCCAGGTTATTGGCCTGCTCCTTGAGACTATCGTTGTTAAACTGGATATGCATATCCAGTTCGTAATCAAACTGACTGGCGTACTAATAGATCTGTGCCTCAAGCTCTTGCAGGGTATCTTTTAATTCGTTAATAGCGAGTGTCAGTTCATGGTTGTTCGTGGTGAGGGCATCTTTTTCGCTGGCGGATTCACCAAGCAACCACTGGGCGTAGAGGGTAATCGCCAGCAGGATGACGATCAGACTACCGGCCATCCACAGGAACCGGCCATTCAAGCTGTTTAAGCCAATCGATTTCACGTTACAATGCAGACCACTTATTCCATATAATTAATATGCTTATATCGGTTGGCCAAGTGTAAGCTTTAAAAATAACCAGAGTAATTTTCTGCTTCAATTACTATACATAACCAACTGTTTTTTTTATAAAATGCCGCAGATTATCCTGTTTAACAAGCCGTATGGCGTACTCAGCCAGTTCCGTAGTGAGACCGGGCAAGTGACCCTGGCTAAGTACCTGCAGATCCCTGATATTTACCCTGCCGGTCGGCTGGATAAGGATAGCGAGGGCCTGTTATTGCTGACTGACGATGGCCAGCTACAACACCGCATCGCCCACCCCCGGCATAAATCAGAAAAAGTTTATTGGGTGCAGGTCGAAGGCGTCCCCGATGACAAGGCCCTTCAGCAATTGGTCAAAGGTGTGGAGCTAAAAGATGGCATGACTCGCCCAGCCAAAGCCAAACTCATGCCTGAACCGGATATCTGGCCCCGCGATCCCCCCATCCGTTATCGCGCCAGCATCCCTACCCATTGGCTGGAACTGACAATTACCGAGGGCCGCAATCGGCAGGTGCGTCGCATGACCGCCGCGGTAGGCTACCCGACACTACGACTGATACGTTATCGAATCGGCAACTGGACGCTGGATGATATCGATCCGGGTGAATGGAAAGTTATCACGCTAGCCGATACCATTCATGCCACCAAACAGGCCAAAACTGACTCAGGGGAAAACCACCGTGCAGGAAAACCTTCACGTCACCGTCGCCGCGATAATCGAAGAAAATAAGCGTTTTTTACTGGTCGAAGAATCGATCCAGGGGCAGGTCGTATATAATCAACCCGCAGGCCATCTTGAAGAAGATGAAACACTGGTTGAAGCAGTGATCCGTGAAACCCTGGAAGAAACCGCCTGGCATTTCGTGCCACAAACCATCACCGGCATCTATCAATGGACCCAGCCAGAAAGTAGACAGACATTTATGCGCATCTGTTTTGCGGGCCAGCACCAACAACACGACAAGGGGCGTAAGTTAGACACGGACATCATTCAAGCAGTGTGGCTGAACCTGCAAGAACTTGAGGCCATGGCTGACCGGTTACGTAGCCCACTTGTGTTGGCCTGTATTGATGACTACCTGCAAGGCCAACGCTATCCACTTGAACTCATAAAACATGTTATCTGATTTGAAATTGTTATCGTGAACAAACCACAAACAACAAACAAACCCGTTATCGTCGGCATGTCCGGCGGGGTGGATTCCTCGGTGACGGCCCTGTTGTTACAGCAACAGGGTTATGACGTCCGTGGCGTATTCATGAAAAACTGGGAAGGGGATGACACCGACGATTACTGCGCCGCCGAGGCCGATCTGGCCGATGCTTCAACGGTCTGCGAACAAATTGGCGTGCCCATACAAGGCGTAAATTTTGCCGATCAATACTGGGATCGGGTGTTTAATTATTTTCTCGAGGAATACAAGGCCGGTCGCACCCCCAATCCCGATGTGTTGTGTAATAAGGAAATCAAGTTCAGCGCCTTTCTCGACTACGCCCTGCAACAGGGGGCGGATACCATCGCCACCGGCCACTATGCACGGATTGCAGAACAAGACGGTGAATACTTTCTGTTGCGCGGTAAGGATACCGGCAAGGATCAGAGTTATTTTCTGTACATGCTATCGCAACTACAACTCTCACGCAGCAGGTTTCCCATCGGTGAATTGGAAAAGCCTGAAGTCCGCAACATTGCGGAACAAAACAACCTAGCGATCTTTAATAAAAAAGACAGCACCGGTATCTGCTTTATTGGCGAGCGGGATTTTAAAAACTTTTTACAACGCTACCTGCCCGCCCAACCCGGCATGATTCAAACCCCGGCAGGTGAAACCGTGGGCAGGCACGATGGCCTGATGTATTACACCCTCGGCCAGCGGCAGGGTCTGGGTATCGGTGGCTTGAAGGATTTTGACAACCAGCCCTGGTATGTGGCCGACAAGGATCTTGAGAACAATATTCTGATTGTCGTGCAAGGCCATGAGCACCCACTGTTACATAGTCATTGGCTTGATGCGATTAACCTCCACTGGGTGTCCGGTCATGCCCCGCAAGCCCCCTTTTACTGCACTGCCAAAACCCGTTACCGGCAGCAGGATGCCGCCTGCACTATCGAATCCATCGAGCATGATCATTGCCATGTCGTCTTCGACCAACCACAATGGGCCGTGACCCCGGGTCAGTCGGTGGTATTCTATCAGGATGAAAAATGTCTGGGAGGTGGTATTATTCAACAGGCCGAACGGCCTTACCCCACATAAACAATAAGCAGCTTGTAATATCTTATGGCATCACTTCACGATAAAACCCTGGCCCTGGCTGGCCTGTTTCAGGCCACCTCACTGGTGCAGGATATCGCCACCACCGGTCACGCCGATAGCCATGATATGGAAGTTTGCCTGAAAAGCCTCATAGAATTGGACCCGGACGATCTGAATAATATCTACGGCAATCCTGCTAATCTGGCAACCGGCTTGCAATTGATCATTAGCCAACTGGGGGCTGACGACAGCAAACCCAATATGGACATCGCCCGCTATACCATCAGCCTGTTACATCTGGAACGCAAACTGGCCAAACAACCAAACATGCTCAATATCATTAGCAAAGGCATTAACCTGGCGAAAAAACAACTGGAACACTTCCCTATTACCCATGAGAACATTCTGGCCAATCTGGCCGGGATCTATTCCGAGACCGTTAGTCAGATCACGCCCAAGATCATGGTCGCTGGTGACAACCAGTATCTTGGCGATTCCAATAACGCCAATCGCATTCGAGCCTTATTATTGTGCGGCATGCGTTCGGCGGTACTCTGGCGACAGCTCGGAGGCAGTCGCTGGCAGTTGCTGTTTCAGCGTCGCAGGCTGTGCGAAGCGGCGAAGCATATCCTGCAGGCCTGACAAGCCTTGCCAGATCCCATCAAAATCCACGTATAATGCCCCACTTTTGACTTGAAAGAACAAGAACGCAGGAGAGCCCATGGCTAACAGTTACAATGCGCGCGCGACCTTATCCGTTAATGGCAAGGATTATGAAATCTACCGGCTTGATGCCGTGCCCGGTGCCGGGCAATTGCCCTTTTCACACAAAATACTGTTAGAAAATCTACTACGCCATGAAGATGATCTGAATGTCACCAAGGCCGATATCGAGACGCTGGCCAACTGGGACCCCAAGGCGGAACCCAGCAAGGAGATCGCCTTCAGCCCGGCCCGCGTGCTGATGCAGGACTTTACCGGCGTGCCGGCCGTGGTGGATCTGGCGGCCATGCGCGATGCCATGCAGAATCTCGGCGGCGACCCTAACAAGATCAATCCCCTGCAACCGGCGGAACTGGTCATCGACCACTCGGTACAGGTCGATGCCTTTGGTAATGCCGATGCCTTTGCCACCAACGAATCCCTGGAATACCAGCGTAACCACGAGCGCTACAGCTTTCTGAAATGGGGCCAAAAGGCCTTCTCCAACTTCAAGGTCGTCCCCCCCGAGACCGGCATCGTGCATCAGGTCAATCTTGAATACCTGGCCCGTACTGTCTTCGCCCAGGAAAACAACGGCGTGCTTCAGGCCTATCCCGATACCCTCGTGGGAACTGATTCCCATACCACCATGATCAACGGCCTGGGCGTGCTGGGTTGGGGTGTGGGCGGCATCGAGGCTGAGGCGGCCATGCTGGGTCAGGCCATTTCCATGCTCATCCCCCAGGTTGTCGGCTTCAAGTTAAAGGGAGATCTGCCGGAAGGCGCCACTGCCACCGACCTCGTACTGACGGTGGTTGAAATGCTGCGCGCGCACGGTGTGGTTGGCAAGTTTGTCGAATTTTACGGCCCGGGTCTGGACCACCTGCCCCTGGCAGACCGCGCCACCCTGGCTAACATGGCGCCGGAATACGGCGCCACCTGCGGCATTTTCCCCATCGATGACGAGACCCTCAACTACCTGCATCTAAGTGGACGTGATGAAGGGGATATCGCCCTCATTGAGACCTACAGCAAGGAACAGGGCATGTTCCGTACTCCGGGGCAAGCGGAGGCCAAATTCAGTTCGACCCTGGAACTGGATATCTCCACTGTCGTGCCCAGTCTGGCGGGTCCGAAGCGGCCTCAGGACCGGGTGCCCCTAACAAAATCCAAGGCCATGTTCGCCGACGCCTTACAGGCCCTCAAAAAAGAACGCAAGCTTGCCGGCAAGGGTCCCATCAGCACCAATATCAAGGGTCAAGCCATTGAGTTGAATGACGGTGCCGTGGTGATTGCGGCCATCACCTCCTGTACCAATACCTCCAACCCCACGGTGATGCTGGCTGCCGGTCTGGTGGCCAAAAAGGCCGTCGAAAAAGGCCTGTCGGCCCACCCCTGGGTCAAGACCTCCCTCGGTCCAGGCTCCAAGGTCGTCACCGAGTATCTGCAAAAGGCCAAGGTCATCGAGCCACTCAATCAGCTGGGCTTTAACGTAGTCGGTTACGGCTGCACCACCTGTATCGGTAACTCCGGTCCCCTGCCTGTGGAAGTCAGCAAGGCCATCGCAGATGGCGACTTGAGCGTCTGTTCCGTGTTATCGGGCAACCGTAACTTCGAAGGCCGGGTCCATGCTGAAGTCCGCATGAACTACCTCGCCTCACCCCCTCTGGTGGTGGCCTACGCCATTGCCGGTCGCATGGATATCGACCTGTACAAAGAGCCGCTGGCCCAGGACAAAGACGGTAATAACGTTTACCTGAAGGACATCTGGCCGACCCAGAAAGAATTGCAGGATACGGTCATGCAGGCCGTCACCCGCGCGCAGTTTACGTCCGCATATCAGGATGTCTTCGCCGGTGACGAGCGCTGGCGTACGCTGGAATCGCCTGCCGACCAATTGTTTACCTGGGACAGCGATTCCACCTATGTACAAAATCCGCCCTATTTTGAAAATATGTCGAAAGACATCGGTGAGGTATCTGACATCAAGGCCGCCCGTTGCCTGGCGGTGCTGGGTGACTCCATTACCACCGACCACATCTCACCGGCCGGGGCCATCAAGGCCGATAGCCCGGCGGGTAAATACCTTGTCGAACACGGTGTGCAAGCGGCCGATTTCAATTCCTACGGCTCACGTCGTGGCAATCATGAAGTGATGATGCGCGGCACCTTCGCCAATATCCGCCTGCGTAACCTGTTGGCCCCCGGCACCGAGGGCGGCATCACCCTGCACCTGCCCGACGGCAAACAGACCTCCATTTATGAAGCCGCCATGCAATACCATGATGAGGGCGTGGCCTCCATCATCCTTGCTGGCAAGGAATACGGTTCCGGTTCCTCCCGTGACTGGGCCGCCAAGGGTCCCCGCCTGTTGGGCATCAAGGCCGTCATCGCCGAGAGTTATGAGCGTATCCACCGCACCAATCTGGTCTGCATGGGCGTGCTGCCCCTGCAATTCATGGATGGCGAGAATGTGGCCTCCCTCGGCCTGACCGGTCATGAGCGTTTCGACTTCACCGGCATCGGCGACGGCTCGGCCAAGCAACTGGAGGTCATTGCCACGGCCGAAGATGGCCGCAGCAAGACCTTCCAGGTACGGGTGCGCATCGACACCCCGGCCGAGGTGGAATACTATCGCCACGGTGGCATCCTGCATTACGTCCTGCGCCAGCTAGCCGCATAAGCCACTCATTCACAAGCAATTTTGACCAATCCCAAACCGTTCACAAACGGTTTGGGACCCGCGTCAATAATCCGCTCAAAAAAGTTAAAGCACGCCCCCATTAAGCCGATAGAATTTCTTAAGAGTCCTGAATTTTAACCTTTTGCAGTCATGGGGAAACAAATCGTGAGTAAAGAAAAGTACGGACCCACCATTGGGTCACATCTAGGCAAACCAATCTACAAAACCATCATTAATGAAGGCATCCAGTATCTCTTCGACCGCATCGCCGAATGTGATCTTGATGGCTGTCCACTGCAACAATTAAATAAAAATGAAGTCATGTTAAAATCAGGCTTGATATACAAACAGTTCTGATTATCACAGATAAATAAAGATACCGACTGTTGGTGATGCCCACAGTCGGTCTCTAGAGTTGCGCGATAATCAAAAAACCAATACTGCTGCCATCGACCACATGGCCATCCTTTTTTGATTCATATTCAATAGCCGTTATCCTGATCCCCCACAAAAATTTCTCGCTGTGAACAAAATCAATTTCAAGCAAACCACCCAGGGCATCTGCATATTTTTCTCCGATATTTCCCGCGTGACCTGAGCCCTTCAAACTGGGTGAAAAATGATAACTTGCTCCCAGGCCAACCCGAACATCTGTCATGCGATAAAATATCAAACCGTTAAGCGGGTAACGTACCCAACTGACTTGAACATCCTGTTCATATATGGCATCAGATTTAATCCCGAAAGTAAGCTGTGTTTCCCAGGATGGCGAGAGCTGGTACAGACGGCCGAAATCAAATGAAAACAACTCGCCGGCCTTCATCGTGTCCTTTTTACCATTGTCATATTGTTCATAAATCAACTCATCTCCGCCAAAATGGACGCCCAACTCAATAATGGTGTCAGCCAATACACGCTGTGGTGTAAACAGATTTCCGGACATCACAATCAAGCCAACCAGGATGGCATCTCTATATTTCATCGTTTTCCCATCAAATAATTCCAACTCATATTGATAACAAGGTTAGCAGCTTTGGATCGGCGGGTAATCAGAAGGCTCGATTTAGCACGTATGGAGCAAGGTGGTCAAAATAGTATATGATCGCCAATCCCTGAACATACCGGAGACCCCATGGAATTATCATCATTGACTGCCATTTCCCCTGTTGATGGCCGATATGCCAGTAAAACCAAAGACTTACGCCCTATTTTTAGCGAATACGGTCTGATTCGGCTCCGTGTGCTGGTCGAAATCCGCTGGTTGCAACACCTGGCCCAGGAGCCCGGTATCCCGGAAGTCCCGCCTTTTAGCGAACATGCCAATAAAATACTCAACGGTATGGTCGAGAATTTCGCTGAAGAAGATGCCCAGCGGGTGAAAAACATCGAACGCACCACCAATCACGACGTCAAAGCGGTCGAATACTATCTGAAAGAAAAGATTGCCGGTAATGAGGAGCTGGAAGCCATTGGCGAGTTCTTTCATTTTGCCTGCACATCGGAGGACATCAACAACCTTTCCCATGGCTTGATGTTGCAAGAGGCCCGTAGTCAGGTGCTGCTGCCCATGATGGATGAATTGATCGATGTGCTGACCAAAATGGCGCACGATTATGCCGATAAGCCCATGTTGTCACACACCCATGGCCAACCGGCAACCCCAACAACCGTTGGTAAGGAACTGGCCAATGTGGTTTATCGATTAAGGCGGCAGCGTAAACAATTCGTTGCGGTCGAAATCTACGGCAAAATGAATGGTGCGGTGGGCAACTATAATGCCCATATCTCAGCCTATCCGGATCTTGATTGGCCCGGCACTTCAGAAAAGTTTATCAACTCACTGGGTATCGGGTTCAACCCCTATACTATCCAGATCGAACCCCATGACTATATCGCAGAATATTTCGATGTCATTGCACGCTTTAACAATATCCTGCTCGATATGAACCGGGATATCTGGACCTATATATCCTTCAACTTCTTCAAACAAAAAACCATTAAAGGTGAAGTTGGATCTTCAACCATGCCTCACAAGGTCAATCCCATCGACTTTGAGAATTCAGAAGGCAACCTGGGTATTGCCAACGCCATCTTTCAACACCTGGCGAGTAAATTGACGGTCTCGCGTATGCAACGGGATCTGACTGACTCGACCGTACTGCGGAATCTGGGGGTCGGTGTGGCGCACAGCATCATCGCCTACCAGTCGAGCCTGAAAGGCTTGAGCAAGCTGGAACTCAATGAAGCGCGCCTGGATAGCCTGCTGGACGCCAACTGGGCAGTGCTGGCTGAGCCTATCCAGACGGTGATGCGGCGCTATGGTGTTGAAAACCCCTATGAAAAACTCAAGGACCTGACCCGCGGGCAGAAAATCGACAAGCAAACGCTGACCGATTTTGTCAGTAAACTCGATATTCCCGACGAAGGCAAAAAACAGTTGCTAAGTTTAACACCTAGCAACTACACTGGAATTGCCGAAAAGTTGGCAAAATCCATATAAGTATCTATATTTTGTATACAAATGAGCACAAATGCAGACATTTTATTCTTCGACAAGGACTGTCCTCTGGATGCAGTGGTCAGTCTTGCCGAACCGCGTGATGTCAGTGGTCTGAACGGCGCCTTTTTGTCTATTCTCAAAGAACATATCCCACACCGGGCGGTCAAGGTATACGAAATCGTAAATGATTCTTGCGCACCCCCTGCAGAAGACGATGATCAGAACCAGACTCTACGGCTGATTTTAAAAACCCAGGAAAATAATTCGGCGGTCAAACTCGAATTTGATGATCCTGATGTGCAAAAATGTATCTCTGATAAACAAGCCATTACCGGGCAATCATCCAGCAGCGGACTCGAACGTACGATCTTTCCCATACCCGGCCTGCCCTCGCCGCTTGGCCTGCTGGTGATTGAAGGCAGGGTTGATGATAGTTGTAAAAATTTTCTCGACCCCCTGCTGCGAATTTATTCCAGTCATGCCTTCATACTCAACAAAAATGAGCACGATAGTCTGACGGGCCTGTTCAATCGCCAAGTAATGGAAAACAAGCTCAATCAAATCTATCATTGCCAGGCAAATGGTAATCGTAAGAATGATGAACAAGGGCAGACGTGGTGTATTGCCTTACTGGATATCGATTACTTCAAGAAGGTCAATGATCAATATGGTCACTTGTTTGGTGATGAAGTCCTGATCATGTTCAGTCGTTTGCTGCAGAATTCATTCCGGGAAGATGATCTGCTGTTCCGTTACGGTGGTGAAGAATTTCTGGTTGCACTGAAAAATGTCGATATTGATAGGGCCAAGATGACCTTAAATCGATTCAGGGAACAGGTTGAACAAGCCCCATTCAAGAAAATCAAACAAATCACTGTCAGTATTGGCTTTACGACAATGGACACCAGCCAGTCATTGCAAACCCTTATTGAACGTGCCGACCGTGCTCTCTACTACTCCAAATACCAGGGACGAAATCAAACCAGTTGTTATGAACGACTACTGGAAAAAGGTCTGGTTGATGACAGTGAAATTGTGAACAACAACATCAAGATATTTCCTCAGCAGCAGAAAATCAGTTAGTACCGTTTCAGCGCAACATGCCACTTGCAAATCCCCTCCGGATCGAAGTTACCAGGTTTCAGACATATCAAAGCGAAATTATGGCGGTTCGCAAGACTGTCTTTATCGATGAACTGGGTATCAGTCCAGATCTGGAATGGGACAACAGGGATGAACAGGCCCTTTATGCCATTGCTATCTCGGGTAACGAAGTCATCGGTATTGGCCGATTACAAGCTGACGGCCAACTGGGCCGCATAGCCATCCTACCCGATTGGCGACGCAAAGAAGTAGGTACCCGAATTGTGCAGAGGCTGATTAAAGCGGCAATCCAATCCGATCAGGATTGCATATATTTATCCGCTCAGATTGATGCGCTCGACTTTTATACGAAGCTGGGTTTTAGCAAAACAGGGGCTCCCTTTGTCGCAGCAGGCATCGATCACCAGGGCATGCGGCTTCTATTACCAACAAAGCTAGCCACCCTATAATCTTATAAAATGACTGACTTCACAAAACTTGTACTTGGAGAACATGATCAGGCTATTGAGCTATTGACATCGCTGGATAATGCCAATGCAACGCATACCTTGATTTCACAAGCCAGACGCAGCATCGATATCTATACCCATGAACTGGACCCCAAGATTTATAACCAGACGCGCTGTGTTGATGCGATCAAATCCTTTATCCTGAATAATACCTCAGCCCGGCTTCGTATTTTGATTCGCAAGCCAAATCGCACCATTAAATCCGGCCATCGTCTCATTACCCTGGCCAGGCATTTGAGTAGCTATATTGCGATACGTGTCATACACGAAGACTATTCCGGCCTGCCCGATGCATTTCTGCTTGTGGATCAACGTGGTATCCTGCATCTACTGGAAGGTGACAGGTATGATGGTCTGTGCAATTTCAACAATCCACGTCAGGCCGTCGAACTGAGCCACCGTTTTACCGAGGTCTGGAACCATAGCACGGAGATTGCCGATTTCCGGCAAATTCATATTTAAGATGAAAAGATCAATTAAACCGGTTTTTTACCTGCTACTGTCAATAGTGGTAAACACACCCGTAGTTGCACAACAGGAAAGCTTGTCTGCACATACCATTCAGCTTAATTACCGTCAGGCAGAGGATGTTATGCCCCTGATAAGACCTTTTCTGCATCCACAAGGTGTCATGACCGGACAGGGTTATAAAATCCTGGTCAAAACATCGGAGACAAACTACCGCGACCTGTTGCAGTTCGTGGCCGAAATCGATGTGTCACTACGCCAATTACGCGTCTCGGTCACCATTGATAGCGAACTGGCGATGAGAGAAAATCTGGCCATGCACGGTACCGCAACACAAACCGGTGAGGACAAGATTCTGGAAAATCTCTCTTCCAAACAGTATTCAACCGGTCGGCGTGATAAATCCGCCCTGACGCAACAGGTGCAGGTACTGGAAGGCAAATGGGCCAATATCAGCACGGGAGAGTCTGTCCCGATAGGACAGCGAACCCGCAACCCCGATGGCACCATAACCGAAAGTATTAACTATAAATCTGTAAACAGTGGTTTTCAGGTCTTGCCACGTATCAGTGGTGAACAGCTTAGCCTGTTTATTCGCCCACAACTGGATACACAACATCGTGAAGGCGGTGGCCGAATCCAGACACGCAGTGCCGAGACGACATTGACCGGCAAACTGAATCAATGGATCCTGATCGGCGGTGCCAGCCAGGCTGCTGCCAGCCAGCCAGGCTCAGGTGTCTATTCCACAAAAAGACGCAAGCAATTACACAATCAAATATTTGTTAAGGTCGAAGTAATTCAATGACAAGCCCCGTTGCTGTTCAATACACCATCAAAGCCTTTAAGCCCGAAGCCCATCTTTATCAGCTAACTTGCAAGATAGACTCGCCAGACCCCGCAGGCCAGATGGTTTATATGCCTGCCTGGATCCCCGGCAGTTATATGATTCGTGATTTTGCAAAGAATATCGTACAAATCAGGGCCAGCGACTCTAAAGGTGAAGTGCGGCTTGAAAAACTGGATAAACAAACATGGCAGTGCCCACCCTGCTCCGGCTCATTAACACTGGAATATGAGGTCTATGCCTGGGATTTATCGGTGCGGACCGCCCATCTGGATACCACCCACGCCTATTATAATGGCAGTTCGGTTTTTCTGGCTGTCAAAGGAAAAGAACAGCAAGCCTGTAGTGTTGATATCCGCTCACCCGATGGTGATCAATACAGTAACTGGAGAGTGGCCACCACCCTGCCCCGTAGCACAGCAGCGTTGTATGGCTTTGGGGGCTATCAGACCAACGACTATGCTGAGTTGATCGACCATCCGGTTGAAATGGCTGACTTCACCCTGGCCAGTTTTGAGGCCGGTGGTATTCCCCATGACATCGTCATCACCGGCAAACACCGGGCCGACATGGATCGCTTGTGTGCCGATTTACAAAAGATCTGCCAGACGCATATCGATATGTTTGGTGAATTACCCGAAATGGAACGCTATCTATTTCTCACCATGGTGGTCGGCAGTGGTTATGGCGGGCTGGAGCACCGTTCTTCCTGCAGCCTGCTTTGTAGCCGTAATGACCTGCCGCTGGCCAATCAGCAAGAGATGGCTGATGAGTATGTTTCTTTTCTCGGCCTGTGCAGCCATGAATACTTTCACACCTGGAACATCAAACAGATCAAACCGGCCATCTTTATGCCCTATGATCTACAACAGGAATCCTATACAAAACAACTGTGGGCCTTTGAAGGTTTTACCTCCTATTACGATGATCTGGGTCTGATTCGCAGTGGTCTGATAAATAAAGAGCGTTACCTGGAATTACTTGGACAAACGGCCACCCGTGTCTGGCGCGGGACGGGACGTCTTAAACAGAGCGCGGCCGAATCCAGTTTCGACACCTGGACCAAGTTTTACAAGCAGGATGAAAACGCCCCCAATGCCATCGTCAGTTATTACGCCCGAGGGGCACTACTGGCGCTGGCGCTGGATATGCTGATACAAAAAAACACCGGCTACGAAAAGTCACTCGATGACCTGATGCGCCATCTGTGGCAACACTTTGGCAAACCACAAATCGGTGTACCGGAAGGCAAGATTGAAAAAATCGCAGCCGAGATAGCCGGGACGGATCTGACCGAATTCTTTTTGCAGTATCTATACGGTACAGAGGATATCCCGCTGGCTGACTTGCTGGATGAGATGGGTGTCCGCTTTATGCTGCGACCGGCCGAGAATATGGATGACAAAGGCGGCAAAGCATTAAAGACAAGCCAGGCCCTTGCCGGCATCGGGGCGCGCTTTACCAATCAGACCAATGGCGCTTTGATCAGCAATGTGTTCGATGACAGTCCCGCTCAAATCGCTGGCCTGTCGGCAGGCGATGTCATCATCGCCATCGATGGGCTCAAGGTTGACAAGTCCACTATCGACACGGTNATCGCCTCCTACCCTCCAGGCAGTCGTGTCACTGTTCACACCTTTCGACGTGATGAACTCATGGAACTTNCGGTGACACTGCAAGTCATTGAAAATAATACCTGCGTTATTACAATGGATAATAATGCCTCTGCTGAACAAATCAGGCGGCATGAGGTCTGGNTGAAGTGCCCGAACAATCAAGACTCGAAGAAACCACAAACCAAANTACANATTNTTAATTNAAATGANTGACNNCAAANCCNCTGATAACAGCGCATATAAACTCACNCATGCGGTTTATGCCTTGCAAGCCATATCTTTTTTTCTGGGAATCACATTAATCATTGCCGTCATTATTAATTATGTGAAACGTGATGATGTCAAAGGCAGCTGGCTGGAATCCCATTATACCTGGCAAATTCGCAATTTCTGGTACAGCCTGCTCTGGCTGTCACTTGGCGGTCTGACTTTCAGACAAGGTATTGGGGCTTTTATCCTCCTTGCCTGGGCAATCTGGTTCATTTACCGCATTATCAAGGGCTGGATTTATCTGAATGATAAAAAGCCTTTGTCTCTCAACTCACCGTAAAATAGTGCACACTGAACAGATCATCGGGGTCAGTCCAGACCTTGTCTGATTTAAAACCAGCCTGACCTGCAAGGGCCTGAAACTCCTCAATGGTATATTTGTAGGAGCATTCGGTGTGAATGCTCTCACCGGCGGCAAAACTGATTTGGGTATCGTCCAACATCACCTGTTGCTCGAAAGAGCTGATCAGATGCATTTCAATCCTGCCCAGGCTATCATTATAAAAGGCATGGTGATCAAATTTGTCCAAATCAAACTCACCGTCTAATTCAGCATTCACACGAGACAACAAGTTAAGGTTAAAGTCTGCGGTGACTTGACTGGCGTCATTATATGCGGCATTGAGGATGGAGCTGTCTTTTTTCAGGTCCACACCAATCAATAATCCACCATCCGGCCCCACCATCTCGGCCATGTCAGTTAGAAAATGCACTGCATCTGCAGGTTCAAAGTTGCCAATACTGGAACCGGGAAAGAAGGCTACCTTTTTGTTCATCTCGGGCAATTCATCCGGTAAATGAAGTTTTGCCGTGAAGTCAATGCAACTGGCATGCACCTCAAGCCAGGGATAATCATCCGAGATCTTGCTAGCCGCCTGGATCAAGTAGGTTTTGGAAATATCCATGGGTATATAGGCTTGCGGTTTCAAGATATCGAGCAAGGTCCTGACCTTGTAACTGCTGCCACTACCCGGCTCCACCAGCAGGCACTCCGGGCCAATGCAATCAGCAATCTCCTTGGCTTTGGCTTCGAGTATCGATAATTCGGTACGTGTCGGATAGTACTCGGGCAATTCACATATCGCATCAAACAATTGAGAACCCAGCTGATCATAAAAATACTTGGGCGGGATCATTTTTTGCTTCTGTTGCAGGCCATGCATCACATCTGCATAAAAGTCAGCCGGTTTAGGGTGGTGATCATAAAACTGGATTGCGCCCCTGTTTACAGCATTCATGTTAAATCCTCCGCCAGTCGAAATCCGCTGAATTGCCATCGATCAGCGGCATAGAAAAAATTACGGTAAGTCGCCCGAATATGTTCGGTCGGTGTAACACAGGACCCACCACGCAAAACAAACTGGTTGCTCATAAACTTGCCATTGTATTCACCAATAGCGCCGGGCGGTGTCTTATACCCCGGGTACGGGGCATAGGCACTTTGGGTCCATTCCCAGACATCACCAAACAATTGATGGTGCTCGCCTTGCAGTGGGACAGGATTGAGAAAATCCGTTTCACGTAAATTGCCGAAAAGCGGATATTGGCTGGCAAGGCTCTCCCACTCGGCTTCGGTGGGCAGACGTTTACCGGCCCATCGCGCATAGGCATCGGCTTCGTACAGACTGATATGACAAACCGGAGCATCGGGGTCAACCGGTTTAAAACCGGACAAGGTCATGTGCCACCAACTGTCATCCTGCTGTTGCCAGTAAAGTGGCGCCTGCCAGCCCTGTTGCTGCACCGTCTTCCAGCCATCCGACAACCAGAGTGTCGGCTGCTGATAGCCATTCGCCTTGATAAATGACATGAATTCTCCATTCGTCACCAGGCGTGAAGCCAGTCTGACGCCATTTACATAAGTCTTGTGCCGGGGATATTCATTGTCATACGCAAAGCCCTTACCCACCTGGCCGATCTCATGAATGCCTTCCGCTATTTCCAGCCATTGCGATGTGAGTTCTTGTGCTAATGAAGGATAATGGATATCACGATAGGCAGGCCGTAACGGACTATAGGCAAAAATATGTTTAATATCTGTGTAGAGCAATTCCTGATGTTGCTGTTCATGATGCAAACCAAGAATGGTTCGATTAACTATTTCAGTATAATCGGGACGGTTTTCATCAGCCAGAAGCACCTGCATGGCATCATCAACATAAGCTCGATATTGATAGATCTCCTTCACTGTCGGTCTGGCCAGCAGCCCCCGCTCCGGCCGAGGATGAAAGCTACCGACAGTTTCATAATAGGAATTAAATAAATGGGCGAACTGCGGGTGAAATTCTTTATAGTTTTTTTGAAAGGGTTTGAGCAGGAAGGTTTCAAAAAACCAGCTGACATGGGCCAGGTGCCATTTTGGGGGACTGACATCGACTATGGTTTGCAGACCATAATCCTCGTCCTCCAATGGTCGGCAGATATTCTCCGAATCTTCACGCACCCGCAGGTAATCAGCGAGTAATTGAGAAGAGGATGTTTGCTCGGGTAGTTTTGATAAAGAAGAAGCCATCATATTTTCGTCCTTGCCGAAACAGTTTAGCGCAAACGAAAACCGAACCGCAAATCGGATTCAGGTTTGACACAAACACTCCTGACACGTCATGTTAAAAACATATTTTTGGTAAGTGTTTACATCATTTTTTATGCGCATCATTTACTCTATGAATAAATGGTTTTGAGGTGGCATGCGATAAATACAAGCTCGTTCTGATTTAGACAATTTGCTACAGCCAGATGCGAGGCCAGGGCTTTGTTAACCA
>JGI24023J19991_10000487_pt1 | contig 30797 bp, 28 predicted proteins | sample Cruoilmetagenom1_FD_19991 | JGI IMG/M metagenome (IMG submission 19991) | reverse complement strand
GCTGAAGTAAAAGCGCTCAGTGATTATTGCTGTACGTCTGCAAATGCAGTTCAGATTGTTAACTCAATTCCTGAAGGAAAAGAAATCCTTTTTCTGCCGGATATGTTTTTAGGAGCTTATGCTGCTAAAGTAACAGGAAGAAAAATCGATATTTGGCCTGGAGAGTGTCATGTGCATGCAGGGATAAGAAAGCAGGAATTAGTCAAGATGCAGGATTCTCATCCCGGCGCTGAGATGATTATACATCCCGAGTGCGGATGCACTACCAATTTAATGTATGAAGCTGAAAATGGCGCTTCCACTAAAAACGGAAACGGCAATGGAAAAGGGCATGTAAAGTTCCTCTCTACCGGGGGAATGATTAAGCATGTTAAAGAATCCCCATCTAAAGAATTTATAATTGCGACTGAGACCGGAATGCTATACCCCCTAAGAAAGAACAATCCGGATAAGGTTTTTTATCCCGCAAGAGAGAATGCTATTTGTAAGTATATGAAGATGATTACACTTCCTAAGGTTCTAAAGTCTCTTGAAGAAGAGATTTATGAAGTAAAAGTCCCTATTGATACAGCGCTTAAAGCAAAAAGATCAATAGACAGGATGCTTGAGATAACTAACTAGTATCCTGCCGTTAAACCGCCTGTTCTTCTGGGGTCAGAAGCCCCATACATATAATCCCCTGTTTTCATTATACTTTCTGCAACACCAATAGTATTGCCGATTTTAATTTTGTACCCCATATTTCTTAAAATATGTATAGTATCCTCATTCAAACCTCTTTCTACATTTAGCACATCAGGAAGCCATTGATGGTGAACTCTAACAGCATTGGTAGCCTCAGAGACATTCATTTTAAAATCAATTACATTGACGATTATCTGAAGTACTGTGGTAATAATTCTACTTCCACCGGGACTTCCGGTAATAAGAAAGGGCAACCCATCTTTCATAACAATCGTAGGACTCATTGAGCTAAGCATCCTTTTTTCAGAGGCAATAGCGTTCAATTTTCCTCCAACAAGCCCGTATGCATTCGGTACCCCCGGTTTAGCTGAGAAATCATCCATTTCATTGTTGAGTAGAATTCCTGTTCCTGGGACAGTGATTTTGGATCCATAACTAAAATTTAGCGTGTAAGTATTTGAAACAGCATTTCCTTCATTATCAATTACAGAGAAATGTGTTGTATTAGTTCCCTCGTAAAATTTAGGGTCTCCAGGCAATATTTCGCTGCTTGAGGCAGCACCCTCCATATCTATTTGTTCTTTTATCGACCTTGCATATTTCTTAGATATAAGCCCGGATACCGGAATAGGAGAGAAATCAGGATCACCAAGGTGTTTTGAACGGTCGGAATAAGCATGCTTCATAGTTTCAGCAAAAATATGTATTGTTTTAGCGGTGTTATGACCAAATGAAGAAAGAGGGAATTGCTCAAGAATATTCAGCATTTGTATTAGATGAACCCCGCCTGAGCTTGGTGGGGGCATAGAATAAATTTCATATCCTCGATATTCTCCTCGAAGCGGCACACGTATAAGAGGTTTATATTTCCTCAGATCATCCTTTGTTATTAAGCCTCCGTTTCGTTTCATAAAAGAGGAAATTTTCTGGGCAATGTCTCCATCATAAAAAGCTTGAACTCCATTTTTAGCAATTTGTTTTAAGCTCCAGGCCAAATCTTCTTGAGTAAGCAGCTCGCCCTCCTGATAAGGCTCACCGTTTTGTTTATAGAAGATTTCCATACTTGCCGGGGACTGCTCCATACGGTTTTTTGCCTGACCAAGTGATTTGCTTAGCTCGCTGTCCACAGGGAATCCGTTTTGGGCTAATTCAATGGCAGGTTGAAGCGCTCTTTCAGGAGTAATCGTCCCATATTTTTCAAGGGCTAATGTAAGTCCTGCTACAGTACCCGGTACTCCAGCTGATAATATGCTGTTTTGGGATTTTTCTTTATCGACATTGCCCTCTTGATCTAAGTACATATCCCGGCTTGCTTGTAAAGGGGCCTTTTCCCTGTAGTCAATGGAGACAACTTTATCTTTATCTGCTAGGTAAACAAGCATGAAACCACCGCCGCCTAAATTGCCCGCTCGTGGAAATGTAACGGCTAATGTAAACCCAATAGTTACGGCGGCATCAACGGCGTTCCCGCCTTCTTTTAAAACTTGCAGCCCTGCTTGTGTTGCGTACTTATTCTCTGAAGCAACCATTGCATTTTCGGCAATCACTGGGTGAAATCTGGCTTTTCCACTGTATAGCGGATCTTCTTTTGCGAATGTTTGAGTTATGGATATTACTATTAGTAGGAAAAGTAAGCTAAATCTTGTAAGAGTGCTTGAGATAAACATTAGAAGATAGGATATCTTTACGACTAGAATCTTGCAATATTTCAAAATTCAAAACTTGTTATAATGAGATGAAATAGAGTTTGAAGGATAAATTTCTAGCCAAATTAGCCGTTCATCATATTGAAAAATTCTTTATTGGATTTAGTGCCGCTCATTTTATCAAGTAAAAATTCCATAGCCTCAGTTGTATTCATTGGGTTAAGAACTTTTCTTAACAGCCAAACTTTGTTAAGCACTTCTTCACTTAGGAGAAGTTCTTCTTTTCTGGTTCCGGAGCGCTGAAGATCAATCGCAGGAAATACCCTCTTATCAGCAAGTCTTCTATCGAGGTAGCATTCCATGTTTCCTGTTCCTTTAAATTCTTCAAAAATAACCTCGTCCATTCTGCTGCCTGTGTCGATCAGCGCAGTGGCTATAATCGTAAGACTGCCGCCTTCTTCAGTGTTCCTGGCTGCACCAAAAAATCTCTTCGGTCTCTGAAGCGCGTTTGCCTCCATACCACCTGAAAGCACTCTACCGCTCGAGGGGCTAACNGTGTTGCTTGCCCGTGCGAGTCTAGTAAGACTGTCGAGTANAATAACAACATCTTTACCATGTTCCACTAATCTTTTCGCNTTTTCAATCACCATATCTGAAACCTGGATATGACGCTGTGCGGGTTCATCAAAAGTAGAGCTTACCACCTCTCCGTTAACAGAACGGTCCATATCGGTTACTTCCTCAGGACGTTCGTCGATAAGTAGGACAATTAGCACTATCTCAGGGTTGTTTTTCGTAATTGCGTTTGCAATTCTCTGGAGCAGTATAGTTTTACCCGTTCTAGGCGGCGCTACAATCACAGCTCTCTGGCCTTTCCCAATCGGAATAAATAAGTCCATAACCCTGCTGCAAAATTCCTCTGGGTCATATTCTAATAGAATTTTTTCTTCTGGATGAAGTGGAACGCGGTTCTCAAATGCTACACGCTCTCTGCATACTTCGGGTGAATCAAAGTTTACTTCCTGTATTTTTAAAAGGGCGAGGTTTTTCTCTCCTTCTCTCGGGAGGCGGACTTGACCCCCTACGGTATCGCCTGTTCTTAGGCTAAATGAACGAATCTGAGACTTAGAAACATAAATATCGTCTGGACCGGGTAAGTAACTGTATTTCGGCGATCTTAAAAAGCCATATCCTTCAGATAATATTTCTAGTACGCCTTCAGCAAAAATGACACCTTCTTTTTCGCTTTGCGCCCTAAGAATTGCTATAATAATGTCCTGCTTGGTCATCCTGGAAGCTTCTTCAATATCAAGCGCCCTAGCCATCTTCATCAATTCTACGCTCTTTGTTTCTCTAAGATCGTTTAGATTGAGTAGATAGGATTCTTCTTTAGTTTCCTTTGGTGCGGGTTTTTCCCGTAATTTTGTTGCTCTTGCCATAAGTGTTAAATTCCTTGACCCATATATTTAGGATTTTGTTTCAAAAAAATAATTTACGAAATTTTGGAAATGAGTCTCAGTTCTTTTTTGAGTTGCGATGAAAGTTAATAGACAATAATATTATGTATGTCAAAAAACTATTTTGTCAAGTAAGTTTTTTTAGGGAAGAATTCATATCTCTTTGTGCTATAATGATTTCCACCTATTTGGATCGTTGGTAAATATTATACATTGTAGGATAATTATTCAAGGTATACAGAAAGGAGATATTATGAAAGCTACAAAATTATTGTTCACAGTATTGAGCATAATGATTGTTGTTTGCGGTTTATTATCAGCTCACTCTCTAGCAAGTGAAAAAGAGTCAAACAATAGTAATCTACACAATAACGGTATAGACGGGAGTGAAATTGCTATGGCTTCACCGCCCCCACTTTATGAATTAGAATTAACTTCCTTATCGGGAGAAATATTTATTAATCCCAAATACTCCGGGAAAATTAATTCAGCAAGAACATTAAATAGGAATGAACTTTTAGGGGAAAAGGTTGAAATCGAGACAAGGACTCTGACAGACAATTGGAAAAAATTAAATATTCCTTCCTCGTTATCCGGAGCTTTTGGTTTAGTTATCTCAGGTAAAGAGGGAATTATAAAAATTACTTTGCCTCAAAATAGTTCTTCTAGCACAGGGAGTGGAACTCTTAAGTCGATAAGCGATCTTTTCATAGAGTTTGGATCTCTACACGCAACTTTTACTTTTCCTGCTTTGAACATCCTCGAACCGAGCAAATTTGAAATTGGAATACTAAACACCGTTAATAACACTTTTATCAATGGGGATATTATAGCTCTTAAAAATAATCAGGCTGCTGTTAAATTCCAGAGCTTACCGTCTTCAGTTGTTAACAAAGAAGGATTGATTCGAGTCAGTTTAAGAAAGCCTGACGGAACTTTCATTAATTCAGATATATCTGCCTGGGGTTATAATATTCTAGTCTCTGAGACTGATACTGGAGTCGCTGCTCCAATCACTGCTCAAGTTTTCGGACTATCCGATGATGTAGATATAAAGTTCAATTTCGTTTCAATATCGGGTCAGATAATTAATCCATCAACAAAAACACTAACAGTAGGAGAAATCAATAAGGGGACTCAGGTTTCAACTATCACTACTAAGATTGAAGGACCTCAGCCTATTACGGTTAACGTTGTTAGATTGAACTAGTAACATAGTTTAAATATCTTGCTAATTTTTAGCTGATGTTATAAAATCCTATTATAATGATATTCGCATTTTAATCGGATATTTTTCAAAGAGGTGAAAGAACTATGTCAGGACATTCTAAATGGGCTAACATAAAACATAAAAAAGCGGCTGTTGACGCTAAGCGAGGTAAAGTATTCACGAAGCTTATTCGTGAACTTACAGTTGCTGCTAAACATGGTGGAGGGGATATCGAATCCAACCCGAGACTAAGAACGGCAATTAGTACTGCTAAGAATGCCAATATGCCTAATGATACAATTGAAAGGGCTGTCAAACGCGGTACCCAGGAAGTTGGGGGCGACGACTTTCACGAGCTTATGTACGAAGGTTATGGTCCTGGCGGGAGCGCGGTGCTGGTTCAAACGCTTACTGATAACAAAAACCGTACGGTGGCCGATGTAAGAAGAATTTTTACAAAACACGGAGGCAGTCTGGGTGAAAATGGTTGTGTGGCCTGGATGTTTCATATGAAGGGCAGAATAGGTTTTGATAAAGCAAATATTGATGAGGATCAGATTTTTGAGATTGCTCTTGAAGCAGGTGCTGATGATGTAGTTACTGAGGATGATGAACTCGTAGTAGTGACTCCTCCTGAATCATTTGAAGAAGTTAAAAGCGCAATTGAGGGAAAAAGCATAAGTTTTGATTCAGCAATTGTTACGATGATTCCTGAAAACAGTGTTAAGATTGACGGTAAGGAAGCCGAACATATGCTTCGTCTTATGGAAGCGCTTGAGGATAGTGATGACGTCCAAAATGTTTATTCAAATTTTGATGTACCGGAAGAACTGATAGAAAGCATGGCATAATATGAGGGTAATTGGCATAGACCCCGGTTCAAGGGTTTGCGGATACGGGGTTCTTGAAGCCCATAACGGTGAAGTCGCTCATTTAGCAAGCGGGTGTATTGTTCCCAAATCAACCTTACCCGTTAATCAGAGATTAAAAATTATATACGATGGTCTTTTAAAAATAATAGGCCAGTACTCCCCTGACGTAATGTCTATTGAGGACATGTTTTTTGCTAAGAATGCAAAGAGCGCCTTGAAATTAGGTCAAGCTCGCGGTGTCGCAATTCTTGCAGGGTCAAATTCCAACATATTAGTTTATGAATACGCCCCTACTAAAGTAAAGCTTGCCCTTACCGGAAGGGGAAGAGCTAATAAAGCAGAGGTGCAAAATATGCTTTCAAGGTTATTGGGTGTTGCGGAGTGGGAAACAGAGGACGCCTCTGATGCAGTTGCTATAGCTTTTTGCCATATAAACATTTCACAAATTGAGGAAAGGCTAGGTAAAGAGTTCGTTCAGCCACGAAGAAAAAGGAGGCGTTTTACAATAGATGATCTCCCTTCTTAGAGGCAATATTGTTCAAAAATCATTAGGTAAAGTGGTAGTTGACGTAAATGGAGTAGGGTACGGCGTTACTGTTCCTCTATCGACTTATTATCGCCTACCTGAAAAAGAAATTGAGGTTGTTTTAGAAATACATACCCAAATGAAGGACAGTAGTATTGAGCTATTTGGCTTTTTGACTCAAGATGAGAAAGAGATTTTTACAATACTCATTGGAGTCTCTGGAGTAGGGCCCAAGGTTGCAACAAGCATTCTCTCCAACATTTCACCCTCTGAGTTTGCTACCGCAATAACTTCAGGAGATCTTGCAAAGAGAAAGATATCAGGAATAGGCCCAAAAATGGCATCGAGACTGACAACAGAATTAAAAGATAAAGTCCAATCATTCCAACCGTCATCGGAAATACCAACTAAGTCAGGTATTGTAGAGGATGTGATATCAGCTCTAATTAATCTGGGTTATAAAAGACCCGAGATTGATGAGCGAATATCTGAGCTTGAAGAAATTACTAAAAATGAAGAAGATCTTGAAGTCGCATTAAGGGAGTGCCTAAAAGTTATGAGAAAGGGGTAGTTACTTTCTCAGGATAATATGATGGAAAAAAGGATCGTAGAGGGGACAAACCAAGAAGAAGATACTCTCTTTGATATAAATCTCAGGCCTAGGCGTTTAGCTGAATATTTGGGTCAAAACAAAGTAAAAGAGAAGGTCAGCATCTTTATTGAAGCTACGAAGAGGAGAAAAGAAGCGCTTGATCACGTTCTTCTCTATGGCCCTCCTGGGTTAGGAAAAACAACTCTTGCGCATATCGTTGCAAATGAGCTAGGGGTGAAAATCTACTCTACTTCAGGTCCAGTGATTGAAAGGGTAGGTGATCTGGCGTCCATTCTGACTAATTTGAACGACAGAGATGTTTTATTTATAGATGAAATTCATAGACTGAATCGAATTGTAGAAGAGTATCTATACTCCGCTATGGAAGACTACAAGATAGACATTATGATAGGTGAGGGACCCACTGCAAAATCTATGAAGGTAAGCGTGAATCACTTCACCCTGATTGGCGCTACAACCAGAACCGGACTATTAACATCGCCACTGCGCTCAAGATTTGGAGTAGATCTAAGATTGGATTTCTACACGTCTAAGGAGATTAACGGAATTTTAAACAGGTCAGCCAAAATACTTGGAGTTGAATTAACAAAAGAAGGAGCATCTGAGCTATCAGGGCGCGCAAGAGGAACTCCTAGGATAGCAAACAGGATTTTAAAAAGAGTTAGGGATTATGCTCAAGTTAAAGCCGACGGCGTAATAGATGCAAATGTAGCGGGATCAGCGCTTGAGATGTTAGAGGTTGACTCTTTGGGTCTAGATGGTTTGGACCGTGCCATACTTGAGGCAATAATAGAAAAGTTTAACGGCGGCCCTGTAGGGATTGATACGCTTTCGGCTGCTGTCAGTGAAGAGAAGGATACAATCGAATATGTATATGAACCGTTCTTAGTAAGGCAAGGTCTTATTATAAAAACTCCTCGTGGAAGGGCTGCTACACCCCTCGCCTACGATCATCTAAATATTGATCCTCCGCAGGTCCAAAAGGGATTATTTAACTCTTAGCAGCAGATTATTTTGTTAAAGGAATCTCTCTAATAAATTCATCCCAGTGAGACTCAGTTATTGCATCAATTTCTTTTCTGGGAACCTTATATCCGCCTTCTCCTGGAAAGAGTCCGTCATATACCTCATCCCTTAACTCAAGCCATTTATCTACAGCAGCATAATTTTTAAATACAACTAGAGTTTTGTAAGTCCAATGAGGGTCCAGGGTATGGAGTCTTTGTGAGTAAAGCTTATACTCTCCGACTATAACCCCTCTTTTTTGCATTTCACTCCAGAAAGGGAATAACTTTTCTCTATACACTTGGAGAAATTTCTCCGTATTCTCAGGCTTTACTACATAAAAACTTTCCTCTATTACCAATTTATATCTGTCTTCCTGGGAGTGGGAAGCAGTAACGCCTAAGAATAGTAAGCTTACCAATAAAATTAACTGGATAATTTTGATCAACATCTACCCCCTATACGTATAAAATGATGTTCCTTAGTTCAGAATAAGGCTCTATTATACATTTTATATAGAAAATCTAATAGTCTTATTAACATAACTCTAAATATGTTATTGCTTTTAATCTATATGTATGGAAAACTTTAGATCAAACCTTAGAAGTAGCTCATATGTATATAGAATCAGATAAATTATTTTCTGTTCAAGTCCTAAATCTAACTTATCAGCGGGTTAAAATAATATGACAAACTGGATATATTTTGTATTACAGATTCCACTCGGTTCTGAAGCAGAGCAAATTAATATTTTAGGCCTAGTCACACAGGCTGGTCCTGTTGTAAAAGCAGTGCTGCTGATGTTGCTATTTATGTCTGTTGTTTCCTGGACAATTATTTTTTCTAAATATTTTGTATTGAAAAAAGCAACTAAAAGTTCTGAGAAATTTTTAGAATTATATGGGGCAAGCGGTAATTTTGGCAATCTGTATACTTCAACAAAACATATGGGCGGCCCAATAGCAGAAGTTTTTAGGGCTGGTTATACCGAAATATTAAAGATTAGAAAGTCCAGATCGGGGAGCGCAGCTCAAAATCAGGAGGTGGGTAGCGCCTCTGAACTAATAGATACAGAGCTCGGTGTTGTTGAGCTAGTAGAAAGAGCATTAAAAAGGACTATGTCATCCGAAACCTCAAAGCTTGAAAGTTCTCTAACTTTTTTAGCAACTACAGGTAGCGCAGCTCCATTCATTGGTCTATTCGGAACCGTTTGGGGGATAATGACCTCATTCATAGGACTTGCCAGTAGTCAGGGAGTACCCACACTTCAGGCTGTTGCCCCTGGTATTGCAGAAGCTCTAGTTGCTACAGCAGTCGGTTTGGCTGCAGCTATACCCGCCGTGATTGGATATAACTACTCTTTGAGCAGAGTAAAAAAGATAGATGTAGATATGGATAATTTTTCATCAGAATTTTTAAATATTGTAGATAGGTATGTTAAAAAGGTTTAGAGAATAATAAATGGGAATGCAGACCAATAATGGCGGCGGACGCTCAGTTTTATCAGAGATCAATGTAACTCCCTTTGTAGACGTGATGCTTGTGCTATTGGTAATATTTATGGTTACCACTCCTATACTATATCAGGGAGTAGATGTGAATCTGCCCAAAACAGAATCTCAGGCTATGCCTTCTTTAGATCGCGAGAAGAAGGTTGTCGTAACCCTAAATTCTGAGGGTGAGATTTTTATAGAAAAAGATGAGTATACATTGTCTGAGTTAAGGCTAGAGATAAGGAGAATTATGACCGCTAGCGGTAAAGAAGTAAGAGACGAAGATGTATTTTTGAGAGCGGATACTAGTGTTTCCTACGGAACTGTGGTTGAGGTTATGTCTGAAATTCGGAATGCAGGGGTAACCAAATTAGGTCTGATAACCGAGCCAATTCCAAAAAGATAAGAGGCATCAGGGGATAATGAAAGGATCGAAAAAAGACTCATCTAATCGTTTAGGGGTGTTTTTCTCTATAGCCCTGCATGCTGGTCTAATATTGCTAATCCTATACTGGGGATTTAGTGGTTCTACACAGTTCAGCGATAACAACCCAGGCCCTATTCAAGTATCTCTGTCTGGTCTTGATACAGGTGGCGGAGCGGGTTCTAAAGCACCCCCTCCTGTAAAAAAGTCGAAACCTAAACCACCGGAGCCAGAGCCTGAGGAAGTAGTTGAAGAGGAGCCTCCTCCACCTCCAGAGCCTGAGAAAAAAGAAGTAGTAAAAGAGGAGCCTAAAAAGGAAGAACCCAAGAAAGATGTCATTCCATTAGAAAAAGAAGAAAAGAAAGAGGTTGTAAAAAAGCCTGAGCCTACGGCCAAACCTAAACCTACAGAAAAACCAAAGCCAAAAGCAACGCCAAAACCAACAGAAAAACCGAAACCGACTGCCAAGCCAAAGCCTAAAGCTACGAAAAAGCCGGCAAAGAAAAAGGACCTTGATAAAGAGAAAGAGCGAATTCTTAAAGATATACAGAGACAGAAAGTTCTGGATGAACTCAAAAAAGACAAATCAGATACTGAAGAACCCAGTGATGAATTTGAGGATGAAATACCCGAAGAGATGGGCGAAGAGCAAAGACTTGCGATGGGTGATGATATAAAAAGGGGTGGTGAGCCGGAGTCAGGAGGAAGTGCATCACGGAGTTCAAGCGGCGGCTCAGCAATAAGCCCCCTAATTATCCAAACTTATGCTAATCAGGTTCATAGAAAGATTAGCCGCAATTGGAGAATACCTCCCGGAGTACCAACTGATGGAGGTCTTTACACATCACTTGTTTTTAAGGTTGATGGAAGTGGCAATGTAAACAATGTAAGAATCACTGAATCTTCCGGAAACTCTGTTTTTGATAATTACTGCAAGCAGGCAATTATTAGATCTGCTCCGCTACCTCCGCCACCCGCGGAACTTGCAGAAGAAGCTAAAAATAGTGGTATAGAACTTACATTTAGACCTGATCAATAAAATTTAGGGTTTTCTTCTGGAGAAATAATGAACCTCATCCTCATAAGACATGGAGAAACAGACTGGAACCGGATCGGCAGGTGTCAAGGTGTTGCTGATATAGTATTAAATGAAAATGGCAGGCAACAGGCAAAAGAGTTGGGAGAATCTCTCAAAAATCATGATATAAAGGCTGTTTATTCAAGTGATCTGAAAAGAGCGCTTGAGACGGCGCAGCATATTGCTGAACACCATAATATTACTGTGCGGCTAGAACCGGGACTTCAGGAAATGGATCAAGGCGACTTAGAGGGACTTAGCTTTACTGATATCAGAGATAAATATGCAGAAGTTCTTAAACAATGGAGGGAAAGTCCTGAAACTCTAAGACTTCCAAGCGGAGAATCGTTAGTAGAAGTACAGAATAGAGCCTGGAAGGTATTTGAAAAAGTTCACAATAGTCATCTTGGAGAGACTGTCGTAGCAGTTAGTCACAACCTCACTATTATCACCTTGCTGTGCAAAATTACCGGAGTTGGGTTAAAGGGCTTTAGAGATTTTAATGTTCATGCCACTTCTAAAAGCGTGATAATTTCGGAAAATGGGGATATTAGGGTTGATGTAATAAATGATGTCTCACATCTATCTACAATGGAATCCGTTCCTGCTTTTGAGTCAAAGAAATAACGATTTAAGAAAGCTGTAACATAAATATACCTTTAGAATGAGCCGTATGGCTCCTTGTAACATGAATAATAATCTGGTGTAATTGCATACCAATATGAAAGAAGAAATTCAAAGAATAGTCTCTGAGTCAATTGAAAATATAGGGAAGAAGATAGACCTTCCAGATTTATCGGTTGCTATAGAAGTAGGAATGCCCAAGAGAAAAGAGTTTGGTGACTTTTCTGTTAATACAGCTATGCTGATAGCCAACAAAATTGGCAAGAAACCCCGTGAAGTTGCCGAGCTGATTATTGAAAACCTTCCTGAAGAGAAAGATGAACTTTTTAATAAAGTAGAAATTGCAGGGGCTGGATTCATTAATTTTTATGTTAAAGAAGAAGCAATTGTTAATAAGCTACTAGAAATAGAAAATGACGGTGAAAAATTTGGGAGCAGTAATCTGGGAAATGGGGAGAAAGTACTTGTGGAATTCGTCAGCGCCAACCCTACGGGTTTTTTGCATATGGGGCATTCCCGTAATGCCGTAGTTGGTGATACAGTGGCCAGAATTCTCAGCGCTTCCGGCTATGATGTAGTTAAAGAATTCTACATAAACGATGCCGGAAGACAGATGAACCTGCTAGGGGAATCTGTTTTTATAAGATATAAAGAACTCTTCGGACATAGTGAAGAGTTATCAGAGGACGGCTATAAAGGCGATTATATTAAAGATATAGCCTCTCAAATCAAAGCTGAAAAAGGGGACTCTCTCCTTCAGGATTCTCCGGAGGAAGCTTCAGAGTATTGTAAAGAATTTGCAAAAGGCGTATTGCTGGAAGAGATAAAAAAGGATTTAACCGATATAAATGTATATTTTGATGAGTGGTATAGTGAGATAGAGAACATTCACAAAGTATCTAATCAGTCAGAAGATACAAAATTAAATCAGATTAAAGTACTTCTTAATAGTAAAGGTGTTCTTGAGGAAAGAGAAGGAGCGCTTTGGTTTAAAGCTACAGAATTTGGAGATAAACAGGATTGGGTGCTCATCAAGAGTGACGGCAGCCCGACATACTTCCTGGCTGATATCGCATATCATTTTGATAAATATGAACGTGGCTTTGAGAGTATTATTAATGTGTGGGGCGCCGATCATCATGGACATGTGTCCCGTCTTAAAGCTGCTCTTAGATCAATAGGCTTGGATGAATCACGTTTCAAGGTGCTGCTCATTCAGTTCGTTAGATTAATGAGGCAAGGGAAAGAAGTGGCAATGTCGAAACGGGCTGGGAGCTATGTGACAATGAAGGAGGTTGTGGAAGAAGTTGGACCGGATGTGATGCGCTTTTTCCTTCTTATGCGAAGCTCTGAAAGTCATCTGGATTTTGATCTCGATCTAGCCAAGAAAGAATCAAGTGAAAACCCGGTCTATTACATACAATACGCTTATGCCAGAATTGGGAGTATATTCAGGAAAGCTCAAGAAGAGGGCATAGTTGAATCAAGTAAGAATTTGAATCTTTTAAAAGCGCCTGAAGAGATTGATCTTGTTAAAAAACTCTTGCTATTTCCTGAGGTGGTAGAAGACAGCGCTGCGTCTTTAGCTCCCCATAAGGTTGCCTATTATCTCCAAGAGCTGGCAGCGCAGTTCCATGTGTATTATAATAAATGCAGAGTGGTAGACGAAAATCACGATATTAGCAGCGCTAGGTTATATCTAATAAATTGCGCGCAGACTGTGCTCGGTAACGGGCTTAAGCTGCTCGGAGTTTCAGCTCCGGAGAGGATGTGAGAAATGAGCAATAATAACTCTGGTCCAAAGAATAGTAAGATAATATCACTTTTTATCACGTTCGCAATTCTTTTTGTAGTTGTATTCGGCCTGGGAGTCATAATAGGTAAAGGTCTAGGCAGCTCAGATACAGAAACAATTGAAAGAAGCTACGATATTGAATCTCCTGAAGTTGAATATGGCGCATCAGATATAGATACTGAAGAATCTGATGTTTCTGAAATGGATTCGGAAGAAATTATTTTAGATGAAGAAACTGAATCTTCTATAGACGAGGATTCTGGAGACACTGAAACTCAACAAGAAGAAACTACTAAAATACAAACCCCTACACAAACTCCAGAGACACAGAAAACTCCTGAGAAGCCTGAGCCTGAGTCAAAAGTAGTAATAGAAGAAAAAGAGACAGCTGAAGTTATTGTTGAGAAAACACCACCAACTAAGCAGAAAAGTTCGAAAGATGATGGTGCAATGCCCAAAATTGATCCAAGCGGTCGTTACACGGTTCAGATAGGAGCTTTTCAAAATCAGACTGAGGCTAATAAGCTTGTAAACTTAATGAAATCTAATGGCTACCCAGCATTTATTAAGCAGATAGAGACCCCAGATAAAAAGTCCTGGTATCGGGTAAGAGTAGGTACATTTTCCACAAGGTCTGATGCCTTAAGTTATGGTGATAAATTAAAAAAACAAGAAGCCAAGATTAAGTCAGTATTCATCACTGTCAATAATTAAACGAACCACAATTCCTTGCTTGGTTAGTCTAAAGCTGATATTGTTATTCCCGAATCAAACGTAAATTTATTAAAAAGTAGACGTGAGCTTTAACAATGACTCAACCTGAAGAAATAACACAGAGATCTAAAAACCACGAGGGACCGCAATCATCTAAACTTTTAGGTAGCGGAATTAAAACCTGGTGGCTTCTTTTAATGCTGCCGATTGAAGACTACCTCCTCAAAATCAAAGTTCACCCCAATATTCTTACAATATCCACACTCGTAGTTGGTGTGATCACTGGCTTGGCTTATCATTACGGGTTGATTTTTGTAGGAGGCATACTGGTTCTCGGGGGGTCGACTTTTGATATATTTGACGGCCGGGTTGCAAGAGCTCAAGGCATAAGCAGCGAAAGCGGAGCCTTTTTTGATTCTAGTTTAGATAGAATTTCAGAAGCTTTCATTTATGTAGGTTTACTTAGTTTATTTCAGGGAACTATCTTTTCATACATAGTATTTTTCATACTTGTTTCTACAACAATGGTCAGTTACACACGAGCGCGGGCAGAGGGATTAGGTGTAAAATGTGAAGTAGGTATTATGCAGAGAACAGAAAGGGTTGTTTATCTTGGAGTTCTTTCCGTATTTAATTTTTTCGGCAACCTGGTTGCAAATGCTTTTGGTTACGGATCTGAAAACTATTTACTAAAACTTTCTTTAATTCTGATACTAGCGTTTTCTTCATATACAGCAATTCAGAGAATGATTCATGTTATGGGTACATTGAAGAAAAGAGAGAATGAAAATGATCCAGAGCCTGAATCTGACACAAAGCCGGAAATTGCTGAGTCCTAACACTTAATTTATAATCTACCCCCATATTTGATAGTTTTTGAATTCTTAGGTATAAATTCATTGCCTAAGTGCTTACAAACCTACGCTTTGGGCTAAATGTTCATGTTGTCTAAGCTGTTTATATTACTTGTTTTCTCTCGACCATAAGAGGCGCTAGATCTTTAAACAGACACATTGGGAAAGCCTGATAATTTAGTTAAATGGTACTCTAAGTGAAAATTTATAGATTAAATTTCTATAAATAGAGTAAGAAATATGCCTAAACGCACTGATATTGAAACTATACTACTACTAGGATCGGGCCCCATTGTAATTGGGCAAGCCTGCGAATTTGATTATTCAGGCACACAAGCCTGCAAAGCTCTTAAAGAAGAAAGTTACAGGATAGTTCTTATAAATAGCAATCCTGCTACAATCATGACAGATCCTTCTTTTGCTGATCGTACCTATATAGAACCTCTTCATCCAGATATTGTTGAGAAAATCATCGAAAAAGAACGCCCACAGGCACTCTTACCTACTCTAGGTGGCCAGACTGCTCTTAACATCGCTGTGGACCTTTCAGAATCCGGTGTACTGGATAAATACGAAGTTGAATTAATCGGGGCAAAGTTGCCTGCCATTAAAAAAGCTGAAAACCGCGAGCTCTTTAAGAAAGCTATGATTGATTTAGGGCTTGAGGTTCCAAGAAGCGGCATTGCTCATTCGATGGAAGAGGCCTGGAGTGTTGTCGAAGAAATAGGCTACCCGGCGATAATTAGACCATCTTTTACATTAGGCGGGGCAGGTGGAAGTGTTGCTTATAATAAAGAAGAATTCGAAGAATTCGTTAAATCAGGACTTGATCTAAGTCCGTCTACTGAAATACTGATTGAACAGTCAGTATTGGGGTGGAAAGAATATGAACTCGAGGTAATGCGTGATACAGCTGATAACGTAGTAATCATTTGTTCAATAGAAAACTTTGATCCTATGGGAGTTCATACCGGAGATTCAATTACCGTTGCGCCTTCGCAGACACTTACCGATAAAGAATATCAAATGATGCGCGACGCATCGATAGAAATAATAAGAGAAATCGGCGTTGATACCGGAGGATCAAATATTCAATTTGGCATTAACCCAGAAGACGGGTCTATGGTTGTAATAGAGATGAATCCAAGGGTTTCAAGAAGCTCTGCTCTTGCTTCAAAAGCTACAGGATTTCCAATAGCAAAAATTGCAGCAAAACTAGCAGTAGGTTATACGTTGGATGAATTATCAAACGATATAACCAAATATACTCCAGCTTCTTTTGAACCCACTATAGATTATGTTGTTACCAAAATTCCAAGGTTTACATTTGAAAAATTTCCACAGACAGAGCCTTTACTCACAACCCAGATGAAATCAGTTGGGGAAGTAATGGCAATTGGCAGGACCTTTAAAGAGTCTCTTCAAAAAGCCCTACGCTCGCTTGAGATTGATTCCTGGGGTTTAGAACCGGTTTCAGGAGATGTGGAGTTAATTAAGCAAAAGCTAAGAACTCCCAATCCTGAGAGATTGTGGTACTTGGCGGACGCGTTTAGAGCCGGGATGGATATAGAAGAAATATATAGCCTTACATATATAGACAGGTGGTTTTTACAAAACTTAAAACAAATACTTGATCTTGAACATAAACTTAGAGAAACAAACGGTCAAACCGGACTAGACCTAATTAAGCGAGCTAAGGAATATGGCTTCTCTGATATTAGAATAGGAGAGTTAGTAGGTAAAGCGGAAGATGAGATAAGAGGGATCAGGCTAAAGAGTAATCTGAAGTCAGTCTACAAGATGGTAGATACCTGCGCTGCCGAGTTTGAGGCATACACTCCTTATCTCTATTCCACCTACGAAACAGAAGATGAAGCGCCACCTACTGCTAAAAAGAAAGTGATAATACTCGGTGGTGGTCCAAACAGAATCGGCCAGGGTATTGAGTTTGACTATTGCTGTGTACATGCTTCCTATTCTTTAAACGAAGAAGGTTTCGAATCTATTATGGTCAACTGCAATCCTGAGACCGTTAGTACTGATTATGACACATCAGACAGACTTTATTTCGAACCCCTTACACTTGAAGATACTTTATCAATAATTGACCGGGAAAACCCCTGGGGGGTAATAGTCCATTTAGGGGGTCAAACCCCACTTAAGCTTGCGATACCTCTAGAAGAACGGGGTGTGAAGATAATTGGGACATCTCCTGATAATATAGACCTTGCTGAAGATAGAGAAAGGTTTAGAGAGCTTGTCCATAAACTCGGCCTCAAACAACCGGAAAGCGGTATTGCCAGGAGCCAGGAAGAAGCTCTACAAATAGCTCAAGATATAGCTTACCCAATAGTGGTAAGGCCTTCTTATGTTCTTGGAGGCAGGGCGATGGAGATCGTCTATAAAGAAGAATCGCTAAAGAGATATATAACAGAGGCTGTTAAGGTATCACCAAATCATCCAGTACTAATAGATAAATTTCTTAAAGACGCAAAAGAAGTAGACGTCGACGCTATATCTGACGGTAAAACTGTTGTTGTGGGCGGAGTTCTAGAGCATATTGAGGAAGCCGGCGTTCATTCAGGAGACAGTGCAATGGTGTTGCCACCCTATTCAATTGAGAGCCTGATAATTGAAGAGATTAAACGCCAGACCAAAGAGCTCGCTTTGGCGCTCAATGTTAAAGGTCTAGTAAATATTCAATTTGCAGTTAAAGATTGGGAAGTTTATATAATAGAGGTGAATCCCAGAGCTAGCCGTACAATCCCTTTTGTGAGTAAGGCCATAGGGGTTCCGCTGGCTAAACTGGGCGCCAAAGTAATGATAGGAAAGACTTTAGAAGAACTTGAGTTCACTCAAGAAATTATTCCGAAGCATGTTTGTGTAAAGGAGTCGGTTTTTCCATTTGTAAAATTCCAGGGTGTTGATACCATCCTCGGTCCTGAAATGAAGTCGACCGGTGAAGTTATGGGAATCGATACTGAGATAAGAAGTGCCTTTGCAAAATCTCAGATTGCCGCTGGAAATGACCTCCCACTTTCGGGAATAGCATTTATTAGCGTAAAGGATGATGATAAACCACAAGCTTATTTAATTGCCAAGAAACTTTCAGAACTCGGGTTTAAAATAATGGCTACCAGTGGAACAGCCGCGTATTTTGAAAGCTCAGGTCTTAATTGCATATACGTGAAAAAAGTAAGCGAAGGACGCCCTCATGTAGTAGATCATATCAAAAACGGTGAAGTGCACTTAGTAATAAATACAACTTTCGGGGAAAAGGAAGTAGCGCAGTCTTACTCGATTAGAAGAGCGTCAATTATTCATAGAGTGCCTTACTTTACTACCATAGCTGCATCAAGAGCTGCCGTGGGCGCTATTGAAGTTATGATAAATGAAGGTCTCGACGTAAAAGCTATTCAGGATTACTATTGATGTTGTATAATTATGTTTCTATTTATGAGTTCTAAATATTTTATAGATGAAATAATTGGAGGTAGGCATCGTGTCAGTTGAGAGAGTTCCTATGACACCTAATGGGCATAAGAAGCTTCAGGCAGAGCTGCATCGTTTAAAAACTGTTGAAAGACCCGAGGTGATCAAATTAATAGAGTACGCAAGATCGCTGGGCGATCTTTCAGAGAACGCTGAATATGAAACTGCGAAGCAGAGGCAGTCTTTTGTCGAAGGTCGAATCCAGGAGCTTGATAGTAAACTGAGCAGGGCAGAAGTAATTGATCCAGCAACTTTAAAAAATAAAGATAGGGTAACTTTCGGGCTTCATGTAAAGCTAGAAGACTTAGATACAGGTGACACTGTAACTTATCAACTTGTAGGTCCGGACGAATCAGAACCTGAAAATGGAATGATTTCAATTACGTCTCCAATAGGGCGTGCACTCATTGGAAAGCAGGTTGATGATGATGTTGTTGTCCAGGCTCCCGGTGGGGTTAGGGAATTTGTAGTTTTGGGTATATTGTAGAATAAAATACATATTAGCTTTGTGAAGTGCTTTAAGTATGATATTTTATACTACTCGTTACCACGGAGGCTCAAATATAAATGAAAAATAGTTCAATATTATACGTTCTTGTTCCACTTGCGTTTATTGCTTTTGCTCTTTCAGGTTGTGGAGAAATTAAAACCACTTCCTATTTTACCCCTACTAAGACCAAGCTAAAGGATTTTCAAGCCGTTCAGTTTGAAAACTTTGAGACTGAAATTGAGGATTTTCCTAAAGAAGCTTTAGCAAAAATCCCAGCTGAGTCAGCTACTTTGCTTGACTCCAAAGACAAATTTAAAGAAGTTAGCAACTCTGAAATAACCAATATCCCAGCTTCGGAGACAGTTATCATTTTAGGTGAGGTTGCAGAGTTCAGGCCCAGTTCTGATGTAAGTTTTGAGGGCGGTGGAATTAAGTTTGGTGAGGTTTCTATCACAATAAAATTAGCTCTTCTCGATAAAGCCACAGGTAATGAGATAGCCACGGGTGAAATCAACGGCTTTAGCTCTTTAGGCTTTATGGCAAAAGACATATATGAAAGTATGGCAAAAGAGATTGTAAAATATATCTTAGAAATTTATTGAGATATAAGCTAGGATAATTTGATAAACAACGTATTTAATTTGGAGGGATAGATGAAAAGGTTAACATTAGGACTACTATTAATACCAATTATTATTGCAGCAGTTCAGATTCAAAGCAGTGATACTTTTGCCCAAGGTCAGGCTGCTGAGGATTATAAAAATGGTAGGAAAGCTTTCCTTAGTTTTACTCCGGACGGGTTTCAGAATGCTATTACCTACTATAACAAAGCCATTCAAGCCGATCCTAATTATGCTCCGGCATACGCAGGGCTTGGAGAACTCTACTCCTTTCAGGGCTTTTACAGGTATGAAGTTAAAGAAGATTACGAAAAATATTATATTGATTCATATGAGAATATGAAAAAGGCTTTAAAAATCAATCCCAATCTAGAGCCCGTTCAGCTAGCTTTGGCCTATACCTACCTTCATCTGAGTGATGAAAAGTCTGCGATCAATACTGCGCAAGGAATCCTTTCTAAGAATCCTAATAATGCTGAAGCTCTTTATATTTTGTGGGCAGCTAAGGGGCAGAACCCGAACAGTCCTGAAATTAGGAAAGCGCTTGAAATAAATCCGAATTTGGTTCCTGCACTAGTTGGTCTAGGTACCGCATACTATAAAAAGAGACGTTCATTTAGTCAGGCGGAGAACTACTACAGACAGGCTGCTGAAATAGCACCCTCTCCTCAGTTCTATAACTATCTTGGGAATGCCTTAATCTATCAGGGGTATTACTCACAAGCAGTCAAGCAATTTGAAAAAGCTCTCGAACTTGATCCCAACTATGCTCCCGCACACAGGAATATGGGAATTACATATTACTATATGAATAGGCTGAAAGATTCTATAGCGTCACAGCAAAGAGCGATAGCCCTCAATCCAAATAGCCCTGAATCCTATTTCTTCATTGCCCAGAGTTATGATAAAGCGGGAAGCTCTCAACAGGCGATAAGCTATTATAAAGAATTTCTAGATTTTGCACTTGGCCAGGATCAATATAAAACCTATATATCTACAGCCAAGGGAAGAATTGCTGCACTAAGCGGTAATAAAAGTTAGTCAATATTCATCTTAATGTCTGAAGAGTTCCGGCTGGTCGGAGATAGTTTATGCAAAACGAAGCGGATCAACCTGACTTAATTGATTTATCTTTCGCAATGGAGTCAAGCGCCAGCCTATGGAATGTTATCTTTGAAGGGTTTGATCAGGAAGTGGTGCTTGTTTCAAAATTCACTGGGCATGACCCCAAAGCTGTTAATACTCTTTATAGATTTGGATTTTTGATATATGAAAGATACAAAGATTGTAAAGTAGAGCCTAAAAATTCAGGGATCGAAATCAGAAAATCTCTCCCTGAAAATGACTTGGAGTTAGTTAACGAATGGACAACACTTATGGAAAACGTTCGTGAAGAGATGACAAGTTTAATGCCATGCACAGAGTAACACTAGTTCATATATAAAAATTATAAAACAGTTACATCTCCAGCAATTACTTTGTTGATCTCGCCGTTATCTGTTTTAACCATCAAATAACCTTTCTCATCAATACCAATTGCAGTTCCCTCATACGGGTCCTGCTCTTGTATATTTATTCGAACTCGTTTGTTTAAATCTCCCCATTTATTTGTCCACTCTTTTAGAATTGCTGTTTTACCTTTGTCAGCGAATATTTGATACCAATTTTCCAATTCAAGAAGTAAATCTGCAGCAAACTTTGATCTGTTTAAATTTTTACCCAGATGTTCTTTAATCGATGTTGCAATCTTAGCCACATCTCCCATTTCACTATTTAATTCATCCCTAGTCAAATTAATGTTTACACCTATTCCAACAACAATAAAGTCGACCATTTCTCTCTTAGACTGCATTTCAGTTAGTACACCGGCTACTTTCTTCCCTTCAATCTGTATATCATTAGGCCATTTGATTTTTGTTTCAGCTGCTCCAGATTTCTGAATTACTTCTTTAAGCGCTATTGATGCAATCAGGGTAAATAGGGGGGCGTCTAAAGCCGCAATCTCAGGTCGAAAGAGGATTGATATATATAGATTGCTTCCGGCTGGAGATATCCATTTACGGTCTAATCGTCCTCTTCCCCTTGTCTGCCTGTCCGCTATTACTACTGTGCCTTCTGAAGCCCCTTTCTCACCTAGTTCCAGCAGCACTGAGTTGGTGGATTCCATTTCATCCTGATAGTGGATTACTTTTCCCAAGGACTGAGTTTTGAGTAAGCCATTTAGTTTTCTTATCAAAGAGGACGTCATAATAATTACCGTTAAACCTTTTATAATTTCAATTCTACATACTTCAATTTAATATTTTAACTGGAAAATGAAAGATTTGTGCTTATACTAATACCCTTTAATCAAATATATATTGTGAGAATATGAAAATGCGTAGAGTTATGATTTTATCTTTTTTGTTCATTTTTTGCTTTATACCATTTGCAAACATCATAGCTAATGATGCCAATCCTAACGTTGAGCCTGGTGAGTTCGTAGAGGTTACAATTGAACAACTTGTATCCGATCCTAAGGAACATAACGGTGAGAGGGTAACATTAGAGGGATTTGTGGACAAAATTGAATATACAAAATCCAGCAAAGGAGAACCGTTTACTCTCTTTAGGATGAATGACGGTACTAAGAATGAAGTCAGAGTTTATTATGAAGATCAACACTTGCCGCTTTCGAAGGGTGATAAAGTGAAAATTCAAGGCAGATATCAAAATCAAAAGAAGTACTTTTTCTACAAGATTAAAAATGTAATAAAAGCCAGAACGGTTGAGAAAGTAGAGAGCACATAGTCTTATATCCGGCCTTTAGCCGACATTCTTAACTGAATCTGGAAATTTCTTCTTTAAAAATTGTTAAATACTAATATAATATCTATTGTATGACCCTCCTCGGTAATGGATTCAGGAGAATCCTCTTACTACTGCTCATTGTAATAGCTGTCATCTTGATTGCTCTTAATATTATTCTAAATATTAAGCTCAGGGCTGATATCCCATCTCTTATCACTCAATTCTCAGAACAAACGCCATATGATATTAATATTGGTAAGATTGGAGTAGACCCTTTATTTCGATTACAACTGGACGAAGTAGCAATAGTTGACCCCTCTTCGGAGATAAAAGATGTATTAAAAGTAAATCGGATTACAGTAAAACCACATATTTTTTCCTCTTTTATTAACCAGAAAATAAAGCTTGGGGAGATTGTTCTAGAAAGTCCTCAGGTTCAATCTAACAAAGAGAATGTAAATAAACTAGTAGATTTTATTAAGTCCAAGATTAATAGAGATAGCAAAGAACCTTCTATGGTTGAATTTGGCATAATTAAAATATTGTATGCAGATTTTCAAATCACGCCTGAATTTCTTGTTTCTGTTCCCAGTATGAATTTAGAATTTGATGATGAAAAGTTTGAAGATGGTCAGGAAATAACACTTTACGGCAATGTAGATTTGCTTCAAAAGGAAGTAGCATTAAAGGGCTCTATTGTTATTACTCCTGAGAAATCCAACGGAGAGCTTAAGATTCAAGTTGATAAGATTGATGCAGCGCCAGCTTCATCATTATTGAATGACTCAGAGAATCTCAGAGCGCAGACTGAAATGAGTTTTGAGATTTCGGATTTAATAACACTAAACGGTCAATTAACGTTTGATTCTAGTAAAGGAATTTTTAGTAAAAAGCCTTTTGCTGAATTCGCATACGATCTGAATTACGATAAATCTACTGATATTGCAAACGTGAACACCCTTGATTTCCAGGTAAACAATCTTCTTAAAGGTTCATTTTCAGGTGAAATAGAGAAAGTTATAAAAGAAACTGTTTTCAACCTTTCAGGAAAAACGGACTCATTAGATTTAAGGGATCTCATGGTCCGTATTTTTGACGACGATAAAGGTCTAATTTCTGGAGAGCTAAGTACCGAGAATTTAAAAATAAGCGGTTCAAGAGCGAAAGATAATATCCAATTAAATGGGGATGCACATTTAAAAGATTTTATCTTTAGTCCTGAGAATGAGGATACCCCAAGTGTCGATTCCCTCGTCTGTGATTTGGAATTTACCCAAAATCTAAGCGCCTCAAGCAGCTTTTCACTTTCTTCTAGAGGTAAATGTTCAGCCAAAGAATTCTTATGGGATAAGACAGGACAAGTACAAAATATCACCTCTCGCGTCAATCTAAGTTCTAACAACAAATGGTTTGATAATAAAATCTTATTATCAAATATAAACAGCAAATTCATGGACGGCAGTGCTAGCGGGACTCTAAACTTTTTGTTATCTCAAGGCTTTGGAGGGGGAATTACCCAGATAGGGGGTGATATAGATGGTAACAATTTAAATCTGGAAAAAACTCCTAAGACAATTATCCCTGCAAATATTGCAGGAAATGCAGAGTCGGTAAGCGCAAAATTTGTAGGCGGGTCAAGTAATTACAAAGCGGATATTTCTCTGGCCATTAATAATTTTCTTCTTAAGTCCAACAACGGAAGGGAGTTTAAAATTTCAAAACTTCAAACAGGAGACTCTATATATCTCGAATACAAATCACAAAGTAAAGAAGAAGATAGTTCGACTAATTCAACTCAAGATGACATCATAATTAAAGGGAAAGGGCTTTCTTATCAACAATTATCTTTTGAAGAATATCTTATCAATAAAGGAACTGTAAAAGATTTAGAATTTTTATTAGAGTTGGGCAATGACAGATGGACTTTAAATATGTCATCAGAAGGTTCAGAGTTCAGAGTACTTGGCCATGATGTATCACTCGAAAAATTTAGTGAAAGTCTCCGTATAGAAAACAGTGGCAGGGAGGGTTTTAAAGGGAGTATCGAAGGGGCCCACGGCAAATACAATAGCGTTGATTTCCCTAATCTTTCATGGGATTATGATTTCATAAACGATAGAATAATCGTTTCCGATGTTAGCGCGCAAATTAGCACGTTGGGACAATTTAGAACGGATAAACTCGATATTAATATTGGGCAGCAAGTAGGGGGATATCCTTATAAAATAGAGTTTGATGAAGCAACATTTGTAGGGTTCGAAGAGAAATTAAAGTCTGATGGTATAAAGGGAATCTTTACAATAAACAAACCGGGAACTTCAGATAAGGACTGGCTTGGATCTGTTAATATTAAAAAAACTGCGATAATATCTCAAACTATAGACAATATTTTTAATATAATTACCCCCTCTCCTGGTGGAATTAAGCTTGAAAACATAAAAGGAGAGTTTTTAGGAGGCGATATAACAGGGAATATCGATATTGATACCACCAAGTCTCCTTCAGGGGTTTTGGTTGACTTGAAACTCCTAAACGCTTCAATCGAGTCAGAAACCGCAACGGTTAAATTAAGTGAATCCAATCTCAATTTTTCAGGAACTCTGCCTAATGGTTCACTTCCCGAGGGCAGAGGTAAATTAGAGCTTAAGAATATTATCTTAGAAAATAATGGTGTTTCCACCAAACTAGATTCCACAATAGATACAAGGACAATAGCTGAAACCTTATTTATAGATAAAGGGTTTATAAAAGGTAACGGCAATCAGGAGATAAGTTTTTCAGGAGAGATGGAAAATTCACTTAACGAAAACCGAACTTTGAAGCTAACATTCCCTGAAGTGGTTATTTCAGATGCTTTAGGATTATTATCTCCTCTTATACCTGCAGATTTTAGAGAATTTAAAACAAGGGGTAATGCCGGTATGGACTTGGTTTTCCATAATCTATTTTATCCCCAAAGCGCCTGGAGTGGTAAATTAAGCCTTAGAAACGGGTCTTTATCTGGTGATTATAGTGGGGCTCTACTAAATGTGGTTGGTATAAACGGGACAATAACGGTAAAAGATGATGTAGGTACTGACAACCCTTTAGCAACTCTAATGGGAGAGAATTTAAAGCTATCAAAGAGTGTATTTCAAAAGTTTCTCAAGTCTTTTAAAGAAGCTAATCTCGAGAAAGAAGACTTGGATTTCCTTAATATTAAGGCGATAGAGTATGGAATACTAAAGTTTGAAGATGTTGAGTGCGCTTTGGAGGTAGACCAGCAAGAAATTAATCTTAGAAGAGTAATCTCAAAATTATATAGAGGTAATATATACGGAGCGGGTCTGTTAAAGTTTAACTTGGACAAAAGCGACTATAGCCTTTCTCTATTGTTTGACGAAATCAGTCTTGAAGGCATATCAGAGAAAATCTCCCCAAATCAAGAGTATATAACAGGCAGGATAAACGGACTTATATGGTTAACTGCTGAAGGGGCAGAACTTAATACACTAGATGGACCGTTTAAGTTTTGGTCTAAGAAATCGAGCAAGGAACAACGGAAGATTGGAAAAGCTCTATTAGATAAACTAGGAGCTAAGGAAAGATTAATTCTCGGATCAAATCGTTCATATGATAACGGCAATATTTCAGGTTATATTAATGATGGATTGATTACCTTTAAAGAGTTTGATGTTTCAAATAGCATATTAGGAATAAAGAACTTGTCGATTAAGGCTGACCCTACAAAAAATTCTATTACTATAGAGCATCTGATTTCAGTAGTTAGAGAAATCGCAAGGAGATCAGAGACCGGGGGGCCTACGATTGAAACAAACTAAAAGAGGTGAAATTATGGAGAGATTAGCAATTAATATTATAAAACCATTAGTGCTATTTATGTGTTTCCTTGTTGTTTCTTGTGCAACTATAACTGTTAATGTGTATTTCCCTGCTGAAGAGGTCAGAGATGCATACTCCAGCCTGGAAGAAGAATTTTTAGAGCAGAATGCAGAAGATGATTCTACTACGGATCAGGCCCCCGAGACCCAAACAGTGAGTCCTACTCCAAAGCCTCAAAGTAAAAATGTATATCCTGACGAACCTACTTTGTCTGAGACTAAGGTGGTTGTAATTAAGAGAGAGATATCCCTTGATTTTAGCAACTATGCCTGGGCTCAGGGAAATATCTCTCAGCAAATATCTGAGAAAATTAGGGCGATGCCTCAAGTTATAGACGCTTATAAAAGCAGAGCGAAGCGTCAAAATGTAATAAATCAAATGCTGTCTCAGAGGAAAGTTGCAGAAGGAAGCCAAGGTCTGCTTGTTAAAAAAGGAAGTCTCACACCTTCAGAGACACAGGCATTTAATGCAGAGAATGCTGATAGAAAAACAATTATACAGGGTATGGCAAGGGCAATAGTTGAGATTAACAACTTGGACCCAACAACTGAGAATATAAATAAAGTGCTTCCCGAAGCAGCGCGCCAGTTTGCAAGTGTTAGGAGAAGCGAGAGGTAATAACAGGTTTCTTTACTGAAAACTTAACAACTAAATGCCGGAGCGTCTATGCAAGATTAATTAGGCGTTCCGGTTTTTTCGTTTGGGTTGCAAAATTTGTTGTCGGTATATAGATTATATATTATTACTATTCAGATTTATTATAGATACTAAGCCTTGCTATATCTTTTCATGGAGAGATGAGAAATTAATCTAACCAGTATATTATTGTCCTTTCTAATCGGTTTAACTTTAATATCTTTGTATCTGCTTTTCCCCATCAACTCATTTGCCCAAAATCAAGGAATAGTTGATCATGATTTAGATTGTTCCATTCCACTTGAAGCTCAGCAGGTAAAGCCTGGGACCAAAGGTTCAGAAATACCTGTGAAAATCGGGTTCTTTGTAATTGATGTTAAAGAAATAGATGATTTAGAGCAAACATACACCGCCGATGTCTGGTTTAATACAACCTGGAATGATCCACGTTTGGCAGAAAAAGCGCTTGGAAAATCATTAGAGAAATGCATTTATAAGGAAAATGAAATTTGGACACCGCAGATAGTTGTTATAAATAGAAATGGCGGCGAAGAATTGCTCGATAGGATTGCAAGAGTTGATACGGAAGGTTATGTAAACATCAAACAACGCTATGTTGGAGAATTAACATCAGACTTAGATTTCGCAGATTTCCCCTTTGATACCCAGGAGCTGCATTTTATTATGGCAGCGGTTGGCCCTGATGCTGAAGATATAACATTTGAATTAGATAATGATACAACCGGTCAAAGAGACGTTTTCTCAGCAGAGGGCTGGTCTATAAATCTTATAGATGGCAAAAGCAATGACGAGATAATAAAAACATGGGGTAATGCGCCGATACAAAACCTTCATCGCATGGATTTCATATTAAAGGCAGATAGAGACAGAGGTTATTATATATGGAAAGTCATAGCTCCTTTGTGCCTTATTGTACTTATGGCCTGGGCAGTATTCTGGATTGATCCAAAACATCTTGGTCCGCAGGTTGGTCTTTCTACAGCCACTGTTTTTACTTTGATTGCCTATAGGTTCTCGATCGGCTTTAGTCTTCCTAAAGTTTCTTACTTCACCCGAATGGATGAATTTGTATTATACTCAACGATATTAGTGTTTATCGCATTAGGAACAGCCATTGCAACAAGCAAAATCTCTTCTGATGGAGAAAACTCTTTGGCTAAGAAGATTGAGAAATATATGAGAGTGATATATTTAGTCGTTTTTGGTTGTATAATTGTATTTACGTTGTGGTTATAGTTTTATATGTAGGATTTGTATATAAAAAAACATATAGGCAAGAAGGGTGAAATCATAAGTAAGAATAAATTTTTTGGATTATTTCTATTTACATTGTTATTGATCTTCTCAGGCTGTGATGGCGGGGGTAATAGCGGGGACATAATATTAGAAGGAATTATTTCAAACCCTTCACAGTTCGGTGAAATTACGGTGATTGTCTTACAAGGCAACACCAGACTAGGCAGAACTACAGCAAATTCTGAGGGCAACTTTGGAATAAGGTTTCGCTCATCGACTGGAGTAGTTACTTTAAGATTTGAATCAAATACCTTCAACGCTGAAAGGCCTAACATTCAAGTGGTTGATCAAAGCGTTACAAACTTGAATATTACTCTTCAGCTCAACCCGACACTAATAATAATAGACCGTTGGCAAGTCTTTCAAGATCCATTATCCATCTCGGGCACACAAGCGATAGATTACAATGAGAGCCTAGCTGAATTTAATGTTGATGGAAATGGGGGAAACTGTATATTTGCAAGCGGCACTAGTCTTATCACATATAGGGTAAAGAGCATCAGCATAACTGACTGTAGGGAAGGTGTGAGAGCACAGTCTTCAGCCTCTATAGTTCTCCGAGCGGATGAAAGCATACAGATATCCAGTAATAGAGACGCAATTTTAGCGCTTGATGATGCCCATATTGAAGTAGGTCAAAGCTCCAATCCCACAAACAACACAATCGTTATTCAGTCTGCTAACCAGTTTGGCATCAATGCAGCTGGAAATTCTGTTGTGGATATAAAGCCGCAAAATCAGTGTTCGATAAGCGGCGGCAGGAACGCTCTTAATGTCAACGGAAACGCATGGGTACGTACTTCAAGCTGCACTCTTTCCGACGGATAGCATTATCAGTGGTTTGTTGTCCAACACTAGTAGCAATATTCCGGAGTATTTATAATATCCCTGGACCAAGAGATTTTGGGTTCAGAATTAATTATCACAATACAGTTTCTTTGTTTAATCTGATAACAAGATGGCAGTGAGCTTTATGTTTCATCAAAATGGTTCATATTAGTATGGAGGACTGAACTATGTTAAAGACAGAGAATCCCGGTTTCTTGAGACTAATCTTAGGTTCAACGCAATATAAAATGTTCAACTTTATGGTATCAATTATCATTTTGTTGATACTCTCTGCAGTTTTGGAAGGAATCAAATATGGATATCTTGTACTCAATACTGCCAGCACCGTAGTTTTTGTTTTAGGAATATATGCTGCTGGTAGGAATAAAAGAAATGTAGTTATATTAATTTTGTTTGGACTGCCCTGGTTTCTGTCTGAATGGATTTTTACTAAATCACCTGAAACTATTTTCACAAGCGTATTATTCTTTCTCTTTATTACTGGAACAATCACAGACCATATTCTACATTCTGAAGAAGTATCTACCGACACTTTATACGGAGCAGTTTGTGTTTTCTTACTATTGGGTCTTCTATGGACTTCAATCTACGGGTTCCTTGAATATGTCTCACCAGGAATTATCTTTGTTAACAACAATGCTGAAGTTATTAATTCTCTCACTTCGAACGAAATAATATATTACAGTTATACGACGCTAACTACTTTAGGCTATGGAGATATAACATCGCTCACACCAGCGGGGAGGATTGTATCTGTACTTGAAGCAATTATAGGCCAGCTGTTCATTGCGTTCTTGGTAGCGCGTTTGGTCGCTATATATACAGCAAATGCTTTAAGAAGGAAGTCTGATTCATAGATTTAGATTTGTTAATGTAAAGGATTGGACCAATTCGTATCCATAAAACAAATATGTAAACTTAATAGTAAAAGAGATTAAGACAATAGGCGCAAATAAAAGTATAGGATATCGTTTCATACCGCAGGCAACATACATTATATCAAATGGTATTGGTGAAGCTGCTCCTACAAATAAGATCAAGCCAATTAACCATCTTGATCGACCCTCAGTCCATCGGTGATTTTGTATATTTGGAAAGTTTCTTGTAATAAATTTGGATTTCCCAAAATATCTTGCAATAAAGAATGTAATTATAGAACCAGACATAGAACCCAATCCCATCACAATTATTAGTCTTATCGGTTCATATCCCAACATTGATCCCAAAATAGCGTAGATCCATACCGGCAGCGCAAGGGGTGTACTGCTAATAGTAGTTATTAAGTAGAGAACAATCTCTATTCTGTCCTGTCCGTAGGTAAGTAATAGAGAATGACCCACGGCAACTATTTGTTCCCGAAACATGAGCGGAAGCACAATGCTTGTAATTATCATAAACACTGTAAATGCGAAGGTCAGATTAATAGCGCTGTAGATAGAGCTTAGTCTTTGTGTAACCATTTTTTGCAAATAGAAAACACTATATTTATTAGAATAAAATTAACCAATCGTAAGGGAATAGTTAAGGTTTTTGCTATTATAGTAATAATAACTGCATAAAGTGTAATAAAACTAAAACTTTTCAAATATTAAGGAGATTTTCGGTTTCAAAAAGGGAGCGATTGCGATCAAGTGAGCAATCGGTTGTTGCCCTTTTAAACCTCAATGTCTGTTAGCCTTGGACTAGAGTATACTAAGATCAAATCAAAGGGGGATTTATCTGTTGT
>JGI24023J19991_10000484_pt1 | contig 30877 bp, 36 predicted proteins | sample Cruoilmetagenom1_FD_19991 | JGI IMG/M metagenome (IMG submission 19991) | reverse complement strand
CTGGCCACACCCGCATTCATTTTGCGGGTGGCGGCGGGCAGGCGTTTTTGCAGGCTCGCCAGCTTGCGCCGTTCCTCAGCCACATTGATTGAAACGGGGGTTTCAACGACGCGGGTGTCGAAATCAAAACACCTGTAGGGTTTGTCGTCGTTGTCATAACAAACGCTTGGCACTTGATAGGATTGCGTTTGGCGGTGGATCGCATAGCCACGGCTGATGTTGCCTTTGGAGGTGCTGATCGCCGATGTGATGGCGCGCACTTCGTTGGAGGCGGTGTTGATACACTGCTGTTGCGGTGTCGCACAGGCGGCGAGGATTGCGAGGGCAGGGAGGAAGGCGAAGTGTTTCATAACAGGGTATTTCCGTTTGGATGTGCGTCCAAAGCGGAGTGTTGGGGATTTGAGGGGGGATGTCAAATGGGGGGACTAGCCTATGATTTTCATTTGGCCACCCAGCTCTATGGCATAACAATACGGAGGAGTGCCTATTTTTATATCGCTTTCAGCTCTTCGATAGATTTGAACCCGTTGGCCCATCATTGGTTTCTGGTTGCTGCCGCATAACCACAGTAATACCATTTCAAATGAAAAAAGCATCGCGTTTGAGAGTTGTTTCAATAGATAGACAAGGTCAATATCCTTGGCGTCCTCTTTTTCTTTCTCAATTGTGATAGATGGTGGCGCAACATTTCCATCTGGCATAAGTCTATAGTTCCAAAGAGTTACCCTTTGCCCATCTTTTGGATGAGATTTCGCATTTCGTAGCCACCGTGCGAATCCAAGATCGTGATCTACTGCGTCCAATGCTTCGGTGTGTTTAGTGGTATCAAACATGTCAAACGCTTCGAAAATGAGCACCTCTCGCAAATCGACGAACCATTTTTCATTTCGCCTTATGCTTGGGTAAAAAATAAATGCTAATTGTCGAATCCCAGAACGAATTTCATCTAAACAATTCAATGCGGCTGACCACTCTTTATCGAGACCATCAAAGGTTGGTAGTGGCATTGTGGGTTTTCGTGCATTTGCGTGAATAATTTCACGAGCGCGTGAGAAATCTGCGTTTATATTGTCAATGATATCGAGTAAGCTCGCTATTCCGGTAGTGACGCGAAGAACTTCAGCAAGGCAGGCCTCAATATTTATTGTATCAGGTATGCGGCCCATTTTTAATAATTCGTTTGCTTGTATCAGGGTTCTCGAAACTATTTCCGATTTGGCGCCGTAAGAAAGAAATTTTTGCGTTGTATCCGGTAATGTTTCGGTTTTCCTTTCAGGATCAATGTTGTCGGCTAATTGTAATTTCCAAATTGAGTATTCTTTTACGATAAACATTGCATCGTGAATTCCCAGCATCATCAGACAAGCTGACTTATCGGATTCATCGCCAACTGTGAAGGATTTGGCGCTATCTCTCTTTTTATCGATACTCACCTACCTCTTCCCCCATTTCCGACTGGTCCCAGCCTTCCCAGCTGTGGACCGCCCTCCCGCCGTACTCGCCGCCGCCACCGCCGATTGCCGTGCCAAGGGGTCGTCGGCGATGGTCAACTCCACCGCCTCAAGCCGTCGAACTTCATCGCGCAGACGTGCCGCTTCTTCGAACTCAAGGTTCTCGGCCGCTGCACGCATATCAACCCGCATCGCCTCTAGGTGGGTCGCCAGGTTCTCGCCCATCATTGGCTTATCAACCGTCGCCGTGACCCGCGACATGTCGGTGTCGCCGTCATAGAGGCCCGACAGCACATCATCGATGTTCTTCTTCACGGTTGCCGGCGTGATGCCGTGCACTTCATTATAGGCGATCTGACGTTTCCGGCGCCGTTCGGTCTCGTCCATTGCGTGCTGCATGGATCCGGTGATCCGGTCGGCATATAGGATCACGCGCCCATCGACGTTGCGCGCCGCGCGGCCAATGGTCTGCACCAGCGAGGTTTTCGAGCGTAAGAACCCTTCTTTATCCGCGTCCAAAATCGCCACCAAACCACATTCCGGAATGTCCAACCCCTCGCGCAACAAGTTAATCCCGATCAGCACGTCAAACGCGCCCAGACGTAGATCACGCAGGATTTCGATGCGCTCCAACGTGTCGATGTCGCTGTGCATGTATCGGACCCGAATGCCCTGTTCGTGCATGTATTCGGTTAAATCCTCGGCCATGCGTTTGGTTAGTGTTGTAACCAACGTGCGCATGCCCTTGGCGGCGACCAGACGGACTTCGTCCAGTAGATCGTCGACCTGCATCTCAACAGGGCGGATTTCCAATTCCGGTTCCAGCAGGCCAGTGGGGCGGATCACCTGTTCCACGAACACGCCGCCGGATTGCTCCAGTTCCCAGTCCTGCGGGGTCGCGGATACGAACACCGATTGCGCCCGCATCGCATCCCATTCCTCGAATTTTAGCGGGCGGTTATCCATGCAGGACGGCAGCCGAAACCCGTGCTCGGACAGGGTGAATTTGCGGCGGTAATCGCCTTTATACATGCCGCCGATTTGCGGCACTGAAACGTGGCTCTCGTCGGCAAACACGATGGCGTTGTCGGGGATGTATTCAAACAGGGTGGGGGGCGGCTCGCCGGTGTTGCGCCCCGTCAGGTAGCGGGAATAATTCTCGATACCGGCGCAAAAACCGGACGCTTCCAGCATTTCCAGATCAAAACGGCAGCGCTGTTCCAGCCGTTGCGCTTCCAGCAACTTGCCCTCGTCGTTGAATTGTTTCAGGCGTTGATGCAGTTCTTCCTTGATGTGTTTGATCGCTTGCAACAGGGTCGGGCGCGGGGTGACGTAATGCGAATTGGCGTAAACGCGGACCTTTTCCAGCGTCGCGGTTTTGCTGCCGGTCAGGGTGTCAAATTCGGTGATGCCCTCCAGCTCGTCACCAAAGAACGACAGCCGCCAGCCGCGATCCTCAAGGTGGGATGGCCAAATTTCAAGGCTATCACCGCGCACCCGAAACGTGCCCCGCGCAAACGCGTTGTCCGAGCGTTTATATTGTTGCGCGATCAGCCCCTGCATCATTTCGCGCTGGTCGTAATTGTCACCGGTGATCAAGTCCTGCGTCATCGCGGTATAGGTTTCGGGGCTACCGATGCCGTAAATGCACGACACCGAGGCGACGATGATCACGTCGTCACGTTCCAGCAGTGAACGGGTGGCCGAGTGGCGCATCCGGTCGATTTGTTCGTTGATGGCACTGTCTTTTTCGATGAAGGTATCTGTGCGGGCCACGTAGGCTTCGGGCTGGTAATAGTCATAGAATGACACGAAATATTCGACGGAATTTTCCGGGAAAAAGCTTTTCATCTCGCCGTATAGCTGTGCAGCCAAGGTTTTATTAGGGGCCAAAATGATGGCGGGGCGCTGGGTTTGTTCAATCACCTTGGCCATGGTGAAGGTCTTGCCAGTGCCGGTGGCGCCCAGTAGCACTTGATTGCGCTCGCCCGAATCGATGCCCTCGCACAACTCGGCAATCGCCGTGGGCTGATCGCCCGCGGGTTCAAACTCGGTGTGCATGATAAACCGTTTGCCGCCTTCCAATTTTTGACGGGGTGCGGGTGCGTTCTGGGTCATGAAAAATCCTCTACCACCAGTTTCGTGCCCTTTTTGTTCTTATGCAAGAGGGATCAGAGAATTTTTGTCAAAGTGGCGGCAAATGCCTGTTTTTCCGGCTCATCCAATCCGTCCAGTAACCATGTGTTCACCTCGCTAACGATGGAAAACAGTTGCGGCCCGATTTGATGCCCTTTGGCGGTTAGGAAAATTCGCCGACTGCGCCGCGAAGTCGGATCAGCGCGGCGTTCGACCAAGCCCAAGGCCTCAAGCGCGTCGATGCTGCGGGTGGTGCCATGAGCGGGGATTGCGGTTTTGCGACCCAGTTCGGATTGGGTTTGGTCCTCATGTTCCAGCAGGGTCATCAGTATCGCAAATTCAGGTAGGCTGAGACCGTGGGGCTGTAGGCGTTCGTTCATTTCACCGTTTAGGCGTCGGGCCAAAACGTTCAACATCCGACCGATGCTGTTTTGTCTGGTGGTTTTGGCGGTTTGGGTCATGGCGCCAACATAGGGGGTTTATGCAGTTTTGCAAAGATTGCATTTGCAATAGTTGCTGATGCAATGTAATGGTATCAAAACGCCCCGGAAAGGACACGTTATGAAACGATATCATCCCATTTTGGTTACATTGCATTGGTTGCTGGCTGTGTTGGTGATTGGTGGACTTGTGATGGGGGGGCAGGTATTGGCCCAAACGCCCAACACGGATCCGGCCAAGCTGTTTAGCCTAAAGATGCATATGTCGATCGGTATTGTCATTTTGGTATTGATGGTGGTGCGGCTGGTGATCCGGTTCGCAACCCAAAAGCCACCACAGGCTGACATTGGCAATGAGCTGCTGAACAAGGGCGCGCATATGGCGCATTATTTGTTGTATGCAGTGGTGATTGCGATGTCCGCCAGTGGCTTGGCGATTGCCAATGCGGCAGGGTTGCCAGCGATTGTGTTTGGCGGATCGGGCGAGGCCTTGCCAGCGGATTTCAACGATATTGCTCCACGCGCCGCGCATGGTATCTTGTCGCTCGTGCTGAAGCTGCTGATCGTGGGCCATGTCCTGGCGGCGCTTTACCATCAATTCCTGCGCAAGGATTCGTTGTTTTCGCGGGTTTGGTATGGTGAACGCGGGTCGTGATGATACGCAAACCCGTTGAGTTCCTGCACGAAATCGGCACGTGGATCATTGCCCGCAGGGATCGTGAGCTCTGCGTTCGTTGCACTTGAGGCAAGAGAGGCTTTGATGGGGATGTCAAACGTGATCCCCTTGGTGTTGGAGCTTTTGCTCGGCGCTTTTCGGCCGAGACTGTTCGCCGAGCGACGCAAAGCAGAGACATCAAAGGCATAACGCTGTAGTTGGTGTGCTTTTGCAGGGTTTGGCAGGGCGGTTTTTTGTAAATCCTAACAGGCGGTTAATACTTTAGGGAGAGTTTTATAAATCCTATCACAACCTAAAGGGTATTTTTCTATTGCTAGTTCCGAAAACTATGCTTAACGTGAGGGTGCAAGCAGAAGAAATGATTGTCGATCAGACGCACCACCCACCCCACCCCTCACTCCCTTGCCTCTGATCGGCAATCGCTTGCTTCCCCCAATAAATTGATAATCATGCGAATTTGGCGCAATGCAGGCTTGCGTATAGGCTGCGCATTCGGGATAAACAGTCAACAATCCATCACGGAGAGATGTCATGCTCGCTCGAATTTATCAGCCCGCCAGAAATGCCATGCAATCGGGCGTTGGTAAAACGCGCCAATGGGTGTTGGAGTTTGCGCCCGAAGCTGCGCGCACTGTGGACCCGTTGATGGGGTGGACCAGCTCCACCGATATGGATTCTCAAGTGCGGTTGAAGTTCGATAGCGTCGAGGCGGCGGTGGACTATGCCAAACAACACGGCATCGAGGCGCAAGTCTCGCAGCCGCATAAACGCAAAGCGGTGATCCGCAATGGTGGTTATGGCGAAAATTTTGCCACCAATCGGCGCGGTTCTTGGACCCATTAGGGTTAATATCGTTCTGGTATTAATCGCTTGATCCAACCGCATTTGTTGCGCAATAACATTCCAACGGTCCCATAGCTCAACTGGATAGAGCACCTGCCTTCTAAGCAGGGGGTTTCAGGTTCGAGTCCTGATGGGATCGCCATTATTATCCTCATAAAACAATGTGTTACGCGTCTCGCCGCTTTATTCACCGTTGCAAGCATTACTAAATGGCAGCACCAAGATAGCACTGCGGCTTTAGCTGCGCATTTGGCTGTTTTGGGTGCACGGGGGCGGTATGTGATTCGGAGAGTGACGCCACACCACCCCACAGGCGATCCCCCCTAGGGGAGGGGGCTGGATCTGTGGGTGAACTGCGGAGTGCCACCGGCGATTTGCGACAACGCTTCGAGCGTGTCGCGGATGAAAAATATGGTTCTGAACAGCACGAGGCCCTAGTGCGCTTGGCTGAGGTGGAAAGCTCAAACAGTGCAGACGTTGCAGAAAGTCTTTTAGCTGACGCGCCGTGTCCCCAGACAACCTGCGTTTACCGGCTTCAAGAAACGCCTTCGACCAACTGTAATACAAGCTTTCGGCGATACCCTCACGACGGCATAAAACTGCAATGCTTTCTTCGCCGCGCAGGCCAACTAAAACAATGCGGATTTTCTCCTTGGCGGAATAGGTTTGACGGATTTTGCGGCGAATGTTCTTTACCAACAGGTCCTCATCGGCGGCTTTCGATGCCTTTGGCTTCTGTGTCATCTCGACCTCCTTATCGGTAAGATGAACCAGATATTCTCCTTTATTTAAACCTTTGAAACTGCCCCAAGAGTGCTGACGTCTGACATATCCACTAAGGTAACAATCAACCTTGCAGGAGGCAGAAATGTGCAGTGCTCCGCACATCACCCACTTGCCTAGTCAGGCTGAAACCCGTGGATCAATTGGCGCAGGCCGAACATGCCGCCAACCGCAATGGCGGCCAATGTGACAGGGGCGGAATAGGCCAGCGTCGAAAACGCAGACAACCCTTGGCCGACAGAACAGCCAACGGCAATGACGCCGCCGATGCCCATCAAAGCCGCGCCGCCGACCTGACGGCCCAATTCGCGGGGATCTTCGCAGGCTTCCCAATGGAAATCGCGCTTGATTGTAGAGCCGATGAAGGCCCCCAAAACCACACCCACAACCGAACCGACCGAAAACACCAGCCCACCCGCCGAGGATGTCATCAGCCAAATCAGGGTGCGGCCCAAGGGGGCGGTAAAGGTGTAGCTTTCGACCAAGCCCTCGCCGAAGCTGGCGTCATATAGCGTCGAGGTGCCCCAGAACCCGATGGTGATGGCGAGGCCAACGGCAACGGCCCAGAAAATCTGTTCGGGTTGGTGGCGTAATTTTTCATAGGACAGTGCCCAAAGGATCAGCACCGTGGCAAAGGCAACCGCAATGGCGAAGGGGGCGATGCCCGTGGCGGCCCCCAAAGTGTGGGCAATGGAATTCAACCCTTCGCTGGGTTCTTCAGGCAGCAAGGCTAGGCGGGGGGCGGCAAGGGGGCCGTTCAGGGTGGCAAAGCTGAAGATCGCCATCACCACCAAGACCACCAGCGCGCGCAAATCACCGCCGCCAAAACGAGTCAGGGCGGAATAGCCGCAATTGCCCGCCATCGCCATGCCATAGCCAAAGATCAGACCACCAATGATGCTGGCCAACGGATTCCATTTGATTTGATGGTAAAAGGACTGCGAAAAATCGAAAACACCTGCGGTTTCCAGGGTAAAGGCCCCGATGATCGCGGTGCCAAGGGCAATGCCCCACATCCGAAGTCTGGTTTGGTCATTGCCGTAAACGGCGGTTTCAATTGCTGCCAACGAGCAAAAATGCCCCAGTCGGCCCGCCAACCCCAAAATGATCCCGCCAAACAATCCGACCAAGGCTGCCAGCGCGCCAAATGGCAACGAATCCATTGCATTCCTCCCGCCAGTGTCGAATAGATTCCGACTGCTAACCCTCTAAATCTACGCCACAGAACATCTTGTAGACAAGATCAATCGCCTGACGGGCTTTTGTGTCGCCAAGTGTATAGTAGATTGCTTTGCCTTCGCGGCGGTATTTCACCAGACCTTCTAGGCGTAAGCGGGCCAATTGCTGGCTGACCGATGCCTGACGCGACGACAGCAGATTTTCCAACTCAGTTACAGTCTTTTCGCCAGAACTTAGGTGACACAAGATCATCAAACGCCCCTCGTGGCCAAGTGCTTTTAGGAAAGACGAGGCCTCGGTGGCGCGCCCGCCCAATTCGTCGGTGTTTACACCTTCAGCCGCTGTGGCCATTTTGGTGTTACCGTTTAACGTGGCTTCCATCGGAATGCTCCTTAACTACTCATGTAACCGCCTGCGGTCGTTATATTTCTCTATGCGCCCGGATCAATTTGCGCGCTTTTCGGCAACTTTTTGATCATGGTTTCCATGAACCACCAGAAAAACTCGTCACTCTGGTAACCCTCGATGCGTCCCACTTCATGGCCATCGTTTAACAGGATGAATGTGGGGGTGTAAATGGGGGGGGAATTCAGGGTGATTCCGTCCTTCAAAGGGTCGCGTATCATCACTTTGAACAGGGGCGCAATCCGCCCTTCAGCGGTCTTTGGATAGATCGGACCAATCTCGGCCTTCCAGCGTTCGCACCAAGGGCAGCCCTGCTCTTCGACCATCATCAGACGGGCTTCGGCATGGACCAATGCTGTGCTTAGGGAAAGCCCTAGCATCGCTGCCAGTATGATGCGCATCAAATGGGTCATGAACAGTACACTTGCCTAAACATAGATACATAGTAATGTGTTTTGATCAAAGGGACAAGGACAGAGAACATTATGTTAGATGCGACATTTGGCGGGGCGATGCTGCAGGGCTTTATCGCGTTCTTTTCGCCCTGCGTGCTGCCGATGGTGCCGTTTTACTTTAGTTACATGGCCGGCATTTCGATGTCCGAGCTGCAAAATGACGACAGTATTGCACCAGGGGCTGCGCGACGTTTGGTGATTTCAGCGCTGTTTTTCGCGCTGGGCGTCACCACGATTTTCATACTGCTGGGCATGGGGGCAACGGCCGCCGGGCAATCGGTTCGGATGTGGAAGACCGAACTGACCTACGCCGCTGCGGCCATCATATTCGTATTTGGCCTGCATTTTCTGGGGGTTATGCGGGTGCCGTTCCTGTATCGCGAGGCGAAATTCGAAAGTAAGGGCGACCCGTCAACCATTATCGGGGCCTATGTCATGGGGTTGGCTTTTGGATTTGGCTGGTCGGCTTGCGTTGGGCCGATGCTGGCCAGCATTCTGTTTGTCGCTTCTATGAAGGACACTGTGATTGAGGGGGGCTTGTTGTTGATGACATTTGGCTTGGCAATGACATCGCCCTTCGTTTTGGCCGCGTTTTTCGCCAAACCGTTCTTGCGCTGGATGGCGCGCAACCGCAAATATTTGGCTTATGTCGAAAAAGTGATGGGGGCGATGTTGATCTTGTTTGCGATATTGATGGTCACGGGCAGCGTGAATGTGATTGCCAACTTTATGATCAAACTGTTCCCGTGGTTCCAAAACATCGGGTAACTCAAGAGAGGAAAAGCTATGCGTATGATCGGATTTTTCTTTGCCATGTTATTGGCAATTGCGGGGCCTGTTACGGCCGTTGAAATGGGCGATGACGGGTTACACAAGCCCACATGGCTGGAAGACACATTTTTGGATTTGCGCGAAGATCTGGCCGAGGCCAAAGCTCAAGACAAGCGCCTGCTGATCATCTGGGAGCAACGCGGCTGCATCTATTGCAACAAGATGCACAACGAGGTTTTCCCCGATCCTTTGATTGATGCGATGATCCGCGAGAGGTTCTATGTGGTGCAGATGAACCTGTTTGGTGACATTGAAGTGACCGATTTTGACGGCACAGTTATGGCAGAGCGCGACATGGCGGGGCGCTGGGGTGTTATCTTTACCCCGACCATGATGTTCATGCGCGATGATGAACCCGAACAGGTGACGGCCCCCCAGTTTTCCGCCGCCACCATGCCCGGGGCATTTGGTAAATACACCACCAGACACTTGATGGAGTGGATCGTGCAAAAGGGCTATGACGGGGACGAACCGTTCCAGAAATATCATGCCCGCATGCTGCAAGAAGAGGGTGTGATCGAGTGAATCCACCGCGTCGGCACAGTTTTTTTATCGCCTTGCTAAAGCGTTCGTTTGTTGGCTTTTCTGGGTAATTATCGCAAAGATACATTCATAAATACGTATTTATATATTGCGTGGGTGCGACAAACTGACTAGCCTTTGGGAATACGGACGGACAGAATCTAATGGGAGGATTTATAATGAAGCCAGCTATTCTAGGCATGGCCGCCTTGTTTGCAGCAACGACTGCACTATCTGCAGCTGAAATTGCGCCGGGCGATGTCGTGTTTGAAGACGGTGCCGTTGCTGCATCAATAACAGGTGTTGTCGGTGATCCAGTGAATGGCCGCATGGTGGTTGCCAGCAAAAAGCACGGCAATTGCATTGCTTGCCACGCCAATGATGAAATGCCAGACGTCGCCTTTCAGGGCGAAATTGGTCCAAATCTGGCGGGTGTTGCAGATCGTTACTCGGAGGCCCAGATTCGCGGCATTCTTGTCAACGCAGATGTAACCTTTGAAGATTCATTCATGCCATCCTTTTACCGGGTTGATGGATATATCCGGCCTGGCAAACGCTACACCGGCAAGGCGGCTGACGACACGTTTGCGCCCTTGCTGGCGGCCCAAGAAATTGAAGATGTGCTCGCATATCTCATGACGCTCAAATAATGAAAATGAGGAGAAATCACATGGAATTGACGAGACGCAATGCCCTAGCCATCGGTGCTGGTGCGTTCGCCGCGACGATCCTGCCGTTTCAGGCATTTGCTGCCGCTGACGAGGCAATTGCTGCCTTTACAGGCGGTGCAGATGTTGGTGAAGGTGGTATCACGCTGACAAGCCCCGAAATTGCGGAGAACGGCAACACAGTGCCGGTATCCGTAGACGCACCCGGTGCGGTTTCGATCATTTTGCTGGCGGCAGGGAACCCTGACCCCGCAGTTGCAACGGCCAATTTCGGCGCGCTCGCTGCCAAGCAATCGGTTGCCATGCGCATCCGTCTGGCTGGCTCACAAGACATCGTTGCGGTCGCCAAAATGGCCGACGGCAGTTTTGTGAAAACGGCAAACGCAATCAAAGTTACAATCGGCGGCTGCGGCGGCTAATCTCAAGGAGATCACAACATGGCATCTGGTGTAAAACCCCGTGTTAAAGTGCCCAAGACCGCAGCAGCGGGCTCGGCCATTACAATCAAAACCCTGATCAGCCACAAGATGGAATCAGGGCGTCGTAAAGACAAAGAAGGCAACTTTATCCCACGTTCGATCATCAACCGCTTTACCTGCGAGTTTAATGGTCAAAGCGTGATTGACGTTACAATGGAGCCTGCAATTTCAACGAACCCGTTCTTTGAATTTGACGCAACAGTTCCAGAAGCGGGCGAGTTTAAGTTCACTTGGTATGACGATGATGGCGATGTCTATGAAGCTGTCAAAGCCGTCGCAATGGCCTAAGCGAATTTAGTCACGTTAGGGAGGAGACATAATAATGAATAATAAATTGCTCAAAAGCACTCTTGGAACTTTGGCCATCGCGGCTGCAATGACAGTTGGCTCCAGCGCGGTTTTTGCTGGTGCTGATCTGGACAAAAAGCTGGTGATCAACGGGGAGACCGAGATCGTCACCCGCACTGCCGCCCCCGCCCATTTGGACGGGGCCTTGGATGAGATTTTCTCAGGTTGGATTTTCCGTAAAGATGAAACTCAAACCGCGCAGATGGATGACTTTGACAATCCTGGCATGATCTTTGTTGATATTGCGCAGGATGCTTGGAACAAGGTCGATGGCTCTGAGGGTAAATCCTGTGCGTCCTGTCACGGTGCTGCCGAAGAAAGCATGGCGGGCGTCAAGGCGACCTATCCAAAGTGGAATGAGGCGGCTGGTGAAGTCCGTTCCATCGATATGGAGGTCAACAACTGTCGTACAACCCGTATGGGGGCCGATGCTTGGAAGCTGACAGGGGGCAAAATGACAGCCATGAATGCGCTGATCACATTGCAATCACGCGGCATGCCGGTGAATGTTGCCATTGATGGCCCTGCACAATCTATGTGGGAACGTGGCAAGGAGATGTACTATACCAAGACAGGTCAACTTGAGATGTCTTGTGCCAATTGCCATGAGGACAACTATGATCTGCACATCCGCGCCGATCATCTATCTCAAGGTCAGACCAATGGCTTTCCAGTGTATCGCCTGAAAAATGCCAAATTGAACGGTGTGCATGCGCGTTTCAAAGGCTGCGTACGTGATACACGGGCTCAAACATACAAACCCGGCAGCGAGGATTTCCTTGCACTAGAGCTGTATGTCGCATCGCGCGGCAATGGGCTGTCCGTTGAGGGCCCGTCGATCCGGAACTAAAATATCAAATGCGCCCCGCCTGTTTCGCGGGGCGCATTTTTTCAATACTGACCAATAGTTGATATCTGGTTTTTTGGGCTTTTGCCCTTTCAGTCAGCACGGCAATAAACCGAGGAGACCACGATATGATTTCGCGCCGGGATTTTTTGCAAGCCACAGTCGCAGCCTCGGCCATTTACGGTACGTCGGGCGTTGGCAATTGGGCCAAATTGGCGGCGCAACAGGCGTTGACCCAAGACCAGTTGTTGGATTTTGACACCTTCGGTAATATCACGCTGATCCACATTTGTGACGTGCATGGTCAAATGAAACCGGTCTATTTCCGGGAACCCGAGATCAATCTGGGCGTTGGCGCTGTGAATGGTATGCCGCCGCATGTCACCGGTGCTGATTTCCTGAAAATGTTCAACCTGACACCAGGCACGCCCGAAGCCTATGCGCTGTCCTATACAGATTTTGCGAGTCTGGCCAAAGGCTATGGCAAAATGGGCGGTTTGGACCGGATGGCGACAGTGATCAAATCCATTCGCGCCGCGCGCCCTGACGCGTTGCTGTTGGATGCAGGGGACACGTGGCACGGCTCTTATACCTGCCTGAAAACCCAAGCACAGGACATGGTCAACGTCATGAACCTGATGAAACCCGACGCGATGACCAGCCACTGGGAATACACGCTGGGCGTTGATCGGGTGAATGAAATCGTTGATACGCTGGATTTCCCGTTCCTAGGGGCCAACGTGTTCGATAACGAGTGGGATGAACCCGCGCTGGAGCCTTACAAATTTTTTGAACGTGGCGGCGCCAAAGTGGCCGTCATTGGCCAAGCTTTCCCTTACTTGCCGATCGCCAACCCGAACTGGATGTTCCCCGGCCTGTCCTTTGGTGTGCGCGAAGAGCGCATGCGCGAAGTGGTGGCCGAAGTGCGTGCGGCTGGGGCTGATCTGGTGGTGCTGTTGTCACACAATGGCTTTGACGTGGATCGCCAATTGGCCACCAAGGTAGACGGTATCGACGTGATCCTGACGGGGCACACCCATGATGCGTTGCCTGAACCGGTGCTGGTGAACAAAACCATGCTGATCGCATCCGGTTCCAACGGCAAATTCGTTTCGCGCCTTGATCTGGATGTGCGTGATGGCCAGTTGATGGGCTTTCGGCACAAATTGATCCCTGTATTCTCGGACGTGATCGAGGCAGACACCGAAGTCGCCGCCGCTATTGAAGCCGAACGCGCGCCTTACATTGACGAGATGTCCGAAGTGATCGGTCACACCGACAGCCTGCTGTACCGCCGTGGTAATTTTAACGGCACGTGGGATGATCTGATCTGCAATGCGCTGATTGACGAGCGCGAAGCCGACATCGCGCTTAGCCCGGGCTTTCGCTGGGGACCCAGCCTGCTGCCAGGTGATGCGATCACCCGCGAGGATATCTACAACGCCACAGCTATGACCTATCCGAATGCGTACCGCTCGGAAATGAGTGGCGAGACCATCAAAACCATCCTAGAGGATGTTGCCGACAACCTGTTCAACCCTGACCCCTACTATCAACAGGGCGGTGACATGGTGCGGGTCGGTGGCATGGGTTATCACATTGATGTCTCGAAACCCCAAGGGGAACGCCTGACCAATATGACTGTGCTTAAAACCGGTGAAGCGGTTGATCCGGCTAAAACCTATGTGGTTGCTGGATGGGCTTCGGTGCGTGAAGGCACGGAGGGGCCGGAGATCTGGAATGTGGTTGAGGATTACATCAAGCGCAAAGGGACGATCCAGTTGGACCCAAACACATCAGTAAAGGTCACAGGGGCATGATTGAATTAACGCAACCTGTAACGCCAATAACGAGGTTCTGAACGAGCTGCTCTACTTACAAGATGGAGGGGGCTGAATGAAAGAAGCGACTGATCATAAGGCGAAGTGGCGCATGATGTCTGCGCCCGATACAGCAATTGTTGCGGGCTTGGCCTGTCAATTGCGCAACCCGATGGTGCGGACCAAGACCACGCCATCCCCCCAACAGATGAAAATTTGTATGAAGATGGTGTTGCGCAACGGCGTGGGCCTCGCCTTGCGGCTTGGGGGGCGAAACCGGGGCGGACTTCGGCAAATTCCGGGGGACCAATATGATTGAATTAAGGCATGTTTTGCTAAGCGTCATTGTTGCCTGCTTTGCCCAATCCGCTGCGGCCAATCATGCCGACGCGGATGCAAAACGTGGCGAGCGGGTTTTCAAGAAATGCCGCAGTTGTCACAAGGTTGGTGAGGGAGCGACGAACCGGGTTGGGCCACAGTTGAACCTGCTGTTCCAGCGCGTCGCCGGATCAATTGAGGGGTTTAAGTATTCTGAATCAATGTTGCGGGCCGGGGCGGATGGGCTGGTTTGGGACCATGACACGCTAGATACCTATCTGGAAAATCCCAAATCATTGATTTCCAAAACACGGATGAATTTTCGCGGCCTCAAAGACGCGGGAGACCGCGCTAACGTGATGGCTTATTTGCGCCAGTTCTCGGATAATCCTGCCAACATTCCCGAAGCCTCGCCAACCACAGTGGGCACCGACCACGAGGTCGATCCGGCGATTTTGGCGCTGCAAGGCGATCCTGAATATGGCGAATACCTGTCCAGCGAATGTGTCAGTTGTCACCAGATCGACGGGGCCGATTCAGGCATCCCCTCGATCACTAACTGGCCGGCCGAAGATTTTGTGATCGCCATGCATGCCTACAAAGACAAAAAACGCGTCCATCCGGTGATGCAGATGATGGCGGGCCGGTTGTCGGCCGAAGAGATTGCGGGTCTGGCCGCATATTTTGAGAAGGTGGGGCAATAAGTCAGGCAATACCCCATTCAAGTATCCTATTTCCAGGGAGGACAAATAAATGAAACTTAATAGACGTAACTTTATCGGGTCCGCAGCTGCGGTGTCGGCGACTCTTTCTGCGCCAATGGTGATGGGGGGCTCGCACGGCAGACCCCGCGTCGTCGTAATCGGTGGCGGGGCGGGTGGTGCGACTGCTGCGCGCTATCTGGCCAAGGATGGCAAAGGCATGATTGATGTGACGCTGGTGGAACCCACACGTACCTATTACACCTGCTTTTTCTCGAACCTCTATATTGGTGGCTTCCGCGAGTTTTCCTCGATCGGGCATACCTATGGCAAATTGGCGGCTGACTACGGGATCAATGTGATCCATGACTGGGCCATTGGTGTAGACCGTGACGCCAAAACGGTCACGCTGGCTGGTGGTGGCACGTTGCCATATGACCGTCTGGTTCTTAGCCCCGGTATTGATTTCAAAGAGGGCGCTGTACCTGGCTGGGACGTGACTGCCCAGCAGAAAATGCCCCATGCCTATAAGGCTGGCTCGCAAACCCAGCTGCTCAAATCACAGCTTGAAGCGATGCCCCAAGGCGGCACATTCTGCATGGTCGCGCCACCCAATCCGTTCCGCTGCCCACCCGGGCCGTATGAGCGCGTTTCAATGGTGGCGCACCACCTAAAAGCCAACAATCCGACGGCTAAAATTCTGATCGTGGACCCCAAACCAAAATTCAGCAAACAGGCGCTGTTTCAGGAAGGTTGGTCCAACCATTATGATGGCATGATCGAATGGATAGGCCCTGATTTCGGCGGTGATAAGGTCGAAGTGCGCCCCGACATGATGGAAGTCGTGATTGATGGCGAAGTGACCAAGGTTGACGTTTGCAACGTCATCCCGGCCATGAAAGCGGGTAAAATCGCCGAGATTGCCGGTGTCACCAACGAAGCCGGTTGGGCCCCTGTGCATGCGGCGACGATGGCCAGCAAAGTGGATCAAAACATCCATGTATTGGGGGACGCAAGCCATCAGGGTGATATGCCCAAATCCGGTTTTGCTGCCAACTCGCAGGCCAAAGTGGCCGCAATGGCCATTCGCGGGGCATTGACAGGGTCCAAAGTATTCCCTGCCAAATTCACCAACACATGCTGGTCATTGATCGAAACGAATGACGGCATCAAGGTTGGCGCGTCTTACGAAGCGACCGATGAGAAAATCGCCAAAACGGACGGTTTCATCAGCAAAACAGGCGAGGATGCAGCCCTTCGCAAGGTAACATTCGAGGAAAGCGTCGGCTGGTATGACGGCATCACCTCAGACATGTTCGGCTAAATAACTAAGGGTCGCGGCGGGAAACTGCCGCGGCCACGTATCAAAAATGGGTTAGGTGTTATTTCGCTGACTCTAGGCTGGTTAGCCGTCAAACTGGCAGAACATTTTATATACCAGATCAATCATCTGGCGCGCCTTGTTGTCGGCCAGTGCATAATACATCACCTTGCCGTCACGGCGGCAACTGACCAATCCTTCCAAACGTAAACGGGCCAATTGTTGGCTGACGGCGGCTTGCCGGGTGGACAACAGCTGTTCCAACTCGGTTACGGATTTCTCACCAGACGACAGGTGGCACAGGATCATCAAGCGCCCCTCATGGGACAGCGCCTTTAGAAAACTGGCGGCAGCCTCGGACTGTCTGGTCATGTCCTGAGGGTCAACCGGCAGTTCTTTTTTCTCGTTTAATGCACTTGGTGAAGGTGTCAAATTTTCGGCCTTTTTTCTTCAAAATATTCAATTCATATTCGTATATTAGCATGATTTTTGAGAAAAGCGAGGTTGTCGCGACAATTGCCTAATCTTTGGGCGCAGGTGCGCCACCTTCGAACCTGTTTTCCTCAGAATAGTTGCAGGGGGCCTCTTGCATTTCCAAATGCAAGTCAGCGCCCGTGTAGGGATGGGCGCGGGCCAAATCTTCGTCAAAGCCGATGCCAAGACCTGGCGCACTGGGCGGCAGGACATAGCCATTTTCCCATGTCAGACTGTGTTTGATCAGTGCCATATGGAACGCGCCGCCTGTCTGGATGGTTTCGACCATCAGTAGGTTGGGGATAGAGGCTCCAAAGTGGATGTTGGCGGCAAATTCTACGGGGCCGGCATATAGATGCGGGGCCATTTGCACATTATATACTTCGGCCATCGCGGCGATTTTCTTGGTTTCCCAGATCCCTCCCGAGCGCCCCAATGCGGGTTGCAAAATAGCGGCAGCACCTGCGCGTAAAACGGGGGCAAATTCGGATTTGGTGGTCAGGCGCTCGCCGGTGGCCACCGGAATGGCACAGGCATTGGCGACCTTGGCCATAGCCCCGACATTGTCGGGTGGCACCGGTTCCTCGAACCACAGGGGCTGGTAAGGCTCCAACGCCTTGCCCAGACGGATCGCGCCTGCGGTTGAGAATTGCCCATGGGTGCCGACCAGCAGGTCTGCTTTGTCGCCAACGGCCTCGCGGATGGCTTTGCAAAATGCCACGGTGCGGTTGATGTCAGACATCGAAGGCATATGGCCGCCACGCAGGGTGTAGGGGCCGGCTGGGTCGAATTTGACGGCCGTGAAGCCCTGCGCAACCATTCCAGCGGCCGTTTCGGCGGCCATCTCGGGCGAGGTCCAAAAGGTCTCGGTGTCGTGGTGGGGTAGCGGGTAGAGATAGGTGTAACTGCGCAGCCGCTCGTTCATCTTGCCGCCCAGCAGCGCCCAAACGGGACGTTCGCGGGCTTTGCCCAGAATGTCCCAACAGGCGATTTCCAGGCCAGAGAATGCGCCGATGACAGTTAGGTCAGGGCGCTGGGTAAAGCCCGAAGAATAGGCGCGACGAAACATAAGTTCAATGTTTTCTGGGTTTTCACCCTGCATGTGGCGGGTGAATACATCTTTGATCACGGCTTCCATTGCCTCGGGGCCAACCGACGAGGCATAGCATTCGCCATAGCCCGTGATGCCACAGGCCGTGGTTAGTTTGGTGAATATCCAATAGCGCCCGCCCCAGCCGGGCGCGGGCGGGGCGACGATGAATATCTCAAGCTCTTGGAGCTTCATTTGAACAGCACGACATTGCGCCGTGCTGCACCTGTGCGGGTGTCATCAATAGCTTCGTTGATTTGGTCCAGCGTCCAGCGGCCCGAAACCAGTTCGTCCAGCTTCAAGCGGCCCTGCTGGTAGAGGTCGACCATCCAGGGGATGTCGCGTTTCAGTACAATGTCGCCCATTTTGGTGCCGACCAAGCTTTGGCCGGTGGCGGCCATCATATCGGGGGAATAGCTGGCCTTTTCGCCTGCATGGGGCATGCCCACCATCACCACGCGACCGCCCGATGCCAAATAGCGCGGCGCGGTGTCATAGGCGGGAACAGCACCAACGGTGACAAACACCGCATCGGCCATCTGGCCATCAGTAATTTTGCGCACCTGTTGCCACGGCTTTTCGCCGCTGGCCAAGATGCCATGCGTCGCACCAAATTCCATCGCCACGTCAAGTTTGTCATCCAACATGTCGATCGCGATGATTTTGGAGGCGCCCGCAATCCGCGCGCCTTGAATGGCGTTTAGGCCGACACCACCGGCGCCAATGATCACAGCCGTTTGGCCAACCCTTAGCTGGGCTGTGTTGACCACAGCGCCAACACCGGTGATCACGCCGCAGGACAACAAACAGGCAGCTTCCATCGGCATGTCGGCGGGGATATGCGCCAGCTGGTTCGGTGTGACGACAACACGTTCAGCAAAGGCCCCGCAAGCCAAGCCTTGTTGAACAGGGCGGTCATTCACTGTGGTGATCGGGCCGTCCATTGCGGTTGGCGTGGCGCAGGCCACGGGTTTGCCGCTGGAACAAGGGATGCAATTACCGCAGGCACGGATCAGGGTGACAATGACCGTATCACCCAGCGCGTAGCCCGTCACATCCGCGCCGATGGCCGATATCTTGCCGGCCGCCTCATGGCCGTAAACGGCGGGCAGGGCGCCGCCCCAGCCCCCATCCAGCAGCGAAATGTCGGAATGGCAGATCGCGCAGGCTTCCAGCGTGACTTCGACTTCGCCTACGTCAGGGGCGCGCAGGTTCACGGTTTCAACGGTAAGGGGTTGGCCGAATTCATGGGTCACGGCGGCGCGGATGTTTGTCATGCTGCACTCCTTAAGCTGTCTCAAGGTTCCAGCAAAGTGCAGCGTATTACAAGGGGTGATCGTTGTTTGCAGGCTTGTTGGCGGACAGGAAAATGACGATGTAAATACCGATCAGTGCCATTGACAGGTAGAACGGCGCGCCAGGCAGATAGATCGGCGCGTTGGGAGAGATGAAATAGCTAAAGGATTGTGTCATCAGGATTGGCGGCAGAAACATCCCGATCGTGTCAACGCTGGCCAGCAGCCCTTGTAATTCGCCCTGCTGGTTGTCATCGGTTGTCTGCGACATGAGCGCTGACAGGGCCGGACTGGCCATAGATCCCAACGCGATAAACGGGATAGATGCCAGCATTACCCATCCGGATGACACGGTCGTCAGCACCAAAAACGACAGCATGTTGATGCACAGCCCCAGCAGCACGGTTTTCGCATTCGCCAATGCGCGGGTGAAATAGGCCCAAATCGCAGGATAGACGAAGAACGCGATGGAAGAGAGGAAATGCACCGCCAGGAGCGCTTTTAGTTTGGCTGGTGGTCGATATATTTGAACGCACCCAGCGGGTTAGCGCGGCGCCATTCAAACGGGCGGCGGATGGCATCGGTGACTGTTTCGGGCAGAATGAAGTCGCCGAATGTAAAATTGCCAGCCGCCAGTGCAGCGGCGGCATAGAACGGCGCGCGGGGGCCGAAGGTGGACAGAACCCCGCCGCACAGCGCCGCCGAGGCCAGGTCGGTGTTGCGCAATTCACGGATCAAGTCAGGCATCACGGGCATGATTAACCCGATGCCCATCGCGTCAATCACCAATGTGATCATGATAAATAGAATTCGCAGCCGAGATTTCGGGCGAGGTGTCATGGGGCGGGCCTGTGCGCGTTCCCACAAAATGTTAAAGACCTAAACTGGTCAGCTCAATATTCTTTTGCCGCTTTGGCAAAGGCGCGGGCTTGGGCCGGGGCTTCGCCCAATTGACTGGCGGGGGTGCACAGGGATGCAATGTCTAGGTCTGGCCATTTTGCGGCGGCCAGTTCAGGCAGCGGTGTGTTGTCGGATTTTGCCTGTAAACACAGCTGTTTCACGGCGGCTTGGGCCTTGGGGCGGGGCATTGAAGCGGCCAGTGCAAAGCTCAAGGTTTCGGCATAGATCAGGCCCATGCCATCGTCGATATGCGCGGCCATCGCGTCGGTGTTTGGCGCGACGTTGGTGGCCAGAGTTTCAGCCGCCGATAAGGCGCGCGCGCAACTCATGCTGATTTGGCCGATGTTCATCCATTCTACAAACCACGCAGCACCATCGCGTTGTTGGCGGTGCGCAGCAGCCCCTTGTAGCGCCATGTTAAGTGCCGTGGTTTGGCTGGCCAGCGCCACCAATAGGGACGGCAACACAGGGTTGGATTTTTGCGGCATGGTCGAGGACGCCCCGCCGCCGCCCAGGCTGACCTCATTGATACCTGATTGGGTCAATAACAACAGGTCTTCGCCCAATTTGCCCAAACTGCCAGTCACCAATGTGATCCAGCCGGAAAATTCGGCAATGGTGTCACGGGTGCTGTGCCATGATGTGTTGGTGTGATCCAAGCCCAGCGATTTGGCCATTTCGCGGCGCAAAGCCGGTCCGTTGGTTAACATTGACGCGGTGCCAGCCGCGCCGCTTAGACTGATCCGCAGCAGACGCGGGCGTAATTCGTTCAGGCGGGTGAGGTGGCTTAACAGCGGGATGCCCCAACTGGCAACCGTCGCCCCAAAGCTGGTTGGCGCCGCGATTTGGCCATAGGTGCGTCCCGCCATCGGCAGATCGGCGTGGGTTTGGGCAAGGCTGCCCAGCGATTGGGTGATGTTTTTCAACCGGCTTTCAAAGATCACTAAAACCTGTTTCAGCCGCAGCATAAGTGCTGTGTCGATGATGTCTTGGGAGGTCGCGCCCCAGTGGAAATATTGCGCGTGTTCCGGCGCGTCCGTGGCGGCGTGGAAGGCTTTGACCAGGGCTGGCACCACAACGGCGTTTGTGCCTGTTTCGATGGACAATCCGGCGGGGTCGATCTGGACCTCCATCACGGCCCGCTTGATAAAGGCGCCCGACTCGGCGGGGATGGTGCCAAGTTTGCCTTGGGCTTCGGCCAGCGCGCCCTCGACCAGCAACAGGGCCCGCACTTCTGCGCTGTCGGTGAATAATTTGGCGACCTCATCGTCACCAAACAATCCGCGAAAGATAGCCGAGTCAAACGGGGTTACGGCCATCTATGCGCCTGCAAGGCCAAGAATGGCGCGCGCTTGTTTCGCTGTCGCAACAGGGCGATCGTATTTGGCACAAAGGTCTGCCGCGCGTGCGACCAATGCGGCGTTGGACGGGGCCAAAGTGTTGCGGTCGATGCGCATGTTATCTTCAAGCCCCGTGCGGGTGTGCCCACCTGCCGCAATGGACCATTCATTGACAATGATCTGCCCAGGCCCGACGCCTGCACCGCACCACTGCGCGTCAGGGGCCAGCCGGTTCAAGGTGGCGACATAAAAGTCGAATACGTCTTTATCAACGGGCATGGCGTTCTTCACGCCCATCACGAATTGCACATAAAGCGGCCCCTTCAGACGGCCATCGTTCTGCATTTTCACGGCTTGAAAAACATGACTTAAATCAAAGGCTTCGATTTCGGGCTTAATGTCATACTTTAACATTTCCGAGGCCAGCCAATCGACCAGATCAGGTTGGTTTTCATAAACCCGCGTTGGGAAATTGTTCGAGCCGACCGAAAGCGATGCCATGTCAGGCACCAGTGGCAACATACCGCCACGCTCGGAACCCGCACCTGACCGACCACCAGTGGAAAGTTGCACGATCATATCCGGGCAATGGCTGCGCAAACCCTCTAGCAACAGCCCGAACCGTTCGGGGTCCGAGGTTGGTTTGCCTGCGTCATCGCGCACATGGCAATGGGCAATCGAGGCACCTGCCTCAAAGGCGGCGTGGGTGCTTTCGATTTGTTCCGAAACGGTGACTGGTACCGCTGGGTTGTTTGCCTTGGTCGGCACGCTGCCAGTGATGGCAACACAGATGATGCAGGGGTTTGTCATTAAATATCCAAAAACACAGTTTCGCCTTTGCCCTGAATATGGACATCGAAACGATATGTCACGCCTTTGCTGTCCTCAGTGCGGGTGGCGATCAAGGTTTGGCGGCGGTGGACCTGCTCGACCAGATTCAAAACCGGATCAGTGCTGTTGTCACAATCGTCGAAATATAGCCGCGTGTTCAGCCCGACATTGATGCCGCGCGCCACAATCCACAGGTTGATATGAGGTGCCTGAGTGGTGCCGTTGCGACCTGGTGTTGCGCCGGGTTTGACCGTGTCAAATCCCCACAATCCAGTCTCAAAATCGGTGATCACACGGCCCCAACCGCGAAAGCCGTCTTCGACACCGCGCCCATCTTCTGGATGCGCGTAGTGGCCGTCTGTGTTGGCTTGCCATGCTTCCAACATTACGTCCTTGATCGGCGCACCGGTGCCATCGTAAACGCAACCTTCAACACGGATGCGTTCACCCTTGGCGTTTGGTCCCGCGATGTCCCAGCCCAGTTCTTGTTCAAAAATATCAAAGCCGGCGGCTTTGGGGGCCAGACCAATGTGAACATAAGGGCCAGCGGTTTGTGACGGGGTTTCTTTTAGGTATTGCATAGTAATCCTTTTCTGAAGACATTTCCGAACAGAAAAACCGGTTCCCACTTTTTCTGGAAATGCTCTTAGTTGCCCTCCAAGCGGTTCTCAAACATGGTCGAGCGACGACCGCGTAGTACGATATCAAAACGATAGGCGATGCTATCAAGTGGGATGGTCGCGTTTAGGTCGAGCTTTGCAACCATTTGATCAATCGCGTCGGCATCGGGCACGGTTTGCACGATGGGGCATGTTTTGATCAGTGGATCACCTTCAAAGTAAAGCTGCGTGATCAGGCGTTGGGCAAAGGCCACGCCAAAGATCGACACGTGAATATGGGCAGGGCGCCAGTTGTTGACCCAGTTGCGCCAAGGATAGGCCCCCGGTTTCACGGTGCGGAAGAAATAGTAGCCGTCTTCATCCGTCATGGTGCGGCCACAACCGCCAAAATTCGGATCAATCGGGGCCAGATAGGTATCTTTCTTGTGGCGATACCGTCCACCGGCATTTGCCTGCCAAACTTCGACCAACGTGTTTGGCACAGGGCGGCCATTTTCATCCAACACACGGCCATGCACGATGATGCGCTCGCCAATGGGGTCGCCGCCGTGGGCGTAGTTCTTGATCAGATCGTTATCCAGCGCATCAATGTCATTTTGGCTGAACGTCGGACCCGTGATTTCCGACAGTGAATTTTCCAGCGACAACAGCGCATACTGTGGCGAGCGCGGGACGGAAGTTTTGTAATCTTTTGTCAGCCCGGGCGCGTGGCGTGTGCGGTCGCGCATGTAATATTCTGCGGGTTTCATAGGTCTACTCCCATTTCGGCATAGGTTTCCTTGGCAACTTTCAAGGCTTTGTTGGCGGCAGGCACACCGGCATAGATGGCAACGTGCAGGAACGCCTCGCGCACCTCTTGCGGTGTCGCACCTGTGTTGGCAGTGGCGCGGATGTGCATAGCGACCTCTTCCCAGTGACCAAGAGCGGCCAATAAGGCCAGTGTGATCAGGGACCGGTCGCGTTTGCTGATGTCATCGCGCGACCAGACGCTGCCCCATGCCCCCTCGGTGATCAGGTCTTGGAACGGTTCGTCGAAGTCCAGTTTGGCGGCTTCGGCGCGGTCCACATGGGCGTCGCCCAGCACAGAGCGGCGGGTTATTATGCCGGTGTTATAGCGATCAGACATGGCCTTGCTCCTTTAGGAATGCGGTCAGAACGGCGGCGTAGTCTTGGGGCTGCTCGACACAGGGCAAATGCGCCGCGCCCCGGATCAGATGGAACTGCGACCCCTTGATCAGGTCAGCCGTTTCGCGCACCAGATCAGCCGGGGTGGAGCCATCTTCTGCACCAGCTATGGCCAATGTCGGCAGGGTCAAACGGGCGGTGCTTTCAAACAAGTCGGTTTCGGCGATCGCTGCGGACACACCCAAATACCCGTTCACCGGGGTGCGGCACAGCATGTGCCGCCAGCCGGCCAAGGTTGTCTTTTGTTCGCGTCGGAATTTGGCGGCAAACCAGCGTTCCAATATGGGCTCTTCAAGGGCTTCGATGCCGCCCTTGCGTACGTCGGCCATCCGGCCCTGCCACATCTCGGTTGTGCCGATTTTGGCGGCTGTGTTGGACAAAACCATTGCGCGGACCAGGTCCATGCGTTCAGCGGCCAGACCTTGGGCGATGATGCCGCCAACGGACAGGCCGACAAAAACGCAATCCTTGACGTTCAGATGATCCAGTAAGGCCGCCGCATCTGCCACCAGATCCCCCATAAAATAATCCCCCTCTGGGGCCGAGGTTAGACCATGTCCGCGGGTGTCATAACGGATCAGGCGCAAGCCCTTGGGCAGCAGCGGGATCAACTGGTCCCACAGGCGAAAATCGGTGCCCAGCGAGTTGGAAAACACGACAGCTGCCCCATTAGGATCACCCTCGTCAGCGTAATGCACCGTAATGCCGTTAAGTTCGATCAGGTTCATTAGTAAGGCAGCCCCACATAGTTTTCGGCCAGAACTTTTTGCGCCGCGTCATTGCTGCCCAAAAATTCCAGCTCGGCCTGCTGCATGCGTAGATCAAACCCGTTTTGATCAGGGAAACGGTGCAGCATGTTGGTCATCGACCAGCTGAACCGCTCGGCCTTCCAAATCCGCGACAAGGCGCGTCCTGAATACTCTGCCAGACCTTCATCTTCGTTGTCATGATAGGCCGCAACCAATCCGTTGTACAAATAATGAATGTCCGAAGCGGCTGTGTTTAGACCCTTTGCCCCCGTTGGCGGCACGATATGGGCTGCATCGCCGCATAGGAACAAGCGTCCCCAGCGTATTGGTTCCGTCACGAAACTGCGCAAAGGCGCTATGGATTTCTCAATGGTGTCACCCGTGATCAGCTGCTCTGCGGTGCTTTCTGGCAGGCGGCGTTTTAGCTCATCCCAGAAGGCTGCATCGCTCCATTGCTCGACCTTGTCTTCTAATGGAACCTGTACGTAATAGCGCGACAGATTGGCGTGACGCATGGAGCAGAGCGCAAAACCGCGTTCCGAGCTGGAGTAAATTAATTCGTCATGCACGGGTGGGGTTTGCGACATCACACCAAGCCAGCCAAACGGATAGATCTTTTCATAATCGCGACGCACCGAATCGGGGATGGTCTGGCGGCTGACCCCGTGGAACCCGTCGCAACCCGCGATGTAATCACAATCAATGCGCTGTTCGCCGTCTTTAGTGTGATAGGTCACATATGGTGCATCTGTGTCAGCCCCGTGGATCTCGACGCCCTCGACGTTAAAGACGGTCTTTGCGCCAACCGTTTCACGCGCATCATACAGATCGCGGGTCAGTTCGGTTTGACCGTAGACCATCACGGGGGTGCCTGTGTGTTTGGTGAAGTCAATGTTGATTTGCGTGTTGTCATAGGCAATCACGGTACCGTCGTGGATGAGGCCCTCAGCGTCCATGCGTTTGCCAACACCCGCTTCACGCATCAAATTGACAAAACCGACCTCAAGGATGCCGGCCCGAATACGGCCCAGAACATAGTCACGGGTTTTGCGCTCCAGCACGATGGCATCAATGCCCTTAAGGTGCAAAAGTTGACCAAGTAGCAGACCGGATGGTCCGCCGCCGATGATAGCGACTTGTGTGCGCATGTAGAAACCTCCAACTTTCCAGTGCAATAATGGAGAAAGTAGTTTGCAATGTCAATTACTTTGCGTAACGTGTTCATTAAGCCTGTCTGGCTTGCGCCATCAGGCCAGCTGCGGCGCACTGAAACGTGGGGAATTTTCGGGACAAGAAAACAAAAAGCCCCGGCGCACGTCGGGAGGGAACATGCGACCGAGGCTAGATAACCAGGCTAAGTTTATACTAGCATTTTGCAGTGAATCTGCCTAGTGGGGTATTCCTTACCTAGGGTCAAACAGTTGCATATGTGCCATGATCTGCCCGTGGTCCGAGGCGAGTTTGTTGTAGGGTGCCTCATCATGCGAGCCGTCAGTGATGTGGTCATTATAGGCGCTGAAATACTCCATTTCGCCGATTTTATCGTCAAAATCCGGGTGAAAATGGCGGCTCATCAGGATTTGGTCAATGCTTTCGTAGATGCCGCCAAAGGCTGATGTGTAGACCATATCACGCAAGGATTTGCGCACGAACAGCTTTTCTGCCGAGTGCAGGCGCATTGAGTTAACGGCTTCTGTGATCTGCTTGTTTTCGTCGCGGGTGTATCGGTCGCTGCCGCTTTTGGCGTTGTGGCGCAGCATCCAGCTGTAGTTTTTGAACGGGTTTTCACCTGATATGATCTCCGAACTCACGGCGTGCTCGCCATCGTTGAAGTCGCCCAGAACCATCACCGGATTGCCGGCCTCAAGTTCTTTGACAATCATCTCGCGCAACACCCATGCTTCGGCCATTCGGCGCAAGGCCGAACGCAGCGCCCCCATGGCGCGACCTGCTGCATTATACTGGGTCAGGTCGGATTCTGGTGCGAAATCAGCATCTTTTGGGGTGATAAACTCGCCCAATTTGGATTTTAGATGGCAGTTGAACACGGTGATCACCCGATCGCCGACAGGTATGCGCGCCTTTTGGATCGGGCGTGACAGGCGCGAAAGGGTGTAGTGGCCACCGTCCTCGCCGCCCAAATCGCGCATCGGAATTTTCAGCGCCGGGGACAAGTTCTGGATCACCTCGGGCGTGTCCGCAAACCCGTAGCGCGATAGGATCGCAAGGCCGGGACGACGCTGGCCCGGATCGCCATCATTGGCGTTGGGCGCGAAGGCCACGGTGGCCTCAGAATAGGGGGCGTAGGCCAATTTGCGAAAAATTGCTTTTTTGGCGTAGCGCTTTTTGCGATCCGGCAAAGTGACTTCGTTGGTGGCGATCCCGCGGCGGTCTGCCTCGGCAATTACGTCGTTTAATGCATCTTCCTCGAATATCTCCTGAAAGCCGATGATGTCCGCGCCCAGTTTGACGATTTGATCCGCCATCCAGTCCTGTTTCCACGCGTATTCTTCGGGGGTGTAGGACATGAACTGATAGTATTCTTTATCAGCCCCAATCAGGTTTTTGACGTTAAAACTGGCAATCGTAAAGCGGGTCATAGGGCACCTTTCGCGTGTTTCTCCAAGGCTTTGATGAATACATCAGGATCGACATTTCCACCAGAGGCGACGCAAATAGCGGTGTCACTTTGCAGTGAGTTCCCGTGGTACAGCGCGGCCGCCAACGCGGCGGCGCCGCCGGGTTCAAGGACCAGTTTCAGGCGGTTGAACGCTTCGGCCATCGCCTGCAAACAGGCGTCGTCGGTGACCACAAATCCGGCCCCGCAAAGCCGTTTCATATGCCCAAACGTCAGCTGTCCGGGGCTGGGTGTGATGATCGCATCGCAGAGCGATCCGGTGGTGCTGGCGTTGACCTCGTGCTGGCCAGAGATCAGCGATCTGGCAACGTCGTCAAAGCCCGCAGGTTCAACCGGATGCACCTTCATTTCGGGGGCCGTGGCCTCCAGCGCCAGCGCAATGCCAGAGGTCAGACCGCCGCCGCCACAGGGCACCAACACCTGCGCCGAGGTGACGCCTAATTCAGCCGCTTGGGTGGCGATTTCCAAACCTGTTGTGCCTTGTCCAGCAATCACAAGTGGCTCGTCAAATGGTTTGACCAAGGTCAATCTGCGTTCAGCCGCCAGCCGGTCTCCGATAGCGTCACGGTCCTCGGCGGCGCGATCATAGGTTACGACTTCCGCGCCCAATGCTGCGGTATTGCGTAATTTTATTTCTGGTGAATCTTCGGGCATGATGATCACGGCGGAGGTGCCGTGTTCACGGGCGGCCAAAGCGACGCCTTGGGCGTGGTTGCCCGAGGAAAAGGCGATCACGCCACGGGCGCGCACCTCGGGGTCCATGGCTGACAAGGCCGACCATGCACCGCGGAATTTGAATGATCCGGTGTGTTGCAGACATTCGGCTTTGATCAGCACGCGGCGGCCTGCGATGTCGTCCAAAAAGGGCGAGGACAACAGCGGGGTGCAGCGGGATTTTCCGGCCAGACGAATTGCGGCGGCGTTGATCATGCCGATGTTCATGGCGTGTCCTTAGAGCGAGGTGGCGAGGTCGGGGATTGTGGTCAGATCGGGCAGGGTGTGGGCGGGCGTCCATGGCAAGCGATCCAGCGGCTCAGACGCGCGGTTGACCCAGACGGTTTGGAAGCCATAACCAGTGGCACTGGCGGCGTCCCAGCCGTTAGAGGACACGAACAGAACCTGATCAGAGGTGCAGGAAAACCGTTCATTCACAAGCGAATAGACACTGTGGTGTGGTTTGAACACGCCAACGGTTTCAACCGACAATACGTCGTCCAGAACCTCGGTCAACCCTGCCGATTTGACAGCACCGTCCAGCATTGCGGGCGAGCCATTTGACAGGATCGCGGTGTTCAAACCGGCCTGTTTCAAGGCGCCCAGCATGGCGGGGACTTCGGGGTAGGCCGACAGTTCCCAGTATAGTGCCAGCAGGCGCTCGCGCAGCTCGGGGTCGGTCAGATTGTTGGCCTCGAGCGCCCAGTCCAGCCCATCCTGCGTCACCTGCCAGAAATCGGTATGGGCATCGGCAACGGCGCGCAGCCATGTGTATTGTAGCTGCTTTAGCCGCCAGTCATTTGCCAGCTTTTGCCAGATTTTGGCAAAGGCTTTACGTCCTGGCTCGGTGGCCGTCTGGCGGGCGGCGGCGGCGACGTCGAACAGGGTGCCGTAGGCGTCAAAAATGCAGGTGGTTATGGGCATTGCGCGTCTCCTTTTCAATGAGAGTGGCACAAGGGAAGGCAAGGATAAAGGGGGAGAATGTGTCAGGCAGACAGGGTCTGGTTTGTGGTATACACTTCCCGGTGAAATCTTCACAGGAGAACAGCGATGCCAAATACAATCGAGCGCATTCTGACAGGGATGCGGGACCTTCAGGAACAGTTGGAAATCGAGCTGTCAAAAAAGCGCGAGGCGTTTCGGTACCGGCTGGAAAACGGGCGGGTCGTGTTCGAGGCAGAAGTGAAAAGCCGCCATCGGGCCATGCGGGTTAACCTATTGACGTTCCTTGCTGCGACCCGCCCTATGGTTGTGCTGACCGCGCCGCTGATTTACGCGTTGCTTTTGCCATTCGCGCTGCTGGACCTGTTTGTGAGCGTCTATCAGGCCGTTTGCTTTCGGGCCTACGGGATTGCCCGCGTGCGGCGGCAGGATTATATTGCCATTGATCGCCAGCATCTGGCCTATCTGAACGGGTTGCAGAAATTAAACTGTGTTTATTGCGGCTATTGCAACGGGGTTATCGCCTATGTGCGCGAGATCGGCGCCCGCACCGAGTCCTATTGGTGCCCGATCAAACATGCCCGCCATCTTGAAGGGGTGCATGCCCGTTATTCAGGGTTTACGGAGTTTGGCGAAGCTGAAGCTTTCGACCCTGCTCTGGCGCAAATCCGCACCGATTTAGCCAAAGCGCCACAGGAGCCACCGGTTGGTTAATGCCGTTGAGCCGCGCGCGTTATCACGGGCGGCTCGTTCATAGGGAGCGGTAGGTCGAAAATTACAGGTTTTCCGGCTGCGCCATCGCCAAAACATGATACCCGCCGTCGACATGGATGATTTCGCCGGTGGTGCAATTGCCCGCATCCGACGCCAGATAAACAGCGGTGCCGCCCACGGCCTCGAGCGAGGCGTTGCTGCGCAGTGGCGCGTTTGCTTCGGTGGCGCGGTAGGTTTTGCGCGCCCCGCCAATGGCGGCACCGGCCAGCGTTTTCATCGGGCCGGGCGAAATGGCGTTGACGCGAATGCCATCCGGTCCAAGGTCGTTGGCCAAATAGCGCACGGCGGATTCCAGCGCGGCTTTGGCCACGCCCATCACGTTATAAAATGGCGTGACCCGGTTGGAGCCTTGGAAGGTCAGGGTCAGGATCGTGCCGCCGTCATTCATCAAAGGGGCGGCGCGACGGGCGACATCAATCAGCGAATAACAGGAAATATCCAGCGAGTTTTTAAAGTTGGCGCGGGAGGTGTCAACGAAGCGTCCCGTCAGCTCGTCTTTGTCGGAAAACGCCAGCGCGTGGACCACGAAATCCAGCCCGCCCCATTCAGATTTGATTTGCTCAAAGGCTTTGTCCATTGACGCGTCATCGGTGACATCAACGTCAACCATGATGCTTGCGCCCAAAGATTCAGCCAGCGGTTCAACCCGTTTGCCGAACGCCTCGCCTTGATAGGTGAAGGCCAATTCAGCACCCGCATCCGCCATCGCCGAGGCGATGCCCCACGCGATGGACCGTTGGTTCGCGACGCCCATAATCAGGCCGCGTTTGCCTTTTAACAAATCTGACATTTTATAATTTTACCCGTGATATTTGCTCATGGCGATGGTGCCGTTCGTGCCACCAAAACCAAAGCTGTTTGAAATAACCGTGTCCAGACCCGCGTTTTCGACAAATTCGGTACAGATTTCATCTGGATTAATCTGTGGGTCGAGTTCGGTGATATTGGCGGAGGGGGCAATGAAATCACCGCCCAGCATGATCAGCGAATAGATTGCCTCATGCACACCCGCGCCGCCCAAACAGTGGCCGGTGACCGATTTGGTCGAGGTGATCGGCGGGGTGTTGCCCTCGCCAAAGACACGGCGCACGGCGTGGACTTC
>JGI24023J19991_10000482_pt1 | contig 30904 bp, 26 predicted proteins | sample Cruoilmetagenom1_FD_19991 | JGI IMG/M metagenome (IMG submission 19991) | reverse complement strand
AAAAGCAATGGTACCTTAGCTCAGTTGGTAGAGCAATGGACTGAAAATCCATGTGTCCCTGGTTCGATTCCTGGAGGTACCACAAAAAACCCGAACTTTTAGTTCGGGTTTTTTGATTTTTAACTATAAATTTTTCCACCAATTGCAAGGAACTAGTAGAATCTACTAATTAGAAACTAATATTTTATATTCCCATGGATTAAAACTTAGTTGAAGATCTTTTTTTAATGAAAATTCCGAATTATTCATATAATCTGTAAAATTACCCTTATAATCTAAGACCACTTTTACAGAGTCAGTTGAAAAGTTACCTACAAATAATAACTTTTTACCATCTTTAACCCTTTCAAAAGCCAAAATGGCGTCATCATTATTTGTTGTAATACGTTTATAAGATGCAGCTATTTTACCCCCGTTTAAACTTACATAATTGTTTTTAAGGCGTCCTAAATTTTTCAAAAGATCAAAGTAATTTCCCTTTTCTTTTGGGATAGAATCTTTTTCAAAGAATTTTAATCTATGACTTAAATCGTATTCTTGTCCAGTGTAAAGTAATGGCATTCCCGGCATGGTATAAATAAGAGCCGTAAAAAGTTCTTTATTATCGGGCATACGTTCCAGTAAAGTTCCATTCCACGAATTTTCATCATGATTCGTAATAAAATTCATATTGATATCATCATCTTCTAAAACAGCATCTATTTTAACCATGTATTCATCAAATGCTTTTACCGTTTTGTGACCTTTTGAAATATCATTGAAAATATGATGTACTTCCCAACCATAATGCATATCAAAGCCATTTTTAAGTAGCTCGGGCTGTTCGGCTTCAGCAAGCATAAATACAGGCTTTACCGTTTTCATCTCTTTAACGGCATCATTAAAAAATGCCGGGGGAACTTTATGGGCAACATCCATTCTAAAACCATCAATATCAGCATTTTCTACCCAATATTTCATATCAGCGATCATTTCTTTGCGCATATTTTTATTGTCATAATTTAGATCAGCAGTATCTGTCCAACCCCAGGATTTTCCTGTATCCGGATTTATAGGATCTATAATTTCACCTTTTTCATTTTGAGTATAATAATCGGGATGTTCGGTAATCCATGGATGATCCCAACCGGTATGGTTAGGTACCCAATCAATAATTATATACAAACCATTTTCATGAGCAGTATTTACTAAATTTTTAAAATCGTCTAACGTGCCAAATTCAGGATTTATGGCTTTATAATCAGAAACTGAATAATAACTACCTAAATATTTTTTACGCTCTTCTTCGTCTTCAATTTCAGAAGTAAATTTATCTCCAGTAGCTTTTCTTTTGATTTTTGAAATCGGATTAATAGGCATAACCCAGATGATTTTTACGCCCAATTCTTTTAAAATAGGGATATCGTTGGTAAAAGCATTAAATGTACCTTCATGTGAATATTGGCGAATATTTGCTTCATAGATAACGGCATTTTCCATCATTTCATTTGAGACAGGATCAATATTAGTCAGTTTTGTTTCATCGGAAGTTTTTTCTACTTTTTTTTCATTCTTACAGGCTATAATCAGAAATATGGCTGTGATTAATAGAAGTGTTTTTTTCATGATTTATAAATTAGTTAGTTATTAAAGGGTATTTTGGTTTTCTTTTTTCAATAAAAATATCAGTGGAATATCAAATCTTCTGTTCCATGATTCTTCAGAATGATCGGCACCTTCAAATTCAAGGTTCATATAGTTTTTCTCGTTATATCCATTACTAAAAAAAATATTGTCAACATCTTTAAGATATTGTGGATAATGTTGATCTAAGGTTTCTGTACCGTAGTCAAAATAGAATTTATGGGTTTCTTTAGAGGGTAAATTTTCTTCCATATATTTAAAAATGGATGTAGGTACCGGATTGTTTTTTGAGGGCTTTATACCAGGCCAATGGGTAGAGATACAGGCAGCACCACCAAAAATTTCAGGATATTCGAAAACAGCATACATTGAAATCAATCCACCCATACTCGAACCCGAAATAAAAGTATTTTCAAAATTTGTATGTGTAGAATAAGTTGAATCAATATGAGGTTTTATTTCTTTGACAATAAATTTTAAATAATTATCGGCTTTAAAATCGTCTAAAGAAATTGTATCACCTCTTTTTTTTGCATCATTAAAGAATGATTCTTTTACTTTTTCGGATAAAAAATCAAATGATTTTTTTGGATAATAATCAGTAAACCTGATTTCCGGTATATTCCAAATTGCAACAACAATAACATCTTTTATTTTATCTTCCTTTAATAGTGTTGAAACAATCTCATCTACTTTCCATTCTTGTTTATTCCATGTTTTAGATGGGTCAAAAAGCATCTGACCATCATGCATATACAAAACTGCATAATTTTTATCTTTTGAATAACTATCTGGAAGCCAAATATCAACTGTTCTTGCCATGACAAATTGAGAAGGAAAGCTGTCAATTCTTTGAATTGTACCACTTGACAGATTGATGTCTTTCAGAATATTTGATACAAGTATATCATCTTGAACAAGAGGCTCTTTTTTTTCTTCTTTACAGGATACAACCATTGCAATTAAAATAAATAGAGATATCAAACGCTTCATGATTATCAATCTAATTTAGTTGTTAGAATCATAGAACCCCTTGTGTTTAATTTTATACCGTCACTCCATATTAATTCTTCTCCAGTAACAATATTTTTTAGTTTCTTCCCGTCCAAACCAATCTCAGTATATCGTGTTAAGTCAATAGTTAATGGTGTATCGCTCTTATTTAAAATAATAGCAACCACCTCATCATTAGCTATTCTAAAAAAGAAATAGGTGCCTAAAAAAGGAGAAAAATGAACAGTTTTTCCTTCTTGAAGTGCCTTGCTATTTTTTCTATAATTCAATATCTTTTTAAGATAAGACTGCATATCTTTTTGCGCATCTGATAAACCTTCGCCCGTGAAAGCATTGATTTTATCTCCTTTCCAACCACCCGGAAAATCAGTACGTATTAAACCGTGATCCCCTTGTTTTTCAAAATCGTTCATTAGAATTTCTGTACCATAATATATTTGTGGAATTCTGGGTAATGTCAAAACAGTAGCTAAAGCCATTTTTGTATTTAGAATATCTCCTTTTAGTTGTGTAAATACTCGACTCATATCATGATTGTCTGGAAACAACATAATATCCTTTGGGCTTGCATATGCAAAATCATTAGCTAGGCCTTCGTATATTTTTATTAATCCTTTGTCCCATGATTCTTCCTCATTAAGCGCTTGAATAATATTTGATTGCATTGCAAAATCCATTGGTGACCTTAAATTAGAATCATAACCATCCTTATTATTAGCTCCTTCTTGCCAATACCCAATCAATAATGGATTTAAGCTCCATTCCTCGCCTACAATACTAAAATTGGGATATTCATTCATTATAGCCCCAGCCCAATTAGACATGAATTTTTTATCCGGATAAGGATATGTATCTTGACGTATACCACCCAAATCTGCCGTTTCAATCCACCATATACTATTTTGAATAATATATTTTGCCATAAATGGATTTCGTTGATTTAAATCTGGCATAAAAGGTACAAACCAACCTTCACTATTCCCCTTTGTATCAAATTCTGATGCATACAAATCCTGATTTGTAGTACGTCTGTGATTAGAATTAGTAAAATGTTGAGCGAGTCTATTCCAATCATATTCTCCATTTGGAAGTCTCATTTCTTCAACAGGACCAGGTAGTTTTTCGAAGTCTGCCTGAAGATTTACCCAATCTTTGAAAGGTAAATCTTTCATCCACCAATGTTCCAATCCGCAATGATTCGCAACTTGATCCATAATGAGTTTTATTCCTTTTTCTTTTGCTTTCGATGAAAGTTCAACATACTCATCTAATGTTCCAAAACGAGGGTCTATCTCATAAAGATCGGTTATAGCGTAACCATGATAAGAGCTTTCATGCATATCATTTGTCAACAATGGCATCGGCCAAATGGCTGTAAAGCCTAAGTCAGAAATATAATCCAAATGACTAGTAATACCTTTTATATCACCTCCATGTCGTGAATAATCATTTGTTCTATCAATAGTTTTTTCATTTAATTCTTTAAAAGCGTCATTACGGGCATCGGCATTAGCGAATCGATCGGGAGTAATTAGGTAAATCACATCACTGCTATCAAAACCTTTGTATTGATCAGATTTTTTCTCCCGAGATTTCAACTCATAAGTATGTATTTTTTTTTCACCGTTTTCATATTTAAAAACGATATCAAACTTTCCAGCTTTTGCAGATTCAGCAATACCCAGATCAATAAATAAATAATTAGGGCTATTGGCTCTATGTATCTTCTCAAGAGTAATTCCAGAATAAGAAATTTCAACTTGTGCTGAACCAATACTGTCTTCCTTTACCAATAATTGAAGGTTAGAATTTTCGAAGCCAACCCACCAGTGAGGAGGTTCTACTCTTTCTAATGATAAATTTGATACAGTGATAATTTCACTTGTAGCATTCTTATCCTTAGTACAGGAATACAGCAAAATGATTAATAACAAATAAACTATTTTAAACGAAGCTTTCATGACACTATACTTTTATAAGATTCTTAGGAACTATTTTTAATATCTTTCCATTTACGCTAATTTGTAAATCTTGATTGCCCTCTATTGAGAAAGTGGTTTCATTTTGACTGACGTTTACTTTAACAATTTGATTTCTAAAGTTCACTTTGAATGAGTACCCGTGCCATTGTTTAGGAATTCTAGGGTTAAAAGACAACATATTATTTTTTATTCGCATACCACCAAAACCTTCAACAATACTCATCCAGGTACCTGCCATTGAGGTAATATGTAAGCCTTCTTCTACCTCGTGATTGTAGTCATCTAAATCTAAGCGGGAAGTACGTAAATAGAATTCATAGGCTTGATCCATTCTATCTAATTTAGCGGCTTGAATACTATGAACACAAGGTGATAATGACGATTCATGAACAGTAAATGGTTCGTAAAAATCAAAATGACGTGCTAATTCTTCGTCGGTAAAATTATCTTCAAAAAAGTAGAATCCTTGTAAAACATCTGCTTGTTTAATATATGGTGATCGTAATATTCTATCCCAAGACCATTTTTGATTTATTGGTCTATTCGATTTGTCTAAATCTGAAACGGGTATTAATTCTTTATCTAAAAAGCTATCTTGTTGTAAAAATATTTCATGTTCTTTTGAATATGGGAAATACATGTTATTGGCAACATTATCCCATAGTTCAATTTCGGCGTTTGAAAGCTGAACCTTATGCATTACTCGCGTATAATCTGTGTTGTAATTCTCTTTTATATGTTCAATATTTTTAATTGTATATGTTATACACCATTGAGCAATATAATTTGTATACCAGTTATTGTTTATATTATTTTCATATTCATTCGGACCGGTAACCCCAAGAATTACGTATTTATTTTTAAATGACGAAAAGTTTGCTCGTTGATACCAGAAACGTGCAATTCCTATTAATACTTCTAAGCCTTTTTCAGGAATATAACTGTAATCATCCGTAAAACGATGGTAATTATAAATGGCATAAGCGATGGCACCATTACGATGGATTTCCTGAAACGTAATTTCCCATTCATTATGACATTCTTCTCCATTCATTGTTACCATAGGATAGAGTGCTGCACCATTTTTGAAACCTAATTTTTCAGCATTTTCAATTGCTTTATTTAAATGGTTATACCTATATTCTAATAAATTTCTTGCAACTTTTTGGTCTTTGGTCGCCATATAAAACGGAATACAATAAGCCTCTGTATCCCAGTAGGTACTGCCGCCATATTTTTCACCGGTAAATCCTTTTGGCCCAATATTGAGTCGAGCATCTGTACCTGAATACGTTTGATTTAGTTGAAAAATATTAAAACGGATACCTTGCTGTGCTTTTATATCACCATCAATAGTGATATCAGCCTTTTGCCAAATTTTTGACCATGCTAGTATTTGCTGTGATAATAAACCTTCAAAACCTAATTGTTTGGCTTTAGACAAAGTTTCTTTTGCAACAGCAACTAATTCATTTTTATCGTGATTTCTATCAACGGTATAACCTCCGAATTTATGAATAGTAAAAGTTTCTCGTTGTTTGACGTCAGTTGTAAATTTGAATCCAATTTCTGTTTCCGATCGAAAAGTTTCAGGTTTAATTACAATTGATTTATTGTTTAAAAAGCATTGCGATTCCATAAAAGTACAGACATGAAAATTTGTTTTCATGGTATGCGCTTCAATAAAAGCTTGATTTTTATCAGAATTGACGTTTAAGGTATTCCAAAATTTATCATCCCAATTTGTATCTTCATTAGTAATACCACTATTTAAATAAGGTTCAAAACTAATTTTAGCATCTTTATTAATAGGATGAATTTGATATTGAATAGCTCCAATTTCGTCTAGATCTAAACTTAAAAAACGTTTGACTTCAACATAAACTTGTATATCATTCTGTAGTGTTGCTTTAAAACTACGAGATAACCATCCCTCTTTCATGTTTAGCTCTCTTCTAAAAGTTTCAACATTTTTACATGTAAATAAATCTAAAGGTTCTCCGTTTATACTTACATTAATTCCAATCCAATTAGGAGCATTTAACACTTTGGCAAAGTATTCAGGATAACCATTTTTCCACCATCCAACACGGGTTTTATCCGGATAATAAACACCTGCAATATAACTTCCTTGAAATGTTGGTCCTGAATAATGTTCTTCAAAATTAGCACGTTGCCCCATGGCACCGTTACCAATACTAAATAAACTTTCTGAGGATTTTACACTATCGATATCAAAACCTTCTTCTATAATTGACCATTGGTCCGGTTTTATATAATCTTGATTCATGTTTTCTATTTACTAATTAATTCTTTTATAAAATCTGTTGTTATTTCTGTAAAATTGTTGAATACATAATCAGCTTCATTAAGTACATTTTCTTCTCCAATACCTACTGAGATCATTTTCGCTTTGTTGGCAGCCTGAATACCGGCTACCGAATCTTCAAAAACAATACAATTTTCAGGATTCATATCTAAACCTTCAGCTGCAATCAAAAACACTTCAGGATTAGGTTTTGCTTCTGTAACATCATTCCCGTCAACTATACCGTTAAATTTATTTAATAGATTTACTTTTTCAAGAATTTCCCTTGCATTTTTACTCGCCGAACCTAGTGATACTGGTTGTTTTTGAGCTATTAAAAAATCTAAAATTTTTGGTACATCTGGTAGTATTTCGCTTTCATCCATTTCGGCAATATAGCTGAGGTAATCATCATTTTTTTGAGCCATCAAATCCAAAAAATGATCTTTAGAAATGGTTTTATTTGCCCAGCCCAATATTTTCTCCAAAGATTTTACCCGGCTTACACCTTTTAGTTGTTCATTTTGGATTTCTGTAAAATCTATACCAATGCTATTGGCTAATTTTTTCCAAGCCAGGAAGTGATACTTTGCTGTATCAACTATGACTCCGTCAAGATCGAATATGAAACCTTTTTTATTCATTTACAATATCATCTACATCTTTTACTTTTACCACTAATAATGCTGCTATTAAAAAACTAACACCGCTTGTTACTAACGCTAAAACTGCATGATCGTTATACAAATATTTCACTAATGGACCACCAATTAATGCATTTATAATTTGAGGGATAACTATAAAGAAGTTAAAAATACCCATGTATACACCCATTTTCTTTGGATTAATAGAACCCGCTAAAATTGCATAGGGCATGGCCAAAATACTGGCCCAGGCAACACCAACACCAATCATTGAAAGAATGAGCCAATTTTCATTGGGAACAAAATAAATAGAAATTAATCCTAGACCACCAATTACGAGTGACATAGAATGTGTTTTCTTTCTACCTATTTTTTTTGCAATGTAAGGTAATGTAAAGGCAAAAATGGCTGAAATCAAGTTATAAACTCCAAAAAGAATTCCTACCCAATCCCCGGCATTTTGATAAGTTTCACTACTACTATCAGTAATTGGCAAACCATAAATGTGCTGTGCAATTGCCGGTACAGCAAAAACCCACATTCCAAAAAGGCCGAACCAAGAAAAAAATTGAACCCAACTCAATTGACGCATTGTAGCCGGCATTTTTCTAAAATCATCAAAAATGTCTAATAAACTAGATTTTTTATCTTCATCTTCAATTTTCATTGAAGAATCATGTTCAATTTCATCTTCAAATTGTTGTAATTCTTCAGGCGAATATTCTTTGGTAGTAAAAATTGTTATTAAAATTGAAACTATTAAAATAACAGCTCCAATAATAAATGATAAAATCAAATTCATTGGTACACTTCCGGCATCCGTTTTATTTGAAATATTGAACCAATTGGTTAACACATATGGAAGCCAAGACCCTATAACTGCTCCAAAACCAATTAAAGCCGTTTGAACACTAAAGCCAAGGGTTCTTTGATCCGTTCTTAAATTATCACCTACCAAAGCCCTGAATGGTTCCATTGCAATATTAAACGATGCATCCATAATCATAAGCATTCCGGCTCCTACCCATAAAGCTGGTAATATTGCAATAAAAATATCAGCTTGTGGCATTAGTACTAAACCTATAGAGGCTAGAACCGCACCTAATAAAAAATAAGGTTTTCTTCTACCAAATCTCCCCCAAGTTTTATCGCTGTAATGTCCCACAATAGGTTGGACTATTAGACCCATTAACGGAGCTATAATCCAAAACCAGGAAAGTTCGTGCACATCGGCACCAAAAATTTGAAGGATTCTACTGGCATTGGCATTTTGTAATGCAAACCCCATTTGTATACCTAAAAACCCAAAACTCATGTTCCAGATTTGCCAGAAACTTAGTTTCCTTTTTTCCATATATAAATATTTAACACCCTATTAGGGAAGACAAATAAAATAATAATATTGACAATATAATTCAAACCAATAGAAATATAGGTTTAAACTGTGTGTGAAGTGTAATGTGTAAAGTTTAAAACTTGCGTTTCAAGCAACAAATATATAATTTTTTATTTAAAGGGTTTATTTTATTCAACTTTTTTGAGTTGAACTCCTAATTTTCAAATTGGTAGAAATTACTTTTCTTTCAAAATCATTTTCAGAATTTTCTTCTCTTTGAATTCTATTTAGTAGTAATTCAGCGGCTTGTTCACCCATTGTAAATCCATGTTGTGCAACTGTAGATAAGGGGGGGGTAGAAAATTCTGAGATTAATCCGTCAGTAAAACCTATAATGGCAATATCTTGCGGAATATGTAACCCCTTTTGTTTTAGTATTTTCATTGCTGTCGCTGCATAAATTTCATTTACCGCAAAGATACCATCAGGCATGTTCTTATTTAGTAACATTTCAATTTGCCCAGCAATATCAAAATTTTCGTTTATTTTTATGATAAGGTTATCATCAATTTCCCAGTTATTTTCTTTTAAGGCTCTTTCATATCCTATTTTACGGTCGGCCCCTACATTTACATGATCTGGCGTAGTTAAAAGAGCTATTTTTTTACAGCCGATATCTATAAGATGATTGGTAGCTTTATAACCCCCTCCAATATCATCTACTAATACTTTATCACAAGTTAAATTATCGGCAACTCTATCAAATAAAACAAATGGAATACCATCATCTATCAATTGATTAAAATGACCAAATTCGTTTTTTTCAAGAGTTTCTTTGGCTATAGAAACTAATAGACCATCTACGCTGCCGTCTGCAAGCATATTGATATTTAAAAGCTCTTTATCATAAGATTCATTTGATAAACAAATCATTACATTGTAACCTCTTTCATTGGCTATTTTTTCAATACCGCTAATAACTCTTGAAAAAAAATGATGCACAATTTCGGGGATTACAATGCCAATAACCATTGTTTTCTTATTTCTTAATTTTAAAGCTAAACTATTAGGTTTATAATGATAAAAGTCTGCAAAGGCCTTGATTTTTTTACGAGTTTCTTCACTAATTTCATGACTATCTTTTAACGCCTTTGAAACGGTAGAGATAGAGACACCTAATTCTTTTGCAATATCTTTTATGGTAATCTTAGATTTCACTTGTTTGTATTTAGTATTACTCAGTCTTTAATTTTAATAAATATCCAAAATAGTGATTTTCTTGAACGATATAATTGATAATTTACTAAAATATTAGATCAACAAAAAAAGGGTATTTATATTAAAAATTATATTTTTTGGGCAAATTATTTTATTAAAATACAAAAGTTTTTAACACGAAACCGTTTTCGTAGAGGTATTATTTTTAATGTCATTGTTAATTTAATGTTAAGGACGTACATTGACCCCGTGAAATGTAAAGTTCGTTAAGTTTTAAACTAAAAATTACTAACTCAAATTAAATTTAATGAGAAATTTTAAAAATACTTTATTAAGTATAGTATTACTTTTTCCCGTGATTGCTTTTTCGCAATTCACAATAAAAGGAAAAATTACAGACAAGGCCACCAAAACTGAATTGCCGGGCGTTAATGTTGTTATTAAAGGAACAACTAGCGGAACGACAACAGATTTTGATGGTTTGTATACAATTAATAATGTAAATACTGGTGATGTACTAGTATTTTCATTTATTGGATATAATAATGTAGAAGTTAGTGTAACTTCTAACGCCGACATTAATGTTGAGCTTGAAGAGTCAGCAGAAAGTTTAGACGAAGTTGTTGTTATAGGTTATGGTACTACAACGGTTAAAGATGCAACTGGATCAGTTGATTTAATTACGGATGACGACTTTAATGAAGGAGCCATTGTTTCAACGGATCAACTGTTAACCGGAAAAATAGCCGGAGTGAGAATTACAACCAATGGCGGACAGCCTGATGCTGATCCAAATATCAGAATTAGGGGTGGGGCCTCACTAAATGCAAATAATGCCCCTTTAATTGTTATTGATGGTATACCTATTGATAATACTAATCCGGCTGGAGTAAGTAATCCGTTGTCGTTAATAAACCCAAATGATGTTGAAAGTTTTTCTATTCTGAAAGATGCTTCAGCAACTGCGATTTATGGATCAAGAGCATCCAACGGGGTTATCTTGATTACTTCAAAAAAAGGAACATCCGGTGAAGCTAAATACAATTTTTCAACGAATGTGACAATTAGTGAAGTTGGAGATAAAATTGATTTAATGGATGGTCCAACCTTTACAAGGTTTATTGAAGAGTATCACCCAACACTTACTGATTTTCTTGGGGTGGAAGATCCAAATGATGGAAGCAGAATATTAAGTAATACAGATTGGCAGGACGCTATTTACCGAACCGCTGTATCAACTAACATCAATTTCAGTGCAAGGGCTAACCTAGGAGGGAAAGTACCATTTAGAGGTTCATTTGGTTATACTAAAAGTGAAGGTATTGTTAAAACGAACGATTATGAACGCTATAGCATATCATTTAAAGCAACCCCCAAATTGCTCGATGATCATTTGAAAATTGACTTTAACTTTAAAGGGCTTTTTTCTGATAAAAATGCCATTGATGAAGAGGGTGCGTTAGGAGGAGCAGTTAATATGGATCCAACCAAACCAATCTATGACAATTCACCAGATAACCGTTTTGGTGGATATTATCAAAATACAACTGTAGACGGGAATCGATTGATTTTGGATGGACAATGGAATCCGTTAGCCTTGTTGGAGCAGAGAAAAAGACCAGAACGGGTTTATAAAATGCTTGCCAATATCGAGTTTGATTATAAAATGCATTTTTTACCTGAATTGAGAGCCGTTTTAAATTTGGGAACGGAAGCTTCTCAGGCAAAAATTACAGAATCGTTCTCAGACAATTCCCTTTCGACTTATAGATTTGATACAACAAATGATGATATAAATTCGAATTTTTTATTCAATCCGGGAATCAATTATCGCGAAAAACAACATATTACTAATACTACAATGGATGCTTATTTGGTGTATTCTAAAGAATTTGAAGGTTTTTTAACTAAGTTTGATATACAAGGAGGATACGCTTACCAGAATTTTAAAAATGATGGTATCAAGGAAGAATATCGATATAATGACACAAGCGGTCTTAGAGAAATTATAGTCGATGCTCAAAATCCGAATAATCGTTATTTTAATGAGTTGAATCTTCAATCGTTTTTTGGAAGGACGAATATTAATTTAGGGGATAAATATCTTCTCACAATGTCAATTCGAGCTGATGGTTCTTCACTTTTTACAGAAGACAATAGGTGGGGTTATTTTCCTGCTGCAGCGTTAGGATGGAAAGTAAATGAGTATGGCTTCCTTAAGGAATCTGAAATCGTTAATCAATTAAAGATAAGATTAGGTTGGGGTAAAACAGGACAGCAAGATATAACAGGTGTTGTTGGTTTTTATCCATCTTCTCCTCTTTTTGAAGTCGGTTCAAGTACCAGTCAATATTTGGATGGGTTTGCGCTCTATTCTGCCAAACCTTTTAATCCTGACCTGACTTGGGAAAAAACTTCGACATATAATGCTGGTATTGATTTCGATTTATTCAAGAATAATATAATCAGTGGATCTTTTGATATTTTTTATCGAGAGACCACAGACCTATTGGCCAGAGTACCCGTAGCACCGGGTCAAGGTTTGACAGATTCATTTGTAAGTAATGTTGGTGAAACAGAGAGCAAGGGTTTTGAATTGAATACAACAATAAAACCAATCAATTCTGAAAATACCAGATTAGACTTTTACAGTAATGTTGCATACAGCCGTGCTGAAGTCACTAACTTAAAAGACGTAAGTAGAATTACAGCTGATGATTCTACTATTCCAACAGGAACAGGTGTTAGAATTGCTTACCATAATGTGGGTTCTCAGCCATATTCAGCATGGGTTTTCAGGCAGTTATATGATGACCAAGGGAATCCTATACATGGAGCTTTTGCTGATTTTAACGGAGACGGTACTGTTGATAATGATGATCGATATTACAGACCTTTACGTCCAAATTGGACCTTTGGATTTGGATTTAATTTTAGCTATAAAAACCTAGATATCAGTTCAAGTTTTAGAGGACAAATAGAAGGTGAAGTATATAACGCCAAAAGATTGACTTCCGGATGGGTTGATAGAGCTATACCTGATAACTCTAATAGTTTATCAAATGTTCTTGATTTTTATTCAGGAGCGGCTAATTTCAATTTTATAGATAGAAATGGTAATATTCCTTTTTCAGATTACTTTTTGGAGGATGCTTCATTTATCAGGTGCGAAAATATTGTGGTAGGTTACAACTTTGATGATTTGATAAAGAATGCAAAACTAAGAGTGTATGGAACTGTAAATAATGCCTTTATTATTACAAAATACAATGGCCAAGACCCTGAGAATTTTAATGCAATTGATAATAATTTTTACCCTAGACCAAGATCATTTACATTTGGTTTAAATCTTGATTTTTAAAACTATAATTATGAAAAAAATAACTTTTATACTTTTCTGTATTTTGATGATGACGGCTCATAGCTGTACTGACGATTTAAATACAGAACCCGTTGTTGAGTTAACATTAGATGAATTGTTAGCGCAGGACCCGAATGCTATTGAAGGTATATTATCTAGATTGTATGCCTCATTTGCTTTATCCGGACCGGATGGAGCAGGGAGTTCTGATATTAGTGACGACGCCGGTGAATCTCCTTTTTTAAGAGGGATTATTAACCTCCAGGATTTTACCGCAGATGCCATGAAAAACCGTTGGGGAGATGATGGTTTAGATCAATTGACTACGGCCTCTAATTGGGATGAGAACAATAAGTTTTTCAGATACCTGTATAATAGGATATATTATACCGTTCCGCAGGCAAATAATCTTTTATCAGTTTTAGGTAATGTTGATGTGAATAGTGAAGAACAAATAGTTGGCGAAGTTCGATTTATACGTAGTTTGGCCTATTACTATTTAATTGATGCCTTTGGGCGGGGTGTGTTGGCCACTGAAGAAAATCTTGGGGCTTCAGCACCTCTACCTGAAAGTTCAAGAACCGAATTATTTAATTTTGTAGAAAGTGAACTTCTAGCAATAGAAAGTAGTTTGCCGGATAGCAATACTTACGGTAGAGCAAATAAATCTGTTGCCAGAATGTTGTTGGCTAAACTGTATATGAATGCAGAAGTATATACAGGAACTGCACAATTTGATAATGCTTTGGTATATATCAAAAAAGTAATTGACGAAGGAGGATATACATTGGCAAACGATTTCACCGGTATTTTTTCAGCGGATAATAATAACTCAACAGAAATTATATTTCCACTTATTGCTGATGCTCAAATTAGCCAAAGTTGGGGGAATACCACTTATATCGTAAATGGTAGTTTAAGTTCTGAAACCATGACCTTAAGTGATTTTGGAGCAACCGAAGGATGGTCTGGCCATAGGGCTTCTAAAGCTTGGTATGGTCTATTTGGTGACTTAGGATCTTCCACAGATGTGAGAGCATCACTTTTCTGGACTGCAGGCCATAATTATGAAATGACCGATTATAAAGAGTGGACCGATGGATATCCGGTTATTAAATTCAGAAATACGAACGCTCAGGGTAGCTCAACACCTACTCAATTTTCAAGCACTGATTTTCCTATGTTCAGACTGGCTGATGCCTATTTGATGTATGCAGAATGTGTTGTGCGAGGAGCTAGTGGGGGTACACTTTCTGAGGCATTGGGGTATGTAAATGATATTCGTTTAAGATCAAATACCAACAGTATAACTCAAACAGATTTAACCCTAGATTTTATTATGGATGAAAGAGGAAGAGAATTGAATTTTGAAGGACATAGAAGGTCTGACTTAATACGATTTGGTAAATTTACTGGTGGTAGTTATCTATGGCCATGGAAAGGAAATACACAAAATGGTACTTCTATTCCAGAATCATATAAACTATTTCCAATACCATTACAAGCCTTGGAGGCTAATCCTAATTTAGAACAAAACCCTGGTTATTAATACAATTAAAAAATATAAACTCATGAAAATCAAAATTTTTAATATCACAAAAATATTCTTTGCTGTAGTAGTAATGCTATCATTTACGGCATGTGAAAATGACGATTTAGTTCCAGAATTTACCTTACAAGAAGCTTCTGAACAAGTTGTTTTGTTGAATACAGTATCTGATGAATACTTCCTTTCTCCTGAGACAAGTAACAATATAGCTGAACGATTTGTTTGGAATAAAGTTGATTTCGGAGTACCAACTGAAATTAGTTATAGCGTAGAATGGTCTCTAACAGATGACTTTAGTACTATTATTAATTCTTCCGGTCTGATTACTGAGAATAATTTCGCAGTTACGGTTGCTACTTTACTAGATATTGCTTTAGATGAGGACTTATTAGGTTTAGATCGAGATCCAAATACAGAAGATCCTGGAAATACTGGTATTATTTATTTCAGAGTAAAAGCATTTGCCGGAACTGGTCAAGGACAAGATGCAAAAGAATCAATCTCTGAAACCATTGTTTTAAATATCAATTTAATTGAAGAAACCGGTCAAGGAAGCGGCATAGAATTATCAACTTGGGGGATTGTTGGAAGCGCAACACCTAATGCTTGGGATGGTCCGGATATTCCATTTTACACAACAAGTCAGAATAATGTTATAGTTGCTTATGCTACATTGGTTGATGGGCAAATTAAATTCCGTGAAAACAATACTTGGGGTGGAGATTTTGGAGATGTAGAGCCAGATGGTATTTTAGATCAAGAATCTGATAATAACATAGAAGTTACTGCGGGTACTTATAAAATTACAATTAATTGGAATGATAATTCATATACCATCGAAGAATTTTATTGGGGTCTTGTAGGATCTGCTACTCCAAATGCTTGGGATGGTCCGGATGTAAAACTATCATATGACTATACAACTGATACTTTTAAGGCAGTAGCTCAATTAGTAGATGGACAAATGAAATTCAGAATGAATGATACTTGGGGTGGAGATTTTGGAGATGTAGAGCCTGATGGAATATTAGATCAAGAATCTGATAATAATATTGAGGTAACTGCCGGATATTATTTAATTACTGCAAATTTTAACACATTAGAATATTCAATAGAAGAAACAGAAATATGGGGTGTAGTAGGATCTGCTACTCCGAATGCTTGGGATGGGCCAGATACTAAATTTACACCTGATTTTACGAATCCTGGAGTATGGACTTTAAAAAACATGACACTCACAGATGGCCAAATTAAATTCAGACCAAATGACACTTGGGGAAATGATTATGGTGATGTTGAACCTGATGGAATTTTAGATCAAGAATCTGATAATAATATTAATGTTACGGCAGGTACGTATAATATTACCATTAACTGGAATGATAATTCTTATACAATTGAATAACCTAAATTAAATCATTGTATATAATTTTTTAAAAGGCTGTTTGTATCATTATGAACAGCCTTTTATTTCTTAAATTTATTATTATGAAAAAAAAATTACTTGTAATTCTCTTTATAAGTTGGTTTACTTCAGAAGCCCAATTATCATGGCAAGGAGGAACACCTCCTGAAGAAACATCTTCAAACCCTGTATTATTATTTGATGCTACAGGTACACCTTTAGAATCTTACACTGGTACTATATATGCGCATACCGGGGTTACTATTGACGATACTACCCATTGGGTAAATGTTATTGGAACCTGGGGAGACAATGGCACACAACCTTCTCTTACAAATGTATCTGGAAACATATATAGTTTAACTTTAACACCAACCATTCAATCATTTTATAGTAATTCGGCAGGAACAATTACCGGTATTGATATTGTTCTTAGAAGTGCTGATGGAAGTACTCAAACTGCTGACTTAAATATTTCTGTAGGTGCTTTTCAGTTAACATTAACTTCGCCAACTGATAATATAACCTTGCTAAATTCAGGACAGTCACTATCTATTGCTGCAACAACTTCTCTGGCTTCAGATTTTGTTTTAAAAGCAAACGGTTCAATAATAAACACTTCCAATAATACAACAGCATATAGTTTTACACATACAAATATTACGCAAAATACTAGCTATAGTTTAGAAGCTACAAATGGTGGGGATACTTTAACAGAGACTTTCCAAGCAATTGTTACAATTATAGAACAATCTGTACCCCTCGGAATGAAAGATGGACTTAATTTAGACCCAAGCGATAATACACGTGCTACCCTAGTTTTATATGCACCTATGAAAGATGTAGTTCATTTGATTGGTGATTTTAATAACTGGCAAGCAGATAATGCTTATTTGCTAAAAAAAGATACACCTAAAGATAGGTTTTGGATAGAATTAACCGGATTGACTCCACAAACAAATCATATGTATCAATACTTAGTTGATGGTATTTTAACTATCGCAGACCCATATTCAACTACAATTTTAGATGAATCGAATGACGGTTTTATCAATGCTACTACATATCCAAATTTACCAACATATCCTACTGGGCAAACTAGTCATGCCGTTACCTTATTAAGAACCGGTGATCCTGCTTTTACTTGGCAGACAACCAATTTTCAACCTCCGGCAAAAACAGATTTGGTAATTTATGAATTGCTTATTAGAGATTTTGATGCATTACATAGTTTTGATGCTGTGAAGGCTCGATTAGATTATTTACAGGATCTAGGTGTGAACGCAATTGAATTGATGCCAGTTAGCGAGTTTGATGGTAATGAATCTTGGGGATATAACCCTTCATTTCATATGGCATTAGATAAATATTATGGCACACCAACTGCATTCAAACAATTTATTGATGAATGCCATAACAGGGGTATTGCGGTTATTTTAGATGTAGTGTATAATCATGCTACAGGTCAACATCCGTATTATAGAATGTGGAATACTGATAATGGCGGTTATGGTGGACAAGCAAGTACTGACAGTCCGTTTTTTAATCCGGTAGCTACACATTCATATAGTGTGTTTAATGACTTTAATCATAGTAAACAAGCAACGCAGGATTATGTTAAAAGAACAGCTGAATATTGGATTGAAGAATTTAAAATAGACGGTTTTAGATGGGATCTTACAAAAGGATTTACACAAAATTGTACTCCGGCTGATGAATCTTGTACAGGATCCTATCAAGCTGATAGAGTTGCTGTCTTAAAAGAATATGCAGATTATCAATGGGACGTAGATTCTGATTTTTATGTAATCTTCGAACATTTGGGAGGCAATAATGAAGAGACTGAATGGGTAAATTATCGTTTAGGTGAAGGTAAGGGGATCATGATGTGGGGTAATCACAATTTTAATTATAATGAAGCTACTATGGGTTATCATGATAGTGGAAAATCTGATTTTTCATGGATATCTTATCTTAACAGAGGATGGACGGTGCCTGCAAACGTGAGCTATATGGAAAGCCATGATGAAGAACGTTTAATGTTTAAAAACATATCTTTTGGTAATTCCAGCGGAAGCTATGATATTACAAATCTTGCAACTGCATTAGATAGACAAGAATTAGCCGGGGCTTTTTACTTTACAGTTCCCGGACCGAAAATGATATGGCAATTTGGCGAATTAGGTTATGACATTAGTATAGATGATCCTTGCAGGGTGTGTAATAAGCCTATATTATGGAATTATTTTACGGAGCCTGACAGAAAAGCGCTGTATGATGTTTGGGCAAAATTGGCAAAGTTAAAAAAACAAGAAGATATCTTTAGAACCGCAAATTTTACTATGGATGTTGCCAATACTAATGGCTTAAAAACAATTCATTTAACTGATGATGCTACAAGCCCAAGCTTAAAATATGTTACTATTATTGGTAATTTTGGGGTTACAACTCAAAGTATCAATCCGGCATTTCAACAAACAGGAACTTGGTATGATTTATTAAATAACAACGCAACAATAGATGTAACGAATGTAACGGCTGGTATTAGTTTACAGCCGGGAGAATTTAAGATATATGGTAGTAGTCAGGTTGCCTTAGCTGTTGGCGATGTGAACCTTGAAGATATTATAAGTGTATATCCAAATCCCGTTAGCAATGAATTTAAAATTAATAGCAGGGCTAATAAAGTTGCTGTTTATGATATTTCAGGAAGATTGATCAAGTCTTTTAATGGAAGTTTTTCAGAAAATGAACTGTTTAATATATCAGAGTTAAAACCCGCAATATACTTGGTAAGAATTACTTCAGATCAAGGTTCTTTAAGTAAAAAAATTATAAAGAATTAAATGGTATTGCAGTCAACCAAAAAAACCGAACATTTATGTTCGGTTTTTTTGATTTATAACATTTTTAAGTTGTTAATTTCTTGCTGTGTTAGATGTCTCCAGTGCCCACGTGATAAATTTTTCTTGGTCAAACCTGAAAATAGTACTCTGTCTAGTTTAACAACTGTATAACCAAAATATTCAAATATTTTACGTACAATTCTGTTTCTGCCAGAATGTATTTCAATTCCTACTTCTGTTTTAGATGCATTTTCTATATAAGAAATCGCATCTACAAAGACCATTTTACCTTCCAACACAAAATTTTCTGAAATTTTTTGCAGGTCTTTCATAGCTAATTTTTTATCTAAAGAAGCATGGTATAATTTTCGAANGTTGTGCTTAGGATGGGTTAGCTTTTTTGCCATTTCACCATCATTGGTAAACAACAATAAACCGGTTGTATTTCTATCTAACCTTCCAACAGGATAAATTCGTTCTTTTGTAGCACCTCTTACTAAATCCATAACCGTTTTTCTACCACGTTCATCATCCATAGTAGTTATATAATTTTTAGGCTTGTTTAATAGTACATATTTCTTAGCTTCCGGGCTAATTAATGAACCATCAAAGCGCACTTCATCATCAATTTTTACTTTATATCCCATTTCAGTAATAACCTTCCCGTTTACGGTAGCACTACCAGATTTGATATAAGTGTCGGCTTCTCTACGAGAACAAATCCCCGAATTAGAAATAAACTTATTCAGCCTTATTTCTGTAGGGTCTGCTAATCTTTGTTTTGGAGTATCTTTTCTAATATCCTTTCGATAAGGATTGGGTTTTGATTTTGAAAAAGATGACTTTTTTTTATCTTTTGGTTTTGAATTTTGATCCCGATTACTATTAGATCTATCGGGAGTACGAGAAGAATTACCAGCGTGTCGTCCTCTCGACGAGTTTTTCTTAATTGCCATTGTTAAAATTTTGGCAAATATACTCTTTTAATTAAGTAAGTATCAATCTTTAATATCTAATATTTGTTGCCGCTCTCGGTTGACCATTAGTTTAGTAACATCTGGCCTTGAATAATGCCCTGAAACATCAAAATTTTGACGTTCTTCAAAAACACGATTGAAATCTATTGATCTTACAATTAATCCTTCATCATTCAAAACAGGTTCAACTACCCATTCTCCGTCAGGACCAGCTATACATGAACCACCATTTGCTAAAACATCCGGGGCATTTTCTAAGATCTTTTCCAGATGTGGGGTGTTTTTAGGAAAATTACTATGTGTCATTAAACTGGAAACCGAAATAACAAAAGAACGAGATTCTCTGGCGATAAAACGGGTAATATCTTTAGTATTATGGTCACTTCCAGGCCAAACAGCTATATGCAAATTTTCTCCAAGACCATATAAAGCCGCTCTTGGTAAAGGCATCCAATTTTCCCAACAATTTAAACCGCCAACAGTAAAGTCTTTTAGTGCATGAACTTGTAAACCATTGCCATCACCTTGTGCCCACGTTAAACGCTCATCATAAGTGGGTTGTAATTTTCTATGAACGGATTTAATTTCTCCTTTTTGATTGATATATACTAATGAACAATATAAACTATGTCCGCCTCTATCTTGAGGGCGCTCAATTATTCCTAAATAAATAGCAATATTTTTTTGAGCGGATAGTTTACAAATGCTATCTAATTCACTAGCTTCTATTTGAATTGCATTATTCGCATAATGGGCATGCAATTCTTTATTAATTTTTGTATCCCATTCGGCTCCGCCTGTTAAAGCCAACCAAAACGGATAACCTGGTAATAACCCTTCTCCAAAAACTACTAATTCACAACCACGGTTCGCCGCATCTTCTATTGTTGTTAGAATTTTTTCAATAGTTTTTTCTTTATCTAACCAAATTGGTGAGATTTGAGCTAATCCTACGGTTAATAAATTTGAACTCATAATATTCTTTTAATTATGACTGAAGTATCAATTAAAGCTAAGCTAAATACGCCAGCAATTATTAATAGCTTTAGAATGTTGTGCAATAAATTGTAACCCTTTTTCGAATTTGACTTCCAAAGGAGTACTATAAAAATAAACAATATTAGAACAGAGAAATAGAAATAATATTTCATTAAACCAATTTCCGGATATTTAAGTAGAAAATATATTGGAGGAATCGTAAATAAAGCAATCAATGAAATTAACATTTTAGTAAAACGCTCCCCATATTTTATAGGTAAGGTGATGTAATTTAATACTATATCTCCTTCAATATTTTCTAAATCTTTAATTAACTCCCTGATCAATAACACAAAAAACAAAAATGATGCATGGGTAAAAATAATGGTGGAGAAATTTTTATAATAAACGAACACAGCAAAAAAGGGTATAATAGCTAGTATAGCCGCTGAGAATAATTTTGCTAGTGGAAATTGCTTTAATTTATGTGAATACAACCATATTAAGAATATGTATACAGCAAAAAACGATGCCGCTCGCCAAGAGACTAAAAAGCTAAACCCAAAGCCTAAAAAATTAAAAAAAAAATAAATATACAGTTTGGTTTTTTGACTGACAATACTATCTATTTTTGCCTTTTCAGGCCTGTTTAGTTTGTCCTTATCAGCATCGTAAAAGTTATTGATAATATAACCTGAAGCTATAACACAAGTAGTGGCTAACACTATAAAATATAAGTTGAGGTCTAATAGTATATATCGTAATGATTTATCCGGTGAGAATATAAAAATAGAAGCAAGATATTGTGCAAGAATAATGATGGCAATATTATATCCTCTAACAACAGAAAGTAAACTTAAGAATTTATAATAAAAGGGATATTTTTTTGGATCCTTAGACGTGTTATTTTCGGCGACTTTAAGTAAATCCATAATCCTGAAATGGAATTAAAAACGGTATACCAATTCTAACTTGTAATCTTGTAATATTTTCTGTGCTTTTGAATAGTCTTTAGTAAAACCTAAAATNTAACCACCACCGCCAGATCCNCAAAGCTTTAAATAATANGCATTAGTTTCAATACCTTGTTGCCATAACTGATGGAAAGCCTTAGGAATCATAGGTTTGAAATTTGCAAGTACAACTTTAGAAAGCTGTTTTACGTTACCAAACAACGATTTTATATTACCATGTAAAAAATCGTCAATACAGGCATCGGTATAATTAGCAAAATCTTCATTTAGCATTCTTCTAAAACCCTCATTCTTCATCTTATTCATGAAAATACTCACCATAGGTTCAGTTTCTCCAACTTGCTCAGAGTCTAGTAAAAAGACAGCACCTTTTCCTTCTTTTTGAGAAGGTATACCTGTAGCTTCCAAGTTATCTTTAGAGTTGATCAATATTGGAATGCTTAAATAACTATTTAAAGGATCTAAACCAGAACTTTTACCATGAAAAAATGATTCCATTACCGAAAAAATTTCTTTAAGTTTTAACAATTTATCTCTTGTTAAATTTTCTAGAACCGTAATTTTATCATCGGCATATTTATCATAGATGGCAGCAACTAATGCGCCTGAACTTCCTACACCATAACCTTGCGGAATACTTGAATCAAAATACATGCCTTTACCAATATCAAGTCTTAACTCCTCTAATCTAAAATGTACCAAATCTTCACTGTCAACCTCACATAAATACTGATAGAACTTTTGCAAGTTTTTATTAGATTGTTTGGCGTTATCGGATAGGTCTTTAGAAACTTTTAAGGCTCCTTGATAGGAATTATAAGGAATCGCCAAGCCTTTAGAATCTTTAATAATTCCATACTCTCCAAAGAGTAATATTTTAGCATAAAATAGAGGTCCCTTCATAAGAAGTAAATTAAATAACACTGAAATTTTGGCAAATATACCATATTCTAACAAATATATATAAATGCCTGTTCAGTAAAACGGAAATATGCCATTTTTATTTTAGGCTTATTCATCTTCAATTCCGTCATAATAATACATTTTCCAAACACCCACTTTTTTACCATTAATATAATTTCCTTCTCCTTTTAGTTTACCATTATTGTGATATTCTTTCCAGAGCCCAATTCGTTCATCATTTTTATACTTTCCTGATTCAGAAAGTTTTGCATTTTCATGATAAGAAACCCAATCACCTTCTATTTTATCATCTATATAAGAATATTGACTTTTTAATGTACCACTTTCATGATAATTTTTTCGTAAACCATTAGGTATGTTATTTTTGTAGTTAACGGTTTGCATAACAGCACCATTTTCATAATACCATATTACTTCTCCTTCAAATTTTTCTTCATCCAACGTATGTGAAAAAGCTTCCATTTGTTTTACCCCTGATGAAAAATAATCAACCAAAAAATAACCATTGTCTTTTTTTACAGGTTGTGGTCTATAATAGGATGCTTGTTCTTTAGTAGCTTTATTCCAGTTGGCATCATACCAAATGGTGTCTTTCTGCGCAAATACAGAAGTCGAGAACACAAAAACAATTAAATAAATAAATAAAGTGTGATTTTTCATGACCGAAGATTTAAAATTAATAATCAATTAATTGCCAGTACAGCTTGTAATAAGCTGCAAACATATTTAGTATTATTTCTTTTATCTTCAGTTTATATGAGTTCGAATATAATAGTAAAAGTTAAAGACTATCAAATAAACATTCTCATATAGGGATAAGATTTCAATAAATTTACTCGAATTGCTTAGCTCCTAATCCGACCCTGTCACAAATATAATGATTATTTTGGCAATACTTAATTAGCTCACTTACGATAAAGTTGTTTACCAATTTTTTTTCACTTTCAGGATATAGTACATGCACATTAGCTCCGGCATCTAAAGTAAAGCAAATATTAGAATTTGTTTGTGCTCTAAATTCCCATATTTTATTGATTATTGAAAGCGTATTAGGTTTCATTAAAATAAAATAAGGGTTGCTTGTTAGCATCATTGCATGCAAGGTAAGTGCTTCACTTTCAACAATATTTATAAACTTTTTTAAATCTCCATTTTGTAAAATCTCATTTAATTCAGATAAGTTCTGATGCGCTTGTTCAAATCTTTTTTCAGCAAAAGGATGTCCATGCATTAGGTCGTGTCCAACAGTACTTGAAACTTGTTTCTCGCCTTTATCTACCAACAGAATAGTATCATGATAATTTTTAAAATTGTCATGAATTATAGATGGGAATTTTATTCCGTAAAGATCATTACTTCCTTGAATATCATTATGATTTCCCCAAACTACCAATTCACCATCAATACTTCTGCTGGCACTACCGGAGCCCAACCGGGCTAAAAACGATGACTTTTTATGAAAAAAAGTTTCAGTCATATTTTCACTCAATTCTTTTTCTAAACTCATAATACATAATGCAAGTGCAGACATGCCACTTGCTGATGAAGCAATACCGCTACTATGTGGAAAAGAATTACGAGATCTTATGACAAAATCATAATCAGTGATAAACGGAACGTACTGTTTAATTCTTTGAAAAAATCTTTGAATTTTTGGCTTGAAGTCATCCTTTTTTTCATCTTCAAAAAAAACATCGAAATTTATTTCTTTATCATCTTGAACCAAACTAGATTTGTTAAATTCAAGTGTAGTCATTGTAAAACAAGCATCCAACGTAAAACTAATAGAAGGGTTTTCGGGTAATTGAGGGTCTCGTTTTCCCCAATATTTCACCAAGGCAATATTGCTGGGAGTTTTCCATGTGAAGCTTCCTTTTTCCGGCATATCTTCACTGTTATTTTTAAAAATAAAATCTTGTTCAGTTAGCATTTTATTCATTCACCAAATATATTATTTTTAAGCTGAGTTTAATTAAAAAACAAAGGGAATCAAACGAAATGTTTTCTTTTTATACTCGAGATATTCTTTTTCAAAACGCTCGGTTAAATATTGTTCTTCCAGAATAATTTTTAATACAAAAACAACGGTCAGTAATATAAAAATACTTAATCTCAAATAATTAAAATTAGCGATAATTGAAATAACAAAGAAAAATAAAAGACCGCTATACATAGGATTTCTTATCAAGTTATAGGGGCCATGAGAAACAAATACCGCGTTTTGTTTTACCTCTGGTTGTATGTTAATATTACCTAATTTCATAGCTAATATTCCCCAAAGACCAATGACTAAACCTATAATTTGAAGAAAAAAGAGAGTTCCATTTGCAAAAAGCCCTCCGTTTAATACGAAAAAAGCAAAACAACTAAATTGGAGTATAACTAAGACTAATGACTTTTTTGACATCGAGTATTTATAAAAAGAATTATACAAAGGTAATTTTTTAGCTTATAAATTTTCTAATTTATTTAATACAGTGATTTTATAACTTCTACTTATAGGAATTGCTTTATTATTTATTTCAATAAACTCATTTGTAAATGATTCGATCTTAGAAATTGAAATAATATAGGATCTGTGTATTCGTATAAAATCGTTTTTAGGAAGTTTTACTTCAATATTACTAATCGTTTCTCTGGTAACAATTGTTTTATTGTTTAAATGAATTTTTATATAATCACTTAAACTTTCAATATAATTTATTTCATTAAAATTTATCTTTATCATTTTCCTTTCAGAACGGACAAATATAAAATTACTTTGCTCTTGAACTGAAATAGAGGCTTCATGCTTTATTTGAACATTTTCATCCGTAAATTTATCAATAGCTTGTAATAATCTTTCAAACGATATTGGTTTTAACAGATAATCAACTGCTTGCAAATCAAACCCATCAACGGCATATTCTCTATAAGCTGTAGTGAAAATTACTTTGATATTTTTATTAATAGATTTGGCAAAAGATAATCCTGAAATTTCAGGCATATTAATGTCTAAAAACACCAGATCAACTTGTTCTGAACTAATAACATTAAAAGCTTCTGCACCATTTTTACAGGGTTTTACGACTTTTATAAAATCAACTTTTTGTAGATGCGTTTCAAGGATTTCACGAGCCATTGGCTCGTCATCAACGATAATACAATTGATTATTTTACGCATTAACAGTTTTGTTTAAATTTGAAATAATAAGATTAACAGTATGCCAATTTTCTTCTTGAACAATAGCTAAAGTATAATTGTCTTTGTATAGTATATCTAACCGCTTTTTAATATTTTCAAGTCCAATTCCTTTACTTCGCTGTCTGTCTTCGTCAACTAAAACAGTATTTTTTATACCAAAGTTTAGCGTGTTTTCAGAGAGTAAAATAACAATATCAATGTTCAAATAATCATTAATTAAATTACCATGTTTAAAGGCATTCTCAACAAATGGAATTAAGAGCATTGGAGATATTTGAACTTTATCTGAAATTGTATCTGAATTAAAAGATACTTTTAAAGTGTCTTGAAATCTTATTTTTTCTAATTCAATATACTCTTTTATATGTGAAATTTCTTCTTTTAGGCTTACTTTAGGTTTACTGACCTGATATAAAATATAATCTAATAGATTCGAAAGTTTTAAAATGATATCAGGGGTGTTTTTAGATTGCTTTAAAGCAAAACCATAAATAGTGTTCAAAGTATTGAACAAGAAATGTGGATGGATCTGTTTCTTTAAATATTGTAACTCTTGATCTTTGATCTGCAGTTGCGTTTCTAATATTTTATTTTCTAATTCCTTATTTTTTGAAATAGTTTTAAAATTATAACTTAACAGAGTTACAAAGCTTACAACTAAAACAACCAAGTACACCAATATTAGTATAAATACATAATTTCGGCTCATTGGTGGCATATTTTGTATTTCCATGTTAGAAAGAAATATAAAACTTCCAAAAATTGCTATTATAATTAGATAAGTTGAAAAAACCAGAGTATAAAGGGCATATAAAACGAAAAGTTTGTATTTTTTGGTAAGTAAGTAGTTAGGAATTAAATAATAAACCACAAAATAGGTGGTTAACATAGTTACAGGTAATAGAAAACTGGAAAATTTAGTTACATAAGACGTATTGTTTGAGTTGTAACTAAAAAAATATACAAAGAAAAACCAAACACCAACCCAAAAAATAAAGTGTAGAGGGATAAATCTAGATCTATTTAAATGGGTTAAATTCATAGTTGCAAGATGCTTAATTTATTTTAATTAACCATTTTTTATAGACCAACTACCTATTTTGATTTGGTTTTCACCAAACAATGCACATCATTAAATTACAATGGTTAATTTTGTTAATTAGTATAGTTATTTGTTATTCTATCGCAAATTTAACGGTTCAAAGTAAGTTTGAGTTACATTTGAATATTATTAATTTTAAAATCTAAGTATTATGTCCGTATTTTTTGATAGACTAAATGAAGGAGGTCCATTTTTTATGTATCCGTTATTATTGATTTTGATTCTTGTATTAATTCTAATTGTTAAAGGTTTTCTTAAAAAAGGAACAATTGATAAAACCATCAGCCTCATCAGTTCTATAACCTTATTTGCCTTAGTTTGGGGTTTTTTAGGACATATTATAGGAATGATAGGCGCTTTTGATGCCATTGAGTCAATGGGAAGTGTTTCTCAAGAAGTATTCGCTGCAGGGATAAAGGTAAGCTTGTTAGTTCCGGTTTTTGGATCGTTTATATTCTTAGTAGGTAGATTAGGGATAATAATATTAACTTGGATACAGAAAGAGTAATTTACACATCGCCCTTTTTAAGGATATTCTTTTTCGATTGGAAAAGAATATCTTTGTAAAAAAATATTTTGAATAGAAAAATTAAATTGATCTGGGATTTTAGAGGCCCTGAATCGCTAAAAATAGCTGAACACCATTGCGTACATCTAAAAGAATTTACTGCCATTGATAAGTTAGACTTTTACGAAATCAATTCACAAGAAATATCAGAATTTTATAGCATTGCTTTTATTGTTGTAAATGAAATAGATATGATTACTTTTCGTGATGCTTTAAAACCACATAGGGGCGAAGTAGCTAAGTAAGATTATCACTAATTATGCTTCTTTCTTTATGGTCATTGTTACTTTTTGTCTATTGCTTCGTCTCAAGAATATATTCATGTAATTGACAGATAAAATGTTAAAAATTGAATAAAACTATCATAAAGAAACCTAAAAAGCATGGTTCTATAAAGAAGAATTCTTTAATTCGCTTTCTAGTAAAGACAAACAGATGAATCAAATTAGTATCAAACTTTCACTACTTATTATTTCATTTTTTTCGTTTAATACTCAGGCACAAACTATTAGTTCTAGAGTTTTAGATTCAGTTACACAAGAGCCAATTCCTTATGTTACTATTCAATTGAATAATAAAGGTGTGATCTCAAATGAGGAAGGGCGCTTTAGTCTTCTTATCAACAATGTTGTAAAGGTTACTGATTCTTTGATCATATCCTGTATCGGGTTTAAAACCATAGCAAAACCTCTAAATCAATTTAAGGATAGTGTAATTTATTTGAGTCAGAAAACGATCGAATTGAAAGAAGTTGTATTGACTAATAAGCAATATTCTGTTGACGAGATCATTAAAAAAGTCAAAGAGAATATCGAAAAAAATTACAATTTCAACTTGACCAGAAAGAGATTGTTTTTTAGAGAATCTAATCATCAGTATCTAAAAAGGACTAATTTGACTTTAAAAAAGTCTACGATCGATGCGTTGAACAAGTCGTTTTTAGACAGTGCCATGCAAAGTATTCCTCGAAAAAATTCATATTATATAGAAGTATTATGTGATCTATATGGTAATTATAGTAAAGAAAAACAAAAAATTAATCTGATAAAAGCGTCAGAACTCTATGATAAGAATAATGAGATTGGATTAACAGCTTTAGAAGAGAAATTTAAAAAAATTATAGATAAGAACGTCAAGCCAGATTCATATTTTAAGATTAAATCAGGTTTGTTTGGGCAAAAGCTAGATATGGACGAATTGAAAGGTGAAGAAATAGATTCAACAGATGCAATAGAACTTAAGAAGAAATTAGAAAATGAGAAAAAAAGTGAGGCCGATAGAAAAGTAAATTTTGCTAAGCATAGAAAAAACAGTTTGACCAATATGCTGGATGGTCTTTTTTTTCAAGAAAAAACGAAACTTAACTTTATAAGAAAATCGGGTAGATATGAGTTTGAAATACTCGATTTAACTTATATGGGAAATGAGGCCGTTTATGTGATATCATTTGTTCCGAAAGGTTCTGCAGATTATAAAGGAACCCTATACGTTAATTATGATGATTTTGCTATTATCAGGGTAGATTATCAAAATGTAAAATCGGTAAAAAGCTTTAAGTTATTAGGACTTTCCTTCAATCAATTCCTTTCTAAAGGGAAAATGATTTTTTCTAAAGGAAAAGATGAACGATATAGTTTGCAGTATCTTGAAAAGGAAGAAGCCAGCCGCTTTGCGGTAAAACGACCGTTGAAGATCATCGAAAAAAATAAAAACGTTAAAGGAAGGAGAAAGCAGAACGAATTATCCATGAAGTTAGATATGGCTATGTCAAGTACCAATAAAAATCAGGTAGTTATTTTTGATACTGAAAATGTAACTGCTTCGAAATTTGAAGGTGTTAAGGAAGACAACGCCATGTTGCCCACCTATATGCCAGCCTATGATCCGGATTTTTGGAAAGGGTATAATATAATAGAGCCAAATCAAGCAATCCGAGATTTTACCATTATTGCGGAGTGATCATTGAAAATAATTACTAGCTAATAATGGTTCTAAAAGTTAAATTAATTCTTGGTGAATATATCTTTTTTGTAGGTGGTAATCTATGTAACCAGTTCAATTGAGTTTTGTCTTTCATTACTAATAAACTGCCGTTTTCTAAGATCAATGAAATAGTTTCTTTTGTTTCTTTATGTTTAAACGCAAATTTTCTTTCTGCTCCAAAGCTTAAAGAAGCAATAGCGCCATTTTTTTTCAGATCTTTTTCCCCATCACTGTGCCATGCCATTCCTTCATTACCTGAATGATATAAATTCAATAGGCAGGAATTAAATGTTTCTTTTGTTCTTTGTTCTACCAACGCTTTTAATTCTAAGAGTTCTTTTGTCCAAGGTATTGCCAGTTTTGTATTATTAGAATACGTGTACTCAAATGCTGCGTCACCATACCAAGCTACTTTACGTTTGGTTTCAATACGTTTGCCAAAAATTACGGCAATATCATTTTTCCATTCAATATTAGCAAGTAGTTTATTATAATAGTTATCTGCCTCCTTTTTTTTCATCACCTTTCCATAATAGTTTACAGTACCATCATTTGGTAATATGTTGCTGGTTTCGTCTATGATGTTATTGAATAGATCCATTTTTCCAAATTAAATAATCACCTTTCATACAATGTCCACATGGTCTGTACCCATGGTTTTCTGCTTCTTTTGCTGTTGAGAAAAAAGCACGATTTTCTCTTTTCATTCTTTTACCTGACTTACAATGTAAAGTACCATATATTTTTAGTTTTAGATTGCCTCCAAATCGAATTTTTTTAGATCTTATTAATCTGGTTAATTCAATATTGGATATTTCTGCATGTTTAATTAAGGTGTGCATCCCTAAATTATAGTTAAACATGAATTTTAAAGGGTCGCTATTTCACAAAAGATCTCTGACAATTCTTTTGGGCGACTAAAAAATGG
>JGI24023J19991_10000480_pt1 | contig 31102 bp, 31 predicted proteins | sample Cruoilmetagenom1_FD_19991 | JGI IMG/M metagenome (IMG submission 19991) | reverse complement strand
CTTTTCCGCCTGTCTGGGGATCAAACTCATTCAACACAGGGGCGGGTTTAAGCAAGCCCGTCAAGATGGCCGCATGGATGAAATATAATATGCCTTTTGGTGATGCCAACCTGACTGATGATGAAGTGGTTGATATTACACTCTACGTGGTTGCGCAACCCAGGGATGACTTTAATCTGAAAACCCGATTACTGCCACCTGAAAAAATGGGCTACTACAATTCTAAAGTTCGTGACGAGACACATAGTGTCAGATCAAATTTTAAAGCTATGGGTCTTGATGTTGATGCTATCAGGGGGGATAAACTGATAAAATAAGTAATGTATAACTTTAATAAAGCTTGACGTGCGAGAACTGCCGGGCCGGATAACAAGGATTGTTATCCGGCCTTTATATATTCATTCGCCTGCCACTAAAAATCTGAAGTCGATTTTCAATAATATATAAACAGACACAATGTATGAAAGTTTGATGATATAATCAATCGTTCGTTGGTAAGGGAAATCAATTGATAATAATGCACTCAATAACAATAAATTCCGGTGAATTGGTAGATCGATTAATAATCCTGCAACTGAAGTATAAGGTTGCATCTGAGGATGTTCGTGAGGCGATTCTTCGTAACGTGCGCGAGCTTGAGGATATATATAAAAGCCAGCTTTGTATTCATGAAGGTATGGATGCCAGAAAGCAACAACTTCAGCGGATTAATCAGGCCTTGTGGGTGCTGGAGGATGATATCCGTCGTGAAGACATCAAAGACAAATCTCATATTTCATATCAGATCGCTGTGGTTAATGATATACGCTCACTGCTTAAACAAGAAATTGATCGTCTGGCAGGTGAGCAAACGTCAGAATGTAAGACGTATACAAACAAATATTCGCGCAGGTATATGGCGGAGACCTGGATAAGGATAGAGCGGGAACATTTAAATTCTGAGCTGTTATGCGAGAGAGGGGGAGGAAAGGATGCCTTGGAAATATTTTTGCGATTCCTGCAAGATCAGTTCGCTGTGCAGCTATCGGCAAATGAAATAAAAGACCTGGCCATGCTCTCGGTAGGGCAAATAGCGGATATGATTGATACGTAAGATGTCGTGCGGTCATGATATCACGGTAAAACGTCAGGGTGGGGTTATGATGGATCATGTCTGTTTATGAATTACAATAAACATGCCCTGGTTCGCCTGAAAGCTTGAATGGCTTTGGGTTTTAACAGCGGCAGTATATTTTATCGTTTGTCATTTTTGTCAGCGGCGAATCGTTCGAGTTTTTCCCTCACTCTTTCAAATAATTCTTTCCAATCATTGTGCTTGTTTTGTCGGATAAGAGTCATGGTCGGGTACCAGGGGCTGTCATGGCGATCTGTCATCCAACGCCAATCACTATAGTCAGATAAAAGTACCCAGGTGGGTATGGCCATGGCGCCAGCCAGGTGAGCCACGGAAGTATCAACGCTAATAACAAGGTCCAGGTGCTGGATGATGGCGGCGGTATCATCCCATGCATAGCCTAGATCAGTGATATTGTGGTGAGGATCTAATTGTTCGAGTTGTCGACGTGCATCGCCATACTGGAGACTGTATATCCTGACGCCAGGTATTTTGTCCAGATGCAGGAAATGGGAAAGTGATGTTGAACGATCATGGTCATTGGCTTGTTCGGGGTTGCCGGCCCATACTATGCCTACATGGATTGCAGTGTTATCAAAATAATTTTTCCATCGGAATAGTTTTTCTGGCGAGGCTTGAATATAAGGCGATTGCTCAGGTAGATTTTCAAGACTGGTATCCAGTATGTATGGCAGGCTCATTAATGACAGGCCGGCATCATATTCAGCGGGACTGTGGTTGGATTCATTGGCTGCAACAATCTGATTCACCCCGTCACATTGCGACAAGAGAAGACTGATTTCGGGCTTTGTCACCAGTGTAATCCTGCAGCCTTTTTCCTTAAGTTGGGGAAGAAAGCGAATAAATTGAATGGTGTCGCCAAAACCCTGTTCTGTCTTTACGAGTACGTGTTTGCCGTTGAGTGGAAGATTTTTATCAAGTGTCGTGCATGTGAGCTGATAAGCGGCAGTGCCTAGTTTTAATCGCCATTCATGCTCTTTCCANCCATGCAAATAATCTCCTTGGCGTAGGTAGGCGTATGCAAGGTTTAAGTGCGCATCGGTATAGTCAGGCCTTAGTTCGAGCGCTTTTTTGTAAGCCTCGATCGCATTAGTTGGCTGACGGAGTCGTTGCAGGACATTGCCGAGGTTGTTATAAGCGACTGGATTATCGGGGGCCAGCTGTATTGATTGCAGTAGATTGCTATTGGCGTCATCAAGTTTGTTTTCCATCAAGTCAAGACTGGCAAGGTTGAGGTAGATATTGGTGTTATCAGGTTGTTTACGCAGTGATTCGCTGTAACACTCCCTTGCTTTCTCCAGTTTTTTGTCAGCTTGATAGATAATCGCCATGTTGTTTAGTACATTGGCTTTACTGCTGGAGTGGCTTAATAATTTTTGATAGCAACTAATCGCTTGCTGGAAATCTTTGTTGCTGAAACAGGCCTTTGCAAGTTGTTCGTAAGCCGTCACGAAGTCAGGTTTTATTGTGATCGCACGGTTGAATGACTCGATGGCATGTGCAATATCCCCGTTTGACAAGTACAACAAGCCGCATTGATAAAAGCCCTGCGCATTCTGCGGATCAATCAAGGTGCAGCGTAGATATTCCTCCAGTGCTAATTTAAGATTCCCTTGAGATTTGTAAACCTCAGCCAGGCTGGCATGAGGATGGTAATGTCCTGGAGCATTTTTGATGGCGAGTTTGAAGCAGGATTCTGCCTCCTTGTAATTTTTCTTATGGACGTAAATCAATCCTGCGAGGTTATGAGCGCCTGCATTGTGTGGTTCCATTGCAAGTAATCTTGTATTGCTCCTGAGCGCCCCCTCGATGTCTCTCAGCTGAAATAGCAGACTAGCATGGAGCAAGAGAGCCTGGCAGTTCTTCGGCTCTATAGAAAGTGCCTGTTTATAACATTGTATAGCGTTGCCCCATTGTGATGTTCGATGATACTGGATGCCTTTTTCTATCAGGAGGCTGGTGGTGTTTTCAGTATGCATATAGAGGGCTGTAACGATGGTGGTTTATACGGTCTGTTGAGAAGTGACTGATGTGAAGAAAATTGTTTCGTATTCAATTCAGGAAGTCAATTATCTCTGGATATAACAATATAATGTTGTGAGATTTTAAGTGAGGTTGCTCGATTAAGAAAGCTTGGTTGCATTCAGGTTTTAGTGTGTACGTCACTATAATTTGAGCGCGATGTGTCATCATATTTTGAGCGGTTTAACAACATATTGATTATTCAACAATAAATTCATTAAATATTAATATTGCTTCTCAGATTAATTTGCTGATATTTCTTGTCAACTTCCTTGTTACTTCAAATGCTGCAATCAACCGTATATACACAGTGTCTGGTTGCGGTCCTAAGGCTTAGTAAGGATTTCGAGTAGCTCCTCATTTTCTTGCTGTAGACATTTGATTTTTTCCTGTAGTCGTAAGCATTCCTCAGGAGAGAACGTTTTTACAACTGCTGCATCACAGTGCTTTGTTATCTTGCGTTCCAGAGGGAAGAGATTATGCGCGGGATCTATCCAAACAATATGAAATATATTATTCCAGAGGAAACCATGTATCCTACCATAGTTCTTGGAGAGACTTGCCTCGAAGGCGCGTGAAGTAATTTCTTCTGCCTGATCTCTAGCAGTTTTATCGTCTCGAGTCTGGACATAAAGAAGCTGCTTAACCTTTTCGATTACAGATTCCGGGAAAGAGTCTCGGATTGATGATGTTGAATTAAAGATTGATTTGGGTCTTAAGCTTGGGTGAGTTTGTTGCGCGATATCGCGTTCAGTTGAAGTATGCAATTCTGACAGGCACCCAAAAATTTTTTTATAATAACTGACTTCAAGACCGTGGAAAAAAAATTCATCAGAATCCAAATCAATATAGGAGAAGGAAATTTTTAATTTTTCCTCAGATACAGATCGGGCATCTTTATCAGCGATACTTGCATAGCGATTACCTGTCATAGCTCTATAATATGACTACTGACAATTTAGCTATGTAACCGGATTGAGAAGAACCGGCATAAGGTTTCTTTATCAATTACTTCCTTGGGTTTCGGGAATATCGCCACGCGCTTCGAGCCAGGGAGATTCTCGATGTGTCATTGTACTTAGAGCGGCTCCGTCGTATCTTCCATATGCAGAGACAATATCTCTAAGGAAGTCAATGTGTGGTGTATTTAGCTCGGGTACATCATTATTAATTTGGCGCCATTTATAATCTTGGTATTTCCAATATAGCGATTGGATTACTGGACCGTGCTGCCACGCTTGAAAATCTTCAGGAAATAGCTCATGGCCATTAGCAAGGGCATACCCCTGGGCATAGTAGCAGAGCTTTTGTAGCTTCATGGGGGACGGGCTTTCATCGAACATTTCTCGATGAAGATAAATTATTGATTGTTCAATTTGTTCTAGCTCTGGTGAGAGTGCCATAGCATTAGTCCTATATCTGTGCACTGACCTTTTGTAAATTAATTATATTGGTAATGTTCATCATAAGGCTGCCACTTATAGAGTTTGTAGGTCCCATAACCAAGGAGCGCAGCAAAACCAAGGCTATGGTAAAACTGCCTGTGATTAGGGTGTAACGCCGGTTCCAGTACATCTGGCAGTGTGCCGCAGACTGCAGCCATAGCAGCATGCACAAGCGGTTTGGTAGTAGCTTGTCCAGTCTGTTGCCCTGCATGGGCGGAAATACTACCCACTACAAGAGCTGCTCCAAACCGATGTGCGGCTGCATTTGGCATGGCTATTTCTCTTTTCTTACGCCCTTGAAGGGGTCGTTGTCAGCTTTCTGGTCCATAAATCGACCGGTTGTAGTATCCCGCTTGACCCAGTGGTCATTCTTGGGGTTATATGTCTGAGATCGGCCTCGTACGGCACCATTTCGTCGTCCGTCGCCTGTGGGTGGGTTGGTAGCCATAAGCGCTAACCTCCTGTTACATAAGTAAATTTAATTGCTACTGACTTGACTTAATTGTCTGTCATTAGCTATAGTTTACAATAATACTTAAAATAATCAAGTTTTGTAAACTGGAGTAATGATCATGATCGGTGAACGTATACAACAGGCGCGAAAAGCGTCGGGTTTGTCTCTGCGTGCCCTGGCAGAAAAGGCTGGCGTGTCTGCTATGGCTATATCCAAATATGAGAACAATCAGTCCACCCCTTCGTCGGGTGTAATGCTAAATATTGCCAAGGCACTGGGCGTGCGAACTGAATACTTCTTCCGTCATGTTTCTGTTGAGCTGCGTGAAGTTGAATATCGTAAACACTCGAAGTTGCCCAAAAAGGTACTGACCCAGATCGAAGGAGATGTCCTGGAACAAGTAGAGCGATATCTGGCACTAGAGGAAATACTGCCAGTGAGCCCAATCCAGCATTTTGAATTACCAGAAGGTCTTCCTGAACAGATTAGTGATTACGATGATATTGAAGCTATCGCTAATAAGGTCCGTGAAAATTGGAAGTTGGGCCAGAATCCGATTCTCGATTTAACCGGTACCCTGGAGGAAAACGGGATCAAGATTTTTCAGTCTCGGGCTTTACACGGTGGCAAGTTTGATGGTCTTGCCTGTCAGGTCAATAGTGCGCCCATCATTGTCGTGGGTTCTGAGTGGCCAGGTGATCGGCAGCGTTTCACTATGGCTCATGAGTTGGGTCATCTTATTCTTGCAAATCGTCTGGTGGGACAGTTGGCTGAAAAGGAGGAGAAGGCAGCAGATCGCTTTGCTGGTTCTTTTTTGGCTCCAAAGTCAGAAGTCGTCAAGGAGCTCGGGAGCCGCCGTTCCTGGTTCGAACCACGTGAATTGTGCGTGTTGAAAAAGGCATATGGATTAAGTATGGGAGGATGGCTGCATCGGGCACAGGATTTGTCCATTATTAGTGATGCTACCTACCTGCAAATGGTAAAGTTATTCCGCAAATTTGGCTGGCACAAGCTGGAGCCCTGCGATGAATACCCCCGTGAAGAGCCACAGGTATTTACTCAACTGGTTTTTCATGCACTGGCTGAAGAGTTAATAAGTGAATCCAGGGCAGCGGAATTAATGGGGAAATCGCTGGTAGAATTCCGCATACTAAGGAAAGTGGATCATGCCAGTGCGGCTACTCATTAGCGATGCCAATGTATTAATAGACATACATGTGGGTGGCTTGCTTGATGTAATGTTTAATTTGCCATTTGAATACGCGACACCTGAGACTCTGTTCGAACAGGAGTTGAGCAGTACACTCAGCGATCTGATTGATTGCGGCTTACAATTGGCAGAACTTACTGACGAAATGCTGATAAAGGTGCAAGAGCTCAGTCAGCAGCATAACGGTGTGAGCAGCCATGATCTGGAAGCGATGGTGCTGGCGGATGATCGAAAAGTACCATTATTGACAGGCGACAAAAAACTGCGACAGGTTTGTCTTCTGGAAAACATAGATGTTCGCGGTACTATCTGGCTCGTTGGTGAAATGCTGGAAGCCAACATGATTACAGTCGATAAAGCCAGTGAGGCATATCGCAGGATGGAAGAAGATGGCAGCCGCCTGCCATGGGATGAAGTCGATAGACAGTTAAAACAATTTCGGAAAAAACAGTAGTTATGAGTAAAAGAACCAAAAAAGATCTATTGTCCCTTATATCCCGCACACGGTTGTTGGAGTTAGCGGGAAATTACGACGTTTCAGGTCTTAGTGGTAAATCCAAAGATGGAATCGTGCAGGCGCTGGTCCAATATCGCAAAATAGCATTAGTGGATATGCTTGAGACATTGAAGCGTGATGAACTAAAGGACCTGTGCAAAAAATTATCACTGGATGAGTCAGGTCGTGAAAAAGGTGTGCTCATAGAACGGCTGGTGAATGGTAAACAGGTGGCATCGGTTGCTGAAGCTCCAACTGAATACAAAGTTAATCCTAAAAAGAGCAAGAAGAAAAATAAAACCAACGGTGAGGAAAAGAACAAATCTCTTGAATCCTGGATCTGGGATGCAGCCTGCTCTATTCGCGGGGCAAAGGATGCGCCGAAATATAAGGATTTCATTCTCCCGCTGATCTTTACCAAGCGGCTGTGCGATGTCTTCGATGACGAGATCAACCGTATCGCGGCGGAGGTTGGCTCGCGTAAAAAGGCATTCCAGCTCGCCGCGGCGGATTGGCGGAAAGTGAAGGACAAGAAGAAAGCGATTGTCCGTTTCTACATTTCCCTTATGCCCGACGGCCCCGAGCAGCCCGTCTGGTCCGTCATCCGCAAACTCTCCGACAAGATCGGCGAAGGCGTCACCACCCACATGCGCGCCATTGCCAAGGAAAACCCTGGTTTGCAAGGTATCATCGACCGCGTCGACTTCAACGCCACCACCCACGGCCAGCGCGATATCGACGACGACCGACTTTCCAATCTCATCGAAGCCATTAGCACCAAACGCCTCGGGCTCGAGGACGTCGAGGCCGACATTATCGGCAAGAGCTACGAATACCTCATCCGCAAATTCGCCGAGGGTGGTGGTCAGAGCGCCGGCGAGTTTTACACGCCACCCGAAGTCGGCACCATCATGTCGAAGGTGCTCCAGCCGGAGCCCGGCATGGAGATCTACGATCCCTGCTGCGGTTCCGGGGGCCTTCTCGTGAAATGCGAGATCGCCATGGAAGAGGCGGCCAAAGGCAAGAAGCGCAGCGTCGCCCCACTCAAGCTCTACGGCCAGGAGTACACCGCCGATACCTGGGCAATGGCTAACATGAACATGATCATCCACGACATGGAAGGCGAGATCGAGATCGGCGACACCTTCAAGAATCCCAAGTTCCGTGCCGAGAAGAGCGGCAAGCTGCGCACCTTCGACCGCGTCGTCGCCAATCCCATGTGGAACCAGGACTGGTTCACCGAGGCCGACTATGACAACGACGAACTCGATCGCTTCCCCTCCGGGGCTGGCTTCCCCGGCAAATCCTCCGCCGACTGGGGCTGGGTCCAGCATATGCACGCCAGCCTGAATAGCCAAGGCCGCGCCGCCGTCGTCCTCGACACCGGCGCCGCCTCCCGTGGCTCGGGCAATGCCGGCACCAATAAGGAAAAGACCGTGCGCCAGTGGTTCGTTGACCACGACCTCATCGAGGCTGTACTCTATTTGCCAGAAAATCTTTTCTATAACACCACCGCCCCGGGCATCGTCCTCTTTCTCAACAAGGCCAAGCCCAAGGCCCGACAGGGTAAGGTCTTTCTCGTTAACGCCAGCCAGGTTTTCGAAAAGGGCGACCCTAAGAACTTCATCCCAGACGAGGGCATCCAGCGCATCGCCGACACCCTCATCGGGTGGAAGGAGGAGGAAAAGCTCAGCCGCATCGTCGATCACGACGAGCTGAAGAAAAACGACTACAACATCTCCCCCAGCCGCTACATCCACACCTCAGATGCCGAAACCTACCGGCCCATTGCGGAGATAGTCGGGGAACTGGAGGCCGTCGAAGCCGAGGCGCGGGATACTGACAAGGCCTTGAAGGAAATTCTGGAGAAGATTGGGGTATGTGCGCTGTAAAGGAAATCGAGTTCACGCAGATCGCCGCTGATTGGAACTCAATCACGCTTGGCGAAGAGAAACCGCAAGCTCTGCTCGCTATTCGTAATGGTCTTACTGCGAAACAAAATCAGGATAAGGGTGACTACAAAGTCAGTCGCATCGAAACCATCGGCGGCGGATGGATTGATGAGACAAGGGTTCGTTTTGCCTCCGGTGTCAAAGAAAAGGACGTTGATAAATATAGGATTCAGAAAGGCGACATCCTATTCAGTCACATCAACAGCGATCCGCACCTCGGTAAGACGGGCTTCGCGGACCTGGACTACGAAGACCTGTTGCATGGGATGAATCTCTTGCTCATTCGGGCCAATCCACAAGTCTTCGATCCGGAATTTCTAAATCGCGTGTTCCAATATTATCGCGACATTGGGGTCTTTATTTCGATCTGCAGCCGCTCGGTCAATCAGTCCTCGATCAATCAAGCAAAGTTGAAGGCTGTTGAGGTGCCTCTTCCCCCACTCTCCGAACAGAAGAAGATCGCGCACATCCTTTCGACAGTGCAGCGGGCGATCGAAGTGCAGGAACGGATCATTCAGACCACCACCGAGCTGAAAAAGGCCCTCATGCACAAGCTCTTCACCGAAGGCCTCCGCAACGAACCCCAAAAACAAACCGAAATCGGCCCCGTCCCCGAAAGCTGGGAGGTAGTGCCGTTCGACAAGTTCGCGACGCTCCAACGTGGCTACGATCTCCGAAAGCAGGATTTCAGAGAAGGCGAAGTGCCGGTAATTGGTGCGACTCAGGTGATTGGCTACCACGACACCGCGAATGTTAAGGCACCGGGCGTCACAGTCGTCCGAAGCGGATCGTCCGCAGGGAAGCCCCTGTTCATTGCTGAGGATTTCTGGGCTCACAACGTCCTTCTTTTCGTGAAGGACTTCCAAGGGAATGTCCCAAAATTCGTCTACTACAAAATCCTGGCTCTAGACCTGACCCAATATCGCCAAGGCGTGGCCGTTCCCACACTAAATCGAAACACTTTCAGCGCAATCGAGTTGGCGCTTCCACCACCTGAGGAACAACAACAGATCGCAGACGCATTGGATTCGGTTGGCAACCGAACGGAAGTCGCCGAGCGCAAGAAGACGCAACTTCAAGACCTTTTCCGCACCCTCCTTCACGAACTGATGACCGCGAAGATCCGCGTTCACCAGGTCGAACTTGAAAAGGAGGCTGCCGCATGAGTTTTACTCTGTCCCAGCTATTTCCGGGGATTGAAACCGGCTTGAACAGGATCGGATTTCTGTTTGGCGCGGGGACATCGAAAGAAGCAGGTTATCCTTTGATGGGCGACCTCACAAAGACCGTCGTTTCGATTCTTCCTCCGCCCCTCAAGGCAACATTGGATGAAATATTGACCGCAAAGGCGCTCAACTATGACCCTGTTACAGGAACTCCCAATATCGAGATCCTTTCTGACTTGGTCACTGAGTATTACGTTACGACACAGGAGTCAAAGTATCGAGACCTTGAATCTGAAATCCGTAAATTGATCGTTGATGTGATATTGTCAGTCACCACTCCAGACCTCACCCACCACGTTCGCTTCCTCGAGGCACTAAAGCGGAGGGCACATGGAACTTCGTCGACCGTCACAATTCTGACAACCAACTACGATGTTCTCTTCGAATTGGCGGCTGGAGAGGTTGGCGTCCGTGTTGAGACAGGATTTGATGGCCCGCTCCGACGGGTGTTCGATCCCGCTGTTTTTGATTTAGCGAGGGGGGCCGTTGATAAAACGCGTTTCACGCACCGGAGTGAGCTTCACGTTAACATCATAAAGCTTCATGGCTCGGTATCTTGGTTAAAAGATGGAGACCGTGTTTTTGAAAGCGGTCTAGACTTCGGAAGCGCCACGCCAGAAAGGGCCCTCATTCTCCCACGCCGAAGAAAGGTCATAGACACTCTATCAGAGCCATTCGATCAGCTATTCACTCGGGCTTCTCGAGCACTCGGCTCGAATTGTCGGTTTGTCGTCGCATGCGGGTTCAGCTTTGGTGACAAGCACATTAATGATCAGCTGATTTTCCCGAAACTTAATGCCGGAAAGATTCGGATGACTGCTTTGTGCGGTGAAGAGCCTGACTGTCTTGTTGAATTGAAGAAATTTCCACCATTCCACGCAGGTTTCCCGGCAAACTGTTTCATTGATCAAAAGGACACCGGAGTGGGGACAGACCTTTGGAAATTCAGCGCCCTGGCTCAATTGCTAGAACCTTAAGGAGCAGACCAAATATGAATGATTATAAAATTGGAAGAGTCGTCGGAGTTTCAGGCGAGCGCATATTCATTTCTCTAACCGACTACTCAGACGGGGAAGAAACTGAAGAGGGCGTTCCTCCAACCATGATTGTAAATCTGCCAAGCGACATAGGGCCAACCCCATTGCTCATTGGTCAACCCGGCACCTTTGTTTCTGTTGGTCTGCCGTCGGGACGACTCCTCGCTATGATCACGACGATCGACATGAAGGAGAGTTCTCCACTTCAATCAGAGCTCAGAAATGCGGAAGCCGAAGGTGATGCGATAATCGAAGAGCACAAAAGAGTTGTCTCAGCCGTTCCAGTGGGAACTCTCGATGCAGGTGGAACTTTCGAACGAGGCGCGGATGTATTACCTACTGTGAACTCATCGGCATTTGCGGTGCCACCGGCGACTATCAACAGTATTTATCGGCAATACGCAGATGGAAATTTCTCTCTTGGCCATCTTTCTCTGATTCCTGACCAGCAGGCCAATATTAACTTGGACGCTTTCTTGTCACGGCACGGAGCTATTCTAGGACAGACCGGCGGAGGCAAATCTTGGACGGTGGCTTCGTTCCTGCAAAAGATTGCCGCCTTTCCTCAATCGACGGTGGTGCTATTCGATCTCCACGGGGAATACGCCTCAGCATTTGGCGACGAGGCTGATGTGATCTCAGGAGCAGACATTGAGTTGCCTTATTGGTTGATGAACAGCGAGGAACTTCTCGGGTTAATGGTTGATCGTAGCGAGTCAGCAGCTCCCAACCAGATCGCGAAATTCAAGGAGTTACTTCAGGCGGCTAAGGACAGTCATTCTGAGAATCAGACGCTCGGGCTTGATCGCATCACGATCGACACTCCTGTTTATTTCGACTTTGCCGAAATCCTCAATGAGTTCCGCCTGCTAGACATGCAAATGGTCGCAGGTCAACGCGGCGAGCGCCAAGGACCGCTTTTTGGGCAGTTCACTCGTCTACTGATGCGAATTGATTCGAGATTAAATGACCGACGTTACGACCTCATTTTCTATCCTCAGACGTATGCAACAAGCGCATCTATGGAAGACCTCTTTCGACGACTTCTTGGGGAGATCTCTGCCGACAGAAAGAAGGTTGTAATTATTGATCTGAGTCCTGTCCCTTTCGATGTTCGAAACTCGGTGATCTCACTGATTCTCAGATGCCTCTTCGATTTCGCTTACTGGTATCGAAGGGTTAATAGAACTTCGTATCCGATCGCAGTATTCGCAGACGAAGCGCACATTTACCTCAACGACAATGATTCGGATGCGAGAGAGTCAAGGGAGTCTGCTGAGCGCATTGCGAAGGAGGGGCGGAAGTATGGAGTCAGTTTGACTGTGATTAGTCAGAGGCCGCGAGAAGTCTCTGCGACAATCCTCTCTCAATGTAATTCATTTTTATGCCTTCGACTTTCAAACCCCGATGACCAGAGCTATGTGAGAAATCTTTTACCTGACTCAGTGCGTGGTATCACGAGCATGTTCTCCACACTCAGAAGAGGGGAAGGTATTTTGCTTGGCGACTCGGTGATGATGCCTACTCGCATTCGAATCGATCCGCCGAATCCGACACCCCAAAGCGATGATACTTCGTTTTACGCCACATGGAATGAAAACCCCGAGGAAATAGATGTTGCCGGCGTCCTTGATGCGTGGCGGCGACAAGCAGTTCCAGATGCCTAACGAGTAGGAGACAAATGCCCACGCCCGGAGAACACAAAACTGTCCAGTCTCGTATCCTCGGCTACGCCGAAGCCATCGGCTGGACCTTTGTGCCGCGAGAGGAAGCGGAGCAGCGACGTTGTTTTGACCCAGATGCACTTCCTAAGGAACGGGCGAAAGGAGTGTCGCTGTTTTTCAACGACCTCTTTGATGCAAAGGTGCGGGAATTCAACCCGTTGTATACAGAGGCGGAAGGTGCTTTGCTGGGCCGGTTTCGCCATCTGCACAGTGATATCTATGGCAACCGGGAGTTTGTCGAGTATCTACGCAACCGGGGCAAGTTCTTTGAGCACGGTGAAAACCGTGAACTCGATCTGATGCTGATCGACTATACGCACCCTGAAAAGAATGTCTTCGAAGTCACCGAGGAATTCGCATATCACAATAGCCACTATGGTACTCGTGAAGATGTTGTGTTCCTGATTAACGGTATTCCGGTACTGGTGATCGAATGCAAGAACGCCAGCAAAGACGAGGCCATCGCCTTGGGCGTCGATCAGATTCGCCGTTATCACCGTGAGACGCCGGAGTTGTTTGTGCCTGAGCAGGTCTTTACCACTACCGATGCCATAGGCTTCTCCTACGGGGTGAGTTGGAACACGCTGCGGCGCAACATCTTTAATTGGAAGGACGAAGAGATCGGCAAGCTGGAGGCGAAGATCAAAAGTTTCTGCGCGATTCCACAGGTGCTGGGCTTGCTCAAGGACTACATCATCTTTGCGGAGAAGGACGAAGAGCTCAATAAATATATTCTGCGCCAGCACCAGGCAGGTGCAGTGCAGCAGGTCGTAAGCCGAGCCCTTGACCCAAAAAGCACGCGTGGCCTTGTATGGCATACCCAGGGCAGTGGTAAAACCTTTACCATGATTAAGGCGGCGGAGATGCTTTTCAAAGCACCAACAGCAGATAAACCGACTGTGCTGCTGATGATTGACCGCAATGAACTGGAAGACCAGATGCTCAAGAATCTGGCAGCGCTGGGTCTGGGTAACCTCGAACATGCCAATCGAATTACTAAGCTCAATAAGCTGCTCAAAGATGACTATCGCGGCATCATAGTAACCATGATTCACAAATTCCGTGACATGCCGGCGAATATTAATACCCGCGCCAATATCTATGTGTTGATCGACGAGGCCCACCGCACAACCGGCGGGGATCTGGGTAATTATCTGTTTGCTGGGTTACCGAACGCCAATTACATCGGTTTCACCGGCACGCCGGTGGACAAGACTGTCTACGGGCGCGGTACGTTCAAGACCTTCGGCTGCGAGGACGACAAGGGTTATCTACACAAGTATTCCATTGCTGACAGTATCGAGGACGGCACGACTCTGCCGCTTTATTACAATCTTGCGCCCAACGAGATGCTGGTGCCGCATGAGACTCTGGACAAGGAGTTTCTGTCATTGGCAGAGGCCGAGGGTGTGGCCGATATCGATGAGTTGAACAAAATCCTCGATCGGGCGGTGAACCTGAAGAATTTTCTCAAAGGCAAGGAACGGATTAAACAGGTGGCACAATACGTCGCTGAGCATTACCGCGAGAACGTGGAACCCTTGGGGTACAAGGCCTTTCTCGTAGGAGTGGACCGTGAGGCCTGTGCTCATTACAAGCATGAACTGGATAAGCTACTACCGCCGGAATACTCCGAAGTGGTTTATACTGGTAACAATAACGATTCTAAACTGCTAAAGGAATTTCACCTCGATATAAAGCGTGAGCGGCAGATCCGCAAGAGCTTCAACAAGCTGGATCAGCAGCCGAAGATTTTGATTGTGACCGAGAAGTTGCTCACTGGCTTCGATGCGCCGGTGCTGTATGCCATGTATCTCGACAAGCCGATGCGTGACCATACCCTGCTGCAGGCGATTGCGCGGGTGAATCGCCCCTATGAGAACGAACAGGCTGAGATGGTAAAGCCGCATGGCTTTGTGCTTGATTTTGTCGGCATCTTCGACAAGTTGGAAAAGGCGCTGGCCTTTGACAGTGAGGAAATCAATGCCATCGTCAAGGACCTGAAACTTCTCAAGGTACTGTTTCAGAACAAAATGGAACAGCAGGCGCCAGAGTATATCGGACTCATTGAACGCAATTTCGATGACAAAGATGTCGATACCCTTATTGAACATTTCCGTGACCCTGATAGGCGTAAGGCATTCTTTAAGGGATACAAAGAGATTGAAATGCTCTACGAGATCATCTCGCCGGATGCCTTTCTGCGGCCATTCATTGATAACTATGGCACGCTGTCGGCCATCTACGATGTTGTGAGAAAGGCCTATACCAAGCGTGTCAATGTTGACCGTGAGTTCCAACGCAAGACTAATCTGTTGGTGCAGGAGACTATCGGCACCTACGGCGTGCAAAAGGTTAATGAGTTCATCGAAATCAATGCCGATACGATTGAGCTGATCAAAAAGGCCAAAGGTGGTAACGGCACCAAGGTTATCAACCTTATTAAGAGTATCGAGAAAAAAGCGGAAGATGAAAGCGATGACCCCTATCTGATTGCCATGGCTGAACGTGCCAAGTCAATACAGGAAAGTTTTGAGAGCCGCCAGACAAGTACCGCCGAGGCCCTGGCAGAGTTGTTAAAGGAAGTGGAGCAAAACGAAACACGCAAGAAAGAACAGGCCGAAAAAGGCTTCGATGGACTGACCTTTTTTGTCTACCGCACCCTTCTGGATGCCAAGATATCCAATCCCGAGGACGTTAGCCGCAAGATTAAACAGGCCTTCATTGAGTTCCCTAACTGGCAGCGTAGCGAGAATGCACTGCGTGAGCTGCGCAAGAAAGTGACTTTCGCTATTTTTGCCGAGACTGAAGAATTGGAACAAGTCACAACACTGGTGGATGGACTTTTTACTCTGCTTGAGAAGGCCGGGAGAATTTAATGTTAGTAAAGACGAATCAAAAGCAGATATTCAAGAACCGGGTTCATTACTGGGCAGTAAAACTGGATGTCAAAATTGCCTGGTTGGGTGTACGTCCTATGTGTAACAAGTGGGCTTCGTGCTCGACCAAAGGCCAGCTCAATTTTAACAACGAGTTGCTCGGGTTTGATGAAGAAATCTGGGATTATGTCATTGTGCATGAATTGTTGCATTTTTCAATTCCTAATCATGGCAAGCTTTGGAAAAGTCTTATGGCGGCACATATAGGTGATTATCAGAGGATTGAGGAAAGACTAAAACACAAGGCAGTCGATTAAGTGATTTATTTTTCTTATGGATCAAATATGTCTACCCAAAGGTTGGGTTCAAGAGTTACTAGCGCGTTAAAACTTGGGACGGCTACTCTCTTTGGTCATGATTTGCGTTTCCATAAAGTCAGCAATAAAGATGGAAGCGGTAAGTGCGATATTTATGAGACTAACGAACCTGAACATTTTGTAATAGGCGTAGTTTATAAAATTGATCCAACAGAAAAGCCAATATTAGATAGATTCGAAGGTCTTGGGTATGGATATGATGAAAAATTGGTGAGCGTTGAAATGAGTGATGGAGTAATCTCTGCCTTTACATATTACGCAACTAATATAGAGCCGGAGCTTAATCCGTTCCATTGGTATAAGGAACATGTAATCAGAGGCGCGCGCGAAAATGAGCTGCCTGCAGAATATATTCAAAAATTGAAGCAGTTGAAGCAGTTGCAGATGACGATATTGATCGCCATCTTAGAGAAATGGAGATATATGAGTGACACAATGCTCAAATTATAATGACGTACACATTTAGGCGGAATGTAAATGTAAAGTTGGTGGGCCCGGAAGGACTTGAACCTTCGACCAATGGATTCACTTGTTCCGGATATTTCTATCAGGAGCGGACTATCTCATCATCCTCAACGCGAGGGCTTGTTAGGATGCGGGACGCTCATGCCTGTTATTAAGGACGCTTGGTTTACCAACCAGTCCCCAGGTAGTCTCTGCACCTTCCGGAAGTGTACTCCCGGCTTGGCTCAGGATTGCCATCAGCCCACTATATTGTGGCTGTTAAGGTTTCCCTGAATTCATCCCGTTCATTTCATATCTTTCGATATGAACGCACCATTTTGATGAGTCCACTGCTCTAACCAACTGAGCTACAGGCCCGTGATGACGGCTATTTTACACAATTTTCAGATTTTTTCGATAGTTTATTGATGTATTACCCAGATCTATTTAAGGCTGGTATGTCGTCATGTGGTGAAGGGCTAGTCGCTGGTGACTAGGAGATAAGGGAAATTGTCAGGTGCTTTTTTTAGCAGCTCGCCACTAGCGACCAGCTACTTGTAAAAAAATAAAGGGGCGCTTGTAGCGCCCCTTACCTTACTATTAAACCTGCTACCAGGTTTTATTCCAGATCGAGGAAGCTACGCAGTGCTTCAGAGCGAGAGGGGTGACGTAATTTACGCAGTGCCTTGGCCTCGATCTGACGGATACGCTCACGGGTAACATCAAATTGTTTGCCAACTTCTTCGAGGGTATGGTCAGTATTCATGTCGATACCGAAACGCATGCGTAATACCTTGGCTTCGCGCGGTGTCAGACCAGTCAGAACATAGTGAGTGGCCTCACGCAGTCCTTCAGAGTTTGCAGAATCTGAGGGTGACATGACATTGGCATCTTCGATGAAATCACCCAGGTGTGAATCTTCGTCATCACCAATCGGGGTTTCCATCGAGATAGGTTCCTTGGCGATCTTCATGACCTTGCGAATCTTGTCTTCCGGCATTTCCATGCGTTCAGCCAGTTCTTCCGGTGTCGGTTCGCGACCCATTTCCTGTAGCATTTGACGGGCAATACGATTGAGCTTGTTGATGGTCTCGATCATATGAACCGGGATACGGATGGTACGCGCCTGGTCTGCAATAGAACGCGTGATCGCCTGACGAATCCACCATGTGGCATAAGTTGAAAACTTGTAACCACGTCGGTATTCGAATTTATCGACGGCTTTCATCAGGCCGATATTACCTTCCTGGATCAGGTCAAGAAACTGCAGGCCACGGTTGGTGTATTTTTTTGCAATGGAGATTACCAAACGCAGGTTGGCTTCAACCATTTCCTTTTTGGCTCGACGTGACTTGGCTTCACCGATCGACATGCGTCGGTTGATGTCCTTGATCTCCTTAATGCTGAGGTCAGTTTCTTCCTGGATTTTAAGTAGCTTCTTTTGAGCTGTACGAATTTCGTGCGAATACTCTTCAAGCACTGATGAATATTTTTGCCCTGCCTGGATTTGCTGGTCTAGCCAGTTCATGTCGGTTTCATTGTCAGGGAACGAAGTAATAAATTCCTTGCGTGGCATATGTGCTTTTTGCACACAGATATCCATGATAACGCGCTCGTGCATGCGTATGCGACTAACCATGTTACGCAGGCCACTGAGTAATTTTTCAATCACTTTAGGCGCCAGCTTGAGCAGTATAAATACCTCAATCGCCTTTTCGTATATTTTTATGGCGCGAGGATCTTGTGAGCCATATTTTTTCGCAGTGGTTTGATATTTGCCATACTGCTTGCTGAGTTCATTAATTCGCGCGGCGACCTCTTCTGGGTCCGGCCCAGTATCGACGACTTCTTCATCATCATCGGTATCGTCACGTGGTGTCTGATTGCTGGTGGGCGGGGTGAAGTTTTCATCCTCGTCAGGGTCAATGAAGCCCGTGATCAGGTCAGTAATCCGGCCTTCCTCGGCAATGATCTTGTGATAGACATCGATGATATAGGTAATGGTCGATGGGTAGCTGGCCAGTGCCTCGAGAACCTGGTTTTGACCGGCTTCGATGCGTTTGGCGATTTTTATTTCACCTTCGCGAGTCAGTAGTTCGACTGTACCCATTTCGCGCATATACATACGAACGGGGTCGGTAGTGCGGCCAAAATCACCCTCTACGGAGGCCAGTGCGGCGGCGGCTTCTTCAGCAGCGTCCTCATCGGTCTCTTTGCCCTGTTGCAGGAGTAAGGTGTCAGCATCGGGTGCGGTTTCGTGCACAGAAATACCCATTTCAGTAATGACGCTGATAATTTCCTCGATTTGATCAGGATCGACGATTTCATTGGGAAGATGATCGTTCACTTCCCGATAGGTCAAGAAGCCTTTCTCCTTACCTTTGGCAATGAGAGTTCTTAGCCTGGACTGTTTGTCCTGGGTAGTAGTATCTTTGATTTTTTCCTGATTCATATCACTCACGAGTCAATACTTCAAAATACAAGGGGGCAATAATGCACCATTAATACAAGTAATCTAACAGTTTAATATAAGTATCCTTTAATATCCAGAATAATGTTAATCGCCCTGTTTGATGCTTTTTTCATTAAGTATTTGATTCCATTCATTTAATTCAGTTTCATCCAGTCCTGAGGCAGCGAGTTTTTCCTGTAAAAAATGCCAACGTTGCATTTTAAGCTGGGTTTGAAGATAGATAATAATATCTGTCAGTTCTTTTTCCAGGCTGAGTTCGTCACCAGGGAGCTGGTTTTCCGCCAGTTTAAGCAGATGTGCGCCCTCGGGCCGATCGCGCCAGCGTTCGAGGATCGCCGCTGTATTAATGTGGGGGTCATGACGCAGAACTTCAAGCAAGTCGTGTAGTAATTGCGCGCCCGGGAGTTCTGCTGTCTGCAAGAAACGATGGTTCTGGATATTAGCGGCTAGTTTGGGGTTTTGCAGGATCAGGTTAATGGCCTGGCGGATGGGTGAGTTTTTACCTGGTCGTGCGGTTTCCATTGGCCTGGAGATGGGTGATTCTGTTACTGGGCCGTTATCTGCCAGACGTTCGAGCTGCTCGGTTTTCATATTGACCATTTTGGCCAGTTGATCGAATAACATGTGACGGAAAACCTTGTCAGGGATTTTGTTGAGATAAGGTTTTGCCAGGGCAACCAGCCTGGAGCAACCATCCTTGGTTGAGCGATCGACCTGTTCTGCCAGATGTTCGAGTAGAAAATGAGATAGAGGCTGTGCCTGCTCAACTCGGCGCTCAAAGGCCTCTTTGCCTTCCTGTCTTATCAGGCTGTCTGGGTCTTCACCATCAGGTAAGAACAGGAAAGCGGCCTCGCGCCCTTCATGCATGACTGCCAAGGCATTTTCCAGTGCACGCCAGGCGGCGTCGCGCCCGGCACGGTCGCCATCGAAGCAGAAGACCACTCGTGGTGTTACCCGAAAAAGAGTCTCCAGATGTTCTTTGGTAGTGGCAGTGCCCAGCGTGGCGACGGCATAGCGTACACCAAATTGCGCCAGGGCAAGAACGTCCATATAGCCTTCCACGACCATGAGCTTGTCTGGATTTTTGCTCGCCTTGCGTGCCTCATAAAGGCCATAGAGTTCACGGCCTTTATGAAAGATGGGGGTTTCGGGCGAATTAAGGTATTTGGGGCCCTGGTCATTTTCAGCGGATAGGATGCGCCCTCCAAAGGCGATAACACGACCGCGACGATCTGTGATTGGGATCATGATGCGATCACGAAAGCGGTCATAGGGGCCTTTATTCTCGTGTTCAATCGTCATGCCTGCGCGAGCCAGTAACTGGCGTGATCTTTCGTCTTGTCCCAGTGCCTGGATCAGGTTATTCCAGCCTGGTGGCGCATAGCCAACGCTGAACTCAGCTGCTATTTCACCGCTCATGCCTCTTTGTTTGAGGTAGTCTACGGCCTTGTCAGCTTGAGGATGAGAGCGTAATTGTTGCTTATAAAAGGCATTGGCTTTTTCAACGATCTCATAGAGATTGTCTTCACGTGGAGAAGGCGCCTGACCGCCTTGTTCACGCTCCACTTCCAGGCCTGCCTGTTGGGCGAGATCCTCTATCGCATCGACAAAATCAAGGTGCTCATACTCCATCAGGAAACTGATCGCCGTACCATGTGCGCCACAACCAAAGCAATGATAAAACTGCTTGGGCTGGCTGACTGTGAATGAGGGGGATTTTTCAGTATGGAACGGACAACAGGCCTTGTAGTTACTACCGGCCTTTTTCAGAGGCACGCGCGCATCGATGATATCGACGATATCGATACGGTTTAAAAGCTCGTCAATGAATGATTGGGTGATTCGGCCGGCCATGGGGGGGAGGTTAAAGGGTCAAGGGGAAAGGCACAAGGGGACGGGGGTTGATATTCTAGCTTTTGTTGATAGTTTCTAGTGGCTAGTAGCTAGGGACAAGACAATGTTAGTAAGGTGGAATATGTATTCTTGTAAGCAGTTGATTGTTTTCCTAGCGACTCGCCACTAGCTACTGATCAAGGTCAAGCGTTTAGCTTGTCCTTGATCATGCTGCTGACCTTGCCCATATCGGCACGACCTTGCATCTTTGGTTTCAGGATGGCCATGATTTTGCCCATGTCCTTGATGCTACTGGCACCTGTTTCACTGATCGCGGCTACGATCATATCGGCCACTTCGTTTTCTTGCAGCTGGGCTGGTAAAAATTCCTGGATGATAGTCAGCTCAAACTTTTCCTGTTCGGCCAGGTCATTGCGTTCGGCTTTTTCGAATTGATGGATAGATTCGCGACGTTGCTTCATCATTTTGTCGAGACAGACGAGGATGCGGTCATCGGGTAATACATCAAGACGTTCATCGACTTCAATCTGTTTGATAGCGGCGAGTATCAGGCGAATGGTGCCCAGGCGCGGCTTGTCGCCAGCACGCATGGCAGTCTTCATGCTATCAGTGATTTGCAGTTTAAGAGACATGGAATCTAAATCTGAGAATGGCAGCGCAAGGCAGGCAATTCAAACAGCCTGGATTTAGTACATGCGTACTCTGCGGGCATTCGAACGAAACATTTTCTTTTGGTGGCGCTTGACGGCAGCGGCCTGTTTACGCTTGCGTTCTGCTGTAGGCTTCTCATAAAATTCACGACGGCGAACTTCGGAAAGAACACCTGCTTTTTCGCAGGCACGTTTGAAGCGGCGCAGTGCGATATCAAAAGGTTCGTTGTCACGGACTCGTACGTTTGGCATAAACTTTATTACCTTGACTATGTGATAGAGTAAAAAAATCCGACCTGTTAGGATCGGAGCAGGCAATCATACAGCCACGCTTGCAAAAAATCAAAGCAGTTTTTATGAATTTAACGGAAAATTAGGGTCAGAGATGCGAGTTTTAGGTATTGAATCATCGTGCGACGAAACCGGGGTGGCCATCTATGATGGTCAGAAGGGCTTGTTGGGGCACGTCCTGTATAGCCAGATCAAACTGCATGCCGAGTATGGTGGTGTCGTCCCGGAGCTCGCTTCACGTGACCACGTTCGCAAAACTATCCCATTGATTAATAAAGTTTTAGAGCAAACCGGGCTGGGGTTGGGTGATATTGATGGGGTTGCCTATACGGCCGGGCCGGGCCTGGTTGGAGCCTTGCTGGTCGGGGCCTCTATCGGGCGTTCATTGGCCTGGACCCTGGGTAAACCGGCGCTATCAGTGCATCATATGGAGGGTCATTTATTGGCGCCCATGCTGGAGGATAATCCACCTGAATTTCCGTTCATTGCCTTATTGGTATCCGGCGGGCATAGCCTGCTGATCCAGGTCGATGATGTTGGTGAGTATCAATTATTGGGTGATAGTGTCGATGATGCGGTGGGTGAAGCCTTTGATAAAACAGCAAAAATGCTCGGTTTGCCCTATCCCGGCGGACCGCAACTGGCGCGACTGGCAGAGCAAGGTCGTCCTGGCCGCTATACCTTCCCGCGCCCGATGACCGATAGGCCCGGACTGGATTTCAGTTTCAGCGGGCTCAAGACCTTTGCATTGAATACTTATAAAAACTCTGACAAGACCGAACAGGATTGTGCCGATATAGCCCATGCCTTTCAGGAAGCCGTGGTCGAGACCCTGGCAATCAAGTGCCGGCGCGCCTTGAAAGCAACTGGTTTGCAGCGTCTGGTGGTTTCAGGCGGGGTCAGTGCCAATACCCGTCTCAGGCAGCGACTCGACAAGCTGGCGGTAGATTTGCGCGGACAGGTGTTCTATCCACGCCTTGAATTTTGTACGGATAATGGTGCAATGATTGCCTATGCCGGGTGTCTGCGTTTGCAGGCGGGTCAGCATAGTTCAACGGTGATCCAGGCCAGGCCACGCTGGAAGCTGGACGAGCTCGATGCACTCAAGGCCTGATTAAGCCTCCGTGCCTGCCAGCAGGTTGCGAATATTACTACGATGACGCCAGATAAGCATGGCAGACATAGCGCCTGTGACGATCAGGAAAAATGTTTGCTGGGGTTCCCACCACCAGGCATATAAGGGTGTCAGTGCAAATGCGATCAATGCCGATAATGATGAAATACGCACCACCTTGGCAATAAATAACCAGGTGGCTACCGTACTCAGGCCTACGGGCCATGAGGCGACCAGTAAGACACCTATCGCAGTAGCAACACCCTTGCCCCCTTTAAAATGAAAAAAAACGGGGTAAAGATGTCCGAGAAAAGCGGCCATGCCAATGGCGATCTGCAAATCGAGACTGGCACCATAAAGTTTTGCCAGTAACACAGGGATAACGCCTTTTAATATGTCTCCGACCAGGGTGATCACCGCTATTTTTTTGCCACCGACCCTGAGGACATTGGTGGCGCCGGGATTACCTGATCCCTGCGTGCGTGGATCGGGCAAGCCAGACAGGCGGCAAACAATAATGGCGCAGGACAATGAACCCAGCAGGTAGCCAAAGAGTAGCCAGAAGGGGTGGTCTGTTATCAAACTAAACATGATGGATATTGGAACCTCAACGCTTGATCAGGTCAAGGTTTATCTGGCACTTGAGTGCCTGACTGGAATCTGCAGCGCTAAATCGTTATATTGCATTGGCATGGAAGTATCTATCAATGAGATAGACTGATAATAAAATATTTAACAAATAAACATTGGACTTAGAATGGATATAATTTTTCTGCAGGCGCTCGAGATTGACACCGTGATCGGTATTTACGACTGGGAGCGGAAAATTAAACAGAAAGTCGTGTTTGATATCGAGATGGCCACTGATATTCGCAAGGCGGCGGCCAGTGATCATATCGATGATACCCTGAATTACAAGGCCGTAGCCAAACGCGTGATCAGTTTTGTCGAAGAGAGTAATTTCGAATTGGTCGAGACACTGGCAGAAGGTGTCGCCGCTATTATCCTCAAGGAATTTAATGTGCCCTGGCTCAGGCTCACACTGAACAAGCTGGGTGCTATTACCGGTGCTCGTGGTGTCGGTATCATTATCGAACGCGGCACTAAACCGGTGTCAGCATAAGTTGGCCAGGATCTATGTCAGCATAGGCAGCAATGTAGACCGCCGCAGGAATATCAGTGCCTGTCTGCATGATTTGCGCCAGCAGTTTGGTGATTTACAGGTCTCGGCCATCTATGAAAATAAGGCGGTCGGATTTGAAGGGGATAATTTCTTCAATCTCGTCGTCGGATTTGATAGCGATCGTGAGGTCACGGAACTGGGGCCCATTTTTCGTGACATCGAGTCAGAGCATGGACGTGTGCGTGGTGGCGAGCGTTTTAGCTCCAGGACCCTGGATGTCGACCTGCTGCTATATGATGATCTGGTCCTTAAGCAGCAGGGGATGGATGTACCGCGAGATGAAATTACCCGTTATGCCTTTGTGCTCAGGCCGCTGGCAGAACTGGCGCCATCCCTGATCCATCCTGAACTCAACAAGACCATGAAGGAATTATGGCAGGACTTCGAGCCTAAAGAAGAGATGACCATCATTGATCTGGATGATACCCAGGCCCCTGAATGACATCAGGCGGACTGTTCCCCGAGCAGGTTGCGCGTACGAATATAGGTTTCCTGGATAATGCGTGCATCCGAGCTGGCGCGATGTCGTTGGATGCCGAGGTCCTTGATGACGGTGAGTCGGGTCTTTTCCCATATCAGCAATTGGTCATCATGCAGCAGGGTATACAGGGTTTCGATGTGAAATTTCATACTGAGCCTGGCGCAATCGAACAGTAGCGATACCCAGCTCATATCATATCCCCAGCCGTCACTGTAGACAGTCTTGCCAGCGAGGAAATGATTCAGGTGTTCGGCGACCTCGGTCACAGAGCGTCCCTTTTCGATGAGAAGCTCACGGGTAATGCCATGCACCTCTTCAGCCCCCATGTTCCAGTGAGTCCAGCTATCGACAGGCTTGATCAGGTAGCAATGTGTACTTCTGTCAGGCAAGGCAAAACCGACCTCGATAGGGTAGCTGCCTTTACCAAAACCTGACGCCTCGATGTCGAGTATGATGGGATTGTCGGGATTCGTATGCATGGTTATGAATTGAGCGAACGCCCCCCATCAACAGTCAACACCTGACCGCTCATATAAGTGGCCTCACGAATTAAAAAGACAGCGGTTTTGGCAATATCATGCGGGTCGCCTTTTCTTTTCAGGAAGGTGCGCGATATGATTTTTTCCTGGGTGTCTTCATCCATATCGTTGTCTGGCCACATAATGGCGCCAGGTGCTATGGCATTGACACGTACTTCAGGTCCCAGTTCACAGGCCAGTGCCTGGGTCATCATCACCAATCCCGCCTTGGCCATGCTATAGACGGGATATTGTCGGAGTGGTCGGTCGGCATGGATATCGACGATATTAACGATGCAGCCATGAGTCTTTTTCAGGTAGGGGGCGGCCGCCTGGGACAGAAAAAAGGGCGCTTTCATGTTGGTGCCAACCAGGTCATCCCATTGTTGTTCACTAACAGAACCGACAGGTGTTGGATAAAAGGAAGAAGCATTGTTGATGAGGACGTCCAGCTGGCCTGCCAGTGTCACCGCTTGCTGAATAACATGGTCGATGGTCTGTATTTCGAGTAGATCACCCTGAACCAGGAAAACCGAGCCTGCACGTAGAGAGTTGAGTTCGTTTTGTAATGCTTCAGCGGTGGTTTTGCTGTTTCGATAATGAAGTACTATATTAGCGCCCTGGTCGTGTAATGTCCTGGCCATGTGGGCGCCGATGCGATGGGCAGCGCCGGTAATTAAAATGGTTTTGTTTTCCAGTGTTGCAGACAAAACTTGACTCCAGTACTCAACAAATAATAATACTTTACCTTAAATCACCCATTACGGGTAGTCAGCGCGAAGGCCATACAGATGAGTGATAAACGAGAGGATATTCACAGGCAATGGAACGAAGTCAGTCGCGAATCCGCGCAACTGCCACCATTGGATGCAGAGTTGTTAAAGCATAGTGAGCAGCTTCAGTCTAGGATAAGAGAGGCGATACAACAGCAGGGTGGCGTGATGTCATTTGCGCAATTCATGCAAATGGCACTTTATGAGCCTGTCCTGGGATATTACACATCGGTACAACGGAAATTGGGGAAAGACGGGGATTTTGTTACTGCCCCTGAGATATCACCATTATTCGGGCGCTGTCTGGCGCATTTTTGTCAGCAGGCATCGCAAGGGATCAGTGCGGGGAGCATACTGGAATTTGGTGCGGGTAGTGGTCGCATGGCTGCCGATATTCTTCTGCAACTGGAGGCGTATAATGCACTGCCGACGTCCTATCTGATACTGGAACTCAGCGCAGAGCTCAGACTGCGGCAACAACAGACCTTGCAGGACAAGGCGGCGCATTTACTGGATCGGGTTCAATGGCTACAGACACTCCCTGAGCCAGGGTTCCGAGGTATCGTACTCGGAAATGAATTGCTGGATGCGATGCCGGTACATCGTTTTCGCGTTGAGTCTTCGGGCTTCAAGGAGCTGGGTGTTGCCTGGTCGGAAGCCGAGCAGGCCTTTGTGCAGCAGACAATGACAGCGTCCTCCGAACTGCTGAACAGGTTGACAAGTATCGAGCGGACACTCGAGAATAAATTTCCAGTGGGCTATGAATCTGAAGTATCGCTGGCCCATCCGGCCTGGATCAAGTCTGTCAGCGATATCCTCGACCAGGGGCTGGTTTTACTCATCGACTACGGCTATGGCCGGCCAGAATATTATCTGCCGCAACGTCACATGGGTACCTTGATGTGCCACTATCGCCATCGAGCTCACGATGACCCTTTTCAATTTATCGGTTTGCAGGACCTGACGGCTTACGTAGATTTTACCACCATAGCTGAGGTAGCGGTTGAGGAGGGGATGCAGTTACTCGGTTATGCGACGCAATGTGGTTTTTTGTTGGAAAACGGCCTTGAGGGCATGATGCCTGATCCGCAAGCCGTGTCACAACAAGAATTGCTCACCTTCGCGCAGCAGGTCAAGACCCTGACCTTGCCCAGTGAAATGGGAGAGCGTTTTAAAGTCATGGCTTTAGGTAAAAATATCGATGTTGAATTACCCGGGTTCAGGCTTCAGGATCAGATAAGGCGTTTATAGCGGGTTCATATATTTAATGTAATGGTTGATATATTAGATATCGCTTATATTTTTCCTATTGCAGTTTTTTTATTGAGTCAATGTACGAAAAAAAGAATCTTGACATACCAGCAGATTGTTCTATTATTCGATATATGTCGAATAATAGAACAATATCACTTCATGGCTATGCGGATATGTTCAAGGCACTTTCCAATCCAAATCGCTTGCAAATTTTTCTGAGTCTGACCCGTTGTTGTCAGCCGGGGACCGTGTGCAGTACAGAAGATATCGGGGTGCGCTGCGTGGGTGATCTGGGGGCGGAAGTGAACATCGCCGCGTCCACCTTGTCACACCATATCAAGGAATTACACCGAGCCGGGCTGATTGAGATGCGCCGTAATGGGCAGCATGTGGAATGTTGGATAGCAGCGCAAACGCTGAAAGATTTGTCAGCGTTTTTTATTAATACACAGGAGGCAGTCGATGAACCAGAGAGAAGCTGACAAGATACGTCAAAACGTAAGGGACAGTTACGCAGAAGTAGCTGAGGCCAATAATGCCGGTGAGTCTTGTGGAGTGGCATCCAGTTGTTGTGGGGTCGCTGCTGAGCCAACATTAAATGCGGTGAGTTCTGTCCGTATGGGTTATTCCGAGGATGATGTCAGTGGTGTGCCGCAGGGTGCGGATATGGGTTTGGGATGCGGTAATCCACGTGCGATAGCCAGTTTGCAATCCGGTGAGGTCGTACTGGACCTGGGCAGTGGCGGGGGATTTGACGCCTTTCTGGCGGTCAAGGAAGTGGGACAGTCGGGCAAGGTTATTGGCGTAGACATGACGCCCGCAATGATCAGTAAGTCTAGAATGAATGCCGAGCAGGCGGGCCATGCCAATGTTGAGTTTCGTTTGGGCGAGATTGAATACCTGCCTGTCGCAGATGATTCAGTGGATATTATCATTTCAAATTGTGTGATTAACCTGTCACCTGAAAAACCCAGGGTGTTCAGGGAGGCGATGCGGGTATTGAGACCGGGGGGGCGTTTAGCGATTTCTGATGTGGTTGCCAGCATGGCATTACCTGATGATATTAAAAATGACCTGGCCCTGTATTCGGGTTGCATGGCCGGTGCATCCATTATTGATGAGTTGACAGACATGATGACGGCGGCCGGGTTTGATGGCATCACTATTACACCCAAGGATGATTCGAAGGGGTTTATCAAGGACTGGGCGCCGGGACGTGGTGTTGAAGACTATGTTCTGTCAGCTTATATCGAGGCTGTTAAGCCACAAAAAACTGCCTGTTGCTAACAACGCTGATAATATCTTGATATTTAAATTGTATTAATTCTGCTCATTGTCACATATTGATCTCTGTTTCAATGTAGAATATCAGGCTTTAATATGACGTTGTAGATTGACTGAATGGATATAATGCATGCGATTTACCTTGCCCTGCTGCAAGGCTTTACAGAATTTCTCCCTATATCAAGTTCAGGCCACCTGATTTTACTTCCCGGTTTTTTCGGCTGGAGTGATCAGGGTTTGGCCTTTGATGTCGCCGTCCATGTCGGCAGTTTGATTGCTGTCATCAGCTATTTTCGTCATGACCTCAAGCGCATGTTTGTTGACTGGCTGGCTTCCATCGGTCAACGCCAACTGGTGGGTGAAAGCCGGTTGGCATGGTCGGTGCTGTTTGCTACCATACCGGCAGCACTGGGTGGTTATTTTTTGAATGATATAGTGGAGTTGTATCTACGTTCTCCATTGGTTATCGCTATAACGACTATCTTGTTTGGTGCCTTGTTATGGTGGGCGGACATTAAAGGGAAGCGTCAGCGTGATGAACATAGCGTTGGCTGGCGGGATGTAATAACAGTAGGGATAGCGCAAATGATTGCTTTGATACCCGGAACTTCGCGATCCGGCATTACCATGACGGCCGGGCTTATGCTGGGTATGACGCGTGAAGCCGCTGCCCGATTTTCTTTTTTGTTATCTATTCCGATCATTATCCTTGCTGGCGGCTATCTGTCCATGAAGCTGGTGACCAGCGACACTGTCATCGCCTGGGATTTCCTGGCGGTGGGCGTGCTGGTGTCAGCCGTCACAGCCTATATTTGTATCTACTATTTTCTGAAATTACTGAATAGAATGGGTATGTTGCCCTTTGTCATCTATCGTTTTGTATTAGGTGGCGTTCTTTTATACTTCATTTTCATGCGTCCAGGTTTTTTTAGTGTTGTCTGATCATCGCAATGCACCGTTGCGCTTCCATCAGCTCTGGCTGGTGATTGGCTGGAGTATTGTTTTTCTGGTTATCTACTTATCATTGAATTCGGGTGGGATGCAGGTGGTGAGTGGAATGTTTAACGATAAGATGAGTCACGCCTTGGGTTATTGCGGGTTGATGCTCTGGTTTGCACAGTTGTATAAATCGCTAGGACAGCGATTGCTGCTGGCAGTGTTATTTGTGGTCATGGGTATTGTGCTTGAGTTTTTGCAGCGCATGGGGGGTGTCAGGGTTTTTGAGATCGCTGATATGATGGCCAATGCAACGGGGATACTGATAGGTTGGCTGGCTGCCCGCCTGGGTCTCGATCGTCTGCTCGCCTGGTTTGAAGTTCGAGTTCTGGCAAGACAATAGTCGATCAATATGATTCAGGCTTGCTGGAAGGAGTCTTTGATGGCTGTAATCTTTTGTATGCGTTCACGTGAGAGGGCCTCGGCAAATTCCCGTCCTTCGATACCTTGTTCGATCAGGGTCTGATTGTTGATGGACTGACAGGCCTGCAATGATTGTCTGAATAATTCAGCCTGTGGGTACACATCATTTTCATGTCCCTTACGCCCTCTTGCATCTGCCGTACATGCCAGTAAAAAATCTTCGAAGCGTTGTGGGCGGCGAAAAGCATCCAGTCCTTCCAGCGTTTTCAGGATAGTGGCTGGCCTGAGCTCCTGTGCGCGGTGGCAGTGTGTATGATAACGCGCAGTGATGACGGCCAGATCGCGATATTGATTGGGAATCTTGATCCTGTTACACATATTTTTTACCAGTTCGACACCACGTTCTTCATGTCCATGATGACTGGGTAAGGATGGACTGAGGTGTTGATGCCTTGCCCAGGTCGTGCGTGAGTGCTGCAAATCGCACTGCCTTGTCATTACTCAATTGGCAGGCCTGTTGCAATACCATCATGATGTGAATGCCGGTATCGATCTCTGCATGATGTTTTTGCGGTTGTGGCACTCCAAAAAGATTGTCGATCTCGGGAAACACCTTTTGCAGTGCGCCGCATCCACGTAATACCTCAAAGTAGCGTTCGGGGTGATCTTCTCCCAGCGCTTTCTCGGTTTCAGCCCAGACGCGTTCAGCGACCAGCGCATCGACTTCGCCCTGTTCGACCATTTCGCGCATGAGCGTGTTGGTGCCATGAGCAACATGAAACCCCCAGCGGCAGAAACGCGCGGCAAAACGGGCAATGCGTAAAATACGCACAGGGTCTTCACTGAATGCGGGAGATATGTGTTTAAGCAGGCCGGCATCGAGGTCTTCACAGCCATTGTAGGGGTCAATCAAGTCACCATTGTCATCTTCTGCAATCGCGTTGATGGTCAAGTCTCTACGCTGCAAATCTTCTTCCAGGGTAACGTCGGTAGAGGCATGGACTGCGAAACCGGTATAGCCTGGGCGGGTCTTTCTCTCGGTGCGTGCGAGTGCGTATTCCTCGTGGGTGTCGGGGTGGAGAAAAACAGGAAAGTCCTTGCCGACCTGTTGATACCCCAGTGATAACATTTCATCCACCGTACTGCCCACCACCACCCAATCACGTTCTTTGGGGGTCAGGCCCAGTAATTTGTCGCGCACAGCACCGCCGACCAGATAGACTTTCATTTTAAGTTAAAGTCCCGATGTCTGCTGGAACGGCCAGTATAGTGAAATGTAATAGTGAAGATATTAAGATCCTCAATAGCCTGGATTGCTATTCATGTAAGCCTCCCGTTTTTTTATTACCTGGAAAAAGACGGCCGACAGCGAGTAATAATGTCTGTATTATGAAAATAGGTTCTTGGAATTATATAAAATTATGTCTGTTCTTGTCATTAACACAATGTTGTCCCTGTTACGATTCG
>JGI24023J19991_10000477_pt1 | contig 31176 bp, 28 predicted proteins | sample Cruoilmetagenom1_FD_19991 | JGI IMG/M metagenome (IMG submission 19991) | reverse complement strand
TTTTTTCTGTGGCTTTCAGTAAGTTAGTTTGGTCCGACCCTAAGAGTCTGTTTAGTCTCATCGTCATAAGGGGTTCGACAATTTGTGGGGCTAAGGCTAAGGCAGCGCCTTGCTATACGTCGCCCATTGGATTAACAAAACCCGAGTACATTACTCCCGATAGTAAAGACATTTCACGATGCCATGTTGCCAAATCATCTTTATTGAACGTATTTAAATGATCATGGCCACATGCGCGAGCCATGACTTGCATCAGTTCAACAGACGCATCAAAAAAATTATGTAACTGGGCTGAAGATTTTTGTATATTTAATCTTTGGCGGAGATCAGCTTTCTGGGTCGCAATTCCTGCTGGGCAATTATTGGTATTACACATTCTCGCAGCAACACAACCAATCGCCTGCATGGCACTATTTGAAATAGCAATACCATCCGCACCTAATGCCAGCGCCTTAACAAAATCAATGGGTACGCGTAATCCACCCGTAATAATCAGCGTNACACGCCCACTTTGGCCTTGATTATCGAGATANCGACGAGCCCGCGCTAATGCGGGTATGGTGGGAACACTGATATGNTCNCTGAACATTTCGGGTGCTGCACCTGTACCACCTCCGCGACCATCCAGGATGATGTAATCCNCACTGGCATCTAAGGCAAATTGAATATCTTTTTCAATATGATTCGCGCTGAGTTTGAAGCCTATAGGGATGCCACCCGTTATTTCTCTCACCCGATCGGCAAAGCGTTTAAAATCTGATACCGAGGACAGATCCTTAAAAGTGGGCGGCGATATTGCCGGCTCTCCTTCGGGTATTCCTCTTACCTGTGATATTTTACCTTGATTTTTATTCCCTGGAAGGTGCCCACCCGTTCCCGTTTTTGCACCTTGCCCCCCTTTAAAGTGGAATGCCTGTACTTTGTTTAGTAGCTCTTCGTTGTAGCCAAAGCCAGCACTGGCAAATTCGTAAAAATATCGAGTATTCGCCGCTTGCTCTTCTGGTAACATTCCACCTTCACCGGAGCAAATCCCTGTACCCGCCAGCTCTGCCCCCTTGGCTAACGATATTTTTGCTTCTTCAGATAGCGCGCCAAAACTCATGTCAGATACAAACAAAGGGATTTTTAGGATTAAGGGTTTGTTCGTTTGCGGACCAATAATTAGCTCAGTACCAACACTATGATCTTCCAACAATGGTTTATTTGCCATTTGGGCGGCCATAATTTGTAGATCATCCCAATGGGGTAGCCTATGGCGCGGAACCCCCATCGAAGTCATTTGACCATGATGTCCTAATTTCGATAATCCTTCTCTGGCCAGCTGATGAATAAATGCGACTGTGGGTTCTTCAGACGTAGCCGTGGCGACGGGTAATTCTGTAGGATCTAACTTTAAACCGGGACCTTCCTTGCCAACTTGCTCGTCACTAAATTGTTTATGCGATCCATCACAATAAGGTGTATTACCCGTATGCTTGCATGCGCATAAATAGGCCTCACCGTCTTCATCTGCAACAATCACTCGGGGATTAAATGCCGTACCGACATGTGACCCATCGCAAAAAGGTTGGCTCTTTGATCTACCGCACGTACAAAAATGATATTCCTGCCCTTTTGAAAGGCTGACCTTGACTGGTTTGTTATCTGCAATGACTGGCTTATTCATAATTTATTTTCTCTTAAGCTGTATTATGCCTAATTTAGTGTCTTGTCCGTTGCAATGCAATAGCAAATGAGCCTGGCCCGGCCCTGGAAGTAGTTATTCAAGGTCAGGGGAACGCCTTGTCAAGTTTTGTTGTTATGCGCCATGGTGATGACTACTTTTCCTCTGGCTCGCCCTTCTCCAAAATAGCGTAGAGCTTCAGGAACATCACTTAACAGATAACACCTATCAATAACTGGTATGACATTACCATCTTCAAGCAGCGTTTTCAGAAAAACCAAACCTTTGTTTGCCTTATGTAACAGGAGACTCATTTTCCTACTCGTGATCATCGAGATCCACGGCCCCAGGAATAAAACCTGGTTAGCCAGAGCCATGGAACCGCCGACCATGACATAAATCCCCTTGGGAGCCAATGCACGCTTGTAATCAAAAATCGAATGATATCCCCTAACATCAAGAATCAGATCATAACATTGTCCGTTTTTAGTAAAATCGTCTTGCGTGTAGTCAATAACATGGTCTGCACCCAGAGACCGCACTATCTCCAGTTTTTTCGTGCTGCAAACACCTGTCACTTCAGCCCCAAATAATTTGGCCATTTGCACAGCAAACGATCCAACACCACCAGATGCCCCATTAATCAAAACTGTTTGCCCTGACTGGATCTGTCCTTTATCCCGAAGACCTTGCAGGGCCAGGAGTCCTGCTTGAGGAACGGCCGCTGCTTGCTCGAATGTCAAGTTATCAGGTTTCAACGTTAATGCCTTTTCAGGAACAGATACATATTCGGCAAAACCGCCCCAGCCACACCCGGATAGATCACCGAATACCTCATCACCGGGTTGAAACTGTTTTACCCTTTTACCAAGCGCTTCAACCCGCCCGGCTATGTCACATCCAAGTATGGTAATTTTTTTTGGTTTTAGAAGCCCGGCCATTAAGCGATTCACGAACGGCTTACCCATCAGCATTTCCCAATCCCATGAATTAATCGATGCCGCTTCAACTTTTATTAAGACTTCATCATTTCCGGCAACAGGCTGTGCTACTTCTTTTAGAGCAAGAAAATCTGGTGATCCGTATTTTGTCCAGACTATCGCTTTCATAAGTATTTCTTCATTCTGTATTTGATCCGGTGATTTTATGTGTGTCTCACCATCATTTCACCAAGGTAGGGAATCTGTGGTATGAGGGCTTCAAAATAACAATATCGATGATGTGAGCAGCTTGATATGATTATTTTCACCAAATCCCAGGAATCAATCGATAAGGCGTTTGTTCAGCGTACTCCGGGTAACCCGGTAGTTCCCTGTGTAAGGTTCGGTCCTCTAAATAAGTGCGCACTATTAATAGCACTGTTAATATCACCGCTGGAATCAGCCCGACCCGTGAGCCAAGCGCAACGGGTACTGCAAACAACAGGATGATCACTGCTGTGTACATGGGATGGCGCATTAACGCGTAAGGCCCCGTCGTGATGACCTGATGCCCACGATCCTTATCTATTTTAACGACAAGTGATAAATAAGTGTTCTCTCGCATGAGCCACCACAGGAATAAAAAACAAGGCAACTGTACAAGCATAGCAAAGATCTCTATCCATAATGGCAAGGGCTCGCTCCATTCATAACGTATTACATCAAAACCCGGGGTCATATAGAGGCCAATAGCGGCAATAAAGAATAACGACATCAAAATCTTATCCCAAACCTTCTGATCCTTTTGTAGTGGGATGAGTTTCATTCGCTCAGCAAGTAAGGCCGGATCGTAACGAAACAAATAAATCATCATTACAGCAGAAAAGAGGGTCCAAAGACAGATCAATACCCATGCCTCCCACCATCGCCAGGTGCCTGCTGGCCACAGCAACGCAACACCAAATAAAGACATACGCACCACCAGACTCAACCACATTTTAATTGAGTTCAGTTGTTGAGCCTGCGTATTCATTTGGACACCCTATTGTGATATTAATAATCAGCAGATAAATCGATTGAATCACCTATATCTAACATAGCACACTTGGATACTGTCTTTTCCACCTCACGCTTATATTGATAGTAATATATCCATTCAGACAGTACTTTTAGCCTATAATAATGGTAGTGAGTTTGATCCTTGCCTACAGGGTTAGAAAATTAGATACATTAGCTATCAAGTATCCACTATCGGTCAGATAGCCAACATTCAGCACCTTGTTCACAGCTTTCCCAAATCCTCGTGCAGCTACTGGTCAGCAGTAAATTTCAGGCGCAGCACCCGTTCCCCCGTTTGTTCATGAACCTTCTCTTCAATCTGTTTAAAACCATACTGGGAATAAAAATTACGGCCGATTAGATTTTTTTCAAAAACTTCTACCTCCAGATCACCATGAAGTTCTTGAGCCTTATCCATCATAAGTTTACCCATTTTTTTGCCTTGATGCTCAGGTTGAAGAAATATCGCGCCAACCTCATTTCCGATAAGCGCAATGAATCCAACAACTTGATTATCGACATCGGTAACCCATGTATCCGCATTAGGTAAATATAATTCTGGAATATTCTTCCTTTCTTGAACTAGAAAATCACTCTTCAAAAATGGATGAGCAATTTTTGAAGAATTCTCCCAGGCTAAAAGCAATTCTTCCAAGTCTTTGTCTAAGTACGGTCTTATGTGAGTAGTCATTCTCAATCCTATTTTATTTTGCATTATGATATTTTTGCTGGCGCTCAATGTACCTGGCACTATCTGGAGACCAAATAGTAGTGGTTTAAGACCTGGGAAAGATTGAACAAAAACGACAATGGTTTAAGTATTATTCGAAATTACCATATACATCAATTGAAAGATCACGTTGCCTGGCATATTTTCCAGGCGTACTTCCAATACTGCTTTTCATGTGGCGCACTAAATGGGGCTGGTCACTAAATCCAAATTGAACCGCTATATCAGCCCAATTGATTTGGTTTTGATCAATTTTGTGCAAATAATCAAACATGGCTTCCAGCCTTTCCATGGTGTGATACTGCTTCAAAGTGATCCCGGTAACCCGCAAAAAACTGCGCTCGATCGTACGCTGTGAACAACTGAGTTTAGCACCCATTTTAGATAAGGGTGTTTCTGGAAAAACTGCTAATACATTGCGTACTAGCTCGCTATGCTTATCCTCATCGATCTCTGATAGAAAACCATTCAGGATCTTGTCAAAGACATCACGACATAATTCGGGCTGAGCTATAGTCGTAGCCAGTATTTTTTCTTCATTAAATGTATCTAATTGAAACAGTTCTTCTACATTAATGCTGATGACCTGATCTAGCAAAGGATGTGGAATTGGTAATTTTAACGAATAAAAAGCACCAACCTGAAACTTAATCCCTAAAACCAGAAAGGGCTGGGAATGATCCATTGAGATGGTTTTGCAATGGGGCAGTATCAGGTGGCTACCTTGACCAAGTGTAGACCCTGACTCCTGCTCGTACTGATAATATTGCCGTGGTTTAGACAAGATCAGATGCCCAGCAGGGTCAGGATTCAATTTGGGATGACTGGGACCAAAATCACCTTGAGTTTTCTCTAAAAACCAATAGCAATCAATATATCTTGCCACTGTCGAATTCTTGGGTGGTATTTTCCAGTTTCTCATTATTAAGGCAAAATATTTTTGAAATGCTAAGTATATAATCAGGAGACCTAAAAGGTCTTGTTACTTTCGGATGGTAGAACTAATATAATTCCCGGCTTGTTTAATTTCAATTACTTATTTATGGGGTCGAATTTTAGCTATAAACAGAACATATTATTTATATCTGCCTCTGGATAGAAACGGACGATTCTTTTTGAATTCCGTAGGTGTTCGCGATGGGTCCAGCCACATATCATCAAGATACAAGCACGTAATAGGTGCCGCGCCCAATTCCTTTTGCTTTAATCAAATTGAGTTTAAGCAGTTTATCAAAATCTATTTTTCTGGACGCAAGGCTACGTGAAGTTATACTGCCATGTTCGCGGATATAATCGAGTATTTGTTGATAATGTAGCTCAAGACGAAATTTCGATTTTGATATACTGACAATGATTTGTGTACACGCTGCAGCTCATCCTGGATACCATACAACCATGGTGGCTTCCTTAATATTGATTCAACATCCAGTCATTGGTATCTACACTAGGTCTTTTGTGAGTTCGATATTGACCCACCCTTTTTAGTCGGGCTTAAAGTTTACGCAGGGTAAATCTCCAGTCTTCATTGGTGCTGGATTGAAGAAGCTCGTGCATCAGCTCATCCTCTTCTGTTCTCCAGCCATGTTTGTCTTCAGCGGGTTTGCTCGAAAAGCCCCACCACATGCCTTCATCATCCTGTGCGACCCATTTGACTTCTTCCGGTATCAGGCTGCTATCGGCAATTTCCCTGATTTTGTCGCCTGAGGCACTTTTAAGCAGGTGATCAATCTCCATGGAATTGAGAAGGCGGGTTTTATCGTTATCATCAAGGACTGAGTCATCGTTATTGAATTCGAAAACCAGTTGATATTTACCGATGGTGATAACATCGCCATCATACAGTGCCTGCCTCTGGATACGATGCTCATTGACATAAACACCATTGGTACTGCTCAGGTCTTCTATAAAAGTGGTATCCATAAATGCTGGATCAAATTCGGTGACTATTTTTGCGTGGCAGGCACTGACCGTTGGGTCGTTGAGCCTTATGCCATTATCCTTGTTACGCCCGATACTGATGTCTTCGTACTCTATAGTGATTTCATCGGTTTTATTTTCTTCAATAGTAATGATTAGTTTTGACATATTAGGTCCCTCTGCCTGGATGTTTAAACTTGATTCTGCATATAACAGAACAAAAAAATATTCCCCCCGGAAGTGATCGTTATTGATTGGTTTTTTTATTCGGCTTACACTTTCAGGGCTGTAAAATGGCTATTAATTTTGCCAACTCTCAATAAATCACTGCAATAGACGGGTATTTTAACCCTTACCTACTTATTTTCAATATAAGTTTTATCATAGTAAGCGGGAACGCTGAGGACAGGCCTTAAAAATACGCTAAGGCATTGTTCAGGAAAACAAAGCACCCGATATATAGCGACAGAAGACCCAGGCATTCATTGCCAATGGCCGCCGAATTTCGGGACAAGATAGATTCTGTGCCGCTTTTAGAAAGACCCGTTATGTTTTCTGTTGGCGGATTTTTGCAGCCTCTTTATCTAGTGTACGACCGATCCTGTAGGCATCAATCATACCCAGTAACCAGGAAATAATTAGAATAGCGGTCGCCATATTGATGAGTTGAGCTTCTGATCCCGTTGTTTGCTTTTCTACTAATGCGGTTATGACGGCCATATCAGGTTGAACTTCACCACTCTGAACCTTGTCGACAATGTCCATAGCCCTGTCAATCGCGTTAGATATCAATACATAAAGCGCGATGAATGCCACGGTGGCCAATGCGATAGCAGACGTGTATTTTTTTAATAACAAATGGCCGGCACCCGGAAATACCAATGCGGACAACAGGAGTGCTTTGACTGCCTTACTCATTGAATAGACCTATATATAAACATCAATAGAAAGCGACAATAACATCGATATAAGCATGCCCTTGAATTGTCGCGTAGACAAACATTGAGTCTGTGCAATAATCAGGTAGTGCGAGAACATAAAGCAAACATCAGGAGACAGATAATTTATTATATAAAAATATCTGAAAATTCTGATATTTTTTCCACTTGATCCAGATCAATAAACCGCGCTCGTTCACTTCTATAATTTTGCTTGAACCAACACATAAGCGGAGAATAGATGATGCATACAGAAGACAGGATGATGGCTACCAATCTGGCCAAGACGATTCTCATACTCGTGGTATTTATGGGTGTCATAATCTTACTGGCCAATATAATAGCATAGCGTTTGCCGGGCCACGTAAGCATTAATCATTATTTCGACTGGGTTCGATACCTGCGTTAATGCGTTCGAGTAAATACTCGGCCTGACGTAATCGCTCTGACAGTTCGTTGTAACTTTCATTGGCTATGTCGTGCTCCATAGAAATAGCCAACTGACTGAGCTGGGGAAAACCATAACCACCACCGATTGATTTCAGGTCATGGACCTTGAGGGCAAGCTCGGACCAGTCCCGGGATTGATAATAATGATAAAGGTCATTAATAATAGAGGGCAGTTCTGTAATAAATGCTTGCACTAATGTTATAAAGCTGGGGTCTTGTTCAAGCAGCTCTGACATCAGCGGATCAATAGACTCGTTCACAGCATTCTCCTTCAGGTAATGACCAAGCACGTCAATAAAACGTTTCCTGTCAATGGGCTTGGAAATAAAGTCATCGCTGCCCGCTTGACGACATTTTTTTATGTCTTCATCCATTGTATTGGCCGTTAAGGCGATAATAGGTACATTATAGCCATTCTGACGAAGTTGTGTGGTGGCTTCCAGTCCGTCCATGACCGGCATTTGCATATCCATCAGTAGCAAATCATAGTCGCCATTAAGCGCCTCTTTTACCGCCAGTGCGCCATTGCCCACGATTGTCGGCGTCGCTCCGAGGCTGCTGATATAGAGCGAAATGAGTTTCTGGTTCGAACGATTATCTTCCGCAACGAGTATATTGCCACTGATTCGCTTTGTTAGTGTGACAATATCAGGTGTCTCGGGAACTCTTTTTACCGGGTTTTTATCCAGCCACTCAACGTCATCCAATAAACCCGTGGAGACTGTTACGCTAAAACAACTTCCCCTGCCTTCTTCACTGCTAACGGCAATATCTCCACCCAGTTTCTCTGCCAGTTTTTTTGATAAATGCAGACCCAGACCTGTCCCGCCGTATTCTCTCGATATCGATGAATCTGCCTGGGTAAAGGCACGAAACAGTTTTTGAATATGATCAGAGCTCATGCCTATACCCGTATCACGAATATCAAAATTCATCATCTGGCAGGATTTGTCGCAGCTGACATGGATGTGCACGCTACCCCTATCAGTGAACTTGATTGCATTACTACAGAGGTTGATCAGTATCTGTTTGAGGCGCACCGGGTCACTCTCGATCATGGCGGGTAACGGGAAATGATAATGGATGGTAAATTCAAGACCCTTTTCCTGCGCCTGTAATTCTATCAAGGAGGCCACATCCGCCAGAAGTTCAAACAAGGGTACCGACTCATGATCGACCACCAACTCCTCGGCCTCTATTTTTGACAGATCGAGAATTTCATTGATGATGTGCAATAAATGTCGGCTACTACGCAGAATGATATTGACCGAATTGAGCCGCTCATTTTTACCTTGAGTATTGTCGAGCAAGGCCTCGGCAAAACCGATGATAGCTGTTAACGGTGTACGGATTTCATGACTCATATGTGCCAGGAACGCACTCTTGGCATGACTCGCCGCCTCGGCACTGTGTTTTTCAATTTGCGCGGCCCTGGCTTCTTCCTCTGCCTTGATACGATCCGTAATCTCACGTCCGTAACAATGTAATAAGTCCTGACCTTCTACGGGTGAAATTGTCCATAAGAACACGCGCCCTGCAAACGTCACCTCAACATCACGTACCGTTTTATTTTCCTGGTGACACCAGCTGGCTAATTCAGAAATATTGTCTGGAGTCAGTTGCTTGATGTCCTCCATCGCCAGACCATGCTTTTTCAGAATCAGGGTACCATGCGGATTAATGTATTGGACAACAGCATTTTTATTCATCGACAAAACGATATTCGGATTCCAGCGGGGAAAGGCGGCCAGACCCTTGAGTCGTCGCATCGCATATTTTATCGACTGCTCCTGGTCGTACAAGGTTGTCGATGTCCTGTTCAGTGCATTACCCATTTTTTGCATTTCCACAGAAGAGTCACTGACCTCGACCTGCCTACCCTCTTTTTTGTCCAGACGTTCGGCAAAATCGGTGTAACGTTCAAAGGTCGCAACGGGTTTACGCATAATGATCATCAGCAATCCTGCCGCGATCACTAAAATCAGGGCGCCGAACAGGGCATTATTGCGCCAGTAACGTGACTCGATAACAGTCATCATCTGCAAACTAGTGCTTATCCGAACCCAACCTATCAACTTATCCAGGACGACGGGTTGCCAGGTGATCAGAAACCCACCTTCAACATGCGCTGAAATAGTGTGTTGTTGTGGTGGAGTCAGCGGATTGTTTGCATAGTCACCGGGCAGGGCTACCACGTTTTGCGTGACATCGGCCAGGAGCTGGCCCGCGACATCCAACACCTGGATTGATTGAATGTCCACATACCGGGTCGATTCCAGCAGGATACTGGCCAGGGTGGAGGTGTCCTGCCTCAACAGACTGCCCGTAACAGAAATCGATAGCCTGTCAGCCAGCTCCTGCGCCTGTTTTTCCTTGGCGCGCTGGATGAAGCTGGATTCCTCTTTGATGGTCAGCAACGTGAAGACCACCATCGATGTGATCAACAACACCGCAAAGACGAGCATCACCCTGACATGCAGTCGCCGTAGCCAGGCACGGCCTGATCCAGTTAAGTCTGTCCCGTTGTTCATAGCATTATTATTATTCTCTTACACAAAAAAACCATCACAGACTATTTAGCGATATCATCATCGTTCTGCTGACATCATATGCCTTATCCGGGCTTTCAGCAAAACCGCTCTGATATTTTGGCCACATGGTAATAGGGTTATGATACATCATCACCCCCTGCTAACAGGCCTCAAAAACGTCTTTGCTATCAAGATAAAATATTGAAAAACAGTTTAATTTTCAAATACCCGTTGAGATACCCATACACCCGGCCAAATGATCGGTGGTACAAAAATAGGCGTACTGAAGGGCAGATTATCTGCAAACCCGGATCGCACAAGATTGATATGAATCCCTCCCTGTTAACAAAAAATGTGTGATAATCCGGCTTAATGACTAAAGAAATAGACAGTATGAACGCGCCTTTCTGGATTGAGCAAGGCAACCCTGATGTTGAGTTTCCACAGGTATCGCTTGCCCTGACCGATCCTGACGGACTACTGGCGATCGGTGGCGACCTGTCGCAAGAACGTCTGCTGAGTGCATACCGCTCGGGTATCTTCCCTTGGTACACACAAGGTCAGCCTGTATTGTGGTGGTCTCCCGATCCACGCTTTGTCATGTTCCCTGAGCATTTGAAGATTTCCAGGAATCTTCGCAAAACGATTCGCAGACAAACCTACACCGTCACCATGAACACATCCTTTGAGGCAGTTATTCAAGCTTGCTCGAACATCGTCAGGCCAGGACAGGATGGCACCTGGATCACAAACGAAATGCAACAATCCTATATCGAGCTGCACGAGGCCGGGTATGCACACTCGGTCGAAGCCTGGGCCGAGGGTCAACTCGTCGGCGGCCTGTACGGCATTGGCATCGGCAAGGTTTTTTTTGGTGAGTCCATGTTCAGTCGCAAAACAGACGCCTCTAAAGTCGCATTCGCCTGTTTTGTTAAACATATTCAAAAATTGGGTTTTCAGCTGATAGATTGCCAGGTCTATACCTCTCATCTGCAAAGCCTGGGGGCGGAACTGATCCCGCGCAAAGATTTTATCCTACGCCTTGCTGCCTTATGCTCGACAGATAACCTGCTCAGCAAACAGCCAGAAACCTTGAGTGCCGATATATTTCAGCCGCCTGCCTGACCTTGTCCTGCAAACCGTATCAGGGATCTTATACACCCCCCGATTAACTCGCCTTACAAGTCATATCCCACAATTTGCGTCTTGATCTATTCTGTCGCAAAATAAGTTCATCCCGATATATATTGATAAAAATGATGTATCAATATCCATGAAAAAACACAACTCACAGTCTGACAATCCCGAAGATGCTCAGGACATCCGTCTGTCGTTTTATGCGACACCGACTCACGATTGCAGCTACCTTCCTGACCGTCAGGCGATCACCCTGTTTGCCGACCCGAGTGTAGAGCTGGATAACCATATCTATTCGACCTTGTCACAATTTGGTTTTCGTCGTAGTGGCAAACATATCTACCGACCTTCGTGCCCGACCTGTAGTGCCTGTATTCCCGTCAGGATTCCGGTCAATGAATTCATGCCCAAGCGCACGCATAAACGTATCTGGAAGGCTAATCGTGATATCGAGGTCAATATGCTCGGTGCTGAGTACCGTCAGGATCAACATGACCTCTATAATAAATACATTCAGGCGCGCCACCCGGAAGGAGGTATGAATGATCCTGATCCGGAAAAGTATATGGAATTCCTTACCAGCGAGTGGAGCGTTACCCGCTTTCTTGAATTCAGACTGGAAGGACAATTACTCGCTGTGGCGGTAGTCGATCAACTCGAAGACGGGTTTTCTGCTGTGTATACATTTTTTGACCCTGATATAAGCAAACGCAGCCTGGGTACCCTTGGCATACTCTGGAGTATTGAGTTTACGCGTGAACTGGAACTCGACTGGCTTTATCTGGGCTACTGGATACAGGAATGTCCAAAAATGAGTTACAAGTCCCAGTTCCAGCCCCTGCAACAATTTATACAAGGCCACTGGGAATACTTGTAAATTATTATATTTACTCTCTTTTTTTACTCTCCCTTGTGATCAGTCCCTGCTCCCTCCCCTGATTCAAGGAAATGCCACATTCGACCGCTAAGCTGTTTAAGTAAGTTTCAAACAAACTGAATGCTGGAGACTTAATTTCAGCCTATACTGAAACTAATATCCCGCCAATGAATAAGGAGCACGCAATGTTGAGCTTCATCTGTAACCTGGCAAACAATTTCGAATCTTCCCACGGTATGCGCCCCAACCTGCTCTATATCAACCCGACACACCTGCAACACCTTCAGGACAGTTTCTCGGCCGACTACGATCTGTTTAGCATAATGAACATGCTGGAAATGGAATTTATTATCGATAAAGATATCGTTCACCCGAGAGTTGCCTGGACCCATCTGGCTGCAAAAACAGCGATCTGCCAATAAATCATTAAATACCAATATCTTACAGAAAATGCAGGGAAGCAAAACGGTTCAAAGGGATTTTCACTGTAAAAGCATGAATATGCCCACAGTCACTACATTTCGTCTTCTGTTTGGCGTACAATACGCCGCTGTATAAAACTATGTAGGTAGAGTCTGAATGGCAAAAGAAGAAGGTATTGAAATGCAGGGTACGGTTGTAGAAACCTTACCCAACACAACGTTTCGGGTTGAACTGGAAAATGGACATGTGGTTACCGCCCATATCTCGGGCAAGATGCGCAAGAACTATATACGTATTCTCACCGGCGATACGGTTACCGTTCAACTCACTCCCTATGACCTCAGCAAGGGAAGAATTGTCTACCGGGCTCGCTAATACCCCCTACCCGAGACACTGAATCCGGTCAGGTCTCCAACAGCTCTTCATTTTCATACTCGAGTGCCAGCTTATCCTCTTTAACCGTCACCCGGATATGTCCACCATGAGCCAGTTGACCAAATAACAGCTCTTCAGCCAAAGGCTTCTTGATGTGCTCACTGATGAGCCTGGCCATCGGCCTTGCTCCCATTTTGGGGTCGTAACCATGTTCAGCAATCCAGTTGCGCGCCTTCATATCGATATCAATGGTGGCCTTCTTCTGCTCCAGCTGCGATTCAAGCTCGATGATGAACTTATCGACGACATGACCAATATGATCCTTGCCCAGTGACTGGAACTGGATAACCGCATCCAGACGATTTCTGAACTCGGGTGTAAAGACTTTCTTGATCGCTTCCATTCCATCACTGGAATGATCCTGTTGGGTAAAGCCGATGGATTCCCTGCTGATCCTGTCTGCACCGGCATTGGTCGTCATCACCAGCACTACATTGCGGAAATCGGCACTACGTCCATTATTGTCGGTCAAGGTGCCGTGATCCATTACCTGCAGTAACAGGTTAAAGACATCCGGATGCGCTTTTTCGATCTCATCCAGCAATAAAACGGCATGCGGATGTTTGATCACCGAGTCCGTTAACAAGCCACCCTGATCAAATCCGACATAACCCGGGGGGGCGCCTATCAGGCGGGAAACCGTATGACGTTCCATATACTCCGACATATCAAAGCGGATCAGTTCAATACCCATGATCTTTGACAGCTGCCGGGTCACTTCGGTTTTACCCACACCGGTTGGCCCTGCAAACAAAAATGAACCGATAGGCTTCTCTTCATTACCCAGACCGGAACGCGACATCTTGATAGCCGATGACAATGCCTCGATCGCACTATCCTGGCCATACACGACCAGTTTGAGATCGCGTTCGAGATTTTTCATCGCATCCAGATCAGTGGATGAAACACTTTTAGGTGGTATGCGCGCAATCTTGGCAATGATGTTTTCGATATCAACAGTGCCGATGGTTTTTTTACGCTTGGATGGCGGTTGCAATTGCATGTTGGCACCCGCCTCATCGATCACATCAATCGCCTTATCGGGCAAATGCCTGTCATTGATATAACGCTCAGACAGTTCGACAGCCAACCGCAGGGCCTTGGGTGAGTACTTGATCTTATGATGTTCTTCAAAGCGGCTTTTCAGTCCTTTAAGGATCTTGACCGTATCTTCAATACTCGGCTCTTCAACATCGATCTTCTGGAATCGTCTGGCCAGTGCCCTGTCCTTTTCAAAGATACCCCGGTATTCCTGATACGTCGTTGAACCAATACATTTCAAGGTACCATTCGCTAACATGGGTTTGATCAGGTTGGAGGCATCCATAACACCACCCGATGCCGAACCGGCACCGATGATGGTATGTATTTCGTCAATAAACAATATCGCACCTGCTTCTTTCTTGAGCTGCGACAAGACCGCCTTCAGACGCTTCTCGAAATCGCCTCGGTATTTCGTACCGGCGACCAGGGCGCCCAGATCGAGTGAATAAATGGTGCTTTCAGCCAGTACACTCGGCACTTGTTCATCGACTATCATCTTTGCAAGACCTTCTGCAATAGCCGTTTTTCCAACGCCGGCCTCTCCCACCAGGATCGGATTATTTTTTCGACGTCGGCAAAGAATCTGCACGGTCCTTTCCACCTCGGGCTCACGCCCTATCAGGGGATCGATTTTACCTTGCAATGCCAGCTTGTTCAGATTTTCGGCGAAGGATTCAAGTGCCGATTTACTGGCCTCCTGAACTGAAGCACCTTCTTCATCGAGATCATCCTCGCCCATCGACCCATCTTCCCCGATCTTGGAAATACCGTGAGAAATATAATTAACAATATCGAGACGGGAAATATCCTGCTTGTTCAGGAAATAGACTGCCTGTGATTCCTGCTCGCTATAGATGGCCACCAGGACATTGGCCCCTGTCACTTCTTCATGACCGGAAGATTGCACATGCAAAACCGCACGTTGAAGAACACGTTGAAAACCAAGGGTTGGTTGTGTTTCCCTTAAATCATTGGGACCCAGTATAGGGGTGGTTTCTTCGAGGAAGTGTTTTAGTTCCTGTTTCAGCTTATCCAGGTCAGTACCGCAGGCCCGCAAGACTTCGGCGGCCGTCGGGTTATCCGTTAACGACAACAGTAAATGTTCTACTGTCATGAACTCATAACGTTTTTCCCGAGCCTCGTTAAAGGCCTGATTGAGAGTAAACTCCAATTCTTTGCTCAGCATATCAACACCACTGTCCTATCAAGCTGTTTCCATTGCGCAAAGCAATGGGTGTTGGTGGGTTCGCGAATATTCATTCACCAAAGCCACCTTGGTTTCAGCGACATCCCGGGTAAATAAACCGCAAATACCTTTACCCTGAGTATGCACATGTAACATGATTTGTGTTGCCTTTTCCCTGTTCAGGGAGAAAAACTTTTCCAGAATCTCAACCACGAACTCCATAGGAGTGTAATCGTCATTATGAATGATTACTTTATACATGGGCGGCACTTTCAGTTTCGGTTTGGCCTCTTGCAGTGCCAGACCGTCGTCCGATGATGATTTTCTTAAATTACTCATAGCTATAATTTTAATACAATTTTTTGAATTTTCACGGCTGTCACAAACAATACATTGCCAACGATTATAATATCAGAATCAGTCAAAATATCTGAGTCTATTACACATTACCATTCTATTTGCATGGTAGAATGGCCCATTAATACTTGACTAATATACTCGTATGCATAAAGTACATTGTACAGGTACACATAATTAGAACAACAAACCTCAGTAAGTTATGGTGTCTCATCTGCATTATTTCAAGATCAACATCAACTGGAGAAGGCCTAGCGCCTAAAGCGACATAAAGAGGTAGGAGTAACATGGCAACTGGAACGGTCAAATGGTTTAGTAATTCAAAAGGATATGGATTCATCATGTCAACCGATACCGATGAAGATATCTTTGCACATTTTTCAGCCATCGAAATGGACGGTTATAAAACCCTCAAGCAGGGACAACCTGTCGAATTTGATGTCACTGAAGGGCCAAAAGGCCTGACGGCAAGCAAAATACGCATGCCGAACTAGCTATATTGTTTACTGGATAAAGTACCGGTTCCCAATGCGGACCGGTACTGCTCAACCACACCCTGCCCTGTGGCGAGTGCTGGGCCTTTCTGCGCTATCGATACACAGCCTGACGATAAACTCAGCCTCTCACGGTTATGCCGGTGAACAATCAGGGAAACGCTCTGACGGTACCCCCAGGTAAAAACCCTGCACATAATCGACACCAATATCCTTTAGCATGGACAGGACCCGCGGGTTTTCCACGAACTCTGCGATTGTTTTCTTGCCCATGATATGCGCAATCTCGTTCATGGATTTTACCATGGCCAGATTAAAATCATTGTTATCCATATCCTGGATAAACGCACCATCGATTTTGACAAAATCCGCAGGCAAATCTTTCAGATAAGCATAGGACGAATAACCGCTACCAAAATCATCCAACGCCGTTTTACACCCGAGTGATCGCAGGCTTTTCAGGAATTGGGTTGCATTATCCATATGCAGAATAGCGATGCTTTCCGTGATCTCGAAAATTAATTGACCCGGGGCGATATTATATTTTTGCATGGCGCTTTCTATCACAGTGATAATACTTAAATCCACAATCGACTGGCCTGAGATATTAATGGAAAAAATCAATGTCTCACCAGCGGATTGCTGCATTTCTGACAATAACTGCATTGAATGCTGAATCATCCAGACATCAATATCTTGCATTAAACCAAAACGCTCCGCAGATGGCAGAAAACCAAAGGGCATGATTAATTTGTTATTTTTCCCTTCCATTCTAATCAAGGCTTCATAGCAATACGGCTTTTCATCCGCAGCAGACATTATCGGCTGCAAGGCTATCCTGAAGCGATCACTGCGGATCGCCTCCTTGATCATCTGCGCCAATCCCATCTGGCCACTGAGCTCCTGCTTGCTCTGACTATCGCTTTCGCTATAGACATAGATGCGGTTACGCCCCATTTGTTTGGCCATTTTGCAGGAGAAATCGGCTCGATTAAGGAACTCGTCCTTATCCTTGACACTCTTGTCCAGCAATGTCACACCAACCGAACACCCTATATCCAGTATCCTGCCTTGCTCATAAAATGTAGCATTAGCTATCGTTGCCTGATATTTTTGTGCGACCTCCTGCGCCTTCTCCCTGTTGGTATCGTAAATAATAATAGCGAACTCATCCCCGCCCAAACGCGCGAACAGGTCCCCACTACGGACTTTGCCCTTCAGAAGTTTGGCGACCTCTACCAGAACACGATCTCCTGCATGATGACCATAGGTATCATTAATGATTTTAAAATTGTCCAGATCTATAAATAACAAGGCACTATCATAGACCTCCTTCCTGATAGAACGATCGACCAGGCGTTCCAGTTCCTCAGTGAAATAACGACGATTGTGTAACGTGGTCAGATGGTCCATATCGGCCAGATTTTGCAAACGATCAGCATAATTTTTTTGTTCAGTGATATCAGAGACTAGCGCGATAAAATAAAGTCCTCCACTATGGATCATGCGACTGGTTTTGATCGATACATAACGATCATTATTATCCTGGGTCAACCTGACTTCTGCAGAATCCTGTTCTACAAAGGCCTGTTCGGTCCATATAGAAACACTGTCTTCCTCGTTAATATCATGGGCCTGCCTCATTAATACAGCCACCGATTGACCAGTGACCTCTTCTGCACTTATCTGAAACAATTTTTCTGCGGCTGGATTAAAGGTTTCAATCACACCTTGCGAATCCGTAATAACAATACCTTCCAAGGCGTTTTGCAGGATTGACTCAAGTCGCAACTGCCTGCTATCGACCTGCTCTTTCATCTCATTAAATGCCTCAATCAGCATCTCGGATTCAGAAGCAAAATACTGCCGCAACGGAATGTTATAGGCGGTGTTTCTGGCCTGTGCGTTCAGTGCTCTTGCAACTTCTATCAATGGTTGACGTATCATGCGTTCGAATGCCAGGTAGGCCAACATCAATAATATATACACGACTATGACAAACCACCATATATAGTGCGAAACGATATTTGATGTTTGCAGGGACGACTGCACTCTTTGACCCAGCTGGAATGTCAGCTCATCTTCAATCTTCTGCAAGAGATCAAGCGCATGGGCCAGACGAGGTTCGATCGTGTTCTCCAGAAAGTAAACATCGGCTCGCCAGGCTTTATCCATGAAGGCCTCAACGGTTCTCCTGAACACACTGGTAAATTTCGAACTGGTGAGAATCATCTCATCAATGTTGTTATTAACATTAAAGGCGGGTTCCTCCTTGATAGAAAGATCCTGGATCTCATCCAGCAGTTGGTCCACCCACTCGGCATATGAGTTAACCGCATTAATATTATTTGTCAGGATATTTTCAGGATCACCGAATGTGCCACTTCTATTGCTAACAAAAAGCCGGACTTCACTGATACGTTTGGCCCAGGCATATCGTACATTTTGCAGGACCATCCTGATTTTTTCGCTGTTGCGACCTCCCGCATCGGCCATCTCGTTAATAACCGTTTCCAACTGCTTGCTAAAATGTACATTCAATGGCTGCAATTCATTTAACATGATGTCAACAGCCGGGTAGCGTGTCTTGGCATCAGACTGGATCAACAAGAGTTTATTGACATCATTCGCCAGCGAGCCTAACGCAGCATTATGTTCGAGCGTATAACTTCTTATCTTTGCATATAGCTCTACGATTTTATCGCGTTTAAATTCGTCAGACAGCCTTGTCAGTTGCGCTACTGTCTCCCGTGTTGCTGCCTTCAATGGCGGGGATAATAAAAGGGTGTACTGATAAAGAGAACTTTTAAGACTCAAATAGTGATCATTGATTTCCCTAAGGGTATCACTCGCGGTATCATGCTCGTTGATCAGGCCGGTACTCGCGTGCGTGTCATCACGAACAATCTTGCTGGCATAGATTGCCATTACCAGTAAGCTGAGTCCCAGGACACCAGCGACTACCATGAACCGACCCTTGAAACTATGGGTTATCGACATGCTACTGACAAATGCGGAATAATCATAATGATGCTATCTCCCTGAATAAAACAATTCCTGATACTTAATCCAGTATAAATGATAAGGGCTATGATCCTGGGTTTTTTGCTTAACGCTTTAATCCATGCTAAAAAAACTACAATAATACCGAAAACGGCCGCTTTGCCGAAAACTTAATAACTGTAAGTTTAACTTAAACATACTGTATAATCTGATTAGCATTTCAATGACCTGGAAACCTCATGTAACTGTTGCTGCCGTCATCAGAAGAAAAAATAAATTTCTGATGGTTGAAGAAAAAATTGACGGTCATCGTGTGTATAATCAACCTGCTGGCCACCTGGAACCAGGTGAAACACTACTTCAAGCGGTTATCAGGGAAACGCTGGAAGAAACGGCCTGGTTGTTCGAGCCGCAATCACTCATTGGCATCTACCAATGGCTTAACCCGCATAACAACAAAAGCTTTATGCGCTTTAGTTTCGCGGGACATTGTCTGGAACATGATGCTCTACGCCCATTGGACACCGATATCGAGAGGGCTGTCTGGTTAAGTATTGAAGACATACAGGAAAGAGAACAAAGTTTGCGTAGCCCCATGGTCCTACAATGTATCCACGATTACCTTAAAGGAAACGCCTATCCTCTCACTGTGCTGAAAGGATTAAGCTGACATGAACAACCCCAACAAAAAAATCATGGTCGGCATGTCTGGCGGCGTCGACTCTTCTGTGTCCGCATTGTTACTACTGCAACAGGGATACGAGGTCGAAGGCCTGTTCATGAAGAACTGGGAAGAAGACGACACAGACGAACATTGTACGGCAGAAGAAGACCTCAAGGATGCAACGTCGGTCTGCGCTACTCTTGGGATTCCGCTGCATACGGTTAATTTTTCGTCTGAATACTGGGACCGGGTATTTGAATACTTTTTAGCCGAGTACCGTGCCGGGCGCACGCCCAATCCTGATGTTATGTGTAATAAGGAAATCAAATTCAAGGCCTTTCTTGATCACGCCATCCATCTGGGTGCTGACGCCATTGCTACGGGTCATTATGTCCAAATTGACGAACATCACGGAAAAATGCGCTTAAAAAAAGGGCTGGACAGGAACAAGGATCAAAGCTATTTCCTCTATACACTGGGCCAGCAACCCCTTGGAAAGAGCCTGTTTCCTGTTGGTTCGCTGAACAAACCCGAGGTCAGGCGTCTCGCTGAAAAAAACCAGTTCAGCAATTCTGCCAAAAAAGACAGCACCGGGATCTGTTTTATCGGAGAAAGAAATTTCAGGGAATTTCTGCAGACTTATCTACCCGCTCAACCCGGAGATATGTTAACGCCCGAAGGCGTCCCGATGGGAACCCATCAGGGTTTAATGTACTACACATTGGGGCAAAGGCAGGGGTTGGGGATTGGTGGACAACAACAATCCAGCGAAGAACCCTGGTATGTCATTGACAAAGACCTTGATAATAACGTATTAATTGTTGCACAGGGCCATGATCATCCCCTATTGTTTAAAAATGAACTAATAGCGAAAGATTTATACTGGGTTAATGAAACACCCCCTGGGAAGCCTTATCATTGCCATGCTAAAACCCGTTATCGCCAGCCAGATCAAGCCTGTACGGTGACGCCTCAAGACAACGATAGTGTCAAGGTCTTGTTTGAGAAACCACAGCGTGCGGTGACACCCGGTCAATCGGTTGTATTTTATCAGGATGACATCTGCCTGGGCGGTGGGGTTATTCAATGAACGATGTATCATTAATAATAATTGGCTAATAATTATGCAAACGCAGCAAGACAATGCTCACATTATTCAGGTTAAAGACCTGACCAGTCACTATGGTGATCGTCAAATCCTCAACAATGTCAGCCTGAATGTCAGGCAAGGCGAGATTATGGTCATCATGGGCGGTAGTGGCTCAGGCAAGACCACGCTGATGCGAACCTTGCTTGGACTGAATAAACCCACGCGAGGAAACGTCCACTTAATGAACCAGGACATTACCCGCCTGACGACACGACAGCTTTATAAGTTACGCCAACAGTTCGGTGTGTCTTTCCAGGGAGGCGCCTTGTTCAGCTCCATGTCGGTCAGGGATAATATCCAGCTACCCCTGCGTGAACATACCAAACTGGATCAACAGACCATGGATATCATGTGTCGCCTGAAGCTGGAAGTCGTCAATCTGTCGGGTTTTGAAGATTTAATGCCAGCGGAATTATCCGGTGGTATGTTAAAAAGGGTGGCGCTGGCCAGGGCCATTATTATGGACCCGAAACTGCTATTTTTTGACGAGCCTTCAGCCGGTCTCGACCCAGTGGTTTCCGCTGAACTCGATGAACTGATCGTACGCCTGAAGGATGCTATGAAAATGACTATCGTCGTGGTCACCCATGAGCTTGAAAGTGCTTTTCGCATTGCCGATCGAATCACGGTTATCGATCAGGGTGCTGTCCTGACCACGGGTACTGTAGAGGAAGTCCGCGACTGTAAGGATGAACGAGTGCAAAATCTGCTCAATCGTCGCATCCGCACAGACCATATCGAGCCCGATGAATATCTGAAACGCTTAACGGGTGATCGCTAATGTTCCTACGTAAGACAATTGAGAAAATAGGCCGAGAGACCATAACCGTTACACAGACAACGGGCATGATGGGTATATTCCTGTTTCAGTGCCTGAGAAACATGCTGACGCCGCCACACAAATTACAGGCGATTATCAAACAGATCTATTTTATCGGCTCACGTTCCACTGTGGTGATTGTCTTTACCGGCCTGTTTACCGGAATGGTGCTGGCGTTACAGGGTTATCATAATCTGAAAGACTTCGGCTCGACGGATTTACTCGGTTCAGCCGTTGGACTCGGGCTCATCCAGGAACTGGGACCTGTACTGACCGCGCTGATGGTCATTGGCCGCGCAGGCTCGGCCATTTGTGCAGAAATCGGCATTATGCGACATTCTGAACAGATTGATGCGTTGGAATGTATGGGTATAGATCCCTATCGTTTTCTGATGGCACCCAAATTTATCGCCGCCTTACTGTCGCTCCCGATCCTTACTTTTATTTTTGATGTGGTCGGCATTATGGGCGGCTATGTTGTCGGTGTGGTCTTGATGGGTGTCAGTGAAGGCTCCTACTTCCAGGGAATGTATGATTCTGTTGATTGGGCCGATGTGCAACTGGGCTTCGTAAAATCCATGATCTTTGCCATACTGATTATCTGGATCGCGACCTTCAAGGGTTACTTTTTGCATATACTCAAATCCGGCGGGCATGGTGCCGAAGGTGTCAGTCGTGTCACCACCGATACCGTCGTGTTATCGTCAGTCGTCATCCTTGCCAGTGACTATCTGATTGGATCCATTATGTTGTAAAGGCAAGTGATTTTTATTCTCGAATAGCATTCAACAAATAAGGAAAAGTAACCATGCAAAAATCCATGCTTGAATTGACTGTCGGCATGTTCATGATCATCGGTCTGGCGTGTTTTTCTTACCTGGCCATCAGTGTGGGGGGTGTCGACTGGTTTAACGATAAAAGCTATTTGCTAAAGGCACGCTTTAATTCAATTTCCGGACTCAAGCAAGGCGCTGTCGTCGAGATAGCCGGCGTCAAGGTTGGCAAGGTGGAAAAAATTACACTGGATAATGGCGAATATGAGGCCATCGTGGAACTTTCACTGGATAACGGTGTTAAAATACAGGACGACAGTATTGCTTCCATCCGTACCGCGGGCATTATTGGCGATCGCTATGTCAACATAAAACCGGGTGGTTCAGAGGAGTTGATCGAGGCAGGCGGCACGATAATTGAAACCGAGTCGGCGATCAGCCTCGAAGAGCTGATCAGCAAATATATTTTTGAAAGCGATAATAAATGATCCATAAACAGATGAACATTGCTTGCCATCCAAACAATAGTCGAATCCAGGGACTCTGCTCCCTGTTGTTCATGTTTATGCTTTTATCCTCCAGTATCATTCAAGCCGAAACAACGAACGCGACAAAAGCCACGACAGTTAAATCATCTGATATTGAAGAAGATTTCACTGAAGAAGATTTCACTGAAGACGAAAACGTCATTGAAGTATCTGATCCTCTGGAAAGTGTCAATCGCGCCATTTTCGCATTTAATGACAAGGCCTATGTCTATGTACTTAAGCCTATAGCGATCGGCTATCGTAAGGTTGTTCCAGAAAAAGGCCGCGTCTCCATCCAGAGTTTTTTCAGAAATCTGGTATCCCCTGTGAGGATCGTTAATGCGGCCTTGCAATTAAAGGGGGAAGACGCGAGCAATGAATTTGCGCGATTCCTGATCAATACCACGTTTGGCTTTGCCGGATTCTTCGACGTTGCCAAAACCGATTTTGATCTGCGCATGAAAGAAGAGGACTTTGGCCAGACCCTGGGCCATTATGGCATCGGTAATGGACCTTACCTGGTGCTACCTTTATTTGGTCCTTCGACCATTCGTGATGGTGTCGGCAGAATAGTGGATGGCTCGGCACTGGACCCACTAAACTATATTTTTGATGATGAATTTGAACAATACCTGTTAGCCAGGTGGATCGATGTCGAGACCGATATCTCACTTGACAGGGACACTTATGAAGCCATCAAGAGAGATGCGCTCGATCCTTATATTTTTCTACGTAATGCCTATATACAACTAAGGGCTGGCGCCGTGGGAAAATAGCCCTATAATCAAGACTGTATTCTGGTAAACTCGAGACGACCCTGCTTCCAGGGCACTTTTTACCTGATGACTTGTCGTAATGATTAATAAGTTTAAGTGACTAAAGGAAAGAAACACGTGAAAACACTAACATCAAACACATGGATTATCGGCTTTTTGCTTGTATTCTTTTCCCTGTCTGCCAGGGCTGAACCGACAGCCACCGAGCAAGTGAAATCCACTGTTGAAAGTATACTGACTGTCCTCAAGGACAAATCTGCCGATACTGAAATCCGCCGTGATAAAATACGTGAACTGATTAACAATCGTTTCTATTTCCGCGCCATGTCGCAACGCGCGCTGTCACGTAACTGGAAAAAGGCCAGCCAGGAACAACAGGATAAGTTTGTCACCCTGTTTTCAAAACTGCTGGAAAACACCTACATTGGTCGTATTGAAGCCTATACCAATGAAAAGGTCGAATACATACGTGAAAAGAACCAAAGTCCAAAAAGGTCGGTCGTCTACACTCAGATCGTTACACAATCAACCGATATCCCGATCAATTATAAACTGGCCAAAAAAAATGATAAATGGCTGGTTTATGATGTCGTCATCGAGGAGGTCAGTCTGATCAGTAATTATCGCACCAGCTATGCTGAAATCATTAAAAAGGAAGGCATGGACGGATTGCTGAAGAAAATGAAGGAAAAGCTCCAGAAAGGCGAAAAATCTACGGAAACAGCAAAACAAACTGGATAGATAATAGAGTCATTGCTTAAAACGTGTATCTCACCCCGTCGTGGGATACACATTTTGGGATATATTTCATCGATACTTCAAGCGTTTTCTTTTAAACTCCCGAATCATGAACCATTCAATCAATGATCGTGTCCTGGCTATCGCAGGTGTGTTTCAATCAGCCGAACTCGTCAGGCGTACAGCCAGAGAAGGACGCACGATAGATAAAGATGTAGAAACCTGCATCAATAGTCTGTTTAAAATTGACACCGATTCGGTGGAAGATATTTATGATAACCGCACCTGTTTGCAACTGGGCCTGAACACCCTGCTATTACAAATGGGCAGCAATACGGGCAACCGCGATATCGATATCCCCCGCTACGTCATTACACTATTACATTTGCAAAAACANTTGTCCCGTAATAACGACATGCTGCAAACGCTGTCTGCCGGCCTAAGCCGTATAAAGGAACAGGCTGACTACTTTACANCGACACACGAAAATGTCATCGCCGGTCTTGCTGATCTGTACCAGCAAACCATCAGCACGCTGACTCCAAAGATCCTTGTTTCGGGCGATCCGCAACGACTACAGAACCCTGATAATGCCCATCTAATCCGTGCTCTGCTACTAGCAGGCATTCGTTCAGCCATGGCGTGGCAGCAATGTGGGGGCTCTCGCTGGCAGATGTTGTACAAGCGAAAAGCCATCCTTAATGAAGCCCGTTCTATCCTCGATAATCTCCCCTCCATCAATACACGGGTATGATATAATCTGGTTTCCCGGCATTTTGTAGCTACAAATTACTGATTAACATAATGGTTTGCTGGTGTCACAGCACTTTGTACAGGAGTTTTCATGAAAAACAGTTTCGATTCACGCGCGCAGTTGACCGTCAACCAACAGACCTATGAAATTTTTCGCCTTAATAGCGTAAATAATATTGACCGCCTGCCCTTTTCTCTGAAAATTTTACTGGAAAATCTCCTCCGCCATGAAGACGGTATCAATGTGACTGCTGATGATATCAGCGCCCTGGCCAACTGGGACCCCAAGGCAGAACCCAGTACCGAAATCGCCTTTACGCCGGCCAGGGTACTCATGCAGGACTTTACCGGTGTCCCAGCCGTAGTTGATCTGGCAGCCATGCGTGATGCCATGCGCGCGCTGGGCGGTGATGCGGATAAAATCAACCCCCTGCAACCGGCTGAACTGGTCATCGACCATTCGGTTCAAATTGATAAATTTGGTGCAGACGATGCCATCCAGTTCAATGCTGACCTGGAATACCAACGCAATCAGGAACGCTACAGTTTCCTGAAATGGGGCCAGAAAGCCTTTTCCAACTTCAAGGTCGTACCGCCTGATACCGGCATCGTCCATCAGGTCAATCTCGAATACCTGGCGCGTGTCACCTTTGCCAAGGAGAACAAGGGCGTATTGCAGGCCTATCCTGATACCCTGGTCGGCACAGATTCTCATACCACCATGATCAATGGCCTGGGTGTACTGGGCTGGGGTGTTGGCGGCATCGAAGCGGAAGCGGCCATGTTGGGACAACCCGTCTCGATGCTGATACCGCAAGTCGTTGGTTTCCGCCTGACGGGCGCTCTTCCTGAAGGGGCCACGGCAACCGATCTGGTATTGACTGTTGTTGAAATACTTCGTCAGCAAGGCGTCGTGGGTAAATTTGTCGAATTCTTTGGCGATGGCCTGGATCAGTTATCGCTAGCCGATCGCGCGACCATTGCCAACATGGCGCCGGAATACGGTGCGACTTGTGGTATTTTCCCGATCGACCAGGAAACCCTCAACTACCTGAGCCTGTCCGGTCGCGATGAGCAGGATATCGCCCTGGTCGAGGCCTATGCCAAAGAACAGGGATTTTTCCGCGATGCCAATACAGCCGAAGCGGAATACACGCATGTGGTGGAACTTGATATCTCCACCATCGTACCCAGTCTGTCTGGCCCCAAACGACCGCAGGACAGAATACCGCTGAATCAATCACAGCAGATGTTTACCACCGCCCTGGCCAATCTCAAACAGGAACGTAATATCAACAGCAAAAAAATAACCGCGACTATCAATGATGAGCAGGTTGATATCGACGATGGTGCTGTTGTCATTGCCTCCATTACCTCCTGTACCAATACCTCAAATCCCTCGGTGATGATCGGTGCTGGCCTGGTTGCCAAAAAAGCCGCAGCACTGGGATTGAAGGTTAAACCCTGGGTTAAAACCTCACTGGCACCAGGCTCTCGTGTGGTGACTGAATACCTCAAACAAGCCGATGTGATGGATGACCTGGAAACCTTGGGCTTTCATGTGGTCGGTTATGGCTGTGCCACCTGTATTGGTAACTCCGGACCGCTACCAGCACCGGTTTCTGCGGCGATAGCAGAAGGTGACTTATCCGTTACATCTGTCCTGTCAGGTAATCGTAACTTTGAAGGGCGTGTTCATGCTGAAGTTCGTATGAATTACCTGGCTTCCCCACCCCTGGTTGTCGCCTATGCGATTGCCGGTACCATGAATATTGATTTACAAAATGATGCGCTGGGGCAGGATTCCAATGGCGATCCGGTTTATCTCAAGGATATCTGGCCAAAAAATGCCGAGATTGCACAAGCGATACAGAACAGCGTCAACCGCTCAGAATTTACTAAAGCCTATGCTGAAGTCTATGAAGGCGAAAATCGCTGGATCAATCTGCCCTCACCTGAAGGGCAATTATTCGACTGGCAAACGGATTCAACCTATATTAAAAATCCGCCCTACTTTGACAACATGACCCTGGATGTGAACGAGGTCTCTGATATCAGTGGCGCTCGGGTATTGGCCCTGCTGGGTGACTCCGTTACGACAGACCATATCTCACCGGCAGGAGCCATCAAGGCAGACAGCCCGGCCGGGAAATATTTGCAAGAGAAAGGAGTGGCACCCAGCGATTTTAATTCCCTTGGCTCTCGCCGGGGTAATCACGAAGTCATGATGCGTGGTACCTTTGCCAATATTCGTTTGCGTAACCTGCTCGCTCCAGGTACTGAGGGGGGGGTGACCACCCACCTGCCTGACGGCGAGCAAATGAGTATTTTCGATGCCTCGATGAAATATCAGCAAGACAAGATTCCGCTGATCATCATCGCTGGTAAGGAGTATGGTTCCGGCTCTTCACGTGACTGGGCTGCAAAAGGTCCACGCCTACTCGGTATCCAGGCCGTCATCGCCGAGAGTTATGAGCGCATCCATCGTTCCAACCTGGTAGGCATGGGCATCTTGCCTTTACAGTTCATGCCGGGTGAAAGTGCTCAGTCTCTGGGTTTAACTGGAAAAGAAACTTATAATATTGAAGGGCTTGGTGATAGTTCCTCGAAAGAGGTTAAAGTTCAGGTCAACCTGGATGGCGGTAGCCAGAAGACGTTTAATGCTCGCGTTCGTATCGATACCCCCCAGGAAATCGAATATTATCGAAATGGTGGCATCCTTCATTACGTCTTGCGTCAACTCGCTCAACAGTAACACAAAGCGGGCCAGGCGCAGTCAGCCTGCCTGGCCCGGTCCCGTGATGGTTTAGGACATCAACTGCTGGATCATTTGCTTGACGGCTTCTGGCTCAAATGGCTTGTCACAGATACCGGAAACACCGGCCTGCTGGACGGCTGACAGGCGACTGTCATTTTCTTCGCTGGTCACCATCAGGATAGGGATGGCATTTTGAGAACTGTTTTCACGAACATAGCGAATGAGTGCCTCGCCATCCATCTCTGGCATATTATAGTCAGTCACAATCAGGTCAAAATACGTATTCTCAATAATGCTGACTGCCTCAGATCCATTTTCGGCCGTCTTGATATCCTCGATACCCAGATTGACCAACACACGGCTGATATGTTTTCTTGCCAAGGCACTATCATCCACCACCAACACCTTCATTTCATCTAACTGAATGTCCGCCAGCGCGTCTTCATCCGGCATGATGAGGTCAACTGTTGAATATAAGGCNCATCTGAGATCTTCGACGGCAAACGGCTTGGGCAATATAGCCACCACNCCCGCTTGACGGATGGGATCAAGGCTTGACCAGGATGTCTCACTGGATATCAACATATAAGGCACCGATTCCAATTCAGGGTCGGCCCTCAAACCCAGGACCAGGTCGGTGCCTGTCATATCCGGCAAATACATACAGCTGATAACGAGATCAGGTATGGACTGTTTGATATTCTCTAGTGCCGTTTGCCCATCCTGGAAAAACTGGACATTGGTGACATCCATCTCTTCCAGGCGTTCTCGAATAATCCTGCTCTGCATGGAAGAAGGCTCTATGATCGTGATAGCAAGATCTGAAATAGGAATTTTTTGCATGATGGTATCGATTAGCTAATTTGTGTTGTATATAAGTCTTCGGCCTGCCCACCACATTCTTTAAATATCATCACATTTATCAAAAACATAGCATGGTTATTGATATGATTATCTTACCCAGTCATCTTTCTATATCTATAATTTAGATTAATTTATTATTATAACTATCTATTTTATATATTATTTATAATATAGAAATAACATTAACAGGCATCAGACAGAATTACTGATAACAGACGTCGGGCTAAATTTATTGTATTATCCCAATGATTTTTAACGTTATAACTTCAGGAGCCATAATGGACTTAACTTCACTCAGTGCTATCTCTCCGATTGACGGTCGTTATGGTAGCAAGACAATCGACCTGAGACCGATATTCAGCGAATTTGGATTAATACGTCATCGCGTTCTGGTCGAAATCAGATGGTTGCAAGCTTTATCCACACATCCTGATATCGTAGAAGTGCCAACCTTAAGTCAGCACGCCATGAACATACTCAACGGGATAGCGGACAACTTCCGCGAAGAAGACGCTCAGCGGGTAAAAAATATTGAAAAGACCACCAACCATGACGTCAAGGCGGTCGAGTATTTTCTCAAGGAAAAGATCAACGGCAATGATGAACTGGAAGCCATCAGTGAATTTATCCATTTTGCCTGTACATCAGAAGACATCAACAATCTCTCGCATGCCCTGATGTTGAGAGAAGCCAGGTCACAGGCTATCTTGCCTCAGATCGATGACATCATCAGCTCTATCAGTTCGATGGCACATACGCTCTCTGACATGCCTTTATTATCAAGAACCCATGGACAACCTGCCTCCCCCACCACCATGGGCAAGGAAATGGCCAACGTCGTTTACCGCCTTAGACGTCAGAAAGACCAGATCAGCGCCGTCCCACTCATGGGTAAGATCAACGGTGCTGTCGGCAATTATAATGCTCACCTGTCTGCCTATCCCGAAATTGACTGGCAGACTTTTGCCGAACAATTTGTCACCGACCTGGGACTTGACTGGAACCCCTACACCATCCAGATAGAGCCTCACGATTATATTGCCGAATTTTTCGATGCTATCTCCCGCTTTAATACTATTCTGATCGATTTCTGCCGGGATATCTGGGCCTATATTTCTGTCGGTTATTTCAAACAAAAAACCATTGCGGGTGAAGTCGGTTCTTCGACCATGCCCCACAAAGTGAACCCGATTGATTTTGAGAATGCTGAAGGCAACCTCGGCATCGCCAACGCTATCCTCGGACATTTATCCAGTAAGTTACCCATCTCTCGCTGGCAACGTGACCTGACTGATTCCACTGTTCTCAGGAATCTGGGGGTTGGAATAGCACATGGCACCATTGCCTACCAATCCTGTTTACGTGGTATTCAAAAACTGGAAATCAATGAAGCAGCATTACTCAGTGATCTGGATAATAACTGGGAAGTGCTGGCTGAGCCGATACAGACCGTCATGCGTCGATATGCTATTGAAAAACCATACGAAAAACTAAAGGAATTGACACGTGGTAAAAAACTGGATGGCGCGGCGATCCAGGTCTTTATAGAATCACTGGATATACCTGACTCAGCCAAAGCGGAATTAATAAAGCTGACTCCGGCGACTTACACGGGTAATGCCAGTGACCAGGCAAAAAAGATTTGATCTGGCTAAACAACAGGCAATGCTCAAAAACAAACATGAACAACTAACTACACATTCTGTGAGACAGTCCACAGTTTTATTTTTAATCACGAGTAGAATCTTACCCTACATAGAGACTCTGTCCTGAATATCTCGCAACATTTCCCGCGGGGCAGATGATACTATGACCTCTGACCCGAACTGCTACCCGCATTGCAGTTCGGGTTTTTTTTACTTTCTGTTATGATACGTCCATGAAATCCTCTACCCCACTAGGTCACCTGCAAGTGGATGAGTTTTTGTCACAATACTGGCAAAAAAAACCGCTACTGATCAAGCAGGCTTTCCCCGATATTAGTAACCCGGTTTCAGCAGATGAACTGGCAGGCCTCGCTTGTGATGAAGACGTGGAATCACGCATTGTCCTGGAAAAAGACGGCACCCACCCATGGGAACTACGTTCAGGGCCGTTTACAGAAAGTGACTTTGCTAAACTACCGCACACACACTGGACGTTACTCATCCAGGATATTGAAAAACACCTGCCCGAGCTGGCTTACATAG
>JGI24023J19991_10000473_pt1 | contig 31350 bp, 22 predicted proteins | sample Cruoilmetagenom1_FD_19991 | JGI IMG/M metagenome (IMG submission 19991) | reverse complement strand
CCTTACGGGATTCAATGGCTGCGCGGAACGCTGCTTCGGCCGGGCCGGTCTCGCCTGTTGTGCCGTAGAGCTCTCCCAAGAGGTTGTGCAGGGCGGCGCTATCCGGTGAGGTGGCCAAGCGCGCCAGCAGCAGGTCCTTGGCTTCCTGGCCTTCGTCGCGGCCGAGATAGGAACGCACCAGGCCGACCAAGGGACCAAGCGCATCGGGCTCAAATTCGAGCACCGCGACAAAATCGGCGGCCGCTTCGGCGTATTTCTGCTGCAACAGATAGGCCTGACCGCGGATTTGATGGCCCAGGGCCTTTTCAGGCGTCTGCGCGATTATCGCCGTTGCGGTTTCGATCAAGGCGGGCCAGTTCTTCTGCCGCGAGTATACCTCCGCTTGGACCCGCAACGCGGCCAGGTCGTCGGGAGCGCGCTGCAAGGTCTCCCTCAGCATCGTCTGGGCGGTGTCGACCTCACCCTGGCGGGCCAGTTGCCGGGCCAACGCGACCTGGGCAGATTGGCTCTCGGGGCGGAATTCCAGCAGCGTCCGCAGGGCCTCGATGGCCAGGGTCGGCTCGCCGTTGCGCAGATGTGCCTCCGCCAGCAGGGCCCTGCCGCCGGCCAGTTCAGGGCGCTCGCGCAACAGGGTGCGCAGATCGGCAATCGCACCCTCGTTGTCGCCTTCTACTAGCCGGTCACGAGCGCGCAGGAACAGCGCCTCGGTGTTGTTCGGGTCTTCCTTCAGGACCTCGACGACAAGGGCGCGCGCCGCCTCCTTGTCGCCCTGCGCCATGAGAGCCTGCGCTAGAGCCGCACGGGCAATCAGACCCTTGGGGCCGGTCGGGTCCAATTCGATGATTTCGCGGTAGGTCCCGATCGCCTTGGGCCGGTCCTGCCGCCTCAGGTAGATCCCCGCCAGCGAAAAGCGGTAGGTTAGGTCGGCCGGGCTCTGCTCAATAAAGCCGAGCAAGGCCGCCTCGGCTTCGGCAAAGCCTCGCTGGTTGAGCAGGAAATCGACCAGCAGCAGCTTTGGCTCCGGGCTCTGCGGGGCCGAGGCTATGAGGGCGCGGAGGTACGTTTCTGCGTCGTTCTTGCGGTTTTGCCGGATCAAGAGCTTGGCAAGGCTGGTCTTGTAGCCGAGGTTGTCGGGTTCCTTCAGGGTCAGGGCGCGATAGACCTCCTCCGCCTTACCCAGGGCCCCCTGTTCTACGAGCAATTGGATCTGGAGCAACCGAAGGCCGGATTCCTCCGGATTCTGTTCAATAGCCTGGGCAAGCGTCGCCAAGGCGACCTCGGACTTGCCCGCCTTTCGCTCGATGCCCACCAGAGCGGATACCGCCGCCAGGTTGGCGGGATCCGCGCGCAGCGCCTGGTCGATCTCCTGCCTGGCCAGCGCCAACTCGTCGCGGCGCAGGTGGACCGCACCCCGCAGAACATGGCCGTTGGCGTTTTCCGGGTCCAGCGCCAGGATCACCCCGGCTTGTTCCATCACCTGGTCCAGGTGGTTGCCGACCAGGAGATACTGTCCGACCTTTATCTGCGAGGGCAGATGATCGGGTTGCTGTTCGGCGGCCTGGCGGAAATTGGCAAAGGCCTGCTGCAAGTTGCCCTCCGCCTCGTCGACAAGGCCCAGGGAATAGCGGCCATCGACGCTGCGTGAGTTGATCTGCAACACATTGCGGAACTCTACCCGGGCTTTGCTGTAGTTCCCCTCCTGGAAAAAGGCTTTGCCACGGTCGAGATGGTTGGCCTCCCGCTGCTCCGGCCCGTCGCAGGCCGCTAGAACAGCGACGACGAGCACGGCGCAAAGCGCCTTCGCGATTTTCCCATGAATCCACGGCATGCCGGCGATAGTCCTACCAATAATCAATTGGTACAATTTAGCGCGTCAGCTGAGCATTCTAGAGCAGCCCGCGATGGCGTCCAACACCAAGTTCCGTGCGCCCCGGCGGCAACGGCGCCTGGTGCTATCTAAACTTGAGAGCCTTTTAAGACCAACGCCATGAACGTCCGCTCGTTTGGCGGGACAATGGCTGCATCACGCCCAGCGGCAAGGATCGCCGGCCCTTAACGAAAATTCGATCCGGTGTTTCCAACGAAAAACGGCGGCCCCGAAGGACCGCCGTTTTTTGCGAAAACGACTGTTTCGAAGCTAGGCCGTCGCCAACTGCTTCCGACGCCGCCCTAGGAAGCCCAAGGCAGCAATAGCAGAGAGGAAGAGAGGCAAAGCGGCCGGGATCGGTACGGCAGCGACTCTGGCATTGCTCATATCGAAGGTCTCAAAATTTGCCAGAGGGCCGCCTTGAGTGCCTTCAAGGAGCTCGATCGAGAGTATCGCCATATCGGAGACGATGCCAAAGAATTGGCCCTCAAAAAGGTTCGAAATTTCTGTTCCGACCAACTGGGTAGTCAGATCCGCGAAGGTAACAAAAAGCGCGAGGCCCGTGCCCGGATCGTTAGGACCAAGGTCCCAGTTGGCCCCAAACGCCAAGGCAGCCAGCGGCGAGAATGTCAGGAGCGGCGTGCCAGGAAAAACTTCGTTTGCCCTGTCATGATATATATCGTCGTGAATGTGGCCGAGCAATTCGGGGTCGGTGCCAAAATCGATCCTCCCAAACGCGACATCAGCGAATGTGGGGGGGTTATTCACAACGGTGCCGAAATTCTCCGTAATGAAAGGCCCGCCGCCAGCAGCAGCCGTCCACCCGACTTCACCACCGTTTAGACTACCGCCTGGGCCATCGTGGTATACTGTAACTATGGCGGCCTGAGCGCCTGAAACGGTCAGTCCAAGCAGGAGGACGCCTGCCGCGAAGGAAACCTTCGTCAGACCACGTAGTACACGCGTGATGATTGAGTAAGACATCATAACTACCTGCTTGCTTGTGGGATATAGACTCTCTTCATAAAATATTAACACTTATTCTTGGCTTCTGGCAAGGCCAACCTCACATTCGCGTGAATAACCGGCCATGGTTAATGGCTGTTGATATGCCAGCTAACCAACTGTGGAGCATGAATTTTCTCCTGCCGGCGGTCTTGCGACCAGCGATAAAGACGCGGCGTGTTGCAAATTTGCCCGCGGCGCTGCCGGCAGGTTGCTGATCAACAGGATCGGTCGCCCCGGAGTCGCGACTCCGGGAAGCTAGGTTACGCGGGGCCGGGCGGCTATACTCCTGTTTGCGCCTCAGTCCCGTCATGGCAGGATTGAGGCGTTGTCCAAAACGGGGATGGAAAAACCTTTGTCGGATCGGGTCACGTTAGGGAGCCTTAATGGCGCCGAAAGCCGGCACGGCGTGGCGTTCCGGCTTGCCTCGCTTGGCGTCCTCGCCTTGTTGCTGGGGTTCGTCTTCCAGGACGGGCTATCCGCGATGGTTGGCGCCTGGGATTCGCCGGAATATAGCCACGGCTATCTGCTCCCGGTCGTCACCCTCTTCCTGATCTGGCGGAACCGCCACCGGCTCGCGGCGACCGACCAAAGGGGCTCATGGTTTGGCGCTCTGGTCGTCTTTCTGGGCCTGGCGATGTTCGTCATGGGCGAGCTGGGGACGCTCTTCACGGTCATCCAATACGCCTTCCTCGTCACCCTCTTCGGGGCGGCTCTGGCGTTCTTTGGCTGGTCGGGGATGCGTTTCCTCTGGCTACCTCTGCTCTATCTCGTCTTCATGATCCCGCTGCCGCAATTTCTCTACGCCGGCCTTTCCAGCAACCTGCAGCTCATCTCGTCGGAGCTCGGGGTGGCGATGATCCGCCTCTTCGGGATCAGCGTCTTCCTGGACGGCAACGTGATCGACCTTGGGGTCTACATGCTGCAAGTGGTCGAGGCCTGCAGTGGTCTCAGGTACCTCTTCCCTCTCATGAGCTTCGGCTTTCTCGTCGTTTATCTGTCCCAGGGTCCGCTCTGGCAAAAGGGCATCATTTTCCTGTCGACCATCCCCATAACGATCTTGATGAACTCCTTCCGCATCGGCGTTATCGGCGTTCTGGTCGAGTATTACGGGATCGATATGGCCGAAGGGTTCCTGCACAGCTTCGAGGGCTGGTTCATCTTCATGGCCTGTGTGCTGATCCTCTTCGGCGAAATCTGGCTGCTCAACAGGATTTTCGGAAAAGGCGGATCGGTGTTCGACCGATTCGCCTTCGCTGCCCCCCCGCCCCAGGGCGAACCGGCGGCGCCGGTTCACAGGTCACTGCCACGGCCCTACCTGGCTTCGCTGACTTTCGTGTTTCTCGCCGCGGCCGCGAGCTCCCTCATGGGAGAGCGCGCCGAGGCCGCTCTCGAGCGAAAGGTCTTCGCGACTTTGCCGATGCGGATCGACGACTGGCGCGGGCGCGAAGTCGCGCTCGATCGGGAGATTGTGGAGGTCCTCAAGGTCACCGACTACATCATGGCCGACTACAGGCGCGATTCGGACCCGATGCCTGTCAATTTCTACGTCGCCTACTACAACTCGCAACGCAAGGGCGAGGCGGTCCATTCACCGCAAGCGTGCATTCCTGGTGATGGTTGGCGGATCGAAAGTTTTGCCGAACACAAATTGGACGATGTCGTTGCCCCGGGACAGCCGTTGACGGTCAACCGGGCGATCATCGGCAAGGGCGACTTTCAGCAGTTGGTCTATTATTGGTTCCCGCAACGCGATCGCTTCCTGACCAATGAGTACTGGGTGAAATGGTATATCTTCTGGGATGCCCTGACCCGCAACCGAACCGACGGCGCTCTGGTCCGACTGGTAACGCCGGTCATCGGCCCCGATGGTTTCGACGCCGCGGACCAACGCCTGTCTGACTTCGCAGCGGACCTGATCCCAAAGTTGTCACCCCATTTTCCGAGCTAGCGAGCTAGACCGGACGCGGGAAATCCGGCACGGCGAGGACCGCGACGAACTGCCATGACGGCCTTACTCAGTTTAATTATCGGACTGTTCGTCACCATGGTGCTGCTGCCGCCCCTGGCGCACGTGGCGGGCAGGCTTCGATTGGTCGACAAGCCGAATCACCGCAAGGTGCATGCCGTGCCAATCCCACGGGTGGGCGGCATCGCAATCTATATCGGCTTGCTGGTGCCGTTGCTGTTGTGGGCGCAGCTGGAGCGTATCGATCACTTCTATCTTCTTGGCGGCGGCTTGATCGTCCTGTTCGGCGCCGTCGACGACCGCTTAGCGCTTGAGTTCAAATGGAAGTTCGCCGGTCAGGCTCTTGCGGCCCTGGTGGTGATGGCGGCCGGCATCCGTTTCGATATCTTGCCGTTCTGCGGCCTCGACCCGGTTACCCCATGGATTACATATCCGGTTAGTTTTCTCTTCATTCTCGGGGTTACCAACGCGCTCAACTTGTCCGACGGGCTCGACGGGCTGGCGGCCGGGGCCTCGTTGCTGAGCCTAGCCGGTATTGGTGTTCTGGCCTATCTGGGAGGCGGGCCGGTGATCTATCTGGGCGCGGCTGCCCTGGCCGGCGCGATATTGGGGTTCCTGCGTTTCAACACGCACCCCGCCATCGTTTTTCTGGGTGACGCGGGAAGTCAATTTCTGGGGTTCACCCTGGCCTGCATGGCGATCGTTCTGACGCAAAAGGTCAACACGGCGCTGAACCCGATGCTGCCGCTGTTCATCGTCGGCCTGCCGCTTCTCGATACCCTATCCGTCATTCTAATCCGGCTTTGGAACAGACAATCCCCGTTTAGCCCCGACAACCGGCACTTCCACCACAGGCTTCTGAAAATTGGCCTGCGGCATTACGAGGCGGTGGCGGTCATCTACATATTGCAGTCGCTTGCCGTGGCTCTTGGCTTCCTGCTCCGCTACCAGAGCGATGCGCTGGCATTGGTCGTGTTTCTGGCCTTCGCCGGCCTTGTCTACAGCCTCCTCAGTGTCGCGGAGGCACTGCCTCAATACGCCTATGCCTGGACCCGTTCAGGACGCGCCCATCCAGGACTCGAAGGTGGACCGGGCCAAGAAACCGTCACCCCTGGGACCGGTCTGCTTGACCGATTTACGTGGTTGCCGATGGCCTCGGCCCATTACGTGCAGTTTGCGGTTTCAGCCGTCCTTCTCGGCGCCGCCCTTCTTGTTGAGCGCCCGCCGCGCGACATCGCAGCTGTCGCCGCCGGTGTGGCCGCTATGATGGTCTTTGCGCATTTCTTTCTGAACCCGTGGACGCGGTTATTCGTGCGCGTTGGCACGTACCTTCTGGGTATTTTCACGGTGTTTCTGGTGGCGCCAATAACCGCCGCGGACCCCCGGCTGGATTCAGCCTTGAATGTCTATCTGATTGTGCTGGGTTGTGTCCTGGCCGTGGCCATTCGACTAACACGGCGCGAGACATTCCAGATGACACCACAGGATCTTTTGGTCCTGTTCTTCGTCGTCGCGGTGCCAAATCTACCCTGGGAGTCGGTCACCCAGTTTCCTGTCGGCTCGATGACCCTTCGGGCCGCCGTGATATTTTATGCCTGCGAATACGTTCTAAGCCGGGACAACTTGTCCTTTCGGCTACTACGTGTGGCGGGATTCTTGGGCTTGGCCGTTCTCGGCTATCGCGGCTTGCTCTAGCCCAACCAGCGCTCCAACAGATCGAATCTTGGCGAAGCCAAGACCAACCATAGGCCGACCAAAAAGATCGCCAGCGAGGCGGCCGCAAGAACCCAGCGCAACTTCCCTTGATAGACAGTCGATTCGGGGGCCGGCTGCCGCCTGGAACCCGAAAACTCCGGCGAGAATTCCCGTGGCCCCGGCCGCGCTGCCGGATCGGCCGGAATCGGATCGAGCGATGCAACAACGGGCTTGGGCTTAGCGTCTGCCGCGCCATCCGTCCCGACTGCATCCGGCGACGGCGCGTTCGCCGGCACTGGCCCCGTCGCCTCTGGCGCAAAGGCACTGACGACCCGCGGGCCGGCGTCCCCAGCGTCTCCAGCGTCCCAGCGTCTAATGTGGTCTCGGACGGGACGACAGCGAACGGGGCGTCACCGCCGACACTCTGCCGGCCGACAACACGTTTGGATCGGGCGGCCACTTTGGTTCTGCGCGCCGCCACCAGGCGCCTGACTTCTTCGTGGATTTGCTCCCGGCTGGGCGGATCCTTGCCCATCCACTGACCGCTTTGGCCACGATCCTCGATGACCGAAATGACCGTATCCACGTCTATTTGGCGCATTTCCTCACCAAAACCGTAGACCAAGGCGATATCGCAGAGGCCATTGATCACCCGCGGGATGCCTTTCGAGAGAAAGTAGAGCGCGTCGCAGGCGGCATCGGTAAAAGCATCGGCATCCCCACCCGCCACCGTCAGGCGATGCCGGATATAGGCATGCGTTTCTTGCAGCGTTAGCGCCTTCAGGTGGTAGCTGATGGCGACCCGCTGGGCGAACTGGTGCAAGTCAGGCCGGTTCAGGGTTTCCGCCAACTCGGGCTGGCCAACCAGAACGACCTGCAGCAACAAATCCTTGCTGGCGTTCACGTTGGAAAGCATGCGCAGCTCTTCCAGCGTTTCCGGCGCCAAATTTTGTGCCTCGTCGACGATCAGTACGCAGCGCCGCCCCGCCGCGTATTGGGCGATTAGAAACTCGGTAAATGCCTCGTGTAGCTCAACCGTCTCCTTGCCCTGGTAGTCAAGATCGAAGGCATACAGAATCCACCGCAGCAGATTACCGAAGTCGCGTGGCGTGTTGCTGATCAGACCGACGGTCGTATCGTCGCCGACCTGCCGCAGAAAGCGGCGGACCAAGGTCGTCTTGCCGGACCCGACCTCGCCGCTGATGACCGTGAAACCCGCCTGCCCGGTGAGGCCGTAATCAAGAACGCTGTACGCCGCGCTGTGCTTGGCGCTGAGGTACAAGAACTCGGGATCAGGAAGCAGTGAGAACGGCTTCTCCCTAAACCCATAGAAACTCTCATACATCTAAGCGCGCCTCTGCATGCAAAAGGCAGGTGCCCATACGGTCGAGTTCATCAACAAAGAGCGCGAACACCTGGCCACGGCAGTTATCATGGATAGGGGCGGAGGTTCGCCGCGGATGAATGATTGAGAACCGTGCCAATAAGCTTGCGCTCGTCCAGAAGCTCGATGGCCCGCCGCACATCGCCGCTGTGGGTCAATCCTTCGCGTACGACTAGCAGTGTTGCGTCGATCTGCGGCAGGAAGACCAGTGCATCGTCACAACTGAGCAGCGGCGGCAGGTCGTAGATGACGAAGCGATCCGGATAACGCGCCTTTAATTCTCGGGCGAGATTGACCATCTGGGGTGACGTCAGAGCCTCCGAAGAATTGTTCAGGGCCCGACCCGCCGGGAGCAGAACCAGCCGATCGATGCCTGGATTCACGAGGCAATCCGAGAGCGGGGCGCCATCAAAGAGGTAGTCGCTCATACCCGTCTCCACGGACAACCCGAAAAGGTCTGCCAATTTGGGTTGGCGCAGATCGAGATCGACCAGCAGGACGGTATGATTGGCATCCAACGCCATGCTTACGGCAAGGTTGGCCGCGGTTAGAGTCTTACCCTCACCGGGATTCGGGCTGCATATCCCGAGTGTCGTATTGCCCCCGACCGCCATCCGTTGCATGACCTGGGCGCGCAGCATGCGAAACAGGTCTGCCCGCGAATCCTGTTTAAGCCCGGCAATCACCCGATGGTCCCGCAACGTGGAATCGGGCACGGAAACGACACGGGTCATCGCTTCGCCGGTTGACGGTCGGGGCGCGGTGGAAATCACTCGGGTAGCGCTGCTTGGCAAGGGCGCACCGGCATGCGCCCGCCTCTGCTCCCGCGCCTTCGCCAATGCTTTTTCGATCCGTTCCATCGCCCTACTACCTCAGTTCTAAGACTCTATGCGCCGCCAAAACGGCCGACATAGTCGGCGAAGCTGCGCTCGGCGATGGACCAGAGAACATCGAGTGGGATGACATATTCCTGGACAACATATAGACCGCCGGCAACGAGGACCACGGCCCCGGTGGCCGACAGGGCGGCACGGCTCCAGCTCTGCCTGGTATCGAATCGGTTCTTGATGTGCGGCACGACAAGGAGGGGCGGCGCACCGGTCAGGACGGCCAATTGCTTTGGACCATAGATCGACTGATCCAAATTCTCGAACAAGGCAACGCAGCCAACACCGGCAGCGACGGAGAAGACAAAACCCAGCACCAGTATCGCCCACCGGTTCGGCTGGACGGGCTGCACTGGCAGGTCCGGCGGCTCGATGAGGGAGAACCGCTCGCTCTTCCGCTCCGTCTCCAGTGCCTGACCCAGCTCTGCCGCGGTCTCCTTGGCCCTGACTTCTCTATAGTTGGCCAGCGCATTTTCGTAGTCGCGCTGCAACAGAAGATACGCCTGCTCGATTTGTGGAGCATCAAGGATACGCCGCTCGAGGTCCTTCAACTTGGCCGCCAGGGCCGCCTGCTGGCTCGCCAGGGCACGGCGGTCCGAACTCCCCGCTTGCAGCTGGGCTTTCAGCCGAATGTAGGCAGGATTATCGGGCCGTGCTGTGACAACAGGCGGCGGCGGTGCGCTCTCCGCTGCCGCCAAGGCCACTTGGGTGGCCGCGATCTGCCGCTGCAAGCGAACAACGTCGGGGTGGCCGTCCGAATATTTTTCTCGCGCAACGGCAAGATCGGTCTGCATGGCATCCAGTTGCAGCGCCAATTCAGCTGGGTCGGCGCGGGCCCCTGTTTCCAGTTTCAATGCCTCGATCTCGCGGGACAGTTTAACGACGTCCGGGTGTTTTGGTCCGTAGATGCCTTGGAGGCTGACAAACTGGGTCTGCAGCGCCCGCAGCCGTTCAGCCGGGCTGAGGACACGCTGCCCATCGACCAAATACGAGTCGTACGGGCTGATCTGCGCCAGTTCAGCCTCAAGGTAGATCTGGCGCTCGTCCAGGCTTTGGATCTGCCGCCGTATCTCGAGCATCTCGCGCTCGGTGCGATCCATCAGCTGGAGATTCAGAGCGGCCTGCTCCGGCAGGCTGCCGGAATTCTCGCGCTTGAACTCTGCTAGCTGGGCCTCGAGTCGGTTGACCAGCGCCTCCAGCTTCGCCGTTTCGCTGGTAAGGAATTCCGTAGTCTCCGCGGCCTGTTCGCGGCGCGTCCGAAGGTTCTCGCTGAGATAGAGGGAAACCAATTCGTTGAGGACGCGCTGGGCGGTCGCCGGCTGGCGATCCAGGAAACTGAGAGTGAAGGCGATGGTCGCCTGGGTGGGGCGCCCGCTGCGTGGGTCGACTACGTCGGCGCTCACTAGATCCAGCTCGATTTCCCCGCGCATGTCCTGGACCACCAAATTGATCGGCGAACGCTCTCGCTCTCTGGCGTATAGATCGAATTTGTTGATGATGCCGATCAGATTCTGCGTCGTCATGACCCGTTGGGTAATGACTTGAAGCCGTTGATCCGCGTAGCTCGTAACTGTCGAGCTCACCAGATCACGGGGGACATCCGGCTCCTCGATCAGAATCGTGGATGACGACTGGTAGGTCGGCGGCCAAAGGAAGGCCACCAGGCTGGCGACCGCGAACAGCGTCAGCACGGGCAGGAGAAACTGCCACCGGCGCCGCACCAAAATCGCGACGTAATCCTGCAGTCCGTATTGCGTTTGTTCCACTTGGCCGTCCATGTTACGCGGTCTAATCCGATTCCCTGCTGACCACCAGCGCGCCGCGCCTAGTCCGCCGGCTTAGTGGCCGAACGTCCAGCTTTCCGGCCGGTATGTCACTGTAACAAAAATGGCGTTCGAGTACGCCCGGTCCGCCGTTTCCGTTTCCTGGGTGCGAAACCGATAGCTGCCCGTAAGGTCCCAGTCTTCCGCCATCGCCCAGGTCAGACGCGGCTCGACGCTGAAGAAGTCGCGGTCCCGGCCGGCGGCCGAATCATCGGTTGGGTTGCTGTCTAGCTGAAAGAATGCCCGCAAGCTGCCGGACAGGCGCGGCAGGAACCGGTGGCGGGCGTTGACTTCGAACCGATTGCGCTGCAGGGGCGAACCGCTGCTCGTCGGTTCGATCTGACGTCCGAAGCTGGCCCCCAGGGTGGTCAAATCGCTGAGCTGGTAGTCCACGCTCGCACTAAGACTGTAGCCGACGGATCGCTCTTCATCCGTCTGCAACCCGCCGCCGGCAACCAAAACGTCGGTCATAAAGTACTGCGGCCCGGCCGCCACCGATGTTGTCAGCCGCTCCGAGAACGCATGCTCCCAGCCGGCCTGGGCGGTAACCGAGGTACTCTGCAGTTCGACGACCGAGTCCGACACAAAATAATTGCCAGACAAATTCACGCTCACCACGTCGGCCTGGGTCACCTGCCGTGCCCAGCCGGCGTTGGCAACGAAGCTTCTGTAGTCGTTCAGAGCACCGGATTCATAGCTGACGTCGGTCCAGCCGGCGCCGATGCTAATGGTATCGAGTTCCGTCACAAGATAGCTCCACGACGGCGCCAGCCGAAACAGGTTGCGCTGCGTGGTCGTTTCGAAGTTACCGATATCGGTTTCTTCGGTGACCAGCGTCGAGGCGCGGCTGGCCTCGCCCTCCAATCGAATCAGACCAAGCTGTGTTCGATACCGGACATCGGCCCGCAGCCGCGGGTCCTCCGAGTCGAGGTTCGAATCTTCCGTGTATCGCGCGACGGACAGATCCGCCTTGAAATTCATGTCCCAAATCGGACTGCGCCTGCGCAGGTTCAGGTATGGTGCAAAAATAGCGCCGAAGACCGATTGTTCGTTGGTGGAGCTTAGGCGGATATTGTCATCGAACTTGCCGGTTAGGCTGGCGCTGCCCTCGGCAGACCATTCCGCCGCATAGGCGCCTACGGCCGGAACCACCGCGGCCAGCGCCCAGCAAAGCGCATGGCGGAACTTAACTCGCGATTCAGTTCGGGCCGGACGATCCGGCGCCACCGGCGATCTGCGAGACCCATCCATCAGTCGGGCACAACCACGACGTCGCCGCTCTCGAGCTGGATGTTCGTTTCGAGGTCTTCGCCGTTCTTGACGGCAGAATAATCGAAGGAGAGCGATTGCACTTTGCCGGTCGCCCGGTCGCGGCGCAGGATTCTGATGTCATTCTCGTCGCCGAATGGGGTCAGGCCGCGCGCCAGGCTTAATGCCTGCATCACGTCGATCCTATGGCTGACCGGGAATTCGCCGGGGTTGTTCACCTGCCCAACCACATAGATCTTGTTACCGGTGGCGCCCCGGACTGTAACCGTGATTTGCGGGTCGGGGATGAATACCTTGATGCGCGCAACCAGGTCATCCTGGACTTCCTGCGGGGTTTTGCCTGCCGCCATCAGATGCCCGGCGAGCGGGAAGGAAATCATCCCATCGGGCAGCACCAGCGTCTCGCGCTGCATGCCCTCTTCCTTCCAGACCGAAATGTCCAGGATATCCCCCGGGTTGAGCCGATAACTGGCGTCCTGGGCCAAGACCGGCCAGGACAATACGCACAGAAACAGCCCCGCGATGGCTCGGTTCATTTGCCTAATTCCCAAGTTTCCCTCGCGCAAAGATCGGCGACCGCAATAAAATAGCACGGCAGCACCACAACTTAACCGATTTTTGCAAAGCAACAAGAGTCGCATGGCCACAGGCCAGTAAAAGAAAATTTCGGCCTGAAAAGTAAAGACAATCTCTTAACGAAAGAGACAATTAGGCTGTCACGTAGCCGAGAATCCAATTCGCTGTCGCCCTTGCCTCGCAAAGGCCGGCCGCGCGGTGTCCTAACCCATTGAAAAAATGGCACCCAGGGGCGGAATCGAACCATCGACACGGTGATTTTCAGCCTTCAGCGCAAACCATCTGCGGTTATCCGGCTTCATAGGAACTCTTTGAAAGAGTTCCCTGATCGGGCTCAACAGACTCTCAATTGGAGCCGATACAATCTGGAACAAACCAAAAACAGCTATGCCAACTTACACAAGAACTTCCCCACCCGAGCCAACGCGAAGAAAAGCACGGCCCCGGCCCGCTTCTCACGCAGGGATTCGGCGCGGTTAGGCGTTGTTGAAGGTGTCGATCATTCCGTCCCAGACCGCAACCAATTCCATCAGGCCATCCCAATAGGCCTGATCGCGGCGGGCGTCGAAGTCGGCCAGGGAAATGCCCTGCTGCTCGACCCAGGTGTAGTAGCCGAGGTTGAAGACACGCTCGCGACCCGGACGGTCCAACTCGATCAGGTGATCCGTCGCCGCGCCGAGCAGATAGCGACCATAGACCTCCGCCGCCTGCAACTCGTCGAAGCGGCCGCCGGCGAGGCGGCTCTCCGCCAGGTTCAGTTCCGTCTCATACATCTCGGCACCGTCGGTGGCGACCGTGAGCACCGCATCGTTGGGCCCCAAACCCATGTACTTGGCGTATTTGATGGCACCCAGAATGTTGGCAATGGACGATAGCCCGAGATCGCCCAGCGACGCCATGCCCTCTTGATTCATGCCGGTCCGCCGGCCCAGATGGCGGCGCCCGGTGGTGGTGTTGAACAGCAGGTTGAGACTGTCCGTCGCATGGTCGGAGACGCCGATGACAAAATCCGTGTTCATCACGTTGTGAATGAAGGGCACGTGCTTGTCGCCAATGCCCTGGATGTTGTGCTCCCCGTAACCATTGTAGAGCAGGGTCGGACATTCGACCGCCTCGACGACGCAAATATCCGTGCCCAAGGTCTTTTTCAAGTGGTCCCCGGCGGCCAGGGTGCCGGCGGAACCGGAGGCCGAGACATAGGCGCGGGCCCGAAGGTCCCCGCCGCCGTTGACGGCGTCGAAAACACGAACCAGGGCCGGGCCGGTCACGGCGCGATGGATGATGTAGTTCCCGAACTCGGAGAACTGGTTGAGTATGATGTTGTCCGGATCTTGCGACAATTCGTGGCAGGCGTCGTAGATTTCCTTAACGTTGCTCTCGGTCCCCGGGGTGCGGACGATGTCTGAAGGGTCGGTCGTCCATTGTTCCAGCCAGCGGAACCGCTCGGCGCTCATCCCCTCGGGCAGCACGGCGACGCTGCGACAGCCGAGAATGCGCGAGATGGCGACGCCGCCCCGGCAGTAGTTTCCGGTCGACGGCCAGACCGCCCGGTGCCGTGCGGCGTCGAATTTGCCGGACAGCAGGCGGGGCACCAGGCAGCCGTAGGCGGCCAGCACCTTGTGCGCGCGGATCATCGGGAAGCGGTCGCCCAGAGCGACGATGATCTTGGCCTCGACGCCCGTCAATGCCGGCTCCAGGACGATATGCTCGGGAACCGGCGCCAGCCCCCTGCGCTCGGCGTCGTTATGCCAGTGGACGCGGAACAGGTTGCCGGCTTCGGGCGCGTCCGGAATTACCCCGGTCAGATCAGCCGCCTTGTCGGCCAGGCGCGCCACGGGATCGGCCAGATCACCGATCCGAGGCAGCGTGATCCCGGCCGCCCGGAAGCGCTCCGCGTTTCGGTCATACACGTCCCGATCGACGATTTCTCGTTCTAAACCCAAACTCATGTCTTTTTCCCCTGGCCTTGGACGGCGCCCTTGGTCGCCGTGATTAGGCCGTAGCTTTTCGGCTCCCGATGGAGCTCAAAGTTAAAGACGTTGTCCTGAATTTCCCGGCAGCGGTCCAGATCGCAGGGATGGATGATGACCTCGTCTTCCTGGGTCCCGCACTGGGCCATAATCTCGCCGGTGGGCGAGATGATGCAGGTGCCGCCAATGAGATCGCAGTCCTCTTCCTTGCCGGCCTTCGCCACACCGACGATCCAGGTGCCGTTCTGATAGGCCCCGGCCTGCATGACCAGATGATTGTGGAAGTCCTGAAGGTGGTCGTGCTCCGGCGCCGGCGGATAATGGACCGGCGTGTTGTAGCCGAGCATGACGAGCTCGACACCCTGCAGCCCCATGACCCGGAAGGTTTCCGGCCAGCGCCGGTCATTGCAGATGCACATGCCGAGCCGTCCGCCGAACGCCTCGAACACCGGAAAACCCAGGTCACCGGGCTCGAAATAACGTTTTTCCAGGTGCTGAAAGGGGCGCCAGGGTTCGTATTCGGCGTGCCCCGGCAGGTGGACTTTGCGGTACTTGCCGACGATTTGCCCGCTACCGTCAACAAGAATGGCGGTATTGAAATGACGGCCTTCCGGCGTCAGTTCCGCGTAGCCCAGATAGAACCCCATGTTCAATTGGCGGGCCAGGTCGAACAGCGGCTGCACCGCCGGTCCCGGCATCTGGCGCTCGAAGAAGGAGTCGATCTCGGCTTGATCCTCGAAGTACCAGCGCGGGAAAAAGGTGGTCAGGGCCAGTTCGGGAAACACCACCAGATCGGCGCCCCTCTCCTTCGCCTGGCGCATCATGGCTGACATGCGCTCGACGGCCGAGGTTCGGGTCTCGTCCCGGGCAATGGGGCCTAACTGGGCGGCGGCGAGGTTGAGCACGCGAGGCATGGGTGGTCTAACTCTCGGCAACAGTAGGCATGACTTGCAGGAGAACGTCAGCGCCGGCGCGGATTTCCTCCGGCGCCCGAAGGCGCTGCATGTGGCGGTCGATGTCGATCCGCAGGTTGTTCATGCGGCAATCTCCCGCCAGGGTCGGCCGACCACGCGCTGGTACATTTCCTCGTCGGTGGCGCCCTCGCTGCCGAAAATCAGGACCCGCGCGGCGGCATCCAAGCGAAGGGTCCGGCGTGCCTCTGCGTCGAGGGCGGCGGTGATCAGTCCCGCCAGTCCGGCAACGCCGGATTCGCCGGCGACCAGGGGTGGGTCATTTTGGCAACCCTCGGCGAGCAGGCGCATGGTGGCTTCCGCCGCCGCGTCCATGAGGGTCATCGCTGCGTGGGTGCCCGGTTCCAGAATCTCCCACGCCAGCTTGGAGATCTCGCCGCAGGCGAGCCCACCCATGAAAGAATCGACATCGCCGGTGACAGCCGTGGGCCGGCCATTGGCAAGGCTGGCGAACCAGCAGGCGGACTGTTCGGGCTCGACGAGAATGGTCATCGGCCGGTCGGACCCGAAGGTCCGCCAAAACTCCGCGCAAACGGCGGCGGCCATGCCGCCGACCCCGGCCTGAAGAAAGACGTGCGTCGGCGGTGCTTCGCCGGGCAACTGTTCGATGACCTCGGCCGCCATCACCGCATATCCTTGAGTGACATCACGCGGCGCCTCGATGATGTCGCCGTCGCTGGTGTCCGGGATGACGTGCCAGCCTTCCCGGCGTGCGGTTTCGAAAGCCTGGCGGACGGCGTCGTCAAAACTGCCGGGGTGGCGGCGCACCTCGGCGCCATAGGCGGCAATCGCCTGTTCCCGGGCCTGCGTCACGGCCTCGTTGATGTAGATGACACAGCGGCAACCGAACATCCGCGCGCCCCAGGCGACGGAGCGGCCGTGGTTGCCATCCGTGGCGGCGGTGACGGTAACGCCGGAGACGATCTCCGCGTGGCGGCCGTCGAGAATTTCCTGCGGGTCGATGTCGTTGCGGCCCGTTTGCGCCGCCACTTCCCGCATCAGGCACCTTTGCACGGCGTAAGCCCCGCCCAGCGGCTTGAAACTGCGCAGCCCGAAGCGGTCGCCTTCCTGCTTGTAGTGAAGCCGGCTGATTCCGAGTTCAGCCGCCAACCCGGGCAGGTCGACCAGAGGCGTCGGCTCATAGCCCAGCCAGGCCGAGATGCAACGTCGCGCCTCGGTCAGCCCGGCCGCGTTGAGCACGGCAGCCTGTCGATCGCCGTAATCGGCGTCCGGCGTCGCGCCCCCATTGAGTGCCACCCGGAAGGGCAGCGAGGGAAAGGATAATGGCATGATGACGAGCTCGGGACCTATCCGATGATAACAGTGGCAAGGGAGGGGGAAACAAGACCGGAGGCCGCGGCCTCCGGTCCTGCTTCCACGAGTTATCCGGCTACTGGGCGGCCTTGATGGCGGCCATCATGGCGTTGAGCATGTCGACGCCCTCGGCACCCAGCTTTTCCTCTATCAGCTGGCGCACGGCGGGCTGCGCGGCGGCTGCGAACTTTTTCTGCTCGGCCGCGGAGACAACGTTCACCTCCATCTTCTTGGCCAGTTTGGGCAGGCCACGCTCGGAGGCCTCGATCACCCGCGAGACGCCGCGGCCCGCTTCCGTAGCAACCTCGGAGGCCCAGTCCACGATAGTCCGGTGCTCGGCGCTCAAGCCGTCGTAAAACGCATTATTCATGGTCCAGATGTAAGGCGTGATCACGTGGTTGGTGATCGACAGGTATTTCTGAACCTCGTCGAACTTGGCGAAGGCGATAATCGGGATGGGGTTCATCTGACCATGCGCAACGCCCGTCTGAAGCGAGGTGTAGACCTCGGCCCAGGGCAGCGGCGTCGCCTGCCCACCGAGCGAATCTACCATCGCTTTGTGGGTCGGCAGGGTCATGGTGCGAATCTTCAGGCCCTTCATGTCGTCCACCGTCTTGATCGGACGCTGCGAGTTNGAGAAAGCGAAGAACCCGCCNGAGTCTATCATGCCGAGCACCTTGAGACCGGTCTTGGCCTCCAGGCCGCCGGTGAATTTCTTCCCAAACGCGCTGCGCTGGTCGATGACCCGGCTGGCGACGGCGATGTTCGGGAAGGCGAAGGGAATGTCGAAGACGCCGACTAGGGGATAGTGCTGGGCAATGCCGCCAGCTGACGAGATGGTGGATTCGACGATGCCGTCACGCACCTGCTGGATAACCTCGTTGTCTTTGCCAAGCTGACCGTTGGGGAACAGCTTGACCTCGATGGCGCCGCCGCTGGCGGACTCGACGAGGGACTTGAAGATGGCCGTCATCGCGCCGGAATGGCTTTCGAAGGGATCGGCCGGGTTCAGGTGGCCGACGCGGATGGTTACTTCGGCGGCCTGTGTGGCACCGGCGAAGGACGAGGCGACGAGGGCCGCCGCGGCTGTGGCCGTCAGTTTTTTGAGGAACGTCATGAAAAACCTCCTTGCTGGGTTGATGTTGGGTGGGCGATGACCACCCGATTTGCGGTGATTCGTCGGCACCGCTTTACAGGCCGAGCATTCTAGGCACGGCGAGAGTTAGATCCGGCCAATAGGCGATGATGAACAGGACAATCACCTCGGCCACCAGGAAGGGCCAAAGCGACCGGGTGATGTTTTCGATTTTCTCCTTGGTGACGGAAGCGAGAACGAACAGGCAGGCCCCCACGGGAGGCGTCATCAACGAGATATTCAGCGCCAGGATGATCATGATGCCGGCGTGGACCGGGTCCATGCCGATTTGCACGGTCAACGGCGCCAGAACCGGGGCCAAGATGATTAGCGTCGCGTTGATGTCCATAAACATGCCGATGAACAAAAGCAGGGCGATGATCATGGCGATGATCATGTTCGGATCATCGGACAAAGCCAGTAAGCCCGTCGCCACGGCCTGGGGAATCTGGTTGAAGGTCATCCACCAGCCGAGGATCGAGGCCGAGGCGATGATCAAAAAGATGACGCCGGTGATCCGCGTCGTCCGAACGCACATGTCATAGAGGTCGCGCCAGGTCAGTCCGCGGTAGACGAGCCCGCCGATGATCAGGGCATAGAAGACGGCGATGGAAGCCGCTTCGGTCGGCGTGGCGATGCCGCCGAGGATGGAACCGAGGATGAAGATCGGCAGCACCAGCGCCAGGAAGCTCTCCTTGAAGGCGTAGACGATTTCCATCAGCTGTGGCCCGCCTTCTGCCTTCGGCAGGTTGAGCCGTTTGCCGAGTCCCGCGATCACCGCCATGCAGATGGCGCAGATCAGCAGGCCGGGGACGATGCCCGCGGCGAACAGCCCGGCGATGGAAACGCCCATGATCGATCCGTAGATGACCATCAGGGTCGATGGCGGAATGGTCGGACCGATGATCGAACCTGCAGCGGTCACCGCACAAGCGAAGGGCTTGGTGTAGCCCTGCTTGACCATGGCCGGCACCAAGGTGTTGCCGAAGGCGGCGGCGTCGGCGGTCGCGGCGCCCGTGATCCCGGCGAACATCACCGAGGCCACCATATTGGAATGCGCCATGCCGCCGCGCATCCAGCCGACCAGGGCGGCGGCAAAGCGTACGAGATGCGTGGTGATTCCCGAACGGTTCATGATCTCGCCGGCGAGAATGAAGAACGGCATGGCGAGAAATGGAAACAGGTCGAGCCCGGCGAACATGCGGTCCGGCGCCATCATCAGGAAGCGCCCGCCACCCATTTCGAAGATGCCAACCAACCCGGCGATGCCAAGAACGAAGCCCACCGGCATGCCGAGGACGAGAAGGCCGAAGAAGGTAATGGCAACGACCAGCATCGGATTTAGACCTCCGCCCGGCCGGCGGCAGTGACGCCATCTTGCGCAAAGAAGTCGTGAATCGCGACGAAAAGCAGTTGCACGCAGGCCAATCCCGCGGCCAAGGGCACGCCGATGAAGGGATAGGCCTTGGGGATTTCGTAGATCATCGTGAAACGGCTGAAACCCCGGTCGACGAAGCCGATGCCGTAAACGAAGATGATCGCGAAAAAGCCGAAGGCGANNAGATCGAAGGTCACGGCCAGCCATTTGCGGACGACCGGCGGAAAGCGCTCGAAGACGACCAGCATGCCGATATGNTCGCGATGGCTGATGCCGCAGGAGACCGCGAGCAGGGCCATCCAGATCATCAGGTAGCGGGCCAATTCCTCGGTGAAAGTCCAGTTGGCCGGGAGCACGTAGCGCACCAGGACGCCCAGCCAGACATCCAGCACCAGGAGCACGAGAAGCAACACGCAAAACCGTTCAACCAGCCAGTTCATGCGGCGGCTGGCGAGAATCGTATGAGCGGCCAATCCCTGCAAAAGCCGTTCCCCTGATCAAGGCCGTTTCTTTTCGTTGAGGCTACTTTGAAACTCATATTTTAAATAGTCAAGATTTTTTGAAACTTGAATTTCACAAACCCTTCCCCTAGCCTGAGAAAAGCGGCAGTGGGAGAACGTGATGACATCTGCGCGCCATCGGCGGAAAGAGCAGGCTGGCCCCGCGGCCGAACCGGCGGCGGGCGGTAGCCTCTCGTTCGAGGGACGCATCCGCACCCACTATGGCGGCCTGCCGGAGAGCGAGCGCCGGATCGCCGATCTCATTCTCGAGTTTCCCGGCGAAGTCGCCGCCTATTCCGCGACCGAATTGGCCAAATTGTCCGGCGGGTCGAAAGCCGCCGTAACCCGGCTGGTTCAGCGCCTGGGGTTCGCCAATTTCGACGAGGCTCGACGGGCCGCCCGCGACGCGCAGACCTGGGGATCGCCGCTCTATCTGCTCTCGCGGGAGACCCCCACCGGCAATTTCGGCGCCCGCATTCAGGAGCAGATCGACCAGGACGCGCGCAATATCTCGCTCACCCTCGAGTGCCTGCGAGCGGACGTCTTCAATGACATCGTTGATGCCATTTGCGAGGCCAAGCGGGTGTTCCTGCTCGGCTACCGGAACAGCCACTACCTAGCCGGTTACGCGCGCGGGCAGATCATCCAGGTCCGGAGCGACGTCTATCTGCTGCCGGCGGCGGGCGGGACCATCGCCGAGGAAATCGCCGATCTGACGGGGGACGATGTCCTCATCGTCATCGGCTTCCGACGCCGGTTCGCCGAAGTACCCCGCGCCATGGCCGCTGCCCATGCCGCCGGAGCGAAGGTTCTGTATATAACGGACTGGTCGGCGGAGCCGACACCGGACGCCACCTGGACAATTCCCTGCGCGGTACGCGGCAAGGATCTGTTTGACCGTTATGCCGCGGCCATGTCGTTGCTGCATTTCCTTAGCGTCGCCATCGTCGACCGCCTCGCCGCGCGGGGCCGTGGTCGCTTGCAGCGGATTGAGAACCTGCACGAGGAACTCCATGACTTCGACTGACGCTTTGGCGCGGGAGGTCATGCGAAGGCGCGACGCGTTGGCCTGGATCCGTCCTTATTCGGTACGCACTCGATCCGGCGCACAAAGGCCACATTGATCTACCGGCGCANGGGCAGCTGAGATTGCTGCCTACTGCCGATCGACAAGGAAATATGACGGCACGTCGCTCTTGCCGCGCAAATGAACAATGCCGCGCGATTCCAGTCGATAACGCGAGTGCAACACCTCGGCGACCGGGGCCGATACGTGGATCCAGTTCGGTTCGCTGGTCGCCTCGAGCCGACTGGCTTGATTTACCGTATCGCCCCAAATGTCATATATGAATTTGTGCTTGCCGATGACGCCTGCGACGACCGGGCCACGATGCACGCCGATCCTGATCTTCCAGGTCGTCGCCATGACCTCATTGTGTATTTTCAGGACCTGCAACATGCCCAAAGCGAAGTCCGCCATTGCTTCGACATGATTCGGACGCCACTCGGGCACGCCGGTCGCGGCCATGTAGGCATCACCAATGGTCTTGATTTTTTCTATAGCTAGTTGCTGCGCCAGCGCATCGAACTCCGACATCAGGCGGTTCAGATCTTCGACCAGGCGCGCCGGCGTCACCCGGCTCGAGACTTCCGTGAAGCCGACCAGATCGGCGAACAGCACGCAGACGTCGTCGAAGCGGTCGGCGATCAGCGCCTCGCCGCTGTTGAGCCGCTCGACGATCTGCGGCGGCAGGATGTTGAGCAGCAACGTCTCGGATTTCTCCTTTTCGCTCTTGAGCTGTGAAAGGTATTGCCGCTCGCGGTCGCGCCATCGTTTTCGTTCCAGGCATGCGCCAATGCGCGCATTCAGGAGGACCGAGTTGATCGGCTTTGGCAAGTAGTCCTCGGCGCCCGCCTCGATGCAGCGAATGATCCCGTCCATGTCGGTGAGGCCGGAAATGATGACAACCGGGATGCCGCGCAGGCGCTCGTCAGCCTTGAGCTTCGCGAGGACCTGAAATCCGTTCAGCTCCGGCATCAATAGATCAAGCAGAATCAGATCGACCTCGTGTGAGCCGAGCAAGTCGAGCGCGGTGCGGCCGCTGATCGCTTCGATCACCTGGTGGCCGTCGCGACCGAGACGCCGAACCAGCAGCCCGCGGTTGCTGTCATTGTCGTCGACCACCAGGATCCGTCCGGTCTCATGGCGCCGCACTTCGTCCGGCGGGAGCGGCTGCATGGCAACCACGAATTCGGCGACCATGGTGCTCGACTCGCTGTCTGTCTCGATCCGTTCGTGGCCACCACGAGAAAAGTCGACGATCAGATCGAGCTGCGACAGGAGACGTTTTGCTTCTCCGAGCAAAACCTGCAGATCCACGCGCAGCGGCTCGCCGCCCAACTCCTCGAGCTCCTCCAGCAGGAGCTCACTATAGCCTTTGATCGCATTGAGCGGATTGCGAAGGTCGTGCCGCAGCCTCGATTGCATGTCGGCGAGTGCTTCGTCGGTATGCGTTGCGGCGTCGGCATTGAGGACGAGCACCTGGTCGATGTGTTCGAGCAGATTGCTCCCGGAGCGCGCGATCCGCTCCAGATCGGGCAGCATCCCGGCGAACTTCTGTTTGCGCGCTTCCTCAAGCAGAAGGTCGGCGTAGCCCATGATGGCGCTGGCGGGGGCCAAAAGTTCTTGACGAACGTTGGCGAGCAGGGCGCGCTTCAGGCGTTCCGGGATGGCCGAAGCGGGCTGAGGTTTGCTGCCTTTGGTTGTGCCGCTCACTCGACGATGTCCTATCCGTAGGTCCCCATGCTGGGGTGGCTGAGATGCGTCAATCGCACGGTCACATGCACCGCTTGAGCGACTACCGGCCCAGCAGTCGCTCAATCTTAAGCAGTAGTCGGGGCAACTCCACAGGCTTCGTATCGTAGTCGTCGCACCCGGCCTCCAGGGCCTTCTCGCAATCGCCGGTCATGGCATGCGCGGTCAAAGCGATGACAGGGATCGATTGGGTATCCGGCGACGCCTTGATGAGGCGCGTGGCGTCCCAGCCGTCGATGATGGGCAGGCACATATCCATGAGGATGATGTCTGGCCGCTCTCGGCTCGCCATTTCGACACCACCGCGGCCATCTATCGCAATCACCACCTGATAGCCCCTGCGCGCCAGGCGTCGGGACAGCATGTCCCGGTTCATTTCGTTGTCTTCTACCAGCAGCACCTTTGCCATCTCGAAATTCCCTTGATGTCGGCGTTCTCGTTATCCCTGCCCCTCAGATCGCGCGATACGATGCTCTATGCTCGCGCGCACCACATCGACCAGATCCTTGCGGTCATAGTGCCCCTTGTTGAAGATCTCCTGCACACATCCCTTGAGCCGGTCGGCCTCTTTCGCCGTGATGTCCATTGCCGTGACAACGATGATGGGAATGTCCCTCAGCGCCTCGTCCCGGCGCATCGCGTCCATCACTTCGAAGCCGTTTAACTGCGGCATGATGAGGTCGAGCAGCACAAGCTGCGGCCGCAGGGCGCGCAGTTTTTCGAGTGCTTCATGGCCATCGACCGCCTCGGCGACGGTCCAGCCTTGCCGCTGCAACATGCGGCGCAGCAGACTGCGCATATTGGTGTCGTCTTCGACGATCAGCACCTGTGCGTGGTCTTGGTCCTGCCAATATTTCCGCAGGACGTCCGCGATCTTCTCCTTGTCGAGCGGCTTGGTGACAAAATCCGCCGCCCCCAGCGCGAAGCCCAAATCCCTGTCCCCAAGGACGGTGACGACAACGACCGGAATGTCGGAAAGATCGGGGTTGCTTTTTAACGCTTTCAGCACCGACCATCCATCCTTGTCCGGCATGATGATGTCGAGCGTAATTAGATCGGGTTTGTTCTGCTTTGCCAGACGGATGGCCTCCTCACCACCATAGGCATGGATCAGACGGAAACCCTCGGCGGAGAGACGCTCGTCGAGAACGCCATGGACGTCCCGGTCATCGTCGACGATAAGCACCGTACCCATATCGGCGTGGGAAGCGGCTGCCGGTTGGACCGGCGCTTGCTCCTGCACCACATCTTCGTGGTACGTCGCAGGCAACAGGATGGTGAAGGCGGAACCCTTTCCCGGTTCGCTTTCGACGGAAATATCCCCCCCCAAAAGGCGACAGAAATGCCGCGTGATCGCCAGGCCCAAACCGGTGCCGCCGAACCGCTTCGTTGTTGACGCATCGGCCTGTGTGAACGCCTCGAAAATTCTGCCGAGCTGTTCGGGGGTCATGCCGATGCCCGTATCGGCCACGGTGAACTCCAACCAACTGTCGCCGTCGCGAACCACGCGCTTGGCCGACAGGCGCACTTCGCCGCCCTTGGCAAACTTGCAGGCGTTGCTGAGCAGGTTGAAAAGGTTCTGGCGAACCTTTGTCTGGTCTGACCGCATCACGCCCAGGTCCGGCGCTTGCTCGACGCTCAGCCTGTTCTGGTTGCGGGCGGCGAGCGGCTCGATCACGGCCACCACCTCCGATACCAGTGTGGCGACATCGAAGTCCTCGACGAAAACGTCCATCTTGCCCACCTCGATCTTCGATAGATCGAGGATGTCGTTGATGAGGCTGAGTAGATGCTTCCCGGCGCCGTGGATCTTACCGAGATCGGGAATGAACTCTTGCTGCCCGAGCTCCTCGGCCTCCTCCTGCATCATCTCGCTGTAGCCGATTATGGCGTTCAGCGGCGTGCGCAGTTCGTGGCTCATGTTAGCAAGGAACTGGCTCTTCGTCTCGGTTGCACGCATAGCGGCGTCCCGCGCCTCGGCGAGGCGGTCGACCATCTCACCGAGCTCGGTCTCGCGCCGCTTGAGCTCTGTGATGTCGGTCAAGACGCCGACGATGCCGCCATCCTCGGTCGCGCGCTCGCTTATCTTGAACCACTGGCCGGTTGAGCGCGCCTGCTCGAACGGCCCGGTCGGATTGCGGTGGCGCTTGATCCGCGCCGCGACCCAACCCTCGAGATCGCCCGCCACGCCCTCGATCAACCCCCCGCTGGCGGCAGCGCGCAGTATGTTCTCGTAACGCACCCCCGGCGCCAGCTTAAGGTCGACATCGGCGTACAGATCGCGGTAGCGGCTATTGCAGAGGACCAACCTGTCGTCGGCGTCGTAGAGGGCGAAGCCCTCGGTGATCGTCTCGATCGCCTCGGCGAGCTGGCGTTGGGCGCGACGCACTTCGACCTCGGCGCGCTCTTGCTCCCTCGCCAGGCGCGCCTTCTCGATCAGGCTATCGCGGAACAGCACGAGGGTGCGCGTCATCGCGCCGATCTCGTCCTTACCTGGCTTCGGGATCTCGACGTTGAGATCGCCGGCGGTGATTGCCGACATGGCGCCAACCAGGCTGCGCAGCGGCGCACGGATCGAACGAATGACGAGGAACGTCGCGAGCAGGCTGAGCGCTGGGCCAACGACAAAGATGGCGTAAGACATGGCGAGCGCGATGTTGGCCGTGCGCATCCCAGCGGTGCTCTGCGCCCGCGCCTGACCCTCCAGACGGTCGATAAGGCCGGCGAGCTGCTCGTCGATCGCCGTGATGTGGTTCCGCGTCTCGGCCATCAGCGAGTTGCCGACCACACGCTCGTCGTCGGTATAGGCGTCTACCGCTTGCATCGCCTTGTCGTTCAGAAGCGCGAGCTCGGCTCGCACGACCTTGACGGCTTCGGGATCGGATGCCTCGAGGACCGCGAGCTTCTCCTCGAGGTCTGCGCTTGCCGCCGCTGCCTTGCGCTCGGAGAGCGTCAGAAGGCTCACCGCAAGATCAGTCAGCCAGTACTTAAGGTCGCCAAAAGCGCGGCCCGCGTCGTTGGCAACCTTGATGGTGGTGATGCGTGCGGCCTCTGCTTCGAGGTTCTCCGCGCTGTTGACGAGACTCTGCGTAAGATAGAAATTCGAGCCGACCAGGATGGCGAGCAGCACGGCGGAGAGCAGGGTCAGTCGTGTGAGGAGCGATATACGGGTCATCGCGCTTCCGTTTCCGCGTCGACGGCCGGACCGCAGCGCGCCGTCAGCGATAGAGCGTGATGCTGATCACGCCGCCGAGATCGCCGAGCTTGCCGCCTTCCTTCGGGTATCCGGTGATGTCTTTCTCTCCCTTTGGCGTGCCATGGCAGGCGAGACAGCCTTCGCTGTAATATTCGGGAACGAGCACGCGAAACGCCTTGCGGTCGCGGTCCACCGCCTCGGCTGAGTAAATCGCGCCCTTCTCCCATTGTGGAGACATCAGTCGCTCCTCGATGGCGGCGAGCTCCCAGCCGTCCGGGCGGGCCTTGCGGTTGCGCACGAAGCGCGGCGGCGCCGTGACCTTGACCCGCGCCTCGGTACCGGCCAGGCGCAGGAATTCCTCGTTCACCAGCCGCCCGAACACGGCGGGCACGAAGCCTTTGAAGCCGACGCCAGAGCGGTTGATCGTCCGCTGGTTCTCGTCCATCACAGTCCTCACCGCCGCCATCTGCGCCTGCAGGAGACGGCCGAAGCGCGACTTGGAATCGATTTCGTTTGGCTTGATCCCTGTCGCCTCGGTGAAATTACGGAGCGCCTCGGCGAGCACCGCCTCGCCGGTCAACTCCTTGTCCCCAATCGTCGGATCGTTGATACGACTCTGGTTCGCGGCGATGACCGTCCGCGCGGCCCGCAGCATACCGGAGAGGCCGAGCGCGACGTCGAGGTCGTCCTGCTCGGCGCCGTGAGCGGAGCCAACAGCGAGGATGCAGGCAAGGGCGACCGCGCCAAAAGTGTGTCGGCATTGAAAAAATACGCTGCGCATCATCGAGGTCTCCTTCTCGAGCCTGCTGGTCCAACGAACGCGGCAGACTACGGCGCGGGCGGTCTGTAGTCCAGTGAGCTGTATGGCCTGATGGTCTTGCAATGACGACACCAGCTCAGTCAGCATCTTGGCCGTCAGCAGAGGACCTTAGGTCGCCTTAGGGTTGTTTTGCGAGGCACTCCCGAGCCGCCATTGCAGCCGAGGCACGTTTGGGCCATCCGGACACCGTTACAACTTGCCGAGCGAACGTAAGACATTGCCGCTCTTTCGGTAGTCGCAAATCAAATGTCTTTTTTGGACTTGATGCCAATGTTTAACGATCGCCCAACGAGTCCATTCATGCTGGGTCACTATCGAAATCGGCGTCGCGCCGGCGCAGGGCGTCAGATGAAGGGCCCTGCGCGGGCGATGAGGTCCTCGAGATTGGGCTCGCTCGGGTCGCGCGGCTTGCCGGGGTGGATGATGCTTACCTGGCAGCTTTCGGCCGCCTCGACCATTTGCGAGTAGGTGCCGGCGCCCAGATCGGCGATGAAGGCCTGCTTGTTCTCGTTGTAGGCGAACATCCTGTTGTTGATCTGGGTGCATTCGTCGCAGGTCGTGCAGCGGGCAGTTTCGATCCAGGCTTCGTCGGGATTGGCCGGCTCCGGCTCCTCGGCCTCGGCCGGCTCCACCGCGGCGGCGGGGATCGGCGGGGCAACCGCCTCGGCGGGCGGCGCGGCCTCGGGTGCGGGCGGCTCGGCCGTGTGTAGCTCGGCCAACTCCTGCGCCTTCTGCTCCTCCCACGCCACGCGCTCGCGGGCGAGCAGGCGGTTGGCGTAAGAATTGTTGACACCGCCCAGTTCCTGCAGGCGCCGCCACGCGTCGGCGCAGTGTCGCGCAGCGTTCATCAGCTTGTCGTCGACAACGGTCCGGGAGAGCGCGTTGCCGGCGTCGACCGTCAAGATGTAGGCGCTGTGCTCCAGGCTCCGCTCGGGCGCGAGCTTCAAATAGTCAGCGGCTGGGATCATGTCGTCGCGCCAGTTAGCCCGGGGGGCCGGCTCGCAGTATCGCGCATAGCGCGCGTCGCAGGCGACGAAGTCCACGTGGGTGAAGGGAACCTTCTCGTCGATGCGCTGAAGCGCCTCGTCCTCGTAAAACAGGTCGTGCACTGGCCAATCGACAGTCGCCTGCGGGTTGTCGGTGATATCGAAGCGTGTGGCCAGATCGGGACCGACCGCCGGATCGTATACGAAGGTCGGGAAGGCGCGCGACTCGGTTGCCGCGGCGGACAGCAGGTAGGGCGGCACGCCGGCGGCGCTGGGCGTCGCGCCGGAGTACACGGTGAACAGCGCCGGACCCTCGTAGCGCATCCCCGTGACCAGGCGGTCGTGCGCGCGGTAGAGGTTCGCATTCGCCGTCTGGAAAACGTAGGTGTCGTTGAGGCCCACCGCCATGGCGGCGAGGCGCGCGCTGCCGGCGCCGAAGGAGGACCGCGGCGGCTCGGGTGAGGTCGTGCCCAGGATGTCATCGGTCTGCACAAGGACTTTGACCGGCAAGCCCGAGGCCAGGGTCTCGAAGGCCCGCAGCGTCTCGGCGGGGTCGGTGCGCCCGTCACGCAGGCACACGAGGTACGACGGGAAGAGCGCCAGTTGATCCTCGCTGAGATCGCTCTCGTCGAAGTGCGCGAAGACCGGGTCGTGCAGCGCCGTCCGGTACTTGTTCTGAATTTCCAGCTCCGCGATGGTGAGCACCTTGACGAAATCGAGCATCTCCGGCAGGCGGTCGCGGAAGGCGTCGAGGGCCGCCGCGCAGCTATCGAAGACGAAGCTGTAGGGCTCCGGCTGATCGGGCCGGCGTTCCGAGGCGCGGCCTGGCCCGTAGAAACGCTGCGATTGCAGGACCTGCAGGACGGCGCGGATCCGCCTGCGCCGATCCTCCGATAGCCGGTCTTCGCTCGGCCCGCGCGAGAGCACGCGCGACATGGCCGCAAAGTCGAATGCTGACTCGAAGGACGTGCCGACGGCCGACTGGAGGGCCTCCTGCGTGTGCGCCTTATCGGACTTCATGAAGTCGGCCTTGAGGATGTCCGAGAGCTTCATGACCAGCGCGTCGACCTTCTTGCGGAACGCCTTGGCCTTGCTTGCCTGAACCGCGGTCCAGATATGGACCAAGACCCTGTACGGCGTATCTTCGTCGCAGTCGATGACCGCGCCGTCGACATGGAGTGCCTCGCGCGCGTGGTCCAGTTTGGTTGCAAGCGGCCCGAAGACGGATTCGCCCTTCTCGGTGATCAGGTCCGCCGCGGTCCGCTTCCAGAGGAGCGATAGGGAGTCGGACTCGCCGCGCGAAACTTGGGCGCGGATCTCCGATTCGAGCCGCAGCACCTGGCGACGGAGAGACTCGGCGGCGGCGCCGGGCGGCGCGACCTCGCGCAGAATCCCGTCCACGACCGACGTGAGAGATTGCAGGAACCGGCCGCCGCCGTCGCCGTCGACCAGGACCAGAGGGAAATCGTAGCGGAGCTTCGAAAGGTCTCCATAGCGAGCGAACAAAGCCGGCCGCAACGCCGGGCCTACTGCAGGGCCGGCGTCCGCGTCCGTCATGCGTGGGCTGGCGATGTCCAACGCTACCTGATCCATGTCACCGTTCCGTACTTCTCCACCTTGCCTGGCGTTGTCGCCCGCGTGCGCGGTTTCCGGGTGCGTCGCGGTCATGGCGCGGCTACTCCGGCGGTGCCGTCCCGCCGCCGTCCTCCGGCCAGATCGTGAACTTGTCGAACTCCTCGTTGAGCACCGTCCGAATCAAGCCCGGCGTGTTCGGGCGCTCGCCCTCGCGCAGGTCCTCGTAGCAGGGCACCGCGCTGTTCCGGTACAGCACGCCGACTGGGATCTCCTCGGTCAGCGAGGCCACTTCGCGGGCCCGATGCAGGTCGCTCGGGTCATGCGTTTCCTGGTTCCGGTAAATTCGCGAGAGGTCGGGCTTGAGCTGGATGCCGTCGGCATGTGCCAGGACGCGCATCTTCGACGGGTCCTGGACCCAGGGATCAAAGCGATGGTCCATGAACTCCGGACAGCGCTGCAGCACGCGCACGAAGGAGCAGCCTTTGTGACGGTAGGCCTGCGTGATGATGTCGAACAGGACCTCGGGGATCCAATCCACCGCCTGGGCCACGAAGGAGACATTCGCCACGCCGAGCGTCACGGTCAGGGGGTTGAGCGGGTCCAGTAACGCACCGCGCGGCGTCGTATTGCTCTTCAGGCCGCGCGGAGAGGTCGGCGAGGCCTGCATCTTGGTCAGGCCGTAGACCTCGTTGTCGTGTAGCAGCACGGTCATGTCCATGTTGTAACGGATCGCGTGGATCCAGTGCGCGGCGCCGATGCTGCAGCAGTCGCCGTCGCCGGTGGTGACGAAGACGTGGAGGTCCGGGCGGCGCAGCTTGACGCCCTCGGCGACGGGCAATGCGCGGCCGTGCAGGCCGTGGAAGCCGTAGGCGTTCATGTAGTGCGGCAAGCGGCTCGAGCAGCCGATGCCGGACACGAAGACGGTCTTCTCGGGCGGCAGTTGCTCGTCACGGCACAGGCGCTGGACCGCCGTTAGGATGCTGTTGTCGCCGCATCCGGTGCACCAGCGCGGCAGAGTGTCGCTCTGATAATCGGTAAGCGTGTAGTTCCCGTCGAGGAGCCGTAACAGGCATTGGGTCAGAGGCGCGGACATGGTCGTCACCTATCGCTGCTCAAGTTTTCGCCGGGCGGCGCGCGCAATCTCGCCGGGCTTGAGGGGCTGGCCTCGGACCTCGCCCCAGCAATCGACATCGACCAGGGTGCGCGCGCGCAGGAGCCAGGCGAGGTTCGAATAGCGGCGGTTATCCTCGGCGATCAACTCGCTGTCGAGCGAATCGCACCAGTTGTTCTCGATCGTCATGACCTTGTCGAAGCGCTGTAGCAGCTCCTTGACACCCGAAGCCATGGGCTGGAGAAACTTGAGATGCATCGAGGAGACCCGCAGCCCTTCGGCCCTGAGCATTTCGACGGCCTCCTCGATGGCGCCGCGCGTGCTGCCCCAGCCGACGAGCAAGAGGTCGCCCTCATCGTCGCCGTATAGAGTCGGCGCCTTCAGGGTCTTCTGCAAGGCGGCCAGTTTCAGGCTTCGGTGCCGGATACCCTCCTGGTTCACGTCGGGGTCGTAGGCGACGTGGCTACCGCGGTCGTGCGCCAAACCGGTCAGGCAGTGCATCCCGTTCGCCTGCCCGGGGATGAAGCGGGAGGCTAGGCCGGTCCGCGGGTCCCAGTCATAGGGATTTGCGCCGTCCTGCACCGGGCTCTGGTTGATCGGCGGGGCCAGCCAGTCCTCGCTGAAGCGGGGCCGCGGGAAGGGCTGCTGGGCGGTCGCGAGGCTCGCGTCCGACAGAACCACGACGACCATGTTGAAGGTCTCGGCGATCTTGCGGGCCATGATGATGGAATAGAAGCAGTCTTCGATGGACGAGACGGCCATGACGACCTTCGGCGCGTCTCCGTGGCCGCCGAAGCAGGCCGCCAGGAGGTCGCCTTGCTCTGCCTTGGTCGGCTGACCCGTGCTCGGCCCGCCGCGCTGCACGTCGACCACGACGAGGGGAATTTCGCCCATGACCGCGAGGCCCAGGCCCTCCTGCTTCAGCGATAGGCCCGGGCCCGAGGTGATCGTGACCGCGCACTTGCCCGCGTAGGACGCGCCAATGGCAAAGGTGCAGGCGGCGATCTCGTCCTCTGCTTGATGCACCACGCAACCGACCTTCTCGAAGATGTCGCTCAGGTAGTGCGACGCCGAGGTCGCCGGCGTGATCGGGTACATGGCGCA
>JGI24023J19991_10000466_pt1 | contig 31500 bp, 23 predicted proteins | sample Cruoilmetagenom1_FD_19991 | JGI IMG/M metagenome (IMG submission 19991) | reverse complement strand
TTCGATATTGTCAGTATCATACGGGCAATGATCAAGAACATAGAGGCGGGTCGCGTTGTGCAGGGTGGAAGTACGCTTACCCAGCAGACTGCCAAAAATCTTTTCAGGAGAAATGCACGATCCTATGAGGCCAAACTCAAGGAGTTGCTTTTTGCTTTAAGGCTTGAGTATCACTATTCCAAAGAAGATATTTTCGAATTCTATGCCAATCAGTTTTATGTGTCCGGCAATGGCCATGGTCTTGGGGTTGCTGCCAGGTATTACTTTGACAAAAAGCCGTCAGAACTCACTCTTGTTGAATCAGCGTTTATTGCAGGCAGTGTTAAGCAGCCAAACTACTACAATCCATTTATAAAAAAATCAAAAGAAGCTGCAGATCTAGCATATGCCAGAGCGAAGACCCGTTTAAAATACGTTCTTGGAAAAATGAGAGATCTGGGGATGATTGATACCTATACGTATAATCAGGCTGTTTCTTCAGAAATTGATTTTAAAAAGGGGAAAGTCGGCTTCTCTCTTGACTATGTAATGGAGATGGTAAAAGATGCTGTTTCTTCAAAAAAAGTTCTCGATGAACTTGCTGTTCACGGTATAACCAATGTTGCTACCTCAGGAGTGCGTGTTATCACTACTGTCGAGAAAGGACTGCAGGATAAAACTCTTGCAATTCTCCGCAGTGAACTTTCCCGACTTGATGTCCGGATGCGTGGATACGAGAGAGAAGAGGTACAGACAGAACTTGCAGAGATTGATTATAAAGGTGATCGTGTAATTTTAAAGGATGCCTTTCTCTTTGGCAATATCGATAAAATTGAGGGTAAGAATAAAGATATACAACTTACTATCTCTTTTGATAGTAAAATCGGTATGGGAATTATCGATCATGCAGGTTTGCAGCGGATGTTGACTGCAAGAGTAAAATACCAGAGAGGGTTGTGGAGTAAATTAAAGAAAGGTGACCTGAAACTGCTTCTAGAGGAGTTGGAGGTGGGGGACAGGGTCTGGGTAAGTGTGCGGCAGATAGCTGCTGAAGAAACATCCGCTTTATTAAGTCTTGAGCGGTACCCGAAAGTACAGGGAGGTGCCCTGGTTTTAAAAAATGGCGCGATAAAAGCAATGGCAGGGGGGACGGAAAACAGATTTTACAATCGTGCTGTTTATGCCAAAAGAACCATGGGGTCAGCGTTTAAACCGTATGTTTATACAGCGGCTTTGCAGCTTGGATGGAATAGCACTGATCTGTTGAAAAATAGTCGAGAGCTTTTTATCTATCATGGTCAGCCCTATTTTCCCAGGCCGGATCATAAGAGTCCCCACCAATGGGTCTCGATGAGTTGGGCCGGAGTCCATTCAGAAAATGTTGCCTCAGTCTGGCTTACAGCCCATCTTAGCGATCATCTTACTCCTGCTCAGTTTCGTGAAGTTGCAGAGCATCTTGACCTGGCCCCAAGGGTGGTAAACGGTGAGGAGGAGCCGTACAGAGCTTACAGGGTACGAGTCAGAGATAAATATGGTATTGTCGTCAACCGGGCTGTTCTTTACGCCACTGCTTATGGTCAGGCGGTAGAGAATCTGGAGACAGATTTTATTTTTGAAGGAATGGCCGAGGAATATAGGGTACTCAAAGAACTCCATTTTGGTCTTCACTTCGATACATACACAGAATCACTGGATCTGGAATTGAGCGAAAAAAAATCATCTTTGAAAAAACATGAAACAGCTGAGATAGAACTTCGAAAAGAGATTTTGAGCAAATCTTATCTCCTTCTGGCTTCGCTGAATAGTGACCTTCGCAAATACATAACGGAAGTTGAGAATAGTGAAGGGAGTTATGAGTACGACCCATTTACAATTCCACTCAGCACACTTTTTATGAACCAGACGACCGGTGAGATGTCATTCCACAGAACAGGTGAATCGCCAGATGGACTGAAAGTGGTTGATCGGAAACAATTGCAGACCTACCTGCTGAGGATTGATACTCGTAATCGCTATCAGTTCTGGCAAAAGGTTAAGCTTGGTTCAATCCTCTCTGTTGCTGCCTTCGATATTCTCCAAAAGCAGGTTGAATATGAATATGAGAAATTGCGGGAGGGTTTGCCGTACAGCTTCGAAACTCTGGCCAAAGTCAGAGATTTCCGCATCACAGTCGGTTTGCACTATTTAGTGAAACTGGCGAAGGAACTTGGTATCAAGAGTGATCTTGAACCGGTTCTTTCCTTTCCTCTCGGTGCAAATGTTGTTACTTTGCTCGAAAGCACCAGGATGTACGAGGCCCTCGTTAGTGGCAGAGTCATGCAGTATGGTGAAACCGAACATGCAGAACATACTGACCTGGAGGAGGGGTTTGACGAGGAGAGCAACAGTTCTCTCGCCATTCTCGATCGTATAGAGTCGGCAGGGGGGGATATTCTCTTTCAATCTCGGGCTGAGAGCAGAAAACTGCTGGACAAAAAGACCCGGTTGGCTGTCGGTCATATTCTAGAGAACATTGTGAAGTTCGGAACGGGGCGAAAGGCCGACAAGACTGTAAGGTTATCTGCAGATGGACTTGAGGAGAATAAGGAAATTACAGATCTTGGTCTTCAAATTCCTCTGCTTGGCAAGACGGGTACGGCAAACAGATATACCAATGCTTCATTCTTCGGATATTTGCCGGGGGTTGCTGATGGTGGAGATGCATTGACTGTAGAAAACGGGTATGCCGTTGGTGTCTATGCTGGCTTTGATCATAATATGGCGATGAAAAGGAAAAACAGCCGTATTACGGGAGCAACCGGAGCCTTACCTGCCTGGAGTGAAATTGTAAATGAAATCCTGATAGAAGAAGATTATGCCGGTAGCCTTGACCCCGTTGATCTGTCGTTCTATGGTCTGGTACTTAAGCGGGATGATCTTGGACAACTCAATGTTGCCGTTGATTCCCAACAGGGAGGAAAAGTCCGTAAACCAATGGAACTGGTTTCGGAGCTGTCCCGGTACCAGCCATCGATAATGACATTTGGTAAAAAAACTGAGGCCGGACGGTTTATACCGGCGCGGAATTTTCAACCGTTCTGGAAAATATCAGCAGAGGCCCAGTGAGGGGATATTTTTAACACGAATTGTTGTAATTTGATTTCAATTGTTAAATAATGACTGAGAGTTTGTATGAAAATCATGTTGCTCCCAGACTTACTCTTCTTTTGTGGAGCACATGAATTTCTGATAAACATAAACCGGATATAAATTTCCATTTGAGTAATAATTATGAAAAGAACAATATTGTATGCTCTCTTTGCAGGATTGACCCTTATCCTGGGCGGTTGCGCTATTCCTGAGCAACCACGAGTTGTGGCACCTGCTCCTTCTGTTACCCCTTCACAACCGTCCCAGGTTGAAGCGGGGGACTCCGGGGCAGGGAAATCAGCGTATCAACCTCGCTCCCTTGGAATTGAAAACGGTGAAGGAGTTGTTTTGGAAGAAGATCTTGAGGATGGTCTTCCCTCCATGATGTATGTTAACGACAGGATTTTCGAATATGGAAGGAAGCTTGATCGTTGGAAGGACCTTGACAGACAATCTGTTGATCTTGAACTCGATCAGGAGGTGGTGGTAGAGATGGTGCAGTGTTTTCGCAGATTGCAAACCGTAATGAACGGTTACAGCTCGTTGCGGGGGAAAATACTGCAGTCGCAGAAATTGGTTGCCACGGAGAAAATAAGCAATGGTGAGATTCTGGATCTTCAGAAGAATGATATCGCTTTTCTTGAAAGTGCATGCGGTCGTCTGCTTGAAAATTCTGATGGACGTAGCGTAGGTTGGGGTGGTCGGGAAGAGGGCACCGATCTCGCTCAATTGGAGACACTGATAGAGAGACATGCTGAGAATGGCGAGCATGGGGAGGTAGTTCAGGTTTGGATGCAAATCCCTGAGCATCAGCTTGGCCTTGTTCAGCAACGAACCAGGATTCTCTACGCAAATGGACTTATCTATCTGCATCAGGAAGAAAAAGCGATTGAGATTTATCGACAGGTTATTGAACAGATGTCTGACTCTAAAGAACAGGCGACAGATCTCGTTTCTTTGCGGAAAGTTCTGGCTGATCTCTATACTGCTTCCGGAAACTACAGAGAGGCTGAAATTGAGTATAAAAAAATCTCAGGAGATTATCTTAGGCTTGGACGATTGGAAAATTGGGCAAAACTGCAGCTGTCTCTGCTTACTCAATCGGGGCGTGGCAGTGATGAGCTTACTGAATATTCGTCACTTTTACGTAATTATTTAGGCTTTTTACCAAAAGTTGATGGATATAAGGTGGTTCGGCAGGCGGATAAATTTCTCTCTGAATATCCCTATTCCCTGGTATCTTCGAACGTTGAATATATTAAATTTGCCGCCATGGAAGGGGCTGATTTCTGGTTTAATGGATTTCTTGCCAAAGTTGATAAACTGAAAACTGAAAAGAAATTTGAAGAGTCGGTAGAGCTTTTAGAAGAAGTGCCGCCAGATATTCTTGATACTGAAAAACAGGTTATAATAGAAGAAAAGAATCAGGAGCTGCTCCTGGCCGAAGCTGTTGATAAAGAAACGGAGAGAATGGAACAGATTCAGGAGCTGCAGCGGCAATGGAATAATGGTATGCTGCTGGTCAAAGGCAGTCGTTATGATGAGGCGTTGGAAGTTTTTACAAATCTGCTTGATACGGAGTACTCCGTCAAGGCCGAACAGAAGATTAAAGAGGTCTCGTTGCAGGCTGCCAAAGCTGATCGGAGAAGGGCCGCAGATCTGTTCATTCGATTTACCAAAACCACAGATCTGGAAGGTAAAAAGAAACTTCTCATTGAGTCAAGAAAACTGCTGACAAATATCCTGGTTAAGTATCCTGATGTTGAAATTACTTCCAAGGTCACCGGGAACATTGAGCGAGTAGAGTTGGAGATGATGGCCATTGATCCAAATCTTATCTTTCTGGCAGATCAGGAAGAATCGGCGGTTGATGATGATTTCGGTACTGGTCCTGCTCCTGTCAATACCACGGGAAATATGGAGTCGGACTCTATCCATGAGGAAGGTCTTGACGTTGTACAACCTGTACGACCTCAATAGCTGTGAGTGACTCTGTCTTATTCTTTCAGTTTGATTTTAAGGAATCCATCGGTGACAACGATGGCATCGACTCCATCGGCAAATGATTTCCAGAAACCGTCATTGCCTCCAAATTCCTGGATAAGGTCAATATTTTTCAAGCCGCCAAGCCAACTGTTAGGCATGGGTACTCCCATAAGGCTGACACCTTTCAGTTTCACCAGGGGCCGCCCCTCTCTATAGGCCAGCTCCGCTCCAGCTTTAACTTTTAAGGTCTTGCCGCCCATCAGGGGAAGGTCAGGATCAAGTGGAATCAGAAGCTTGATTGACACCATATCATCCGCAAGGTCTATAGCCAGTTTTTGAGCAAGATCCGTATTCTTGGCCATGATTGCATTGATTTCACGCTCGGAAAAACTGATTTCCCTTGAAGCACCTTCCTCGCTGTACTGTTCAGGCTTCAGAGTACTATTTTTGGTAGAATCATCGGGAGATTTCGTGGGTTTGACAGTCAAATCATCGAACTGTTCCAGTTTTGTGCTGAGTTGCTGCTCTTCCTTGGCAGAGAGAACAACAGGCTTAAAAGGGGATGGAAAAAGAAAAATCTTTATAGTAAAGGCTGTGACAAAAACGGCTATACAAACAGAGGCTATTATCATACCGAAAACCTGCTTCCAGGAAAACCCGCTGCTTGCTTCCTGTGTTGGTGTATCTCTGTCATCTGTCATCTCTACTCCAGAATTTATTGTTAGTGCTAACACCCATGAAATACATTCCACAACGATGACACCGCTTCACTGTTATGAAAATGATGTAGTCGGGATTCAAAGGGGTGTTGCCAAACGTCCTCGCCAGCTGTGGATTGTTGTGGCAATACCCCTCTGAATCCCTTTCCTCCCGAATAGTACAGGACTTTCGTATAAATCCCCCTCGTCGGGGTTAGTTGCGAATCATCTCTCCAGTGCACGATTCCATGCTAACACATAAAAAGTTACCCTTGGAGAATAATTTGATTTCATTCTCAGGCGAGGCCATTATCCAGTGAATGGGCGAGCAACTCCTCGAGGCTTACAAAGAAGAGTGCGACTTCATGTGTCGCCAGAAGATTTACCCGGGGAGCGGCATCGTGTTCAAGGGCCTCTTTCCAGCGGGAGGCACAGAGACACCAGCGGTCGCCTGGCTGCAGGCCGAGAAAACCGGACATGGGCATCGGTGTCGAGAGATCGTTGCCCTTGTTTTTGGAAAATTCAAGGAAATCTTCGGTTACCTGGATACAGACACCATGTACCCCTATATCATCATTGGTGACTTTACAGCTGCCTTCCCGGGTAAAGCCGGTCATCGGTTCTACGCTGCATATTTCGAGTGGAGTACCAAGGACATTTCTATGTTCGGTCATTTACTTTTCTCCAAAACGGTATCCTTCTTTCAATATTTCTGAGAAGAAGATTTGTGCAATTGTCACATGTTGATGAACTCGTAAAAAGGTCGATTGCCGCTATAGATGGCTAAGTTAAAAAGTCTGATATACAAGGCGCAGTGTTTTTATCAGTGCCGAGGCCATACATATGGTATGCTTCGGTGCTGATAAAAACCTGCAACGCCGTAGATCGGACTTTTTACGACGCCATCACATGTTGAGAATGGATTTCATCAGTTTATAAGTAAAACCCCACAGGTAGTAGTCTTCAAGGGGGAAAGCAGGAAAGAACCGATCGGGGAGAAGCTCAACTTCCCTGTGGTAATTTTTGTTTTGAAACTTTTCAGAGTTAAGCCAGCATATGCTTTGGACTTCCCTGGGATCGGGTACAACGGGTGGCTGATTCTGTAAAACGAATATAAACGGCTGCACCCACACCGGACTTTTCATATTCCTGCCGGCAGGAGTTACCGGGAGTTTAGTTGCCATCATTTCAGGGGTGAGTATAACACCGACCTCTTCAACAGTTTCCCTGATACACGTCTTGAGCAAGCTGTTGTCTTTTTCCTCTTTTCGTCCCCCCGGGAATGAGAACTGACCGGACCATGGATCTGATGGATGGTTGGCTCTGCGGAGGATCAAAAAACTTTCCACCGGGGTAAGAACTTTGATAATTGCGACGGCAGCAGTAGCTATCTGTGGCGGCATTAGCATCTATTAAACAGGTGCAACAAAATGGTTGAAAATTAATTGGGGAAGATGGGGATAAGCAATTACCCGGATACAAATTACTCATTTTGTGGGTAAATGCAAGACCACTGTCTTATAGTTTCAAAAAGAGATGGGAATCCTCATTGAACATAGAGTACCTTCTTATAAGAGTAATTTGGATTGCCTCTCGTTAATACTCTTTTGAATTGTTTTTGCTTTATGTCCAATAAATAAACTCTTTTCTATGGTGATTGGTTATGAAATATGATGTTGCTGTTTTTACGCCTTATTCCTTCCGAGTAGGCCAGAAAATTCATATTGAAGGAAGTCGGAGGCGTGGAGACTGGGAGGTAGCGGCCATTGGTGAGCATAAAGTCACCTTGAGATGCCCCATTTCAAAAAAAGAGTTTGAATGGCCGATATTCTGTTATTTTGTTGAAGAAAAGCATGATGAGGTATGGCCCCGGGAGTCCTGAAAATCAATGTGTCTTCTCTTTTTATCCTACAAAACTACTCCAGGGTATAAACTGGTGGTTGCTGCCAATCGTGATGAGTTTTTGCAAAGACCGACAGCTCCCCTTGATTTTATTGATCAGGAAAAATCCATCCTGGCCGGACTGGATTTGCAGGGTGGAGGCACTTGGCTTGGCGTCAATCGGGTTGGCAAAATTGCTGCCCTCACCAATTACCGTGAAGGAGGCAGGCAGCTGGAAAATGCACCTTCCAGAGGAGAAATACTTCGCTCTTATCTCGACTCGAAAATATCGGCGGTAGATTTCTTAGACGAATTGAGTGGGAAGGCGTCACTGTTTAACGGGTTCAATCTTATTCTCGGAGAGAGTGATGACCTTTTCTATTATACCAACCGGAAGAATAGCTATGCTCGGCTTGAGCCGGGTTTTTACGGCTTGAGTAACCATCTCCTTGATACACCCTGGCCTAAGGTGGTCAGAGGGAAGGAGTTGCTCAAAGCTGTTATGGTGGACACAGATCTGGTTGAGACGGAAAAAATATTTGCCCGGCTTAGAGACAGGCACCGTCCTCAGGATGGGCTTCTACCTGATACCGGTATAGGGCAGGAATGGGAGCGGTTGCTCAGCACAATATTTATAGATAGCCCTGGCTACGGTACACGATCTTCGGCTGTAATTACAGTCGGTGATGATGGCCAGGCCGCCTTTGCAGAAACAACTCACCATCACGGAGAAGACAGGGGAACTGAAGTAGTTCGGTTTTTTCTCAAATTTGTCTCTAACCCTCACGAAATATCTTCATAATGATGACACCTCCCCAACTCCCCTTTCTTTTGGGGTAGCGTATGGCTTTCATATGAATGAAGTTGAAATGAAAACTTTAATGCTGATGTTTTTTCAGGCTGTAATAGAGGACAGGTACAGCCATTCGACTCACCAGCAATGAGGCGATCTCACCGAACATAAGTGAGATGGCAAGGCCCTGAAAAATCGGATCGGCAAGGATAACCGAGGCTCCGATAACTACCGCAAGAGCGGTAAGCAGCATGGGCCGGAAGCGAATAGCTCCTGCATCCACCACCGCTTTAGTTAAAGGATCGCCTGCTTTGATACGCAGTTCAATAAAGTCGATGAGAATAATTGAGTTACGTACGACGATACCTGCACCTGCCATAAAACCGATCATCGAGGTTGCCGTAAAAAAAGCACCGAATCCCCAGTGAGCAGGCAGGATGCCGATAAGCGAGAAGGGGATGGCCGCCATGACCACCAGCGGCGTAAGGTAGTTTTTGAACCAGCCGACCATTAGCATATAGATCAGGATCATCACAACACAGAAGGCCAGTCCCAGATCCCGGAAAACCTCCAGGGTTATATGCCATTCCCCATCCCATTTCATGGAAGGTTCAGCTTCAGAGAAGGGCTGGTTCAAGTTGTATATTTTTACCCGTTCTTCTCTGCCGCCAAAGTCGCGACCATCGAGTTCGGCCAGTTTTTTATTCATCTCCAGAATGGCGTAAACCGGGCTTTCCACCAGATCCGCAACATCCCCTGTAACGTAGATAACCGGCTTGAGGTTTTTTCTGTAAATAGGCTGTTCTATCACCTTCTCCGAAACATGTACAAGCTCTCTCAAGGGGACGAGGGGGGCACCAGGGTTTGTTTCTGACCGGAGTGAAATATTGAGAAGTGTTTCAACTCTTGCCCTATATTGAGGAGGCAGCTGAAGAACGATGTTGATACTCTCTTTATCCAGAGGCTGATGATAAAGATCGAGGGTAAGTCCCTTAACCGCTGTTGTAATTGCCCGGGTAACCTGCTGTTCTGAGATGCCGTTTAATGCAGCTTTTTCTTTGTCCACAGTTATAATTTTACGATTTCTCTCCGCCTCCTGGAACCAGTCGATATCAACTACACCTGTAGTGGAATGGAGAATCTCTTTTGCCTCTTTTGCAAGTTTGACTCTCGCTTCATTGGTGGGCCCATATATTTCTGCAACAATGGTCTGCAGTACCGGTGGACCGGGTGGCACTTCAGCTACGGCAACGGTTGCACCATATTTTTTCGCTACTTCGGCAATAGCGGGCCGGACTCTTTTGGCAATATCATGGCTTTGCAGAGTACGTTCGGATTTTGGCAGCAGGTTTACCTGGATATCAGCAACAGTGGGCCCCTGTCGCATAAAGTAGTGACGGACAAGGCCGTTGAAGTTATAGGGAGAGGACGTTCCCGTGTAAATCTGGTGATTGACAACTGCTGGATCTTCGTTGATCACATCGGCCATCTCCATGGCAACCCGATTGGTTTGTTCAAGGCTGGATCCTTCAGGCATATTGAGGATTACCTGGAATTCGCTTTTATTGTCAAAGGGCAGCATTTTTACCTTGACCATCCCCAGGTATACCATTGAGCAGGAGGCAAGCAGCATGGCAGTAATGATTATGTAAAACCCGGCTCGCCATACCGCATGAGCCAGCAATGGATCCATGATCCTGTGATAGATTCGGGTAAACCAATCGTCCGGGGCTGTCTCTTCACCGTGTGAAGCATCACCTATTTCCGCTTTTTTTAGAATATGGGTTGCCGCCCAGGGGGTGACGGTAAAAGCGATAATAAGAGAAAACACCATTGCCGCGGATGACCCGATAGGGATAGGGCGCATATAGGGCCCCATCAGTCCCCCGACAAAAGCCATGGGCAATATTGCGGCTATCACCGCCCAGGTTGCGAGAATAGTTGGGTTGCCCACTTCCTCTACAGCTTCTATGGCCACTTCGGTCATAGATCGGCCGCGATTTATCGGTAATCGAAGATGGCGGACAATGTTTTCAACTACCACGATGGCATCATCGACCAGAATTCCGATAGAGAATATCAGGGCGAAAAGAGTAATACGGTTAAGGGTATAGCCATAAAGGTAAAAAACAAGCAGGGTAAGTGCCAAGGTTGACGGGATAGCCAGCATAACGATGATCGACTCACGCCAGCCCAGGAAGAAGAGAATGAGCAGGGCAACCCCGAAAACAGCAATGCCCATATGGAAAAGGAGTTCATTTGACTTTTCTGCGGCTGTTTCACCATAGTTCCGAGTAATGGTTATTTCCAGGTCCGCAGGAATTAATGTTCCCTTTAAACTCTCCAGCCGTTCTTCCACATCATGTACAACCGATACTGCATTGGCTCCCGGTCTTTTTGCAATAGAGAGCGTAACAGCAGCTTCGCGACTCTTGTTCTCAGGTTCGCCGTAAAGCACATAGTTTGAAGGTTCTTCCGGACCATCGGTGATGCTTGCCACATCGTTGAGATAGACCGGATTTCCACCATAGACACCGACCACTACTCGGCCTATTTCATCAGAATTTTCAAGAAATGTACCGGTCTGCAGGAGAATTTCCTGGTTAAGGGATTTGAGATTCCCTGAATGCACCTGGCTGTTGACTTGTTGAATATGGGGAGCAAGCTCATCCAGGGTCAGGTTGCGTGAGGCCAGAAGCAATGGATCAAAATGGATTGTGAGTTGTCGCTTCGTTCCACCGATAAGCTTTGTTTCCGCCACTTCACTGATATTGTTGATGGAGTCGTCGACCTGGGCTGCTAGTCGTCTCAGAGTGTAATGGTCATAATTTTCACCATGGAAAGTGAGTGCCATGATTGGTACATCATCGATGGTGTGGGGTTTTACGAGAGGCTTTTGAACACTCCTGGGAATCCTGTCAAAATTTGTAGCCAGTTTCTGGTTCAGCCTGACAATAGATGTTTCAAGGCTTTCCCCGACAAAGAACCGTACAACAAGCAGACTCTGACCCTGCATGGAAGTGGAATATATATATTCTACCCCCGGCAGTTCATAGAGCAGTTTTTCCATGGGGATAGAAAGCCGTTCTTCCACTTCTTTTGGAGAGGCACCCGGCATGGAAACCATGACATCGATCATCGGCACTTTGATCTGTGGTTCCTCTTCCCGGGGGAGCATTGCGATGGCGAGATACCCCAGCAGCAGAGAAGCGATAATACCGAGAGGGGTCAGTTTCGAGGTAATAAAGGCGGAGGCAAGGCGTCCCGCAAAGCCCATGCTGTTTTTATTGTCTGTTTTCATAATCTATTTTACGGATTATCATCTTCTATTGGATGATTATCGGTTGACCATCAGTCAGGGTGGTGTTAGCGAAAACAATAACAGTTTCATTTTCCTGTAGGCCGCTTAAGATTTCGATCCGGTCTTGACTTCCGGCTCCTGATCGAACAAGGCGTAGTTTCGCCTTACCATCTGTTTCTACAAAGACCATTTCCATCTGGCCATAGGTAGTGACTGCTGAAGATGGGATGGTAAGTGTTTCCGCCGGGGTCATGGCAAGTGTTACCCTGGCAAACTGGCCTGACCTGAGTTGTTTGTTTGCAGGGACTTTAAGTTTTATGGGGGCCGTTCGTGAGGCAGGATCAGCGGTGGGGGCAACTTCAGCCACCTTACCCTGGATGGTCAGGTTAACTGAAGGGATGAAGACTGAGAGGATATCACCTTTATTTATTTCCAGGATCATCGCCTCCGGGATATCTGTTAAAACCTGCAGATTATTCTCTCCTTCCAAATTCAACAAGGGTTTCCCGGGAGTTGCCAGGTCTCCGATATTAGCAAGCTTGCGGGTAACAATGCCGGTAAAAGGTGCTGTAATCCTGGTGTATTCAAGCATTGTTGAAGCTTCTCTGTGGGCAGCCCGGGCAATACGCATCTGGTCTTCCAGAGATTTTACAGTCTCCGGAGTTGCCGCCTTTTTTTTCAGGAGGTTTTCTTCTCTGGTAAGGTTTCGTTTTGCCTGTTCAAGTTGTGCTTTTGCCAGTTGTAGTTTAGCCGATATTTCTCCCGCCTTGATTTCGAGCAAAAGGTCGCCTTTTTGGACACGGGAACCCAGATCAACAGGAAGATTAATTATGTTGCCACTGATTTTTGCAGCGATTTCAGCTTGCTCAACAGCCTGGACAGTGCCGACAACTTCAACCTGATTTCCTGCAATACTCTTTTCCACTTTTGCTACTGTAACAGTGACTGCTGGAAGATTCACAGTCTGTTGTCTATGATCGGCTGCATCATTTTTACAGCCGCCAAGGATGATTGTAGTCAAAATTACAAAAAACGGAATCCCTGTTAATCTATACCACTTCATTATTGAAGCTCCTCTCTTGTCTTCTCTGTGTTCGGAAATTGCGGTAGCCCTGCTGCTCTGCGCAGACTGGCAATCGCTACCTGATATCCAGCCCTGGCTGCAAGCTGTCTTGCGTGTGCATCTGATAACCGCAGCTCAAAGTCTATAAGATCTGAAGCCAGAATCACACCTTCCTTGAATCTGACTCTGCTGAGACGTGTCCCTTCCTCGGCAACTGTGACCATTTTATCTGTTACGCTCAATCTTTTTTCCGCCTGCTGATAGTTAAGCTCTGCCTGTTGAATTTCAAGATTCAGGGCTAGTTCTGTTTTTTGGATGAGGCCTCGTATTCCCTGCAGTTGAGATTTAGCCTTTGCGATTTCGGAGGAGGTTCTCCTGCCATCGAAAAGGTTGTAATCCATCTTTATTCCTGCCAGCCATGAGTCACCAGCTTCCTCTAACACCACGCCTGCATCTATCTGATAACTGGCAAAAGCATCAACCGTTGGACGCCTGCCTCCTTCCGCTTTTTTTAACAGGGCAAGGCTTGCCTGTTCCATTGCCAGCAGATGTTTTAATTCCTGTCGATTTTGATAATTGATCGATTCAGGCAACTGTTGTATGGCTCCTTTAGTGTCACTCAAGACTACCTCTCCGTCATGTAGGCCGAGTAGGTTCAAAAAGCTTCGTTTCGTCAACTCCAGGTTATGTTGGCTTTGAATCAGATCTTCACTGGCTCGTGCCTGCTGGAGTTCCAGGTTAAGCAGGTCTCCCCGGAGGAGGTCGCCGGCATCGTATCTGGCTCTGCCAACATCCAGGGCGACAGTGATTGCATCCAGAGAGGCTTGTTGAACCTTGACCATCTCTTCAGCCTGAACAATTGCCTGGAAGGTCTTTATAACTTCAAATCCAAGGCGCTGATGAACTGCAATAAGATCCGATTTTGACATTTCAGTCGTAGCTAAGGCGGCTTCGATTTCAGCCTTATCCCGACCGCCATTGTAGAGGCGATACGCGATGAGAGCCTTGAGGTTGAGGTTATCGGTTCTCCCCGGGTCGTTAAAGTCTATACTGTTATCAAAAGCACCTTGGTTGAGAATATTGCCAAAAGAGTACATGGGTGTGTTGGTTTGTGCATATTCAGCAGAAAGGTTAATAAGGGGATAGTCCGCTGCTTTTGCCATTTCGGCTGTTGCCTGAGCTTCTTCGATACGTTTTTGAGCGATGAAACTGTCGGGGTTGCCGGAAATTGCAAATGCAACTGCATTCTCGGCAGTCCAAAGCTCTGGGATATCAAGCTGTTTTGATTCTATACGGTTTTGAGCGAGGGATGTTCCGCCCAATAGAGAGAAACAGCAGAGGACTGCAGTGAGTAGAGTCGGTTTCATAGAGTTTTCTACCATTCCTTTTTGCAATGGTTGCGGGTTTGCCTGTATTTAATGGTCTGATTAAATAGATAAAGCTTCTGCTTTCAGTTGTCAAAGAAAAAGGAATGTCATTGTGTGTCAGACCTTTTTTTATCGCATTAACACCCATGAAATGAATTTCACAACAAAACATGAAAGTAATGTAATCCCTCCCGGCCTGGGAGCGAACATGACTTTCATATAAAACTATATAGACAAAAACCGACAACGAGGGAGATCGAACTTTCTACGACGCCATCATAGAGAAGCAAGTTTACACTATCTTTGAACCTCTGGCGGGTCAAGTTAATAATCGATTGTTTTGACAGGAATTGGTGGTCTATCCTTGAATTTAATCTGGATGAAACCAGGTGAGTTTTAGCAACAGAGGTTTGATTAACGGGGGGGGTTAAGTGGAGCAGGCTAAATATCTCTGTTCAGGGTTTTAAGAATTTTGACCAGCGCCTTCACGTCTACCGGCTTGGAAAGGTAGTAATCCATACCGGCTTCCATACATTTTTCCCTGTCCCCGGCCATGGCATATGCTGTGAGTGCAATTATCGGAATTCTTTTAATTTCTTCATATTTTTTCGATGAACGAATTATCCTTGTTGTCTCCAATCCATCGAGATCCGGCATTTGTACGTCCATCAAGATAACATCAAAATCCATGGATGTCATGACCTCCATAGCGCTGTAACCATCAGATGCTACTGTTGTTTGGTGACCGAGTTTGGTCAGTATTGCCTTCAGAATCTGTTGATTAATTGGTTCATCTTCAACAATGAGGGTTGATAACCGTCGCAGGGGGCTGCTTAATAAGGGGGTAATTCTTTCCGTTGGTTGTCTGAAATCAGTACTGTTACATTTTTCCGTGAGAATATCGAAAGTGAAGGTGGTGCCCTGATGTTCATTTTGTCTCAGTGAAACATTTCCTCCCATCTGGTTGACAAGTTGTTTCACGATACTCAAACCCAACCCGGTTCCTTTACGTTTGCGGCGACTGTTATCTTCTACCTGGGTGAACGGTTCGAACAGTCCGTCAACGGCATCCTCAGGAATACCTATGCCGGTATCTGAAACAGTCCAGCTTATTCTCAAATACTTTCCGTTAATTTCTTCCAGCACCTGGACAGAGATGGAAATTTCTCCATAATCAGTAAATTTAACCGCGTTTCCTATCAGGTTGAAAAGGATTTGTTTGAGTCTTGCCTGGTCTGCAACAAAAACAGCCGGTACCTCAGGGCTTATTGAGTAATTGAGTTTAACCTTTTGAGGATCCAGACTACTTTTAAAAGAGGTTATCAGAGGATCCATAACGGAGGTTATTTCAAAAGGTTCTGGATTTATCTGTACCTTACCCGATTCTATTTTAGCGTTATCGAGGATGTCGTTTATTATGGTAAGAAGACTTTCTCCTGAAGCTGAAGCTGTCTTGACGTATTCCTCCTGCTCATCATTGAGCTGGGTCATCTCCAGTAGCTGAAGCATCCCGATAACCCCGTTCATCGGTGTCCGCACCTCATGACTCATGTTGGCCAGAAATTTCGACTTTGCCTTACTGGCAGCAAAAGCTTTCTCTTTTGCTGTCTCAAGTTCTGTTATCATCTGTTTTCTTGTTGTGATATCCCGTGTAACACCTATAATACCAGTACAATGGTCGGAGTTCTCAACAAGACGGGACGCAACACTTTCGACCCAGATGATCTCATTATCCGCGGTTGCGATTGGTGTTTCCCAGTAGTGAGATTTGTCTTCCGGTAGAGAAAATATTCCTCTGGAGTCTTTAATGAACGGTGAGGAGAGAATGACTTCCCTGTGGAGAACATCTGTGGCATTTTCCTGGGGAAAGCCTGTGAGATTAGTAAAAGAAGGACTAATAAATAGTGGTTGAAAATTACTGTCAGTTGTCCAGATAACATCGTGCACATTGTCAGCCAGCAACCGGTAAAGATGCTCACTTTCTTTTAGTGCCTCCTCCACCGTTTTTCTTTCAGATATATCCCTGGCAATGAATGTAAACAGATCTTCGCTGGAAATAGTCAAACGGAGAGCGCTTATTTCAACTGGAAATCTTGAACCGTCTTTTCGCCTGTACACTGTTTCATATGTAAGGTTGCCTTCGTTTTTGAGGTGAATAAGCATATCCTCGATATAGCCAAAATCATCGTCATCACATAAGTCAAAAGGTGTCATACGAAGAAGCTCATCACGGGAGTAGCCAAATTGTTTACAGGCGACATTGTTCACATCGGAAAAGTAACCATAATATGGGTTGTCTGTATCCAGGGTGATGACAAACATGGCATCATTGGCATAATTGACAAGTTTCCGGTATTTATTCCTGCTCTGTTCAAGTTCGACATTTTCCATCCCGCATTTTGAGAGATCCTGAACAGAAGAAAATACTGTTCCCGACTGGCGGATAAGGAATTGTTCAAGTTCCGCTATACGTTCCCGTGCCAGTTTCAGTTGGGATTGGAGTTCTGTTATTTCTTCTGAGGTCATAAATGACAATTTCTTTAAAACTTTATATGTTTATATAAAAGTCGTGCACACGCAGAGACTTTGTATCAACCTTCCATATTGATGTTACTGTATTTAGTAAGATAGAGTCAAATTTGGCAGAAAAAGATTCCCTTTATGAGTAACAAACTCGTAAAGAGATAATTCGAAGTCCCCAGATGGCTATGAAAAAAGTTTGATATACAGGGAAGCGTAGACTCTGAGGCGCAGTGGTTTTATCAGTGTCGAGGCAATACATACAGTATGCCTCGGTGCTGATAAAAGCCTGCAACGCCGTGGATCGGACTTTTTACGACGCCATTATGATTAACAAATTTCAGGAAACGACTGAATGAGTGTATACGCCATAGGTGATATTCAGGGATGTTATGATGATCTCATGGTACTCCTGGATCATATTGATTTTAACGAACAGCATGACCAGCTCTGGTTTGCAGGAGATTTGGTTAACAGAGGCCTGAAAAATCTGCAAACGGTCAGGTTTATTAAAGGCCTGGGCGAAAAGGCTGTTGTTGTTCTTGGTAACCACGATCTTCATCTTCTTGCCATGGCGGCTGGTTGCCGAACTCCCAAAAAAAATGATACTTTTCAGGATATACTGGATGCCGAGGATGCAGACGAGCTTCTGACGTGGCTGAGGTATAGACCAGTACTTCACTATGATGAAACTCTCGGTTATACCCTCATTCACGCCGGTCTGGCGCCCCAATGGAACCTGGAACTGGCATTATCGTGTGCAAGAGAACTTGAGACTGCCCTGAGAGGGCCCTGTTACAACGACTTTTTTAAAGAAATGTATGGTAATAAACCCGCCGTCTGGTCAGACTCTCTTACAGGCTATGGGCGGCTTCGTTTTATTGTAAACTGTTTTACCAGGATGCGGTTCTGTGATGAAAATGGTTGTATGAATTTGAAAGAGACAGGCCCCCCTGGCAGCCAGTCGGCTCCCTATCTTCCCTGGTTCAATATTTCAAAACGAGCAAATCTCGATATGAAAATTATCTGCGGACACTGGTCAACACTTTCTTATTACGCAGCCAACGGTGTCTTCGCTCTTGATACTGGCTGTGTCTGGGGCAGGGGGTTGACAGCTTTGAAGCTTGATGCAATTCCTAAGCGGATAACAATTCCCTGTTCTGGTCGAAAAAAATAAGAGCTGATTCTACCTTTCTTGTCCAACTACTTCTCTGATATAATGCTCCGTCTGGACTGAAGGTTATATCGTTTCATCCTGTTCCAGACGGTGACCCTGGAAACACCCAGGATCTTAGCAGCCCGTGATTGATTTCCTCCTGACTTTTCCAAGGCTTCCAGAAGTTCCAGCCGTTCAATTTCCTGCATATTGAATGGTGTCTGCTTCCCCCCTGACTGCAACTTTTTCTGGCGAAAAATGGTTTCCGGAAGATGGCTGGGGTGGATCATATTGGTGTGGCAGGTCACGAATGAGTATTCCAGAGCACCTTTTAACTCCCTGACGTTCCCAGGCCAGCTGTGACGCATCAGGATGTCCATGGTATCTTCCCTGATGCCATCTATTGCTTTCTCATTTTTCAGTCGCATTTTGCGAAAAAATGATTCTACCAGTAAAGGAATATCTTCGGCCCTGTCCCGTAGTGATGGCAGAAAGATTGGGATGATGTTAATGCGAAAATAAAAATCTTTTCGAAATTTACCATCTTCAACAAGGGTGAGAAGATCTTGATTTGTTGCAGATATAATACGAACGTCAGTAGATATTGGAGCACTGGATCCGACTCGTTCGATGACTTTTTCTTCAAGAACCCTCAATAGTTTAATCTGGGTCGCCAGCGGCAGATCGCCAATTTCGTCAAGAAAGAGATCCCCCTGATCCGCTTTTTCAAACCGACCTGCCCGATCTTTATAGGCGCCGGTGTAGGCACCCCGCACATGGCCGAACAGCTCGCTCTCAAGGAGCGACTCAGTAAGACTGGCACAATTGACTTTGATAAAGGGCTTATCTTTTCTGGTACCAATCTCATGGATTGCCCTGCTTACCAGTTCCTTACCGGTGCCGCTTTCACCATAAATAATTACAGGGGCGTCGGAATGAGCTGCATTATCAATCATGTCGAAAACTCTCTGCATGGGAGTCGAGGAACCAACAATGCCATGGAAATCATTCTCATTGTGCAACTGCTCACGATATGCCTTCAGCTGGTTTTCTTTTTCAATTATCTCCGTTAAGTCGGTGATCGTGCCAACAGTACCAATGATATTTCCGGTAGTATCTTTCAGTGTTGCTGTATTTTTCAGGGCGTGAATGTTAGAGCCGTCTTTTCGCTGGATACGGCATTTCCGCTGCTCTGATTCATCGTATGATGGGATGCCATTCTGCTGGAAATCGGAACCAAGTATTTTGCAGGTCCGGCCTATTAATTCTTCTCGGGAGTATCCGGTGATCTGCTCAAAAGCCCGATTAATCGAGACAATGGCTCCGCTGGTGTTGACGATCACAATTCCGTCACGAATAGTGTTGACCACTGTCTTCCAAAAACCATCTAATTCCCGACCGATCATTAATATACCCTGTTAAAGCTTAGCACATGTTAAGAGGAGCCTCGTTAACACTTTAACAGTCTCTTAACAGTTTTATAAGAAAATCCAAGTCATCTTAACAAATTTTTATATGATTTGGAATACCATTTATACGTGTGTACAACACGTAATTAGTTGTTATCAAACAATAACATAATTAATTGTTCGATGGTATCAGCATAACTGATATGAGGTTGGCCCGTTTGTTGCTCAGTGATAGTAATTTTGAAAAGTAAGGAGTAAGTTAACGTTGGCAGATAAAACAGACATTGTCATAGATGTAAGGCATTTCGTCTCCTGGTTTTCCCTGTTGAAAGTAACCCAGGTATTCAGAGAGATGAAACAATATGACACCCTGGAGGTAAGGGGAGCCGATACTGATACGAGAGAAGATCTTTTCAAGGTCTTGCCTGAATCGACCTACCAAATTCTCACAGCAGGTTGTGAGGATGATGACGGCTTTCTCCAGTTTCGAATACAAAAAAATGTGTGACTATCTCATTTTTTTAAAATGTGGTCTGGCTAGAACAAAAGGAAAAAACAAATGGCAGAAAGCAGCATTAAAATCAGAGGAAAAAAGCAAACCGTATTTAAAGATAAAGTCAAGGAGATCATCCCTGGCGGTGGCAACCTTGATCTTTGTCTGACTTGCGGCGCATGTGCTTCAGGGTGTCCTGCGTCTGGTCTCGAGGACATGGATCCGCGCAAATTTCTGCGCATGTGTGCTATGGGACTTGATGAAGAGGCAACGAGCAGCCCATGGGTCTGGATGTGTACAATGTGTCAACGATGCATTTATGTGTGTCCGATGCAGATAGACATTCCCCAGCTTATTTATAATGCTCGGGCAACATGGCCCCGTGAAGATCGGCCCAAGGGTATTCGTGATTCATGTGACATGGCTTTGAGAAACGATTCCAACAGTGCCATGGGTACTGCTCCTGATGACTTCGTTTTTGTGGTTGGCGATGTGTTGGATGAATATCGGGAGGCACAGCCTGAGTTCAAAGATATGGTTGCTCCAATCGATAAACCGAACACCCAGTTTTTTGTCAACCAGAACTCCAGGGAGCCGAATGTTGAGCCCGATGAGATGGTTCCATTGTGGAAAATACTCCATCTTGCCGGTGTTGACTGGACGTATGGCAGCAGGGGATGGGCTGCAGAAAACTACTGTATGTTCCTGGCGGATGATAAATGCTGGGATCACGTAACCCGTGTCTCAGCGGAACAGGCTGATGACCTTGGTTGCAAGGTCTTTCTCAACACTGAGTGAGGACACATTACATTCTCAGTCCGGGCCGGACTGAAAAAATTCAACATCGATCACAAATTTGAAGTTGCTTCCATCTACCAGTATTACGCTAAGTGGATTCGTGAGGGTCGTCTTAAAGTGAGTTCTGACTGGAATAAGGATCGTAAGATCAAATTTACTATTCAGGACCCCTGCCAGATCGTTCGTAAGGGATATGGCGATGAAGTAGCAGATGATTTACGCTTTGTTATCAAATCGGTGGTTGGCGAAGACAACGTCATTGAAATGACGCCAAACAAATCAAACAACTACTGTTGTGGTGGTGGTGGTGGTTTCCTGCAATCAGGGTTTACTGATGCCAGGCGAGCGTATGGCGAACTTAAATACCAGCAGATCATCTCTACTGGTGCAGACTATTGTATTACCGGCTGTCATAACTGCCATGCCCAGGTTCATGATATAGGGCATCACCATGGCGCTGCTTACGGCACAGTACACATATGGACGCTCATCTGTCTCTCGTTGGGCATTCTTGGACCGAATGAAAGGGCGTATCTTGGGGATGATTTGAAAGACGTTGATGTCTTCCATCCCGAATCGTCTCTCTACTAACACCAATCTGTCAGCTCTTATCTGGAGGGAAGAAGGTATATGAGTTTTCAAAAAAGATTATCATCGAACGAATTTGTTGTATTGGCAGAGATGCACACTCCCAAGGGAGTGAACATTTCCAGACTTGTAAATGATGCCCGTCGTATAAAAGGGCGGATCGACGCTATTGTTGTACCCGATATGGATAACGGCATCATGCGCATGAGTGCCCTGGCGGGGGGAGTTCTCATGCAGCAGCAGGGAGTAGAAGCTATCATCCATACTTATTGTCGTGATCGAAACCGAATGGCGCTGCAGGGTGATATGCTGGCCGCTTATGTCCTTGGTGTTCAGAATCTGCTGGTTACTCACAGCGAGCATATCGACCAGAGTGATCATCGGGATGCCAAGCAGGTATTTGATCTTGATGAAGTGGAACTTGTTCAGGTCATTGCTGCACTCAATCAGGGAAAAGATATGGGCGGCTTTGAACTGGACGGTGTCCCCGAGTTTACCGCCGGATGCACTATTGCTCCATTTAGTAATGAAGAAGGCCTTGCCGGGGAATTGGAAATGGCAGCTAAAAAAGTTGCAGCAGGAGCGAGTTATATAATCACTCCTCCTGTCTTTGATCTGGAATCTTTTGCAGGTTTTATGGAGAAGGCAAAAGAGTTAAATGTACCAATTATCCCCACGGTCTTTCTGATTAAATCACTTGCTATTGCACAGTATATCGCCAGAAGCGAACCCGGTTCTAATATTTCTGAAGACTTGATCCGGCGAATCCGCAAATCTTCCGACCGGGAGCTCGAAGGCATCAAAATTGCCGGAGAAACCATTGCGGCACTCAAGGACATGTCCCGGGGAGTGATGCTGCAGACACTGGGCTGGGAGCACAAGCTTCCAGAGATCCTCGATATTGCCGGCCTCTAAACTCACTCCGCTAACTTTGCAGGAATAAAGATACAATGCAAAATACAAATATAGTACAAACGAGCAACAGGGTCCTTGTTGTAGGTGGTGGTCTTGGAGGTATACGGACGGCACTGGATCTGGCTGAAGCCGAAAAGGATGTTGTCCTTATTGATAAGGCAGACAACATCGGCGGGCTGATGACCCAGCTGGATAGAACCTTTCCGACAAACAACTGCGACTTGTGTACACTTGCTCCGAACCTCTCAGAAAGTGGCAGGCAGGAACATATTTCTCTGCTGTCATTGACTACAGTCAAAGGTGTAAAGGGAGAAAAAGGAAACTTTACTGTCAGCCTGGAATCGGCTCCGCGATATATCAATCTTGATAAATGCACCGGCTGCGGTGCGTGTTATGAAGCTTTTCCGGAATGTGTACGTTTCAGTCCGGGACTCGATCATCGGGCACCAACCTGTATGCGTTATCCCCAGGCCATACCGCAGGCCTATGCCATTGATTTGGATAAGTGTCAGGATATCGAAGCACTGGTGAAGAGTTGTCCAGCAGGTGCAATTAATCCTGATGATCTGGGCAGCAGCGGTGACATTTCCTGTGGTGCAATCGTGATGTCACCGGGGGCCTCCCTGTTTGATCCAAGCGGGCTTGATTATCTGGGGTATTCAGAACATCCTGATGTGGTAACCAGCCTGGAGTATGAGCGTATTCTCTCGGCATCCGGTCCAACCTCGGGTCAGCTTCTGCGGCCGTCCAATGGTAAGCAGCCGAAAAAAATTGCCTGGATTCAATGCATCGGCTCGCGCGGACTGCAGAAGGGAGCAGCTCCATACTGCTCCGGTGCCTGCTGCATGTTTGCTTTAAAGGAAGCCATGGTGACCAAAGAACGCTTCCAGGAGGATATTGAGACCACCATCTTCTATATGGATATGCGGACCTTCGGCAAAGATTATGAATTGTATTACCAGCGGGCCAAAGATGATTTCGGCATCCGTTTCATTCACAGCCGTCCCCATAGTGTCCTGCGGCAGCCGGGAGCGGAAAAACTTGAAATGTCTTACACCACAGACGAGTCTTCCAAACTTATCACCGAAGAATACGATATGGTTGTGCTTTCAACCGGATTTCGTATGAGTGATGATGTGCGGGATCTGGCTCTGAAGCTGGACATTGAACTTAATGAAAGCAATTTTCCCGTACATTCCGGTCTCAATCAGATAGCTACCAGCAGACCGGGAATCTATGCAGCCGGGACCTTTCAAGGACCCAAAGATATTCCTGAAACGATGGTGCAGGCCAGCGCTGCTGCCTGTCTTGCCGGAAAAGATGTAGCCGCTCCACAAAAGAGCCCGGATGCTCAGCCGCTATTGCCGCCGGAGAAGCATGTGGTTGGTGAAGAACCGAAGGTTGGAGTCTTTATCTGTGACTGTGGTGAGAATATCGGTGGCGTCATCGATGTCGAGGCTCTTGTTGAGCGCATTGGGAAGCTGCCGCATGTTGTTGTCGCCCAGGCAGAAGGGCATGGCTGCAGTCGTGAGTCAATGGACCACATTCGCAGTACTATCAAAGAAAAGGGCATTAATCGGGTGGTTATAGGCGGTTGTTCTCCTCGAACCCATGAAGCCAAATTTCAGGATCTTATTCGCCAGGAAGGATTGAACAAATACCTTCTTGAAATGGCAAATATCCGGGATCAGGTGACATGGGTCCATGCGCTGCAGCCGGAGAAGGCTGTTAAAAAGGCCGAAGAGCTCATCAGAATGGCGGTCGGCGCCGTAATTAAAGCACAACCACTTGCCGAACACAGTCTGCCGATCAATAAAAACGTGCTTGTGGTTGGCGGCGGAGTTACCGGTATGACTTCTGCTTTGGAACTGGCTGAGCAGGGTTTCAAGGTCTATCTTGCCGAAAAGAGCCCTGATCTCGGCGGTATTGCAAGGCAACTTCGTAAAACTCTTGAAGGGGATGATATTCAAGTATTTCTTAACAGCCTGATCGAAAAGACCATGGCTAATGAGAATATCGAAGTGATAACCGGTGCAATCATTGTTGATCACTCAGGAATGCCGGGCATGTTTACTACCGGTATGCAGGTGGGCCGACAGATGTTTTATCGCCAGATAGAACATGGGGTAACCATTCTTGCAACAGGTGCTTTGCCTAATCGTCCCAAGGATTTTATGCTCGACGAGTGTAAGGAGGTTGTGACCCAGATAGAGATACAGACCTTGATCGAGGATGAGCCGGAGATCGTCAGGAAGTGGGAAAATGTAGTGATGATCCAGTGTGTTGGCTCAAGAAATAAGGACAATCCCAATTGCTCGCGAATTTGCTGTCAGAATGCCATAAAGAATTCTTTGAGAATTCTTGAGATCAATCCGGATGCCAGGGTTTTTGTACTCTACCGTGATATGAGAACTTACGGGTTCCAGGAAGAATATTATCAAAAAGCCAGGGAGAAGGGCGTCATTTTTGTTCGCTATCATCAGGATAATCCGCCTCAGGCAATATCCGTTGACGATAAGGTGGAGGTAACCTTTACAGACATTATTCTTGGCAAAGAGATCGAGGTCAGTGCGGACTGCCTCTGTTTGAGTACAGGGTTGGTTGCCGATGAGGATTCTACGGAAGAACTGGCTATGACCTTCAAGCTGCCCCGGACACACGATGGCTATTTTCTTGAAGATCATGTGAAATTGCGGCCGGTTGATTTGCCGGTTCCCGGATTTTTTGTGGCTGGGACTGCCCATTCACCGAAAACCATCGGCGAGAGCCTGGTACAGGCCAGAGCTGTTGCATCTCGGGCCCAGAGCTTGCTGGCAAAAGAGCATATCAATCTTGGTGCTACAACAGCAAAGGTAGATAGCACTCGCTGTGCCTCCTGTCTGATCTGTGTTCGTGCCTGTCCGTTTGATGTACCTTTTATCAATGCAGATGGGTATTCAGAGATTGATCCTGCTAAATGCCATGGCTGCGGAATATGTGCGACTGAATGTCCGGCAAAGGCAATCCAGCTGATGCAGTTTGAGGATGACCAGATTCTCTCCAAGCTGGAACAACTTTTTGAAGAGGTGGTAGGATAATGGAAAATTTTGAACCTGTAATTGTGGCGTTTTGCTGCCACTATTGTGCATATACGGCTGCGGATATGGCCGGTAGTCAAAGACTCCCTTATCCGTCCAATGTGAAAATAATTCGTGTACCCTGTTCCGGCAAGGTAGATGCCCTGCATATCACCAAGGCCTTTGAGAAAGGGGCAGACGGTGTGTATGTTGCAGGATGTCTGGATGGTGACTGTCATTTCAAGAACGGCAATGACAAAGCTGCCAAGCTGGTTACTTATGTCCAGAATTATCTTGAAGAGATAGGCCTTGAACCCGAACGGCTTGAGATGGTCAGAATTTCAGCCGGTATGGGAGATAGATTTGCACTTATAGCAACGGAAATAACTGAAAAGATACGTAAACTGGGTCCCAGTCCGATTAAAACTGTTGCGGCTTAGCAATAGGAGCCTGTCCGAGAATGCCATTTTTCCAAACTCAGACAACCTCCCAGTGCAGCAACAACTGTAACGACGGAACATAAGAAGGAGAAAGAACCACAATGATTACGGCTGAACGGAAACCTTTGGAAGAAATTATAGAATACATCAAGCCTTATAAACGTATTCTGCTGCTTGGTTGCAACGAATGTGTCACTGTATGTGCTGCAGGGGGCCGCAAGGAAGTCGGGCTGCTCGCCTCAGGATTACAGCTGGCTATGTTGAAAAGTGGCAGCAGTATCGAAATCCGGGAGCATACCCTTGAGCGGCAATGTGATCCGGAGTATGTGGAAGAGCTTGTACCCATGATCGGTAGTGAAGAAGCCATTCTGTCCATGGCCTGCGGGTGCGGCGTACAGCAGCTGGCCACACGTTTTAAGGATAAACCGGTCTTCCCTGCTTTAAACACCAAGTTCATGGGTGGCTCTTTGAGTCAGGGCGTGTGGGATGAACGATGTAAGGGCTGCGGTGACTGTCTGTTGGGTCTGACCGGAGGGATTTGCCCCATCGCCAAATGCGCCAAGCAATTGATGAACGGGCCTTGTGGTGGTTCCACCGATGGCAAGTGTGAGATCAGTGATGATGTCGAATGTGCCTGGCAGCTGATCTGGAACAGACTCAAGGCTCTTGGCCAGGAGGATAGATTTCTTGATATAATGCCAGCAAAAGATTGGCGATCCGGGGGAGGAGGTGGACCCCGTAAGATTATTAGAGAGGACTTAGCAGAATGAAAACAGAGAGCAATTTAGAAAAAGTATTAGCCGCGGGACATCTGGCAGTAACTTCGGAATGTGGTCCTCCCCGCGGGGCGATAGCTAAGGAACTAACAGACAAAGCTAAATTTCTGGAAGGTGTTGTCGATGCTGTCAATGTCACAGATAATCAGACTGCCATGGTGCGGATGTCAAGTCTGGCCGGTTCGGTACTTATAAAACAACAGGGGATGAATCCTCTACTGCAGGTGGTTACCCGCGATCGTAATCGTCTGGCCATTCAGGCGGATATCCTCGGAGCGTATTCTTTAGGGATTGATACCATGCTCTGCCTGTCTGGAGATCACACAAAGTTCGGTGATCATCCCATGGCGGCAAATGTCCATGACATCGATTCTATCCAGCTTATTCAGATGGTGAAGGCCATGCGTGATGAATCTAAATTCCAGGGAGGATCAGATATAAAAGGTGCTCCGAAAATGTTTATCGGCGCAGCAGCCAATCCTTTTGCGGATCCTTTTGAACTGAGGGTGATGCGTCTGGCCAAGAAAATTGCAGCTGGAGTCGATTTTATTCAGACCCAGTGTATTTTCAATGTCGAGAAGTTTGAGCTCTGGATGGAAGGCGTGCGTAAAATGGGATTGCATAAAAAATGTTACATCCTGGCGGGAGTGACGCCCATGAAATCAGTCGGTGCTGCCCGCTATATGAAGAACAGGGTTCCGGGAATGGATGTGCCGGCGGATGTCGTTGAACGAATGGCCAGTGTTCCCAAGGAAAAGCAACCGGACGAAGGAGTAGATATTTGTATCGAAACCATCGAACGTCTGAAAAAAGTTGAAGGAGTCGCTGGTTTTCATATAATGGCAATAGAATGGGAAGAGAAGGTGGAAGAGATCGTTAGACGAGCCGGCTTATACCCCAGACCAGAAATTAGCTGATAAAAGAACAAAAAAATATTTGGAGGAATACGTACATGAGCGACAAACAACTTATACTGGTCGTCGATGACGATACTGATCTGGTGGAAGCTTTAGCCATGAAACTTGAGAGTGAAAATTTCGAGGTAGCTAAGGCATATGATGGGATTGAAGGACTGGAAAAGGTCAAAGCTGAGAGACCTGCCCTTATTATTCTCGATGTGATGATGCCTCGTAAAGATGGATACCAGCTTTGTGACGAGTTGAAAAATGATGAAGAATACAAAGAAATTCCGATAATTCTGCTGACCGCAGTGGCTGATGCCGTCAGTTCTACAAATTATACCCATATGGGCGGCAAGACCACCCTTGCTGATGATTTTATTCCCAAGCCGATTGATCTCGACAAGCTTATGGAGATTGTCAAAGATACCCTGTAGAAAATAAAAACCCGGTTTCTCGACTGTCCAGGGTACCGGGTATTTGTTTCTGTTTTTTAAAGTGCACAATTAAGGGAGATCGGCATCGAAAGCACTGATAAAATCGAGATTGGTGGCATAAAATTCAGTCATGAACTGGTGCAGATAACTTTACCGGGCCTTTCACCTGAAGAGAGTGTATTGACAGATATCCTCGATCGTTTAGCCAAGAAACAAATTAATCTATCTTTTCTCTGTCTTGATGCCACGTCTATCAGTCAGGTCTGTTTCTGTATGACTACGACAGATTACGCAGTTGGCCGGGAGTTGATCGACGATCTGTTACGTCCCGCTGGAATTTGTTCCGAGGTTGTAACCTCGGTTGGTACGCTGGCACTGTTCCCACATCAGTCAAGTTTGAATATACTCGGTCATGTGCTTGAAGTATTCGGTCGAAATGAACTCCCGGTTTATGGACTGTCTTCTTCCATCTCAGCTCTTGCAATCAATACTGATTACCATCGTCTTGATCAGGCTGCTGAACTACTGAAGGGGGTGTTCCTGCTTCCTGAAAACCATGCACCGTTCCGGCAAATTCTACCTGTCAAGAGTATGTGATCATGGAAACAGCAGCAACATACTGGGAACCGGTTATTAAAATCTATGGGTCTCATATAAAGACAGACCTGGTGATGACCACTTTGCGTTTTCCTCTGGAGAGACTTGCGTTCCTTGGAGAGCAACTGCAGGAGATTGAAAACGGTCTGGGTCGTTTTGAAATGGCTGTGATGCAGTGGGTTGATGATCATACCCTGCAGTTTATTTTATTATACGAAAGTGACCGTGATCGATCATACCGGAGATTATTATCAGATATCGCCGAAAATTTCTCGATTACCTTGGAAATAAGTGAACCAGTAGAATTATTATATTTTCATGGCCCTCATTTTCAGGATCGATTTGGTGTGGCTAGTTCTGCTTTGACTACTCTGAAGAAACATCATTTGAAGATACTTGCCGCCGGTTGTTCCGGCACAAGCATTTATCTGGTAACAGATGAACAAAAGGCTCAAAGTGTTGCCGAGGTTCTTAAGAAAGTATTTACTGTTCCAGGTTTCTCGTAGCGCTGGCAACGTGTTTGGATTAAATATCCAGCTGCTTTCAGCAAAAAAAGTAACAAATTTCAAAAAACTGTGAATATCAGAGCAGCATCAAGCCGGTTGGCAGGATTATGACACGAGATCAACAAGAGATTGACTGGCGCGTTCGAGTTTTTGATTCCCTATCATATCCTACTCGAGTACTTAAGCCAGACGGAACGATCATTGCTGTTAATGATAAATTTTTAAAAATTTTCAACGAATCGTCCGCATCAATTATTGGCAAAACCTGCAGGAAAACTAATCCCGTCCATTTTCCAAATCAATCTTTTCCATGTGATAATAGTGAAGAATGCCCTTTACAAAAAACTGTAAAACATAGAATCGGCCAGTCAGCTTTACTGCATACACTCGATAACAGCGGCGACGACAAATGGGAAGATCGTGTCTTTTCACCCATCCTTGGTGGCGATGGAGAGGTTGAATATGTCATTGAGAGTTTTCGCGATGTCACCAGGATTAACGTTCTTGAAAGACTTTATGGTGATGCCCGTGAACTGATTGACAAAGTTGTGCAGAGCTCGGTCAGTGCAATCATTGCTGCCAATCGTAGAGGGGAGATTATTCTTGTCAACAAGGCGGCCGAAGAGCTGTTCGGTTACCCTGCTGATGAAATAAATGATCTTCATATCGAAAGCTGTTATGCCGAAGGAGTAGCCAGGGACATCATGAAAAAGCTCCGGGATGAAAATCTCGGGGGAAAAGGAAAGTTACCTGTAACCAGTGTCGATATTATCAATAGATCCGGGGAAGAAATCCCGGTGGAGATGACTGCTGCAATCATCTATAAAGATGGCAAAGAAGAAGGTACTGCAGGGATTTTTAATGATATGCGGGAAAAACTCGCCGTAGAACAGGAATTGCAAAATGCCCAGACCAAAATTGGTCAAACTGAAAAAATGGCTTCCCTTGGCCGGCTCGCTGCAGGTGTAGCCCATGAGATCAATAATCCCCTTACGAGCATTCTGTTGTACGGGAATATGATGAGAGAGAAACTTGAAGTTGAAAATCCTTTGAGTAAAAACCTGGATTATGTTCTTGAAGATGCGGAGCGGTGTAGAGATATCGTTAAAAATTTATTGGCCTACAGCCGACAATCAAACACTGCCAGGGAGGTTTTTCCTCTTGAACGACTGGTTACTGACAGCCTCAGACTGCTCCGTGACCAACGACTTTTTATGCATGTTGAAGTGGTTAAGGAGTTAGTAAACCATGAAGTTCTGGTTCGAGCTGATTTGAATCAAATATGTCAAGTGGTCATCAATTTGATCATAAATGGTATAGATGCGATGGAGGAAAACGGGAAGTTGACGCTGAAGACTTCCTGGGTAGAAGGTACAGAAAAAGCATACCTGGAAATTTCAGATACCGGCGGTGGTATTCCCGAGGAAAATGTATCAAAGATATTTGACCCGTTTTTTACCACAAAAGAGCTTGGCAAAGGAACCGGGCTGGGGTTGAGTATGGCTTATGGAGTTATGAAAGAGAATGAAGGGCGAATTTTTGTCAAGAAAACCGGTCCGGAAGGTACAACTTTTGTCCTGGAGTTCCCCGTGGTCACTATCTCAAACGAGATACATTTCGATTCGATTGGATAAATGGAGCATAAGAAAGAGATGAATAGTGGTGTTTCACTGGAGCAAATCAGCCGATTGAAAATTCTGGTGGTGGATGATGAACCCCGAATTCGTGATGCCTGTCAAATGGTATTGAGTGAGGAAGGTTTTGAAGTGGCACTCGCAGCTGATGGCGAGCAAGGGCTGCAGATGATTGAAAAAGAGCATTTTGATATTATTCTGGTTGATCTCATGATGCCGGTACTCTCAGGTTTTGAAGTGCTTTCCCATGTAAAAAAGCATCACCCTGATACCGTTGTCATCGTGATTACCGGTTATGCAACTCTCGATCACTCTGTCCGGGCCATGAAAAAAGGTGCCTTTGATTTTATCCCAAAACCTTTTACGCCGGACCAGCTCAGAGCAGTTGTAGCAAAGGCGATTAAATATAATCGCGCACTTCAGGATATTGCAGAAACCAACTCCCGTTTAAGGGTCATGGTAAACCGGCTTACTGATGGCGTAATGGCCTCAGACAGCGATAAACGTGTGGTTCTCGCAAACCCCGCCTTTCTCCATATGATCGGCTATCACGGTGAAGCCGTTCTCGGTCGCAGTATTGAGGATATTAAAGTCGGTGAACAGCTGCGTGATATGATTGATCGGGCCCTGGCCATGCCGGTTGATGCTTGCGCAGAGATAACCGAGGAGATGACCTGGGAAAGTGGTGAGAAGAGAAGGATTTTTAATGCCAAATGTGCACCGTTTCCCGGCCGAGCCGGTTTTAACATCGGCACCATTACCGTCCTAAATGATATCACTGCGCTTAAAGAGATGGAGCAGATGAAGTCTGATTTTGTCTCAATGGTGAGTCATGAAGTTCGTAGTCCGATGAATTCGCTGTTGATGCAGATAAAAGTGATTCTTGACGGACTGGCTGGTGATGTTACTGACAAACAGCGCGAAATACTCGAGCGGGCCTCTGGAAAGATTCTTGGTTTGTCGGACATGGTCTCTGAACTGCTTGATCTTTCCAGGATAGAATCCGGTCTTATAAGCAGCGAGAAAGAGGCGGTGGATATGGCGGGGCTGCTCACTGAGCAGGTTGCCTTTCATAACCC